>Ga0208244_100109_pt1 | contig 113247 bp, 110 predicted proteins | sample SubbioCR12Aug_5A_FD_184828 | JGI IMG/M metagenome (GOLD analysis project Ga0208244, IMG submission 184828) | Serpentinite rock and fluid subsurface biosphere microbial communities from McLaughlin Reserve, California, USA - CR12Aug_5A (SPAdes) | ecosystem: Environmental > Terrestrial > Deep... | reverse complement strand
AAGACACCAAGCAATTGCTGGCCAATTACTCGGATGTGCCGCAGAACCTGATGCGTGCGATTGTCGATTCGAACACCACGCGCAAGGACTTCGTCGCCGACAGCATCCTCAAGCGCAAGCCCAATGTTGTGGGCGTGCATCGGCTGATCATGAAGGCGGGCTCGGACAATTTCCGCGCTTCCAGCATCCAGGGCATCATGAAGCGGATCAAGGCCAAGGGCATTCCGGTCATCGTCTATGAACCGGTGCTGACCGAGCCGGAGTTCTACCACTCCAGGGTGGTCAACGATCTGGAGGAGTTCAAACGCCTGTCGGATGTCATCGTCGCCAACCGCATTACCGACGATCTGAAGGATGTGGCGGACAAGGTCTATAGCCGCGATCTGTTCGGCAAGGATTGATTCGGCGCCATGTACAAGACCATCGAAGAATTTGTCGGCAATACGCCGCTGGTTCGGCTGAAAAAGCTGCCGGGGGAAACCTCCAACGTCGTGCTGGTCAAGCTGGAAGGCAACAACCCGGCCGGTTCGGTGAAAGACCGGCCGGCGCTGGCGATGATCGCCAAGGCAGAAGCGCGCGGCGAGATCAAGCCCGGCGATACCCTGATCGAAGCCACCAGCGGTAATACCGGCATTGCGCTGGCGATGGCGGCGGCGATCAAGGGCTACCGCATGGTGCTGATCATGCCCGAGCATCTGTCGATCGAACGCCGCCAGACCATGCGCGCCTATGGCGCCGAACTGCTGCTGGTGAGCAAGGCCGAAGGCATGGAAGGCGCGCGCGATCTGGCGGAAAAGCTGCAAAGTGAGGGCCAGGGCAAGATCCTCGACCAGTTCTCCAACCTGGATAACCCGGCGGCGCATTACGAATCCACCGGTCCGGAAATCTGGCGCGATACCGGCGGCCGGATTACCCACTTCGTTTCCAGCATGGGCACCACAGGCACCATCATGGGCTGCTCGCGCTATCTGAAGGAGCAGAACGCCGACGTTCAGATCGTCGGCGTTCAGCCGGAAGAGGGCGCGCAGATACCCGGCATTCGCAAATGGCCGGATGAATACGTGCCGTCGATCTGCAACTACGACCGCGTCGACCGGATGATCTACGTCGGCCAGCCGCAAGCCGAGGAAACCGCGCGCCAACTGGCGGCGGAAGAAGGCATCTTCGCCGGCATCTCGTCGGGTGGCGCACTCTATGCGGCGCTGCAATTGTCGAAGGAAGTGGAGAACGCTGTCATCGTGTCCATCGTCTGCGATCGCGGCGACCGTTACCTCTCCACCGGCGTGTTCCCGGCCTGAACTGGGGCAGGCGGGTGCGTCGGCTTGTACTGACCTGCCTGCTGTGGCTGTTTGTCACGCCATTCGCCGGCGCCGGCAATGCCAGCCCGCCGCCGTTGCTGCTGGCCAGTGTGCTGCGCGACGATATCGATGTCACGCAATACTGGGTCAGCGAAAAACTGGATGGCGTGCGCGCCGTCTGGAACGGTCGCGAACTGCGTTTTCGCAGCGGTCGCCTGATTTCGGCGCCAGCCTGGTTCACCGAGCCTTTTCCGGATCAGCCGCTGGATGGCGAACTCTGGCTGGGGCGCGGAGAATTCGATCGTCTGTCGGGCATCGTGCGCAAGGAAACGCCGGACGATATGGCGTGGCGTTCGGTGCGCTACATGCTGTTCGAACTGCCCGACGCACCCGGTACCTTCAGCCAGCGCATCGAACAGATGCAGGCCATTGTTGCAGCTGCGGAAATCCCCTGGTTGCAGGTCATCGAGCAGGCCCGCGTAGCGGACCGCAGCGCGTTGCGGCAGCGCCTGGCAAACGTGCTGAAACAGGACGGCGAAGGCTTGATGCTGCATCGCGCCGACGCGCTTTACGTCACCGGCCGCGGCGATGACCTGCTGAAGCTGAAGCCCTGGCTGGATGCCGAGGCGACAGTCATCGAACAGCTGCCCGGAAAAGGCAAATATCGCGGCCAGCTCGGCGCGCTGCGCCTGGAAATGCCGGATGGCAAACGCTTCAAGCTGGGCACCGGCTTCAGCGATGCGCTGCGCCGTAACCCGCCGCCCGTGGGGTCGCTGGTGACCTATCGCTATAGCGAACTCAACCCGAACGGGCTGCCGCGTTTTGCCCGTTTCCTGCGGGTTCGCGACGAGGCGCGGTAAGCATGCAATTCACAGGCATTACGCGTCCGACCTGATCAATTTCACAAAGGGGCATCGGCCGGTTTTGGCAGAGTCTTCTCTAACAGGGTGCCGAAAACGCGAGAATTTCAAAAAAACCGTCATCCCGGCGTATGCCGGGTTCCAGATGACGTCAATATTTATTGAACCTTGAACCAGTTTCTTCACCCCGCCCTCGGGTGCGTTCAACGGCTGTTTCAAAGGTCAAGACAAATCAGTCTTCTCCGCTGGGGCCATTGTGGCAGTCGTAGCAGCCCACCTTCTGGCCCGCGGTGTAGGTGATGATCTGGTTGTCCTCGATCTTGAAGGTCTTGGTCTTCTTCACCTTGGACAGGTCGCTGCCGCGATAGTCCGAACCGTGGCAGTAGGCGCACTCGCTGGAGTTGCGCTCGTCCACATAGTCGGGGTGCTTGTCGACCCATATGTCGCCGATGGTGTGCATGCCATGCGGACCGCCATTCTTGGTGGTGGGCACCGAGGTGTGACAGGTGGTGCACTCGGCAATGCTGCCGGCATAGCCTTGCAGACCGATGGCCAGGACGTTGTCGTTGTCGTGTGAGCTGGGGTACTCGGCATGGGTCGAGCCGTGACAGCCCTGGCACTGGACGTTGCCGTGACCCTTGCTGAAGCGGTACAGGCTGAAGCCGGTGGAGGGCGCGTTGGCGTTGGTGGCGTACCGTTGATCCAGCCAGACTTTCAGGATGCCGGTCTTGCTGACAGCGGCGGTCTCCCGTTTGCCGTCATGGTGGCAGGCTTGGCAGTTGGGCTGTTCCAGCCAGCCGGTGCGCTTGGTGTTGCCCACCTTGGACATGGTGGAATGGCAGCTCTGACAGTTCATGGTGAAGATGCCGCTGCTGTCCACCGCGTCGCCCATGGCACCGCGCAGGCACTTGGTTTCCGACCCCGGGTGGCACTGATAGCAGGCAGTGCGGTTGTTGATGCTGTCCAGGGGCAGGCCGGTGGTCGGATCCTTAACCATGCTGTGCTTCTTGTGTATGTCGGCGGTGAGGGCGCGGATGCCGGGCAGGCCGGTTCCGGGCAGGGCGTTGGATGCGTGGCAGCCGGCGCACAGCACGGGGGTTCCGCTGTCCGCGGTGGGCAGCAGGCCGGTGCGCTTGTAGCCCTTGGTGGCCAGAGCCTTTGTATACAGAGTCTGGCGTAGATGCTTGTCGTCGTGGAGCTTGAGGATGTTGCGGCGGTAATCCTTTTCCGGATCCGGATCGTTGACCCAGCCGCCCACGGGTTTCGCATCGACGCTGGTATTGGTGCCGTGGCAGGCTTTGCAGGTCATCTCGTCGGATACCGGCAGCACCACCTTGGCTTCCGCCAGCACCGTGCCGCTGGTGTTCTTCGCCACCACCTTGACCATGGGATAGGTGTTCTTGTTGAAGCTGTCGTCGTAGGGTGTGATGGGAATGCCGTCGGCGAAGAACATGCTGTTGGAACTGTCCAGGGCCATGGACTGGGCGGAGAAGGAGGTGGTGGAATAGCCCGCCAGACCCTCGTCAGGGCCGACGCTGGCGCCATACAGAGGCTGGGCGTATTGCCAGAAGTTGGTCTTCGTGGAGGAGATGCTGTTGACCGAGCCGGTGGTGTCGGCCACGGATTCGAAGCTCAGCGTCACGCCGGAGGTCACCAGGTCGCCGGTGGAGGCATTCACCAGTTGGGCGCGCAGGTTGTTGAAGGGAGGCAGGATGGAAAACACCGAGTAGTCCGCGTCCATGCAGTGCATGCCCAGGTCGTTCCAGGCCAGCAGAGAATAGGTGGGTGTGGCGGTGGCGCCGACCTTGGCGGAGGGCTTCTTGGCCTTCTTGGCCTTGGCCGATTGCTCACTCCTGGCCTTGTGCTTGCCTGTATCGTCGTCCGCGAAGCCTGCCTGGGGACAGGCCAGCAGGATGGGCGCCAACAGTGCCATCAATTTCGATCCAATATGTTGCATGACTGCCTCCTCAGGGGAAAAAGAACCCAGACCTAGATCGATGAATCAGGTACAAAAAGACCTGCATTGCTGCAGGTCTTTTCATTGGCTCCCTGGTCGTCAGGGCAATGTGCAGGTGCCATCCCAACCGTCGCGCACAAAATAATCTACGGACAGGTAGCCATTGGCAGCCGAAATGACATTCTGGCCAGCGCTCAGAAATACCGGCGTATGCGGGTAGGTCGCGCTCAATTGCGTCAGCGGTACACCATTGACGGATACATTGAGCAGGTAATTGCCGTTATTGAACAGGTTGACAAAGGGTTGTGCCTGACCGGTGCCTGCATTCCATGCGCAACCGGGCGTTACGGTTGCATACGACTTCTCGCTGGCGGCGTATTCCAGTGTGCCGTCGGCGCTGAAGGTATTGCCGGAGGTGTCCGGCAGGTTGCAAATGCCGGGTTGCACGGTAAACGTATAGCTATCGACCGTCCTCTTGTTGAGCGCTACAACCACTGTGTTGTTGCCATCGGCAAGCAAGATATTGGTGGTTGGCATAAGGGGTGTAACGATTGCTACAGGCGTGCCGTTGAGCTTCACCGTTGCGCGCAGCCGTGTGGTCGGGTTGAACAAGCCCGCTTCGACAGCTGGCGATGACTCGCCTTTTACCGGATCGGCGGCACATTGCACCGCGCTGGAGGCGAAGGTTTTGCCGCTTGCCCCGATTTGTATGGTTGTAGCCGCAAAAGCCGAGCCGCTGAGTGCTGATATAGCCGCAATCGCAACGACTGCGGAATAAAAAGTGCTGATGTTTTTCATATGTGGCTCGCTTCTAGAAAGGCTGGATGGCTATATCAAGATTGATCCTTGAATTCTCTGTTGACCGGTACTCGGCCTTCGAGAGCCTGGAAACTAAATCACCATTATTAAAACAAGCTTAAAAAACATCGTTTCAGCCAGGGTCTCTTCTGTCCCCCTCATCAAACCCTGCATGCGGTTTCTCCCGAGAAGGCATCGCCGTCTGTGATCGGGCAGATCACCGGCTACTTCGTGGTTGCGTTTCGGTTTGCCTGGTTACCGGGGGACAGTCTTAACAGGGTGTTGAAAAACGTGAGAAACCTCAAAAAACCGTCATACCGGCGCAGGCCGGTATCCAGTAACCGGCTGATTTCGTTGAGCTCTCCGGACTGGACCCCGGCCTTCGCCGGGGTGACGGTGTGCTTTTCGACACACTGTTAAGCACTACGCCTCTCGCCTGCGGCAGTCGCGCGAGGCCATGGGGGTGTTTTTCGATCCCCTGGCCTTGTGACCTATCGCTATAGCGAACTCAACCCGAACGGGCTGCCGCGTTTTGCCCGTTTCCTGCGGGTTCAAGATGAGGCGCGGTAAGCATGCAATTCACAGGCATTACGCGTCCGGCCTGATCAATTTCACGAAGGGGTATCGGCCGGTTTTGGCAGAATCTGCTCTAAGTTGGCGGGCGACGCGCTACAAAGAATTCGTAGGCGTAGAAGTCGGAATAGCGGCGATGCAATTCCGGCTCCTCGGCAAGTTGATCGAGGATGGCCAAAGCGTCGGCATCATCGGCGTAGATGCCGCGCAACGCCGCGATGCGGTCAATCATGGGCGTGTAAAAATCATCCCACCATGCCTCATCGGGCAAGGTGAAGTGGCCAACCAGTTCAAATCCGCAGTCTTTTATCGTCGCGACATCATCATCCAGCCAAGCCATGGTCGGGTAATCCAGATCAAAGCTGGCTTTGACTTCAGGCGGCGGATTTTCCTTGCGCCAGACCGCATCGGTGAAAGCCAGGTAGCCACCCGGGCGCAGCATGCCATGGCAGACATGCAGAGCGTTCCGCAGTCCGATGTTGTAGAGCGCACCTTCCGACCAGATGAGATCGAATTGTTCAAGCGCTTGCTCCGGATGCGACATATCGCCAACGATTGCACTGACGCGTTGCGCAAGACCATGATCGGCGAGGGTCGCTTTTAATCGTTCGATGCTCGGAGCGTGGCTGTCGATCGCCACGATTCGACCCGACGTGAGCTCGGCGAGTTGCAACGTTTGCCCGCCAACGCCGCATCCCAGATCGAGGATCGCCGGGGAGGGCGGAAGTTCGCGGCAAAGACCGAGCGCTCGCGCGGCGCAACCACGATTCCCCGGCCCCTGTCTGGGCAAGGCTTCGAAGACCTCGAAGAAGATCTTCCAGAAGTGCTGTGCGGGTGTGTTCATCACGGACGTCATGGTGTCACTGAGAGTCGGCAAGATGACGGGGTGGAGCAGCGCGGCACTATCCAAGAACAAGCTGCTCATGCCGGTTGTCAAACCGCCTCAGCCGGCGGGAAACAGATAGCCGGCCCGATACCAGACATGCAGCAGGGCGATCATTTCCGCGCCCTGTTCGTGGGCGCAATCGCCGGGCATCAGATAGCGCTTGTCGGCCAGTTCGGTCAGCATGCCGCGCAGCGCCGGCGAGGCTTCCAGGCGTTCGCCGTTGATGAAGAACGCGTCGCCGTGAAACAGCATCTGGCTGCGTGAATCGAGCGCGACGCCCTTGTTCTGGATGGCCTTGGCAAACGCGGCGAGCGATTTCGGGCGTTCCGGCGGATCGAAATAGACATGCGACTTCGGTTCGCTCAGATAGCGGCCGAGAAAGTCGGCGATGTCGGATTTGTCCCAGCGCGCGGCGGCGCGGATGGTTTTGTCGGCCCATGCCAGCATCGCGGCGGGAATTTCGGCGACATGCTTCTGACGTTTCAACGCCGGGTCTGCATACATGCCGGGCAGTTCCAGGCGGTCCTGCAGGAAGGTCAGAAACTGGCCGACGATTTCCTCGGCCTTGGGCGCGCGAAAGCCCACCGACCAGGTCATGCAATCGGTCAGCGCGACGCCGTTGTGAGCCAGTTGCGGCGGCAGATACAGCATGTCGCCGGGTTCCAGCTCCCAGCTTTGATCGACGCGGAATTCATTCAGGATGCGCAATGGCGCGCCTTCGACGGTGGTCAGGTCGTCCTGGGCGCTGATTTCCCAGCGGCGGCGGCCCTGGCCCTGGATCAGGAATACGTCATAGGAGTCGAAATGCGGGCCGACGCCGCCGCCGGGCGGGGCGAAGCTGACCATCAGGTCGTCGAGGCGGGCGGCGGGAATGAAATCGAAGCGATGCAGCAGCCAGTCGGCCTCCGGCAGCAGGTGGTTGACGCCGGACACCAGCAGACTCCAGTTGCGCTTCGGCAAGGTGTCGAGGAATTCCGGTTCGAACGGTCCGTATTCGAGCTGGCACTGGCCGCGTTTGAACTGCACCAGGCGGCCTTCGGAATTGTCCAGGCAGGCCAGCTCGGAGAGGCCGGCGCGATCCAGCCAATCGCCGAAGTTGGGCAGGGCCTGACGCACCAGCAAGGGTTTCTTGTGCCAGTGATCGGCAAGAAATTTTTCCACCGACATGCCGCCGAGCAGCTTTTCAAGGGAATAATCCGCCTCCGTGAAAGACGCGGCCCGATTGCTGTGCAATCGGTCACTTGTGGTCTTCACGGGTTTGTTCACAGGTTTGTTCATATAATGCTTTCGATATATCGCTAGGAGTGGAATACATGCTGAACAACGGCGACCGAGCACCGGATTTCGAATTGCCCGACGCGGATATGGTGATTGGCAAACTGGCCGATTACCTGGGCAAACCGCTCGTACTGTTTTTTTATGTGCGCGATGATACGCCGGGCTGCACGACCGAAGCGATCGAGTTCAGCGATCTGGAAGGCAAGTTCGCGCAACTGGAATGCGCCGTGGTCGGGGTCTCGCGCGACGATTGCATCCGTCATGGCGCGTTTCGCGACAAGCACGGCATTACCGTGCGACTGCTCGCCGACAAGGACGGCATCGCCTGCAAGGACTATGGCGTGCTGGTCAACCGCGAGGTCGACGGCGTGATGCGCGAGGGCGTCAACCGCACCACTTTCATCATCGACGCGCGCGGCGTGATCGCGCATGTACTGACTGGCGTGACGCCGAAAGGCCACGCCGCGGAAGTTTTCAAATTGATCAAGGAGCTTTAATTGCAAATCGGTAAAGACACAGTCGTAGCGCTGACCTACAAGCTCAGCACCCTGAATGGCGAGCCTCTGGAAGAAGCTGTCGCCGATGCGCCGGCGGTCTATCTGCAAGGCGGATACGACGGCATTTTCCCGCGCGTGGAAGCCGCGCTGGAAGGCCAGGGCGTTGGCGCGGAACTCGACATCGTGCTGGAGCCGGAAGACGCCTTCGGCGAATACGACGCCGAACTGGTGCGCATCGAACCCATGGATGCCTTTCCCGAAGAGGTGAAAATCGGCATGCAGCTCGAAGGCGCCAGCGACGACGGCGAACACGTCATGCTCTACACCGTGACCGATATTGCCGACGGCAAGGTGGTGGTCGACGGCAATCACCCGCTCGCCGGCCAGAGCCTGCGCCTGCAATGCGTGGTGCAATCGGTGCGCGCGGCCTCGGCCGAGGAAGTCGAACACGGTCATGTGCATGGTCCGCACGGACATCAGCATTGATTGTCCAGTCGGGAGCGGTTGCCCGCTCCTGTAGAATTCGATTTTCCATTGGCAATCCGATAACGACATGAAGCTGACTTTCCTCGACTTCGAACAGCCCATCGCCGAACTGGAGGCGAAGATCGAAGAGTTGTCCGAAGTGCAGGGCGATCCCGCGCTCGACATCTCGGAAGAGATCGAACGTCTGCGCAAGAAGAGCGCGGCGCTGACCAAACAGATCTACGGCAAGCTCAACGCCTGGCAGATTTCCCAGGTTGCGCGGCATCCGCAACGGCCCTACACGCTGGATTACGTGGCCGGTCTGTTCACCGAGTTCGAAGAGTTGCATGGCGATCGGGCGTTCGCCGATGATCCCGCCATCGTCGGCGGCCTGGCGCGGTTCCAGGGCGAGCCGGTGATGCTGATCGGCCACCAGAAGGGCCGTGATACCAAGGAACGCCAGTACCGCAACTTCGGCATGCCGCGTCCCGAGGGTTACCGCAAGGCGCTGCGCCTGATGCGCCTGGCCGAGAAATTCCGCATCCCGGTGTTCACCTTCATCGACACGCCGGGCGCCTATCCCGGCATCGACGCCGAAGAGCGCGGCCAGTCGGAAGCCATCGCGCGCAACCTGTACGTCATGGCCGAGCTGAAAACCCCGATCATCTGCACGGTAATCGGCGAGGGCGGTTCCGGCGGCGCGCTGGCGATCGGCGTCGGCGATGCGCTGATCATGCTGCAATATGCCACCTACTCGGTGATCTCGCCGGAAGGCTGCGCCTCCATCCTCTGGAAAAGCGCCGACAAGGCTTCCACTGCGGCGGAAGCGCTGGGCATCACCGCGCCCAAGCTGAAAGCTCTAGACCTGATCGATCAGATCGTCAGCGAACCGCTCGGCGGCGCGCATCGCGATCCCGAGGCGATGATGGCGTCGCTGCGCAAGGTGTTGTCCGAGACCCTGGCGAATGTTCGCGAACGACCGCTGAATGCCCTGCTCAACACCCGCTACACCCGTCTGATGGGCTACGGCAAGTTCAAGGAAGCGCGCGCCTGATTGCCGGCGACGCTGCGTCGACAATGCGCGATGACCGGGGGGGCGACTTGTCGGCCCGGGTGGGCGAATGCCTGCAGCGACATGCGGCAGCCGGTCGCCGGCTGACCCTGGGGTATTCCGGCGGCCTGGATTCCAGTGTGCTGCTGCATCTGCTGGCCGGCTTGCGCGCCTCGCACGGTTTCACCCTGTCCGCCTTGCATGTCCATCATGGCCTGTCCCCGCAGGCCGAAGCCTGGGCCAGTCATTGCGCGCAAATCTGCCATCGCCTGCAGGTGCCGCTGGACGTCCGGCGGGTTGCGGTGCAACCGGCCGGTGAAGGCCTGGAAGCAGCGGCGCGCGCGGCGCGGTATTGCGCCTATCGGCAGCTCGATACGGATTTCCTGCTGCTGGCGCATCACCGCGACGATCTGGCCGAAACCGTGCTGCTGCAACTGCTGCGCGGCGCCGGCATGAAAGGCCTGGCGGCGATGCCCGAGGCGCGCCGGCTGTGCCCCGGGATCATGTTGCTGCGGCCACTGCTGGCGTCATCGCGCCAGGACATTTCGGCCAGCGCCGCCCAAATCGGACTGGATTGGGTGGAGGATGGCAGCAATCTCGATTTGCGATTGTCACGCAATGCCTTGCGGCATGCCGTGATGCCGGGGCTGAGCCAGCGGTTTCCGGATGCCCCGAAAGTCCTGGCGCAAGCCGCCGCGCGCTTCGCCGAAGCGGCGGATCTGCTCGATGCGCTGGCCGAGCAGGATGGTCGCGAGGCGATTGCCGGGGCAAGGCTGGCTATCGCCAGCCTGCGAGCCTTGCCCGAACCGCGGGCGCGCAATCTGTTGCGTCATTTCCTCGAACAGGCTGGCGCCGAAATCCATGCCGACGGGCTGCGCGAGGCGCTGCGGCAACTGCTGCAGGCGCGGCCGGATGCGTGTTTGCGGATCGAGTTCGGCACGCGGGTGCTGCGCCGCCACCAGGATAGTGCGATGGTCGAAGTCTTGTCGCCCGCTATCGCGCAAACCGCCGACGGCATCCGCGTCTGGCATGGCGAACTGCGACTGCTGCTCGGCGAACCGGGCAACGTGGGTGAAGTGGGCGAGATAGGTGAAATAGGCGAATTGCAGTTTCAACCGGCGATCGGAGAGGGCGTGCGGCTGACGCCGGGCGAAGTCAGCATACGCGCGCGGCGCGGCGGGGAACGCTTGCGGCCGGGGCCGGGGCGGCCACGCCGGACGCTGAAAAACCTGCTGCGCGAGGCGGGCATCCCCGCCTGGCAGCGCGAACACCTGCCGCTGATCTATGTCGGCGACCAACTGGCGTGGGTGGCTGGCGTCGGCGCCGACAGCGATTTTCTGAGCCAGCCGGGCGAGTCGGGCTGGCTGGTTACCTGGCTGGCGTCGCCGAATAGGGCAGGGTAAGCAGGGCGTTGTAACCCAGCTTGCGCATTTCCAGTCGGGCTTTCTCGGCTTCTTCACGGTTCTGGAACGGCCCCAGCTGCACGCGCGCTTCGAGATGCGCGCGCACCCCGGCCCTGGCGAGTTTATCCACCAGTTCGCGGGCATTGTCGGGGTTGCTGAATACCCCCAGTTGCACCACATAGCCTTTGCCGGATGGTGTTTCGATGCGCGCCGCCGGCTCTGCGGCGGGGGGTTGACTGGAGGCCGGCCGGGGTGTCGGAGGGCTCGCGTCGCCGCGCGGTGGAGGGGCCACTTGGCTCGGCGGCGGCGCGCTGCGCGGGCTGTTGCTGACCTTGGGCGGCGGCGGTGGGGCCATCGAGGGTTGCATCAGCGGTTCGCCGGGCGCTTGCATCGCCGCAACCGGGTCTGGAACCGCCGCGTCCAGGTCGGTTTCCGGCGATTCCGTCTCGCTGATCGGCTCATCGATTTCCGGCGCCTCGACCGTTGGCGGCTTGGCCGCGACGATAGGCGTCGGGCTGGTCGCTTGAACGGGGGATTTCGGTTCGCCGCCGGAGCGATCCAGCCACCACAAACCAGCCAAAGCGGCGCTGGTCACGATGCCCGCGACAGCCAGGCGCAACAGCGCTTTTTTCCTGACGTCTTCATTCTCCGGCATCCCCTTGTCGGCTGGCATTCAGGTCTCCTGATCAGGCGCCGGATCGGCGCATCGCCTTTATTTTAGGGGCGTTTCATGGTAACTTGCGCGCGCTTTTTTCATCTCCATTCAATCCTTTGCCATGCCCATGTCGACCCTGTCGGCAGGCTTGGCGGTTTGGCGTTTTCTGTCCGTCCTTTGTCTTTTCTACTCTCCCGGAGCAACCCCATGGCTGTTGAACGTACCCTGTCCATTATCAAACCCGACGCTGTTGCGAAGGACGTGATCGGCAAAATCTATTCCCGTTTCGAAACCAATGGCCTGAAGATCATCGCCGCGCGCATGGCACACCTGTCGCGCGCCGAAGCCGAAGGCTTCTATGCCGTGCACAAGGGTCGTCCGTTCTTCAACGATCTGGTCGAATTCATGACCTCCGGTCCGGTGATGATCCAGGCGCTGGAAGGCGAGGGCGCGATCGCCAAGAATCGCGAACTGATGGGCGCCACCGATCCCAAGAAAGCCGACGCCGGCACTATCCGCGCCGATTTCGCCACCAGCATCGACGCCAATGCCGTGCACGGTTCCGACGCACCGGAAACCGCTGCGGTCGAGATCGCCTATTTCTTCCCCGCCAGCCAGATCTTTTCGCGCTGAGCCTTGAACCGCGTCAATCTGCTCGATTTCGATCTGCCTGGTCTCGTCGCTTTCTTCGAAAGCATCGGCGAGAAGCCGTTTCGCGCCCGTCAGGTGCTGCAATGGCTGCACCAGCGCGGTGCGGATGATTTCGAACAGATGACCGATCTGGCCAAGTCGTTGCGCGGCCGCTTGCCGGAGGTGGCCGAGATTCGACCGCCGCTGCTCGGTCACGAACAATGTTCCAGCGATGGCACGCGCAAATGGCTGCTGGAAGTCGGGCCGAACAACCGGGTCGAAACGGTGTTCATCCCGGAAGACGATCGCGGCACCTTGTGCGTTTCCTCGCAGGTCGGTTGTGCGCTCGATTGCGCGTTCTGCTCCACCGGCAAGCAGGGTTTCAACCGCAATCTTTCAGCGGCGGAAATCATCGGCCAGTTGTGGTGGGCCAACCGGGCGCTGGCCCGACCGACGATGCCGCATGGCTTCGACAGCAAGGCCGAGCGGGTCATATCCAACGTCGTGCTGATGGGCATGGGCGAACCTCTGCTGAATTTCGAAAACACCGTGACTGCGGTTTCGCTGATGCTCGATGACCATGCCTACGGCCTGTCGCGGCGGCGCGTCACCATCTCCACTTCCGGCATCGTGCCGGCGATGGACCGGCTGCGCGAGCGGTTGCCGGTGGCTCTGGCGGTTTCCTTGCACGCGCCCAACGATGCGCTGCGTGACCGACTGGTGCCGGTGAATCGCAAATATCCCCTCAAGGAACTGATGGCGGCGTGCAAACGCTATGTGGTCGATGGACCGCGCGACTTCATCACTTTCGAATATGTCATGCTCGACGGCGTCAATGACCAACCCGAGCATGCCGAGCAATTGCTGGCGCTGACGCGCGACATTTCCTGCAAATTCAACTTGATTCCTTTCAATCCCTTCCCCGATTCCGGTTTCAAGCGCTCGCCCTCCGAGCGGGTGCGCAAATTCGCCCTGCAACTGATGGACGCCGGCAAGGTCGCCACCACGCGCAAGACCCGCGGCGATGACATCGACGCCGCCTGTGGTCAACTGGCCGGTCAGGTAGTGGACAAATCGAAGCGGCTCATCAAGCGCATGGAGTTGGCGGCATGAAACCTTACTTACACCTGTTCGCCGTGCTGGCGCTGTCGGCGCAACTCATTGGTTGCGCCAATACCCAGTCTGCCGGCTCGGACGCCCGTGGATCGAGTAATGATGATCCCGGCGCGCGCATCCATACCGAACTCGCGGCCGGCTATTTTGCGCGAGGGCAATACGATGTCGCGTTGCAGGAATTGCGCATCGCGTTGGCTTCCGATCGATCCTACGCCCCGGCCTACGGCATCCTCGGGTTGGTGCACGCCGAGTTGCGCGAGGACAAGGAAGCCGAACAGCATTTCCGCCGTTCGATCAGTTTGTCGCCGAATTTTTCCGATGCGCACAACAATTTTGCGTTGTTTCTCTGCAAGCGCGGGCGTATCGAAGAATCGCTGAAGCACTCCGAACTGGCGCTGGCCAACCCGCTGTACACCACGCCTGAAAAGGCGCTGGCGAACGCCGGCAACTGCGCGCTGGAAAAGGGCGATCTGGCGCAGGCCGAACTGTATTTCGTGCGTGCCCTGAAGCGCGCGCCGAATCAGTCCACGGCGTTGCTGGGCATGGCCGAAATTCATTATCGCAATGCACGCTGGCTTGCCGCGCGCAGCGTGCTTCGCCAGTTCGGCGCGCAATTCTCCGAACCCGCCGCAATGGGGCCGCAGGCGTTGTGGCTGGGCGTGCGCGCCGAGCGCATGCTGGGTGATCGCGAGGCGGAGGCCCATTACGGCTCGGTACTGCGCCGCCGCCATCCTGAATCGCTGCAAGCGCAGTGGTTGGTCAGTGGCCAGTATGAACAAGTCGGGAGTCTGCTATGAGGGATGTGTTTCAGGCCGATTTCGGCGCCAGATTGGCCGCCGCGCGCCAGGCCAGGAATCTGTCCGTGGCCGATGTCGCCGCCAAGCTCAAGCTGACCCCGCGCCAGATCGAAGCGTTGGAGCAGGAGGATCTGGGTCATTTGCCGAGCGAAGTGTTCGTGCGCGGCTTCGTGCGCAATTACGCGCGTCTGGTCGGCATCGAACCCGAAAGCCTGATTGCGCCGGTCGACGCCCAGGCCGAAGTCTCGGAGACCATTACCGCGCCCAATGCCGGTCTGAATGTCGGCTCCAGCAGCCTGCGGCGCTGGCTGATGTACCCGCTGATCGCGCTGGTGCTGTTTGTGGTGCTGGTCGCGGCCTTGTATCACTGGCTGCGGCAAGGCGAGAACACCTTGATCGGCATGCCCCCGGAAGCGATCGAACAGGTCGAGCCGGTTCTTTCTGCCGGGGCGCCGGAAGATGTCATCAGTTCGCCGCCGGCGGAGATCGTCGTGACGCCCGTTGCGCCCTTGCCTGCGCTGGAGCTCGCTGAGCCGGCATTGCCGCCGAGCGAGCCGCGTGTCGAACCGGTCGCGCCGACGTCAGCCGCGAGTCCGGCGGTCGTTGCCGAATCTGCGCGGATGAACGCCGATGCCAATGTCAAGACCGGCCTGCGCAGCATGCGTTTCGAACCGGCGCAGGATGCCTGGATCCAGGTTGTCGATGCCAAGGGCAGCCGTTTTTCCAAACTGGTGCGCGCCGGCGCCGCCGAAACCTTTTCCGGCGAGCCGCCGTTCCGCCTGGTGGTCGGCGAAGCCGCGCTGGTCAAGCTGACCTACAACGGACATAGCATCGACCTGACGCCGTTCATCGGCCAGAAAGTCGCGCGACTGACGCTCGAATGATCGGAACCCTTCAATGAGCCTGATTTCCTCCATCGTTCGTCGTCCGACGCGCAGAGTCCTGATCGGTCATGTCCCCATGGGCGGCGGCGCGCCGGTGGTGGTGCAGTCGATGACCAATACCGATACCGCCGACATCGCCGGTACGGTGGCCCAGGTGCATGCGCTGTGGCAAGCCGGATCCGAACTGGTGCGGCTGACCGTCAATACCGAGGAGAGCGCACGCGCGGTTCCGGTGATTCGCGAGAAGCTCGATGCGCTGGGTTGCAACGTGCCGCTGATCGGCGATTTTCATTTCAACGGTCATCGCCTGATCAAGGCGGTGCCGGAATGCGCCCAGGCGCTGGCCAAGTTGCGCATCAACCCCGGCAACGTCGGTCGCGGCGCGAAGAAGGACGAGCAGTTCGCGGTGCTGATCGAAGCCGCCGCGCGTTACGGCAAGGTGGTGCGCATCGGCGTCAACTGGGGCAGTCTGGATCAGGAGTTGCTGGCGCGGATGATGGACGAGAATGCCAAACGCCCGCAGCCGCACGCGCCGGAAGTGGTGATGCGCAATGCGCTGATCACCTCGGCGCTGGATTCCGCGCGCCGCGCCGAAGAGTTGGGCTTGCCCGGCGACCGCATCGTGCTGTCGTGCAAATTGTCCGGCGTGCAGGATCTGGTCAAGGTGTATCGCGATCTGGCGTCGCGCAGCGATTACGCGCTGCATCTTGGTCTGACCGAGGCCGGCATGGGCAGCAAGGGCATCGTCGCGTCGTCGGCGGCGCTGGCGTTGTTGTTGCAGGAAGGCATCGGCGACACGATACGCGTGTCCCTGACGCCGCAGCCTGGCGAATCGCGCACCACCGAAGTCCAGGTCGCGCAGGAAATCCTGCAAGTCATGGGTATCCGCTCGTTCACGCCGCTGGTTACTGCCTGTCCCGGTTGCGGCCGCACCACCAGCACGGTATTCCAGGAGCTGGCGCAGAACATCCAGAACTGGCTGCGCACCCAGATGCCGATCTGGCGCAAGCAGTATCCCGGTGTCGAAACCATGAACGTGGCGGTGATGGGCTGCGTGGTCAACGGCCCCGGCGAGAGCAAACACGCCAACGTCGGCATCAGCCTGCCCGGCACCGGCGAAGTGCCGGTGGCGCCGGTGTATGTCGACGGCGCCAAGACGGTGACCCTGAAAGGCGAGCGCATCGCCGAGGATTTCCAGGCCATCGTCGAGGACTATGTACAACGAACCTATGGAGGAAAGGCGTGAAAAGTGAAAAGTGAAAGGTGAGGGCAGCTTGTTTTCACATTTCACGTTTCACATTTCACGTTCTCCCGATCAATGAGCAATCAACTGCGCGCAGTGCGCGGCATGAACGATCTGCTGCCGGCTGACGCGCCGCAGTGGACCCATTTCGAGCAGACCATCCGCGACTGGCTGAAGCGCTACGGTTATCGCGAGATGCGTACGCCGATTCTGGAACACACCGGCCTGTTCAAGCGCGCCATTGGCGAAGTCACCGACATCGTCGAGAAGGAGATGTATACCTTCGTCGACGCGCTCAACGGCGAGTCGATGACGCTGCGCCCGGAAGGCACTGCAAGCTGCGTGCGCGCGGTGATCGAACACAATCTGCTGTTCGATGGCGGCAAGCGGCTCTGGTATGCCGGTCCGATGTTCCGCCACGAACGGCCGCAGAAGGGACGCTACCGGCAGTTTCATCAGGTCGGCGTCGAGGCGCTGGGGTTTGCCGGTCCGGATCTGGATATCGAACATCTGCTGATGACCGCTCGGCTGTGGAAGATGCTCGGCCTGGCCGAATTCATCCGGCTCGAAATCAATTCGCTGGGTGATGCGCAAGCGCGCGCCAGTCATCGCGGCAAACTGGTGGACTATTTTTCGCTGCGCGCCGATCAGCTCGACGCCGATTCGCAGCGTCGTTTGTTGACCAATCCGCTGCGCATCCTCGACTCGAAAAACCCCGCCATGCAAGCGCTGGTGGAAGCCGCGCCGCAACTGATCGACGAACTCGACGACGCGGCGCGGGCGCATTTCGACGCGGTCAAGCGCGGACTCGATGCTGCCGGCATCGCCTATCGCGTCAATCCGCGTCTGGTGCGCGGGCTGGATTATTACAACTACACGGTATTCGAATGGGTCACCGACAAACTCGGCGCCCAGGGCACGGTCTGTGCCGGCGGTCGCTACGACGGACTGGTCGCCCAACTCGGCGGCAAACCGGCGCCCGCCTGCGGATTCGCAATGGGCGTCGAACGCCTGCTGGTGATGTTGAGCGATGCCAACCTGCTGCCGCGGCCGGATGCGCCGGACATCTATCTGGTCAATGTCGGCGAGGCCGCCGAGCGCATTGCCATGCAGGCCGCCGAAACGCTGCGCGATGCCGGTCTGAATGTGGTATTGCATGGCGGTGGCGGCAGTTTCAAGTCGCAAATGAAGAAGGCCGATGCCAGTCTCGCTGAATATGCGGTGCTGATCGGCGAAGACGAGGCAGCGGCAAATCAGGTCACCCTGAAGGCGCTGCGCGGCGAGTTCGGCACGCAACCTGAACAGCGGCGCATGGCGTTGCCGGAAGTCATCGAATTATTGAAAGCGGGTATTTGAAAGGATAGGCAATGGCGCTCGATCTCGAAGAACAGGAACAGGTTGATGAGGCGAAAGCCTGGTGGAAGCAACATGGCTACAAGGTGATCTTGGGCGTCACGGCGTTCCTGCTGGTGGTCGTCGGTTGGCGGGGCTGGCAGACCTGGACGCACACCCAGGCGGCGGAAGCCTCGATGTTGTTCGACCAGTCGGTGCAGGCGGCCAGCATCAATGATCTGGCCAGCGCCAAGACCGCCGCCGCCCAGATCATGGATAACCACGCGCGCAGCGCTTACAGCGCGCCGGCCGCCTGGCTGGCAGGGCGCGTCAATTACGAGGCGGGTGACATCAAGAGCGCCCGCGCGCAGTACCAGTTCGCCCTGGATAACGCGCGTGACGACGGCGCGCGGCAATTGGCGCGCTTGCGGCTTGCCGCGTTGCACTTCGAGGAAAACGATCTGCCCGGCGCGATGAAATTGCTGGAGGCCAAGTTCGATCCGGCATTCCAGGGGCTCGCCGAGCAACTCAAGGGCGATCTGCTGTACGCCCAGGGCAAGACCGAGGAGGCGCGCGCCGCCTACCGGCTGGCCCTGGAAAAACTCGGCGACAAGAGTTCGTTGAAGCCTCTGGTGGAAATGCGCCTGGATAGCCTGGGAGGCTGATGTGTCGAAACCCGTCGTGCTGCTGTTTGCGCTGCTGTTGTCCCTGTTGGCCGGTTGCTCCAGTTGGTTCAAATCCAGCGCACCGCTGATCAAACCCGCCGAACTGGTCGATTTCAAGCCCAGCGCGGTGCTGAGCAAAACCTGGGAAACCAACGTCGGCGCCGGTTTGCCCTACGCCTTCTCGCCGGATACCGATGGCGAGGCGGTGTATGCGGCCGGACGCGAGGGCAAGCTGGTCAAGCTGGATATCGCCAGCGGTCGCGAGTTGTGGCGGATCGATGCCGGTCAGCCGTTGTCCGCCGGGGTCGCGGTGGGTGACGGCAAGGTGCTGGTCGGGACTGCGAAAGGCGTACTGCTGGCGTTCAACAGCGCCGATGGAACGCCCGCCTGGAACACCCGCTTGTCGGGTGAAATCCTGACGCCGCCGGTGATCGGCAATGGCGCGGCGGTGGCGCGCACCAATGACGGCAAGGTGTTTTTACTGGACAGCGCCAGCGGCACCCAACGCTGGAGCTACAGCCGCATCCTGCCGGCCTTGACCTTGCGCGAGCAAGGCCATTTGCTGCTGGGCGGCAACGCCGTGTTCGCCGGTCATGCCGGCGGCAAGCTGACGGCGCTGGCGCTGAACAACGGCGCGCCGTTGTGGGAAGTCAATGTGGCTTTGCCGCGCGGCGCCACCGAACTGGAACGCATCGCCGATGTCGCCGGCCCGCTGGCTGACGATGATCGCCTGGTTTGCGCCGCCGCGTTCCAGGGTCGTATCGGCTGTTTCGACCAGATTTCCGGCAATGCCGCCTGGGTGCGGGATTTTTCCGGGTTGCGCGGCGTCGCCATGGACCAGCGCTTCGTGTATGCCGCCGACGAGAGCGGCAGCGTGGCGGCGTTCGAGAAGAATCGCGGCATCAACCCCTGGAAGCAGGACAAACTGCGCGACCGCAAGCTCTCCAGCCCGGTTGCCGTGGCTCAGCGGTATGTCGCGGTGGGTGATTACCAGGGCCAGATTCACCTGCTCGATAGCGAAGACGGCGCCTTCGCGGCGCGCATCGCCACGGATGGCAGCCCGATCAACAGCGTCATGATTCCGCTCCAATCCGGTCTGGTTGTACAGACCGCGAATGGCGGCATCCATGCCTACCGGCTGCAATAGGAACTTATGAAACCCACCCTCGTATTGGTCGGCCGACCCAATGTCGGCAAATCCACGTTGTTCAATCGTCTGACCAAGACGCGGGATGCGCTGGTTCATGATCTGCCGGGTCTGACCCGCGATCGGCATTACGGCCATGGCCGGATCGGGGCAAAACCCTACCTGGTGGTCGATACCGGCGGTTTCGAGCCGGTTGCCGAGAGCGGCATCCTGGCCGAAATGGCCAAGCAGACCATGCAGGCGGTGGCCGAAGGCGATGCGGTGATCTTCCTGGTCGACGGTCGTTCCGGCATCACGCCGCAGGACATGATCATTGCCGAGAAACTGCGCCGCAGCGGTCGGCCGGTATTGCTGGCGGTGAACAAGACCGAAGGCATGAATGCCGGCGTGGTCACCGCCGAATTTCACGAACTCGGCCTCGGTCAGCCGGTCGCCGTATCCGGTGCGCATGGCGAAGGCGTGCGCGAATTGATCGAACTGGTGATGGAGGATTTTCCCGACGCCGAGGAAGACGCGGCGGAAGATCAGCATCCGAAAATCGCCATCGTCGGACGCCCGAACGTCGGCAAATCGACGCTGGTGAATACCTTCGTCGGCGAGGAGCGGGTGATCGCCTTCGATCAGCCCGGCACCACGCGTGATTCGATCTATGTCGACTTCGAGCGCAACGGCAAACCCTATACCCTGATCGATACCGCCGGAGTGCGGCGCAAGGGACGCGTCACTGAGGCGATCGAGAAGTTCTCGGTGATCAAGACCCTGCAAGCGGTTGAGGATGCCAACGTGGTGGTGCTGGTGCTCGACGCGCAGCAGGAAATCTCCGATCAGGACGCGCATCTGGCCGGTTTCGTTCTGGAAGCTGGCCGCGCGCTGGTGGTGGCGGTGAACAAATGGGACGGCATGGACAGTTACGACCGCGAGCAGATCAAGCGCGAACTGACCCGGCGCATGGAATTTCTGTCATTCGCCCGCTTCCATTTCATTTCGGCGTTGCGTGCCCAGGGCATCAGCGAGGTGTTGAAATCCGTCGACGAAGCTTACGCCGCCGCGATGGCGAAACTGGCGACACCGCGTCTGACCCGGGTGCTTCTGGATGCCGTCGCGCAGCACACGCCGCCGAAGTCCGGCCTGTTCCGGCCGAAGCCGAAATACGCCCATCAGGGCGGCAGCAATCCGCCGATCATCATCATTCACGGCAACCATCTGGAAGGCATCTCCAACAGCTACAAACGCTATCTGGAGAACATCTTCCGCACCACTTTCAACCTGCAGGGCACGCCGCTGCGGGTCGAATTCAAGTCTGGCCACAATCCGTTCGAAACGCGCGATGTCAAACCGCTGACACCGCGCCAGGAACGCACCGCGCAACGCGACCAGAAGCGGCAGCCGCGTCACCTGCGGGGCGGTTCAAAGCAACGTTCAAAGTAATTTGATCAGCGCCACCGCGCCAAGGACCAGCGTCACCACGCCAACCACGCCGCGCAGCGTCGCTTCGGAAGTCCGGCTGACGGTCAGCGTCGCCATCGGCACCGACAGCAGTGCGCCCAGCGCCAGCGGCATGGCCAGTTCCCAGGCGATGCTCCGGCCCAGCGCCAGATAGCCCAGCACACCGATCAGGCAGGTCAGGGATTCGGCGACCGAGGTGACCGCTACTGCATGTTTCGCCGGCAGGCCGGAAACCACCTGGCCGGCAGTGACCAGAGGGCCGTAACCGCCGCCGGACAAGCCCTTGTTGAACGCCGCCACGGCGCCTACCGCGACGATGCCGCCAGAACGGTATTTCACACGGCGATTGCGGGTCAGCAGGATGATCACGCCCATCGCCAGGATGATTCCGGCGATGAACAGGCCGAGCCAGAAGCGGGAAATGCTCACCGCCACCCAAACTGCCAGCAAGGCGCCAACGCCGCTCAGGCTGCCGAGCAACAGGGTGGTTTTGCGGGCGCGGGCATCGTGCAGGAAATCGACATTGCCGTCGCGCTGATGCAACAAGCCAGCGGCGAGTCCGGTCATCAGTTCGCTCAACAGCACCGCCGGCACGATCGCCAGGGGTTCGAAGCCGGCCAGCAGCAGCACGGGTGTCAGGGTCGTGCCATAGCCCATGCCGAGACTGGAATCCATGAACTCGCAAGCCAGTGCGGCAAGAAAGATGGCCAGTACGGTAAAGGCCGGCAAACCCAGGGTCGCCTCGGAAGCAACTGGCCAGCCGGGCAGGAAATGCAGGGTGATCAGACCGCCGACCACGCCGCCGACCAATAATAGCCACAGGCGGGTGCGACGACTGCTCAACGGCGGCAGGGCGGTCAGCGACAGGGCAGGCATGTTGTACTCCTTCAGGGTTGTGAAGCCAACACTTCGCATAACGCGTGCCAGGTATTCTCTGCCGGATAAATACGCGGTTCATGGTCTAGACTGATTTATTAAACGGAAAAACCATGAAATAAAATGATTAATGATGAAATGAAACAGATATCGGATGCCATCCCGAAACTGGAACAGCTCGCCGCCCAAACCGACGGCAGCGAAGCCGGTATCGAGGCGTTCATGATCGAACTGGCCGACGCGCTCGGTCCGGCTGCCCGCCAGATCATCAGGCGCTTGCTGGAAGATCGCCAAGCCCTGAGGATCAAGCGGGGCGGTCTGAACGAGGTCATCGTCGGCGCCGATGCCGGGCTGCGCGAGGTGATGGCGGCGGTGCGGCAGGTGGCGCGCGCCGATGTGCCGGTGTTGATCCTGGGCGAGACCGGCAGCGGCAAGGAGGTCGTGGCGCGGGCGCTGCATGCGCAGTCGCGGCGTGCCAACGGTCCGATCCTGCGCGTCAATTGCGGAGCGATTCCACCGGAGTTGATCGACTCGGAACTGTTCGGCCATGAACGCGGCAGCTTCACCGGGGCAATCGGCGCGCGCAAGGGCTGGTTCGAACGCGCCGATGGCGGCACGCTGTTCCTCGATGAAATAGGTGAACTGCCGCTGGCGGCGCAAGTGCGTCTGCTGCGGGTGTTGCAGGACGGCAGTTTTCAGCGGGTCGGCGGCGAGCGCAGCCTGAATGTCGACGTGCGGCTGGTTGCCGCGACGCATCGCGATCTGCGCCAGGCGGTGCGCGACGGTACTTTTCGCGAGGATCTCTGGTTCCGTATCGCGGTGTTCCCGATACCGCTGCCGCCGCTGCGCGAGAGATTGCTGGATATTCCGGCGCTGGCTGCGCACTTTTCACTGCGCGCCGCCGAGCGGCTGGGATTGCCGCCGCGCATGCCGGATGCCGTTGATCTGGCCTTGCTGACCGGCTATGCCTGGCCGGGCAACATCCGCGAACTGGCCTCGGTGATCGATCGCGCCGCGATACTCGGCGATGGCCGACGCCTGGAAGTTGCGCGCGCACTGGGGGTGATACCAGCGGGCGTGATACCAACGACACCGAGTGCCGGGCCGCGCTCCCGGGATTTCGCTGAGCCACCGGCAAGCCGTCTTGAAGATGTCATCCGACGGCAGATCGAGGCCGCGCTCAGACAATGCCATGGTCGTGTCGAAGGCCCGTTCGGCGCGGCGCGCTTGCTGGCTATCAATCCGCATACCTTGCGCTCGAAAATGCGCAAGCTGCAGTTGAGTGCAAAACCATTCAAAACGCAGCCACAGGACGATATTTGAGCCGCCGTGCGTTCACTTCAGCACCCGTTTTCCCGCGCTCTGTGCCGTGCAGCCAGATGCTCGGTGCGGGCTTCGGCGTTGCTTGACTCAATTGCCGAGACAGCCCGCTCAGCGCCGTCAACGCACCCCGCGCCGGAAGCGACGGCCGTGATAACTGACTTCAACGCCCTCTGGCGTGATCTGTTCCAGTTTCAGTCCGGGAGCGATGAAATCGCCGGGGCGCAGCAGCAGGTTGTTGATCATCACGCGGCGTTGCTCGGGCGCTTCCGCATATTGATGGAAGGCGATCAGCATGTCGGGAATTTCTCGCCGGAGGTCGGCCGGCAGGTCGGCGAGATTGACGGGTTTGTTTGCGCTCGCTGGTGATGTTGGCGTCGGCGTCGGATACGTCGCTTGGGCGGGTGGCGGATCGGTCAGGTTCAATTCGCCTGCCGCGTTGCCATGTGTCTTTGCAAGCGTATCGACAGGGGTGCCTATCGAGCCAGGCAGTGGCGCGCTGCCGCGCACGGGTGGCTGCGGCGCCGAATCGTTGTCCGATTCTTTGGCGGGCATCGCTGACTTGTGGGTTGGTAACTGGGTTTCGTTGGATTCCCTGTGCAGCGGCTGGTTAGTGACTTCAGCTGGCGTGGCGACTGTCGGCGATTGCCAGGGCCGCAGCCATCCGATCAGCATTCCCGCGCCGATCAGCACCACCGCCAGCGCCGCTTGCAATCCCAGGCGACGCGGCGGCGGTTCGGCAGGCACGGTATGCGTGGTCAGCAGGGTCGGCGCCTTGGCATGCTGACGTTGCTGATCGGATTTGCGCAGCGCATCGAGGATGTAGGACATGGTCAGCGCGCCTTCCGATCCGGTAACGTCGATTGTGCGGACAGCCGGGGCGCGCCCGGGTCATCGGCTTCGACCAGATGGATCAGGGTTTTCGGGCCAACGCTGCCGTCGGCCTGCAAGCCGCGGGCCAGTTGAAAGCGTTTGATCCGTTGCACCAGTTCGGCGTCGTACAGTTCGTTGTTGGCGGATGGCGGCGATTGACCGTCAAGCCGGGCCAGTTGCCGGCGCACCCAGGCCACGCCGGGGCCGCTGTCGCCCGGTCGCAGCGTCTCCCGCACCTCTGCGGGGGAACGCCAGAGCAACAGGCTTTCACCCGACCAATGCGCCGCCAGGATGGCCGGATCGACATCCATGCTGCGCTCGCCGATCACCAGAGTCGCCTGCCGCGCCTCCAGCGCGATCAGCACGGCAGGAAACGGCCGGCCTTGAACATCTTGCAGTGTCAGCAGCGCCGGGCGGTTGAAGCGCCGCAATTCCGGCAGGCTGGTGCGTTCATCCCGACAATTCAGGTCGACCGCCCTGGCCTGCAGGCAGGCGTCGCCGCCCTGAAAATTGGCGCCCCAGGCCTTGAACAAAACGGCATGGGCGATTTGCTTGCCGCGCGCGACCGGGATGTCGGCGGGCCAAGCCAGGCTGTTTTGCGGTGCGGCGCGCAGTTCGACAGGGGTTGGCGGCGGGGTCGGATCAACGATGTCGGCGGCTCGTTGCCAGCCGGCCAGCATAACCACGCCCGCGCCAGCGGCAGCGGCCAGCGTTAGCCCTGCCACCGCCAGCAGCCGGCGGCGTCGACGGCGATCGGTGGCCGGCGTGTGCAGAATCTCGCGTTCGGCCTGGGCCAGGGTTTTCCGATCGACTTTTTCCTTGCCCTGGACATAAGCGCCGAGCAATGAGCGATCGCACAGCACGTTGATGACGCGTGGCACGCCGCCGCTGATCCGGTGCAGACGCCGGGTCAGCGCGGCGGGGAACAGTTGCCGCTGCGCGCCGGCCACTTCCAGCCGGTGCCGGACATAGGCCGCGACTTCCGCGCGGTTGAGCGGTCCCAGGTGATAGCGCGCGACGATGCGTTGCGACAGTTGCTTGAGTTCCGGGCGATCCAGCAGCGTTGCCAGTTCCGGCTGGCCGATCAGGATGATCTGCAACAGCTTGCGCTCGCTGGTTTCCAGATTGGTCAGCAGGCGCATCTGTTCCAGCACTTCGGCGGACAGATTCTGCGCCTCATCGATGATCAGCACCGCCTGCCGGCCGCGCGCGTGGGCATCGAGCAGATGCGCGTTGATGCAGTCGACAAAGACCTTGATGCTGCTGTTGTCAGCCGGAAAGGCGATGCCGAATTCGACACAGATCGACGACAACAACTCCTCGACCGTCAGTTTCGGGTTGAAGATGTAGGCTACATCACAGTTCTCCGGAACCTGTTCCAGCAGGCAGCGGCAAACCGTGGTCTTGCCGGCGCCGACCTCGCCGGTCAGCAGTACGAAGCCGCCACCGCCCTCGACCCCGTAGAGCAGATGCGCCAAGGCTTCCTGATGGCGCTGGCTCATGTACAGATAGCGCGGCGCCGGCGCGATGGAGAAGGGAGCTTCGGCGAGGCCGAAGTAATTCAGATACATGGAGGTTCGCGGGCAGAATGACGGCGCATTATAGCGAGGCCGAATTCTGGCTTTGCCGCCAGACGCGCATTGCCGGCCAGAGCGACGGAGAATTGCTTTGGATCAATCGCATTGCTTGCTTCAGCGTCCCGGAGTAATCAGGGTTGATAGCATGCCGGTTTGTACTCTTAATGCCTTGGGTGGAGAGACTGCATGACTGGTCATGGAAAATTGAGTCTGATCGCGGCAACGCTGGTCCTGCTGGCCGCTTGTGGCGAGAAGGCTGCTGAGGTGCCCGCCGCGATGAAGGTGAATGGAGAGGCGATCAGTGTTGCCGAGGTCGAAACGCAACTCCTGCAATACCAGAACCTGCCGGCCGACCGTAAGCAATCGGTGACGAAAAACCTGCTGGCATCGCTGGCGGATTCGGAAATGCTGCATCAGGCAGCGCTGAAGGAAAAGCTCGATCTCGATCAAGCCATGCAGATTCGTCTCAACGCCACCCGGCGGCTGATTCTGGCCAATGCCTATATCGAATCCACCATGGCGGCGGTGCCCCAGCCAACTGACGCCGAAGTCAAGGCTCATTTCGATGCGAATCCCGATCGATATGCCAATCGAAAGTTGTATGACTTGCGGGAAATTTCCGTAGAGGCACCGCCGCAACAATTCGCCGCGATCGATACGCTACTAGCGGGATCCCCGCAATTGAGCGAATTGATGAGCTATTTGCAGGATCGTAAGCTTCAGCATGTGGATCAGCATCTGGTCGTGTCTTCCGAAAAAGTGCTGGAGCCGATTCTGCAAAAACTCGGTAAAGCGGCAGAGGGAGAAATCATCAGACTTGCCGATAAAGGCAAACTCACGCTGTTGTACGTCAACGCCATGCAGGCGAAACCGCTGTCGCTTGAGCAGGCAATGCCGCTGATTCAGTCGGATCTGTATGAGGCTCGCAAGGCCGCAAGCATGGAGGCCATGTTGAAACAATTGCGCGGCCAGACCCGGATCGAGTATTTCCCGCCCTACTCGGGGAGCACGGATGCGCCGAAGTCCTGAGCCCGAACGCCGCGCATGGGCTGCATGGCGGCTGACCAGGCAAGCATGATCCTGCAATCATGCGGGTGTCGCATGTTAGACATGCATCCCCCGCTTATTTGCTGGACAGGTAATCGACCAGCGCGTTGATGTCGTTCGAGTTCAGCGTCTTGCCGGCTTTGCGCATTGCGCACATGCCAGGCTGCTCGCTGTTGCCGGTGTATTTCTCCAGTACCGCCTTCAGATAGCCGGGTTGTTGCCCGGCCAACCTGGGGATGGAGCGGATGACATGGCTTCTCGGCGTGCCACGGATGTAGCCTTTCGCATCGGCTCCATGGCAATCTGCGCAGGAGATTCCATATACCCGTTCCGATGTATAGATGCGCTGTCCGTGGGTCATTGTCCTGGGGTCAGGGGCGGGTGCCGTGCCTGAAGCGGGAGTCTGCTGCGCGTAGTGGTGCGCCAGAATCACCAGTTCCTGCTGTTTATGCAGCGAGGCGACCAGTTCCATCGCGTCGCTGTCGCGCTTGTTATCCTTGAACAGCTTCAACGCCTTCAGCAGATAGTCCTCGTACTGGCCGGCGATATTGGGAAACTCCGGGCCGGGCGATTTTCCATCGACATAATGGCATGCGCTGCAGCGCTGGATATGGATCGAATCAGGCGTGATGCGGCTGTCAGTTTCCGCGCCGGCCATTGGCGCCGAAAAGACGAGAACCAACAGACTGACCAGTTTGTTGAATGCAAGTTTTCTCATGTCACTTTCTCCTGTGTGCAGCGGGATTTCGATACGTTGCCCCGATCGGCATGGACGCTTGGACGTGAAAGGCTAGTTGAATGCGTAGCGGACGGTCAGATAGATCAGGTGGACTTCCTGACGCTCCGGCGCGATTCCCAGACTGGTGACGGTTCCCGGGTCGACATTCGCCCAGTCTGATTCCCGATAAAGTTCATATCGGTAGCCGACCCGGTAGGACATGTTTTCCTTTGCCTTGTAGATGCCGTGCACCCCGAGGGCGGTCAACCTCGATGTCAGTTCGGGCAGGTCGCCGCCGGTTGCATAAGCGATCTTGCCGCTAAAGTCGGCATGAACCAGATCGGCGCCGACATCGAGTTTGTCCGAGGCTTTCCAGGTCAGATTGAGGCCGACGGTATGCGTCTGGTTGGTGTCGGACGCGAACCAGTCGCTTGCGACCGGTGTGAGGTTGTCCCATTCCTGGCCGGCCTGATCCGATTCGAGCCTTTCATAGGTGTAGAACGCGGTAGCCGTGACCTTGTCGTTCAAGCTGTAGGTGACCGTCGGCGTGGCGGTAATGCCGCTCGCCCTGGTCAGCCCGAGAACCATGTTCGTGTATTTGTCCTTGTAGTAATTGATGTCAAAGCCGAGGCCGATGTTGTCCCTGGCATTGAAAGCGATATCGATGCCGATTTTGTCGCGGGTGCGATCCGCCATTTCGAATGCCTTGATCAACGGCGATTCCGGGCTCTGGTATGCCGTCGGGTCGTAGGTCGATGCATCACGGTCGGCATGCGACACCTTGAATGTCGTCTCCAGACCCTCGGTTGGGCGAATCTTGAGCTTTGCCCACAGGGTTTGGTCATCGGTTTCCTCGGCTTGCTGATAGCTGCGTTCCATCTTGTCGCGGTCGTATCCGCCGGATAGATCGGCGCCGTTCACCAACCGATATCCCGCTTTCAGGCGCAACAGATTCTGCTCGAAACCGTAGGGCCGGTTTAGCCGTGCGCCCGGAGAAACAGCAGAATCAGTGAGCAGGTAGGTGTAGCTGTTGACCGGCGTGCTGTTGTCCCGATCGCTGTAGGTGTAGCTGCCATCCAGTCGCAAGCGCGGCTGCGGGCGCGAATTGATGGTGATCCTGGCCAGCGTGGTGTCCACCCGGCCATCCAGGTCATCAGCGGGCAATGCCGGCGTTATGCCGGTGGAAAAGGGCAGGAAGGCTTGATCCTGGGTCATGCGGCCGCGTGCGTATGTAGCGCCGAGGCGGGTCAGCGGTGTCAACTGGAAGCCGAGTTGCGCACTCAGTTGATGCATCTGGTTGTCGGGTGATTCGGCAATCTGGCCGGTCGCCGGACCGACGCCGCTATTGTTCCAGTCGATTGCCTGCCGTTCGTTGTTGAACAGCGAACCGCTATAGGCCAGCCGTGCTTGCAGGCGTTCGGCCTGATAATCCGCAGCCACACCGAAATCGTCGGTCTGGAAGTTCACCGGTACGGCCAGGATTTCCGGATTGTTGAAGCCGAACACGGAGCCGACATCGCGCGTGCCATCCTTTTCTTCATGCCGGTAGTGGCCGCTGAATTTCCAGACGGTACCGGGCGTCATGGAGAACTTGACGCCCTCACGCTGACGTTCTGTCTCTAGGGACGCACGCGGCAAGTCTGCGCGGTAATTGGGCAACTGATCGATTTCAACGGCAACTTGGTATTTCCCCTGGCGTCCTCCTTCCAGTTCGATGCGCCGGGAATCAAGGCCGAGGTTGTCGATCTGGCCATTGATGTAGGCACCATCAAGCGAACCGCGATAACTGGCTTCGGCATTCAATTCGACGTTCACGCCTTGATCCTGGCGACCGGTATATCGCCCGAAGTGGTACGAATCATCGTTCTGGATACCGATGCCGACATCCACCCAGCCGGAACGCCCGCTCGGGTCGGGACAGTCTTCACAAACGCTTGCTGTGACTGTATCCGCATCCTCCTTGGCGGCAAACACTACGGATGGCATGGTCTGGGCCAGAGCCGCGACGAGCAACGCAAATTTCATGGGACATTTGTGTGGGGTCATGTTGATCTTCCTCGATGTCGATTCGGGAATGGCTATCTGCTCGGGATGCGTGGCGTCAGCGCAATTGGGTCACGCCGGAAGGATGATTCGAGCCATGCACGGCGGAATGGCAATTGAGGCAGCTTTTGACGCCCATGAACGCGTTGCCGGCAAGTCTTGAGCCGTTATAACTGACGCTTGGGTGGCCGGCCGGCGAGTGGCATTCCTGGCACAACTGCGGCACACGTTTCTTCAGCAGCGCCGGCTGGTTGGAGCCGTGCGGGGTATGGCATTGATTGCAATCCTCGGCGGCCGGCGCGTGATCCCACAGAAACGGGCCGCGCTTCTCCGCATGGCAGGCGGTACATTTTTCGCGGGCTGTCGCCTTGACCAGCATGCCGCCGCCCGATTCGCCATGCACATCGTGGCAATCGGTACAGCCCATCTTGCCCTGCCTGACCGGATGATGCGAAGCCTGCAGGAACTTGGCCTGTTCGTTGGCGTGGCAGCCGAAACAGACCTTGGACTGGCTTTGTCGCTCCATTACCGGGTCCTTTGCCGTGTGCACACTATGGCAGGAAGCGCAGGCTATTTCATTGAATGCATGGCTGCTGCCTTTCCAATCGATGCGCTGGTGTGTCTGGTGGCAGGTCAGGCATTTCTCGTTCTGATCCTTCACCGGCGTCCAGGCTTTAGTGCCGAAGTTGATGATGTTTCCGGCGCGCTTGTCGGCCTTCTTGGCCTTGGTGTGATCGCCGCCTGCACCGTGACAACTTTCGCACTGCTTGTTGTCGTGCCCGAATGGGCTGCGTGGGTCGGCTTTGACTGCGTGTTTGGTCTTGAAAATCGGGAAAACCGGGTATTCGTTTTCCGCGTCGTGGCAACTTACGCAAGTGTCCACGCCTTTTCTGCTGAAAGGGGCCTGCTTGAGCTTTTCAACGGCGGCTTCCTGCTCGTCGAGCATCATCCGCACCCAGGATGATTGCTGTTCCTTTGTCTCGGCCTTCTTTTCAGCTGCCAGAGTGGGCGCAATCAGCGCCATCCCGAGAATGACGGCGAGCAGGGCGGCTCGTTGCGCTGCAATCTTCATGAACATACGCATTTTCCTATGAGGTTGCTGCTGGAAACCGGTAATGCCTCCCGGCTGACCTGTGCACTTCATGTTTACTGGCGGAAATGGAAATGGAGGGCCATCGCTGGCCCTCCGTATCACACCTGCCTATTCATCATTCCGAATGGATCGGGTTGGAAAGACCGCCGTGTTTCGATTTGATGCTGGCAAAGCCGCTGCTGCCATGGCATCCGTTGCACTTCTCGAGTACTGCCCCGGAGAGGATCTGGCCCTGTGTCACCGTGCCGAATGCGCCACCCGCAAGGCTCAGGTCGGAGATATGGTCACGCGCGGCCACCGAGTCGTGACATGCGGTACAGGTGCCGGCCTGCGGCGTGATCACTTTCCACAGCAACGGGTCGGTCGTGACTGCACCCGTGAACGCGTCCGGATCCTTCTTGCTGATGACCGAACCGAATGGGCTGCGATCATTCTCGTAAGTACCCAGGCCGGTGACCGAGTCGGTCAGGTGGCAAGTGGTGCAATCGGAGAGTATTCCGGGGTAGGCCACTTCATGCGAGAAGTTGTCGACGCCATCAGCCTCCGCGAACGGAGTGACGCCATCCGCAACCAGCGTGCCATCCTTGTTCCACGGACCTGGATTCTTGTTGCCGTGGGTGAACGGGAATTCACGCTTCGCGCTTCCATGGATGCCGTGAATCATGCGTTTGAACTGATAGGACTCCTGGAAACCGCTGCCGTCGGCCATCACCGTCGAAGATGAGCGGTTGGCATCATGGCACAGCGCACAAGAGGCTACCGTGTTGCGACCGCCGCCGTGGAAAGCTTCGCTCAGCGTGTTGGAGCCTGATGTCGTCCCCAATGTGCCGTGGCAATTGTTGCAGTAGGCGTCCGAGACGATGTCGCGGCGCGGGGTCAGGGTGCCGCTCAGCGCCACATCCTTGTAGGTGTGCTGCATCGAGACGTTCATCATGATCGGGCCGGCTTTGGGAACGCGCAGAATGACATCCAGTTCCTGTTCCTTGATCTGGCCGATCGTGATGACTCGCGCGGTACCCTGTGCGACTGCCGTGGTGGTATCGGCCGGTACAGTGATGTCCGCCGTGTAGACGTTGGAGCCGTTATTGGTGCCGGTGTGGGCAAACACGTTGGCGCTGCTGCCGCTGTTGTTGTAGCTGCTCCACTCCGTTTCGCCACTGTTCGCGCCAACCAGATTCTTGTAGGCCAGGTAGAAGCGCACGTTGCCGAAGCGCTTGCTGGTGGTGCAGGCGATACCGCCGCAGTCGGCTGTCAGATCATAGGCGGCATTGCCATTGGTCGGATCGGTGACGCTGTAGACGACGCGTACCTTGCGTGGTGAACCTTCGATCAGAGTGGCGCTGTCGATGTTTACCTTGTACTTCGCCGCATTTTCCTCGCCCTGGTTCCAGTGCGCCTGTTCCGCGCTCAAGTTGGTGTTGGCACCGTGACAGCCGGCGCAGTTGCCGTTGGTCATCGCGGCCGCGTTGGGCAGGAGAATCGAGGTGGCCAGCAAGTCGTGCGTTGTCAGCCAGCTGGAACCGGTCCCGGACAGGTGGCAGGTCAGGCAGGCTTCACGCGAGGGCTTGGTTTTCCAGTTGTCGCCCTGGGGTGTGGCGGTGTTGGCGGCGCTGTGGCATTTGCTGCAATTGCGCAAGTCCTGCGGGAAGCCGACCTCCGCGTAATCGTGTTTTGATCCGCCATAACCCCAGATCTGCAACGCGTCAGCGCCAAGTTTGCGGCCGGCGTGTATCTTGTGCACCATGGTGCTCATGGTCAGCACGTTGCCGCTGTTGGCGTCGATAGTGCCGGGATTGTGGCACATCACGCAAAACTGCACGTCGATGCGACCGCCGCCGTGCAAGGCCAGTTGGTTGTGGCAGGTGTTGCAACTCGCCACATCGGCCATGATTCGTGTTTCCGTGGCGGGGTTGCTCAAGGCGACTGCCTTGTAGCCGGTGCCATCGGCGATGAACTTGAAGTCGTAGTAGGGGTTGACCCGAACCGTGTCACCGGCCGCGTTGACGTAGCTCAACTGTATCGCCACCCGGTGCGTCAGATTGGGTTCGAATACAACGCCATTGGTCTTTACATTGTTGGCATTGAACGCTGGATCGCGAATGTCCGTGGAGAACGTATAGGTGTAATAACCGTCCGCGTTATAGACCAGTTGGTCGGCCTGGGTGCTCGGTTTCGGATCGGAAGTGGCCTGCAGGGCGCTTGCCAGTGCTGGTGCACCGGCGTTGTTGCCGCCGTTGTTCGGTGCGCTGGCGGTGGATTCGGTACGGTAGATATAGTTCACCCATTGGTCCGGGTTGCCGCTGGTTCCCGGCACCAGTTTGGCGATGGAGACGCTGATATTGGAAACCAGCAGGCCGGTCTTGATGGCGCCATCCGAAAACACGGTGAAGTTGATCTTCGGCGGGCTGGCAACGGTCACGACCGGCACGCCGGCGTTTTGCAACACGGTGAAAGCCGAAGATGAGTTGATGGCGCTGTCGTTGTCGGCAACCAGGGCCGCCGCAGAAATCGCGGCATTATCCACAACCGGCGCGGAGCCGCCGCTGCCGCCACCGCCGCCACAACCGCTCAGACCAACGGCCAGGAGGGCCGCCAGCCGCCATCCTTTGTTTGAGATTGCTCTCGTAATATTCATGTCATGTCTCCTTTTGCCAAACGAACGACGAGGGCGCCGAGTCAGTTCCGGCACTGCTGACAGCCCGGTAAAGGGCTGGGAAGGTGTGCTTCAGGCGAAGGCATCCGCCATGATGTTTTTCAGCCAGCCGGTGACGTACTGGGACTCCAGCTTGCGCTGCAGCACGAGTTGTTCCTCGCTGTCCATGTTCACCGGGCTGATGCCGCCGGCTTCGGTGATGTAGACCAGCTTGCCGCCGCGCAGCCGATACACGTGCACTACCGAGAAACCCCATTCCGGCGCGGTGAGGCTGTAGCAGGTGTTGACGAAGAACGGCTCCGGGTTGGGCAGGCCGTTGAGCTTGGCGATGATCGCGCCGGCCGCGACCTTGGCCTGGGTTGCCGCCATGTGCGCGGATTTGGGCGCGGCATAGACCGGCAGTTCGCCATGTACACTACTGTCGCCGATCACCCAGATATCCTTCTGCACAGCGGATTCCATGGTCAGCATGTCGACATCGCACCAGCCCTTCGTATTGGTCAGTCCTGCGATCCTGGCGATGTTGCCGGCGTGATGCGGCGGGATGATGTTGACCACGTCGCCCTTGAAGTCGTTGAAGTCGCTCGACGCGGTATTGCTCTTGGCGTCGAACTTGACCACCTTGCCGCCGGCCGCCCCCGCCACCCATTCGATCATGCCCGGGTACTGGCGTTTCCAGGCCTGCTCGAACAGACCTTTCTTGGAGAATGAGTCGTTGGCGTCGGCGATGATCACTTTCGACTTGTTCATGCCGCGATGCTTGAAGTAGCTGGCCACCTGCGAGGCGCGCTCATAGGGGCCGGGCGGGCAGCGGAAGGGGCCGGGCGGTACGCTGATGACGAAGGTCTCTCCGTCCTTCATGCCTTCCAGCTTCTGCTTCAGCATCAGGGTCTGCGCGCCGGCTTTCCAGGCATGCGGATGCGTGCTGTTGGCCATCGCCTCGGTGTAGCCCTCGACGCCGGCGAAGTTGTAGTCGATGCCGGGCGACAGGATCAGGGCGTCGTACGGGAGGGTCTTGCCGCCTTTGAGCTTGACGGTTTTCTTGGCGGCATCGATGCCGACGGCTTCGTCGAAAACGACGTTGATGCCGCGCTTACTCAGACCGTCGTAGCCGGTCTGCAGGTCTTCGATCCTGCCGTGGCCGGAGAGGACTTCGTTCGACAGCGGGCAGGAGGTGTAGGTCTTTTCGCGCTCGACCAGGGTGACATTCAGCACCGGATCGAGGATCTTCAGGTACTTGGCAGCGGTGGCGCCGCCGAAGCCGCCACCGACCACGACGATATTGGCTTTGCGGCCGGCGTGAGCGGTATTGGGCAGGGCCAGGAAGGCGGAAGCCGGGGCAGCGGCGATGGCGGCCTTGATGAAGGCGCGACGATTGAATGGGGTCATGGGAGGGTCTCCTGGATTACTTGGCTTGAGCGCCGTAGAACGCGGCAGCAGGTGCGACATCTGCGGCGTCCATCTTCTTGGCGTTGTTGCGCATCTTCTTGTGCGGCATCTTCACTGCGTCGGTGCGGTACTTCAGCAGTTCCAGTTCCAGGTATTGCGCCCACTGGCCGTGCATCATCGGGGTTTCCTCATCGTCCGGCTCACTGCCGGTGGCGCCGTGGCAGGTCTCGCAGCGATCGCTGGCATTCCGGCCTTGCGCGATCACCTTGGCATCGGCCTTCTGCACCACGGGCACCCACGGCAGCTTGGAGAAATACGTTGCCAAGGCTTCGAGTTCCGCATCGCTGTAGCCCTTGACATGACGGTCCATGGTGGCGGCATAACGCTCGCCGGTCTTCCATTGCAGCAGCAGGTTCTTCAGGTAGGCTTCCGGCAGTCCGCCGATGCTGGGCATGTTGGGGCCGACCGATACGCCGTTGATGCCGTGGCAGGCGTTGCAGGTACGGGCCAGGTCTTCGGTGGGGGCGGCAAACAACGGTAATGCGCTAAGGCTCAGACAAGCGAACAGGGCCAGGGCTGACTTTCTGTGCATGGGTATCTCCTCCAATGCAGCGGCCTGGTTGGATCAGGCCTATTGATGGCACAAACAAACTACGGAACTAATTGCGGGTTGGAGAATCCTGCAAAACACCCTGGGTCATTGTGGGAACCGCACATTCACCTTGATTGAGGTCAATTCTTGACCGATTCCATAGGGCATCCCGCCGATGCGACGACGCGCAGGCGTTCCCAGTTTTCAACGCGGACCTGACTGCCGCTGAACTGAATGAAGCCTTGCTGGGCCATGAACGCCAGCATGCGCGAGAAGGTTTCCTGGGTCAGTCCGAGTTTTGCGGCGATGTCGCGCTTCAATGCCGGAAGGCGAAATGCCTGTTCTTCAGTCGGAACGCCCGGCTGCAAGTGCAGCAGATAATGCGCAACCCTTTGCAGGCTCGAAGGTTGAGCGCAAATTTCGATGTCGCGCAGGGTATGCAGCAAGCGTTGCGATATGAGGTTGAGCGTGCGCTCTGCCAGAACCGAACTCTGGCGCAATTCACGCCGATAGACCTGGGAATCGATGGCAATCACATGGCTGTCCTTGCTGGCCACGGCATCATAGGGGCAGGGCTCGTCCTGGATCAGGCAGGGTTCCCCGAAGCTATTGCCTTTCTCGACCAGCGAAATCACGCGTTCAGCGCCATTCGAGAGCGGGATGAACAAACGAATCTGGCCGCTGATCACGACAAACATTGAATGAATGCTTTCGCCCTTGCTGGCCAGAACTTCCTTTCTGGCCAGCGCGATCTGTCTTGCACCAACGGACAAACGGGCAATCTGATCCTTGTTCCAGCCTTCGAAATAGCTCAGGCGAGCCATCGTGTCCTGAATCTGGCTGGCGGAGATGATCATCGGGTTCATGGCTGCTTCTCGAAAAGTCTGTGGATTGCCTACAGCAGGAACCGAGCCATCTCCCGTTCAGCAATATATTGCTTTCGTAATACATTGTTATTAAAGGAATAGTTCGTTTCGAGACGCGGCGGTCAGCTAGACATCTGCTTGACCAGCTACTGTGTCTGTAACCTTTCGGTAATCGGGGAAGGGGCCCTTAATTGATGCAGGTCAAATAAAACAATGACTTGGGCTTGATCGGGGCAATTGCATGGGTTACGAATCGGTAACGCGACGTCGATCACCTGAAGATTGTCGTTACACTCCGGTAACTCTGAAGCCATCTGGGGGTTGATCACTTTGAAAACACTCTTGCTGCGTCTGTCGGTTCTGCTTGGTGTGATCTGTTTTAGCATTCATCCCGCGACGGCTTCAGAGGCGGTGCGCATCGGGCTGACGCCGACTTTTCTGAACGAGCGGCATGCGCTGATCGCCGAGTGGCGGAAGTATCTGGAACACAAGCTGAAGCAACCGGTCGAATTCGTGCTGCGTGACAGTTACAAGGAAACACTGGCTTTGCTGGGGCAAAAGCGCATCGATGCGGCCTGGCTTTGCGATTGTCCGCACGTGACCGACAACCCGGAGTTCAGTCTTTTGGCCACGCCGCTGTTTCAGGGACGGCCGTTCTATCGCTCCTATCTGATCGTTCCGGAAGAAGACAAGACGACGCGCGGGATGACCAATCTTGCAGGCAAGGTGTTTGCCTACACGGATCCCCATTCGAACTTCGGCTATCTGTTCCCGCGCTATGAACTGCGGAAGTTGGGTGAAGATCCGGACCTCTTTTTTCGGCGAACCTTTTTTACCCATTCGCAGCGTAAATCGATCGAAGCCGTGGCGGTGGGCGTTGCCGATGCTGCTTCGGTGAACAGCTACATCTGGGAGACCATGCATCTCTTGGCGCCGGTGCTGACCGGCAGGACGCGGATCGTGGCGCGGTCGGACGAGTTCGGTTTTCCACCGTTCGTGACGCGTCATGACTTTTCTCGCAAACGATTCCGCCTCCTGCAACAGGCGTTGTTCGACATGTCCAATGATGTGGCGGGGAAGTCGGTGCTGGAAAAAATGAATCTCGATGGCTTTGTGATACCGCGAGCGGAGTTCTATCGGACACTCCAGGAAACGGTACGTTTCATGAATAGCGACTGATATGAACCTGTTCGATTTGAGCTTGCGCAGCAAGCTGCCGCTCTGGGGGGCTTTCCTGATTCTCGTCATGGCTGTTGCGGTGACCGGCAGCAATCTGGTGCAGACACGCGAGAACATCAAGAAGAGCATGTTGCTGCGTTCCGAGATTCTGGGGCGTTCACTGGTCAGGACGCTGTATTCGGCGGTGACGCAGGATGACGTCTGGCGTGCCTACGAGATCATAAACTTCCCGATGCGCGCGGAAGCCCGAAAACCCAGTTTTCAACTGGAAGATTTCATCGTGCTGGATGAGAAGAATCAGGTGTTCATTTCCACCCAGACCAAAAACTACCCATTGCTGGCCGAGCTGGATAGTCTGGGACCGGCGTTCAGCCAATTACGCCAACAACTGGAACGCAACGAGGGGCGCATGGTGATTGTCGAGGCGGAAAAGATACTGCTCGGCATTCCGCTGGTCGCCGAGGGCGTGATCCTGGGTGCGCTGGTACTGGTGCATCCCACCGATTACTTTCGCGCCAGTTTCGACAGCATCGTCAAGCGCACCGCCTGGACCACGCTGATCGTGTTGTTGATCCTGCTGCCGATCAGCTGGTACTGGGGGCGTCGCATGGCTTCTCCATTAAGCTTGTTGGCCAGCTACATGAGCGAACTGGGGCGCAGGCTTCCGGCGCCTTTGCCGGAGCGAATCTATCCGCACAATGATGAACTGGGTCGGCTGTTCGAGGTGTACGACCAGATGCTCCTCGAACTGGCCGAGAAGAAGGAAATCGAGCGCCAGATGATGAAATCTGAACGCATGGCTTCGTTGGGGCGCCTCACCGCCAGTATTGCGCACGAGATCAATAATCCACTCGCCGGTCTGCTGACCGCAGTCGACACGGTCAAGCAACATGCCACACCCGATCCCTTGCTGGCGCGTGTGCTGCCCCTGCTGGAGCGCGGTTTGTATCAGATCAAGGATATCGTCGGGGCATTGCTGGTCGAGGCCAAGGCCAAAGGTCGAGCGCTCGACAGCTCTGATATAGACGATGTGCAGACCTTGCTTGCTCAGGAAGCGCGCAAGACCGGCGTCGAGTCACAGTGGCAGAACGCGGTTGCAGAGAGCGTGTCGTTACCGGCGACAATGGTGCGCCAGGTGTTGATCAATCTGGTGCTCAATGCGGTGCGCGCGGCTGGAAAAGGCGGCCATGTCAGCGTCGACGTGCGTCTGGTCGAAGGACATCTGGTCCTGGAAGTCGGCAACGACGGCGAAGTCATCGCGCCCGAACTTATGGATCATCTGTTCGAACCGTTTACCGGGCGCAACCCGGAAGGGCAGGGACTCGGGCTTTGGGTCACGCATCAGATCGTTGAGCAATTGCATGGTAATGTCATCGTCAACAGCCGCTCAGACTGGACACGGTTTTGCGTGACACTGCCTTTGGGAGAAGCAAGTTGGCAGCCCGCATCTGTTTGATCGAGGATGACGAAACCTTGGGCGAAGCGCTGAACATGCGCTTCGAGCTGGAAGGATTGCCATGCGATTGGCACAGGACCGGTAAAGCGGCTTTCCAGGCGCTGACAAATGTTCACTATAGCGTGGTGGTCAGCGACATCCTGTTGCCCGACATCAGCGGCGATGAGCTGTATGGCCGGTTGCTTGAAACGCGCGGCAAACTGCCACCGTTTATCTTCATGACCGGTCATGGTTCGGTTGCCCAGGCGGTAAGGTTGCTCAAGCTGGGCGCCGTGGATTACCTGCTGAAGCCGTTTCAGCCGGATCATTTGCTGGGCATGTTGCGGGCGCTGATCGCCACTCAGGAAGGTGACAGATCGGAATACAGCGATCCGCTGGGCATTTCGCCGGCCATGCAATCTCTCGATGCATTGCTGTTGCGCCTGGCGAACAGTCAGGCTTCAGTCCTGATTGCCGGCGAATCCGGCGTCGGCAAAGAATTGGTCGCCTCCAAATTGCATCGTCTACGGGGCGGGAATAGTCCCTTTATCGCCGCCAACTGCGGTGCATTCAGCGAAAGTTTGCTTGAAGCGGAACTGTTTGGTTACGAAAAGGGTGCCTTTACCGGGGCGGTCAAGGCCAAGAAAGGCCTGTTCGAGCAGGCTTGCGGCGGTACGCTGTTGCTGGATGAGATCGGTGACATGCCGCTGACCATGCAGGTCAAGGTGTTGAGGGCGATTCAGGAACGCAAGATTGTCCGGATTGGTGGCGAACAACCCGTCGCGGTGGACTTCCGGCTCATGGCCGCTACCCACCTGGACCTGAAAGCTCGGGTCGAGGAGGGCTTGTTCCGGGAAGACTTGTATTACCGCGTCAATGTCATCCAGATTCGTGTTCCGCCGCTGCGTGAACGCAGGGATGACATCCTCTGGCTGGCTGGACGTTTTCTCGAACAGGCCTGCCAGGGCGCGGAAATGCGTCGCAAAGTACTAACCCCGGCGGCGGAACGCGCACTGCTCGACTATTTATGGCCGGGTAATGTGCGAGAGCTGAAACATCTCATGGAACGCGCCTGCGTCCTGGCTGACGGACCCTTGCTGACGCCGGATTTGTTGTTTGGCGCCATTGCATCGAGCCATGACCCGGCTCTGGTGGCGACCTTGGGCGATCATCTCGCAGTACATGAACGCGACTACATCCTGCGGGCGCTCGATGCGCGTGCCTGGCAGATTCAGGAAACCGCCAATCTGCTGGGTATCAGCCGCAAGAACCTGTGGGAAAAGATGAAAAAGTACGCCTTGTCGTCGGAACGTGAGCCGCCGCCGACGAATCATCCTGGGTAACGCTTGGGGGCGGTCTGCGCACCGCCTGATTTGCCTGCCCGATCGCTTCGACTATGATTCCCGGACTTCCAAATCCTTTGTCGGTCCGAATATTTTCATCAAATATCCGGACTAGCCCAACCCAAAATCGCAATCGGCACTTTCGAGGAAATATCCATGCAGTCCGGCCCCAGAGAAATCGTCACCCCGTTTCGTCAGATCCCGCTTGATGTTCCGGAGGGCATGAAGCCGAACGAGTTCTTCAACAGCACCGAAAATCTCAACGATCTGGTCAACAACAACGGCTTGTTGCAGAACCCGGAAGGCTTGTTGCTGTACCGCAAGGCGCTCGGCCACAGCAACCAGTTCGACGCTTCGATCATCTACAACACCTCGCGCAGCATCCTTGATCCGCTTGGTCGGCCGGTGCGCCGCACTCAGGTACCGGAACAGGTGAAGAACGTCTGGAACCGGATGAACCAGGTGATCATCGAGTACATGCTGGAGCGTTATCCGGACCCGGACGAGACGCTGGTGCTGGCCGGCGAGGCGAGCCTCGATGCGACCTGGCCGCTGACTTCGCCGGGGGTGCCGAGCATCCGCATGCTGCATAACCATTTCATCGTGTTCGACAAGGCCGAACTGCGCGCTGCGCCGATCGCCGACGCCAGTAATCCCAACCTGACCGATGGCGGCCAGCACTCGTTGTTTCAGGCCTACATGCGCAATGTCTATCAGGATTTCTTCGACGAACTCGATCTGCGCATCCTGCGCCCGTGCCAGTCCGGCTCGTGCAAGATCGCGCTGACCGGCTACCCGCAGGGTTTGCCGAGCTGGGAGGTGACCGGCGGCGCAGAGGCGCTGAAGGAGATCCGGTTCTGGAAGGAGTACGACACCATCCTGAAGGGGTTCATCGACTTTTACCGCACCTTCTTCGGCCAGGTTTCCACGCGCAACGCGCCACTGCCGCGCGACATCTACTTCCCCGAGCTGGTGGAAAACAAGCTGCAGTTCAACAACGATCTGCTGAAGACCGCCAAGATGGTGCGCGACCGCTGCATCAAGGATGCCAAGTACGCCAATTCGATCCGCTGGCAGCCGGCGTTCAAGCAACTGATCTACCGCAACGATGCCGGCCAGTTGATCGTCACCATTAGCCAGAACTCGATCGGCAACGCCATCACCGAATTGCTCGGCGTGGTGGTCAAGCGCACACCGGATGCCGAAGCCTATGGTCGAGCCGAGCCGGCCTTGATCGAGAAGCTTCTGGAAGTGCGGCGGCGCCTGGTGGAGGCGGATCTCGGCAGCGGTATCGCCACGCCGCATTGGGGCGCGGCATAGCCGGGGACGATCAGGATGAACTTGCCATCGGCCACTCAGGCGCAGGCCATTGATGAGTCGCTGTTGCATGCCCGGCGCCTGAAGTTGCTGTGGAAGCTGGTCACTCGTCGCGATCTTCCGGAAGATGAGCGCTTTCACGCCATGCTGCGACTCGCCAGCCAGGCCATGAATATGGAATTGGCCGCACTGGGCGAGTTTTCATCGCTGTATACCGTGCGCTATGTGCACGACACGCTGAATCTGCTGGTCGATGGGATGCAGCTGTCGATCGAGGATACGTTGTGCCAGCATGTCCACAACAGCCGTGAGCCGCTGTTTGTCGAGGATCTACGTCAGCATCCGCTGTTTCAGTCGCATCCTTTGGTGGTTCAGGCCGGCCTCAACGTCTATGCCGGGATTCCGGTCTGGGCGGGCGAGGATGTGCAGGCAGTTCTGGCATTCATGCGCCGCGAACCCCTGAGAGATGGCTTCCCCGAGGCCGACATCGCCTTCATGGAACTGGTTGCCGGCTGGATGGGCTATCACATGTCGCAATCGCAGCAGCGCGAATTGCTGGAAAAATATGCCATGACGGATCAGCTTACCGGCATGTTGAATCGGCGCGCGGCCGAGTCTCGCCTGGAAGAGGAAATGGCGCGGGCGATACGCCATGGCGAAGGGTTTGCGCTGGCCATACTGGATCTGGATTTCTTCAAGGCGGTGAATGATCGCTATGGGCATGCTGTCGGCGATACGGTCCTGCAAGCGATGGCGCTGCGGATTTCGGCCGGCTTGCGCGAGGATGACTGGTGCGCGCGCTGGGGTGGCGAGGAATTTCTGGTGTTTCTGCGCAGCGCGGATTTGCGGGAAGCGGTCTTTGTCATCGAACGACTCTCCACTGGCGTCAGGGAACTGCCGGTCGTGACCACTGCCGGCGATATCAGAATGACGCTGTCGGCAGGCATCGGCATGCCCGACGCAAAGGACTTCGACTTCCGTCATGCCGTCGAAGTGGCCGATAGCTGTTTGTATCAGGCCAAGGCCAATGGCCGCGATCGCGTCGAAGCGCGCGGCGGTGCGGGCGTGCTGTGGCCGGCACAAATCATCAAGCGGGCGTTGCAGGACGGTCAGGTTGTCATGGCAACCCAGGTCATCGTCGATCTGGCGAGCGGACAGGCGGTCGCCGATGAGGCGTTGGCCCGGGTCCGTTTGCCGGACGGCTCGTTGCTGGCGGCGGGTGAATTTATCGAAGCTGCCGAAGGCCTGGGGCTGATGACGCAGATTGATCGGATCGTCACCCGGCAATCGATGGCGCGCTGCGTGGGCAAGTTGCGTGGCGGCGGGGTCGGCCAGGAATTCGCGCATTTCGTGAATCTCTCGCCGCAATTTCTGGCGCGCCGCGATCTGGTCGAGGAAATGCTCGACAATGCCATGAGTTATTGTCAGAACTGCGGCATCGAATTCGGGCCGGTCAAACCGGTGGTCTTCGAAATCACCGAGCGCCAGTTCCTGCGCAATCTCGATACCCTGGAGGCGGATCTGAAGCCGTTACTGGATTTCGGCTTTCGCTTGGCGCTGGATGATTTCGGCAGCGGCTATTCATCGTTTCTCTACCTTGCCCGTCTGCCGATCAGTTTCCTGAAGATCGAGGGCTGGCTGGTCGCCAATATTCGCAAGGAACGCAAGATCGCGGCGATCGTTGAAAGCCTGGCCGATTTCGCCAGACGTGAAGGAATAATTACCATCGCAGAATGTATTGAAGATGCCGAAACCGCCCGCATCCTGCAAGACATGGGTGTCGATCAAGGCCAAGGCTGGTTTTTCGGCCATCCCGAAATTGAACAGGATTTCTAATATTTCTGTTCAGACGCCCGCAATCGGTTATTTTTTGCCCAACGCAGTTAAAATAATTAGCCCCACCACACAAAGTCTTACCAAAGGAAAAGTTATGAGCAAAGGGCAGTTGCTACAAGACCCGTTCCTCAACGTGCTGCGTCAAGAGCAGGTTCAGGTGTCCGTTTATCTGGTCAACGGCATCAAGCTTCAAGGTCATATCGAAAGCTTCGATCAGTACGTCGTTTTGCTCAAGAATGCCGTCACTCAAATGGTTTACAAACATGCCATTTCCACTATCGTGCCCGCCCGCCCGATCACTGTGCAGCACGGCAGCGGCGATAACGCCTGATCTGCATTTCCGCGACATCGATTGATGTTTGACCGCCCGGATCGCGGCGAGGCCGTTGTTCTGGTCTCGCTTGATTTTGGCCTTCCCGATTACGCCGAAGGTCTCAATGAACTGAATCTGCTCGCCGGCAGTGCCGGCTTGCAGGTTGTCGGGCTGGTCGAGGGCAAGCGATCCAAGCCGGATGCGCGGCTCTATGCCGGATCCGGCAAAGCCGATGAAATTGGCCAGGTGGTGCGTGACGCGGGCGCCACATTGGTGATTTTCAACCACGAGTTGTCGCCGGTGCAGGAACGCAATCTGGAACGCCTGCTGCAATGCCGGGTGCTGGATCGAACCGCGTTGATCCTGGAAATATTTTCTTTGCGGGCGCGCAGCAACGAGGGCAAGTTGCAGGTCGAACTGGCGCAGTTGCGCCACTATTCAACGCGTCTGGTGCGCGGCTGGACCCACCTGGAACGTCAGAAGGGCGGTATCGGCATGCGCGGCGGTCCGGGCGAAAGCCAGCTGGAACTCGATCGCCGGATGCTGCTGAACAAGATCAAGACCATTGAGGGCAAGCTCGACAAGCTGGCCCGCAGCCGCGCGGTGCAGCGGCGCAGCCGCCAGCGCGGCGGTGTGTTGTCGGTTTCCCTGGTGGGCTATACCAATGCCGGAAAGTCGACGCTGTTCAATACCCTGACCCATGCCGGCGCCTACGCCGCTGACCAGTTGTTCGCCACGCTCGATACCACCTCGCGCAAGCTGTGGTTGCCCGAGGCGGGGCAGCAGGTCGTGATCTCCGACACCGTCGGCTTCATCACCCGGTTGCCGCATACCCTGGTTGCCGCCTTCGAGGCGACGCTGGAGGAAACCGCGCATGCCGACCTGCTGTTGCATGTGGTGGATGCCGCCAGTCCCAACCGTGAGCGGCAGATTGAGGAAGTCGACAAGGTATTGATTGAAATCGGTGCGGAACAAGTGCCGCAGTTCCGAGTCATGAACAAGGTTGATCTTACCGATGCCGCGCCGCAATTGGCGCGGGACGAGTATGGTAAGATCGCCGCCGTTTGGCTTTCCGCCAAGACCGGCGCAGGTGTGGAGCTGCTTCGGGACACCCTCGCGGAGTTCGCCCGTGATCAACGACATGAAACCCAAATACTGGCAACTCAGAATGCCGAACTTTCTCAAAGCTATGTGGAAACCTATCAGAATGGCCTGGAATGACCCGCAGTGGGGCAGTGGTGGTGGCGGCAACAAGAATCCTGGCGGTCCGCCCGATCTCGATGAACTCTGGAAAAACTTCAATCGTCGCCTGAACGAGATGTTCGGCAAGAAGTCCGGCGGCGATGGTGGCGACCAGCCACCTCGTATCGGCGGCGGTTTCAAGGGTGATTTCCACATTCCCGGCGGCGCTGGACTGTTGATCGGTATTCTGGTGGTGGTCTGGCTGGCTTCCGGTTTCTACATCATTGATGCCGGCGAGCGCGGCGTGGTGCTGCGCTTCGGCAAGTTCGCCGAAACCACCATGCCCGGCCCGCGTTGGCATTTGCCCTACCCGCTGGAAACCGTCGAAGCGGTCAACGTCGAAGAAGTGCGTACCGTCGAAGTCGGCTACACCAACAACGTGAAGACGAAAGTGCTGTCCGAGGCGCTGATGCTGACCGATGACGAGAACATCGTCGATCTGCAGTTTTCCGTGCAATACCTGCTGAAGGACCCGGAAGACTTTCTGTTCAACAACCGCAATCCGGACCAGGCGGTCAAGCATGCCGCCGAAACCGCGATGCGCGAGATCGTCGGCAAGAGCAAGATGGATTACGTACTGTATGAAGGCCGCGCCGAGATTGCGGTGCTGGCCACCACGCTGATGCAGGGCATACTGGATCGCTACAAGACCGGTATCCAGATCAGCAAGCTGAACATGCAGAATGCCCAGCCGCCGGAACAGGTGCAAGCCGCGTTCGATGACGCGGTCAAGGCCGGCCAGGATCGCGAGCGATTCAAGAACGAAGGCGAGTCCTACGCCAACGATGTGATTCCAAGAGCGCGCGGCGTGGCTTCCAGGTTGCTTGAGGAAGCGCAGGGTTACAAGGAACGGGTCGTGGCGCAGTCCGAAGGTGAGGCCTCGCGCTTCAAGCAGGTGCTGGTCGAATACAGCAAGGCGCCGAAAGTAACCCGCGAACGTCTGTATCAGGACACCATGCAGCAGGTTCTTTCAAACACCACCAAGGTGATGGTGGATGACCAGAAGGGTGGCAATCTGCTCTATCTGCCGTTGGACAAACTCATGAACATGACCCAGACCGCTGCAACGGGGCAATCCAGCCCGCAACAAATCGAGCTGACGCCGCAACGTCAGGACAGCGCCACCCCGCCGCGCAACGAAGACCTGTTTCGTTCGCGTGATGCGTTCCGCGCGCGTGATCGGGAGGCTCGATAATGAAAAATCCCGCCGTAATCGTCGTCGGTCTGGTCGTCGTCCTGCTGGGTCTGGCGTTGTCTTTGTATACCGTCGATCAGCGCCAGGCGGCGCTGGTGTTCCAGTTGGGTGAAGTTGTCGCGATCAAGAAGGAACCCGGCTTGTACTTCAAGTTGCCGGTGGTGCAGAACATCCGTTTCTTCGATACCCGCATCCTGACCATGGACCCCGCTGAAGCCGAGCGCTTCATCACCTCCGAGAAGAAGAACGTTCTGGTCGATTACTACGTCAAATGGCGCATCCAGGATGTCGAAAAGTTCTACGTCAGTTTTGCCGGTGACGAGCGCCGTGCCGAGAACCGCCTGTCGCAGACCGTCAACGACGGCATGCGCGCCGAGTTCGGCAAGCGCACCGTGCATGATGTGGTGTCCGGTCAGCGCGACGAAGTCATGGAAATGCTGCGCAAGTCCGCCGACTCGGATGCGCGTCGCTTCGGCGTCGAGGTGATGGACGTGCGCATCAAACGCGTCGATCTGCCGTCCGAGGTCAGCGAGTCGGTGTATCGCCGGATGGAGGCGGAACGCAAGCGGGTCGCCAACGAACTGCGCTCCACCGGTTCGGCGGAAGCCGAAAAGATCCGCGCCGATGCCGACAAGCAACGCGAGGTGATCATCGCCGAAGCTTACCGCGATGCGCAGCGCACCAAGGGTGAGGGCGATGCCCGCGCCGCCGCGATCTACAGTCAGGCGTTTGGCCAGAATGCCGAGTTCTATGCCTTCTATCGCAGCATGGAGGCGTACAAGCAGAGCTTCTCCAGCAAGAACGACGTGATGGTGCTGCAACCCAATTCCGAGTTCTTCCGTTACCTGAAATCGCCGCGCGGCGGTGGCAGGTAACGTCGCCGGCCAGGCGGCGCAAGTAGCGGGGGCGGCGTGAGTCTGGCCGATATCTTCCTGCCTGCTTTGGCGTTGATGCTGGTGATGGAAGGCATACTGCCGTTCCTGTCGCCGGCCGCCTGGCGCGAGACGTTCGCCCGGATGATTCAGTTCAAGGATGGCCAGTTGCGTTTCATGGGGTTGATTTCCATGCTCGCCGGCTTGTTGATTTTGTACCTTTCGCAATAACGATTCGATGTCTCCTGCCTGGCTACTCCCCGAATACGTCGAAGATATCCTGCCGCCCTATGCCCGACAGGCGGAAGCGTTGCGCCGCCGTCTGCTCGACCTGTTCGACGGCCACGGCTATGACCTGGTCTGGCCGCCGCTGGTGGAATACCTCGATTCACTGCTGACCGGCGCGGCGCGCGATCTCGATCTGAAAACCTTCAAGGTGGTCGACGGCCTGTCCGGCCGCATGCTGGGCGTGCGCGCCGACATGACACCGCAGGCGGCGCGCATCGACGCGCATCTGATCAATCATGAGGGGGTCACCCGTCTGTGCTACGCCGGGCCGGTGCTGCGCACCCGACCGGCCGGGTTTCTCGCCAGCAGAGAACCCTTCCAGTTGGGCGCCGAGTTGTTCGGCCATGCCGGTGTGGCGGCTGATCTGGAAATTCAGGAACTGCTGATCGCGGCGCTGAGCATTGCCGCCGTTCCACAAGCCAGGCTCAGTCTCGGTCATGCCGGCCTGTTCCGGGCGCTGGTGGCCGGCGCCGCGCTGGACGAGGTGCGTACCGCCGCGATGTTCGCCGCGCTGCGCGGCAAGGACGTGCCGGAAGTCGCGGCGCTGAGCGCCGATCTCGCCGCGCCCTGGCGTGATGCCTTCCGGCAACTGCCCGGCTTGTATGGCGGTGCGGCGGCGCTGGAACAGGCCCGTGCCGCGCTCCCCGAGCAGGCCGGCATCCGCCAGGCGCTGGACGAACTCGCGCAGTTGCTGGCAGCCGGCAACGCGCTGGGCAAGGTCAGCGTATCGGTCGATCTGTCGGATCTGCGTGGCGACGGCTATCACAACGGCGCGACCTTCGCCGCCTATGCCGGCGGACAGGCCAGCGCGGTGGCGCTGGGCGGACGTTACGACGGCGCCGGCGGCGTGTTTGGCCGTAGCCGAGCGGCCACCGGCTTCTCGCTGGATCTGCGCCAGATACTTGATTGCCTGCCAGAGCCCGGCGCACGTGGCGGCATTCTCGCCCCCGGCCTGGATGATGCCGATCTGCGCACGAAAATTGCGGCTTTGCGCGCCGGTGGCGAACGGGTGATCGTCGAACTGCCGGGAATGGCGGTGCATCGCCAGGAGAGCGGATGCGACCGAATTCTGGTGAAATCGGGTAATGACTGGATCGTGCAATAGGATCAATCGGGGCGGGGGAGCTGCTGCCCGCCCGCCATCTTGGCAGTATCGGCGGCAAAGTCGGCGGCAAGTCGGCGGCAAGTCGGCTAACTTGGGTCAAGGCGCTAACCGTCGCGCTCAGCCCAACCTACACGGGTTTTTTTCAAGGGATCGAACATGAGCAAGAACGTTGTCGTAATCGGCACCCAGTGGGGTGATGAGGGCAAGGGCAAGATCGTCGATTGGCTGACCGATCGCGCCCAGGGCGTGGTGCGTTTTCAGGGCGGCCACAACGCCGGCCATACGCTGGTGATCGAGGGCAAGAAAACCGTTCTGCATCTGATTCCCTCCGGCATCCTGCGCGACAACGTGCGCTGCTACATCGGCAACGGCGTTGTGCTGTCGCCCGAGGCGCTGATGGAAGAAGTCGAAATGCTGGAGGGCAACGGCATCGATGTCGCCAGCCGGATGACCATCTCCGAAGCCTGTCCGTTGATCCTGCCGCATCACATCGCGCTCGACCAGGCGCGCGAAGCCGCCAAGGGCGCCGGCAAGATCGGCACCACCGGGCGCGGCATCGGCCCGGCTTACGAAGACAAGATCGCCCGTCGCGCCATCCGCGTGCAGGACCTGATGCACCGCGAACGCTTTGCCGCCAAACTGGGCGAAGTGCTCGACTATCACAACTACGTGCTGAAGCATTACTTCAAGTGGGACACCGTCGATTTCCACAAGACGCTGGACCAGGCCATGGAACTGGCCGAGCGCATCAAGCCGATGATCGGCGACGTGCCGCGCAACCTGTATGAAGCCAACAGACGCGGCGAGAACCTGCTGTTCGAAGGGGCGCAAGGCACGCTGCTCGACATCGATCACGGCACCTATCCGTTCGTCACCTCCAGCAACTGTACCGCCGGCGGCGCCTGCACCGGTTCAGGCATGGGCCCGTCGGCGATGCATTACATCCTCGGCATCACCAAGGCCTACACCACCCGCGTCGGCTCGGGCCCGTTCCCCACCGAGCTGTTCGACGATGACGGCAAATGGCTGGCCGAAAAGGGCCACGAGTTCGGCGCCACCACCGGCCGCCCGCGCCGTTGCGGCTGGTTCGACGCCGCCGCGCTCAAGCGCGCGATCCAGATCAACGGCCTCACCGGCATGTGCGTCACCAAGCTCGACGTGCTCGACGGCATGGACACCATCCGCATCTGCACCGGCTACAAACTGGAAGGCGAAGTCTGCGACATCCTGCCGGTGGGCTCGGAAATGCTCGCCGATTGCGAACCGATCTACGAAGAGCATCCCGGCTGGAAGGACAGCACCGTCGGCGTCAAGACCTTCGAACAACTCCCCGCCAACGCGCAGACCTATCTGAAGCGCATGGAAGAACTCTGCGGCGTGCCGGCCGACATCATCTCCACCGGCCCGGACCGTTCGGAAACCATCGTGCGGCGGCATCCGTTCGAGTAAGCGCAGTCGTATCGCACCCGCAGCTTCGGCGGGCGCCGCAGCAACCCAGGGGCGGTTTGACCGCCCCTTTGCTTTGGCGGTGCCGGTTCAGCGTGCGAGGCTAACAGCCATTGATGCCGTAGGGTGCGCCCTGGAAAAGCGACTGCACAAGGCCTGCCAGCCGCACCGTCCGGTCACTATCTTCTGGGCGGTAGCGTGTGGGGGCACAGCCATTAACCTACTTGCTAAAACAACCAACAAAGTTAATCATCGTCCATGGAAAAGCGTACAGCCCATTGTCAAGCTGCTAAGGGTGCTGGACCGGCATCCGGATTTGTTGAGTGAGATCAGACTGTGATTTCTGGAAAGTCCAATGATCTTGTGAATACTATCTACCCATTCATGCCGCATTCAATGATTCGCCTACAGCACCCACCAGGAGAATGACCATGCACACCCTGTCATTGCCCTATCCCGACGACCTGCTGGTCCTTTCCGGAAAAGCGCCGGAGGCACTGGAAGAAGAACTGGTTTTCCTGCTCGCTGCCAAGCTGTTTGAAACGCATCGCCTCACCCTGGGTAAAGCCGCCGACTTCTGCGGTATGGACAAACTGCGTTTCATGTTCGAACTCGGTCGACTGCAAATTCCAGTCATCAATCTGGACGACGATCAGATCGCCGACGAGTTGCGAGATGCCTGAAACCGGCAACCTGCAGTCCACTATCATCGGCGATAGCGGCCCGCTCATAGCACTGACCATCATCGGCCAACTTGATTTGCTCCACCGCTTGTATCGACGGGTCGTCATACCCCAAACCGTGTGGGATGAAATCACCGTTAAGGGCGCCGGCATGCCCGGCTCGCGTGAAGTCAGCCAAGCGAACTGGCTGGAAATACGCCATGCCGAGGCTTTCTCCCTGAGCACCTTGAACATCCTGGTGGATCGAGGTGAAGCCGAAGCCATCGCCCTGGCGATGGCGCTACCCGGCAGCACCGTATTGCTGGACGATGCCCAGGCGCGTCGGGTGGCTGAGCGATTTGGCGTGGGCCGCATCGGTACTCTGGGCATCTTGCGGCGCGCGAAAAAGGCCGGGCTAATCGGACCGATTAAACCCTATATCGATCGCTTGCAAACCAATGGCATCTACTTTCGGCAAGCCTTGATCGACGCAGTGTTACGCGACATCGGCGAATAGCCGAACACACCGCCTTGGCTGACTGGCCTGTGCAAACACCCCCTATCGATTTAGCCACGGATATCCCATGAGCTCTGAAGAGAAACGTCAACAACTGCGCCAGCAGCTCATCGCCAAATTGCGGGAAATGTTCCAGATGGATCAGGCCGATCTCGACTTTGGCATCTGCCGCATCATGAATTCCAGGTGTGACGAGGTGGAGTGTTTCCAGGAATACGACTTGCTAGCCACCCTGCGCAAATTGCTCATATTGCTGGTCGCCCCCTTGTTCCTCACCGCCTGTTCACAGCCGCTGAACAGCCCCTATCCGGTGGCCGATGCCGATGCCGGCAAGGCAATCTTGTATTCCGCGTTTTCCGAACGGCCCAAACATCTCGATCCGGCGCGTTCCTACAGCGAAAACGAGTATGTGTTTCTCGGCAACATCTACGAGCCGCCGCTGCAATACCACTACCTGAAGCGGCCCTACCAACTGGAACCGCAGACTGCCGCCGCGATGCCGACGGTGCGCTATTTCGATGCCCAGGGCCGTGAACTGCCGGCCGATGTGGAGGCGTCGAAAATCGCGGTTTCCGAATACGAAATCCGCATCAAGCCGGGTATCCGCTATCAGCCGCATCCCGCTTTCGCCAAGAATGCGCAAGGCCAGCCGCGCTATGTGCCGATTTCGCCGCGCGAGTTGAACGCCGTCGATCGCTTCGAGGATTTTGCCGAAACCGGCAGCCGCGAGTTGACCGCCCACGACTATGTCTATCAGGTGCGTCGTCTGGCGCATCCGCGCGTGCAATCGCCGATTCTGGGCTTGATGGCGGATTACATCGTCGGTCTGAAGGGGCTGGCGCAGGCCTTGGGCGAGGCAGCCAAGACGCAGCCGAAAGACGCTTATCTCGATATCGGCAAATTCGATTTTCCCGGCGCTTATGTCGTCGATAAAACCACCTATCGCATCCGCATCAACGGCAAGTATCCGCAGTTCATCTATTGGCTGGCCATGCCGTTCTTCGCGCCGGTGCCGGAGGAGGCGGAACGCTTCTATCGTCAGCCGGGCATGGCCGAGCGCAATTTCAACCTCGACTGGCAACCGGTCGGTACCGGCGCGTTCTACCTGGCGGAGAACAATCCGAACCGGGTCATGCGACTGGAGAAAAATCCCCATTACCGCGACGATTTCTATCCTTCGGAGGGCGATCCCGGCGATGCCGAAGCCGGTCTGCTGGCCGATGCCGGCAAGCGTCTGCCGCTGCTGGACACGGTGATCTACTCGCTGGAAAAAGAGGATGTGCCGTACTGGAACAAGTTCCTGCAGGGTTATTACGATGCCTCCGGCGTCAGTTCCGACAGCTTTGACCAGGCGATCCGGATGGACGCCGACGGCGAGCCGGATCTGACGCCGGACATGCAGCGACGGGGCATCAAGCTGGCCACCGCCGCGCGACCGTCGCTGAGCTACATGGGCTTCAACATGCTCGATCCGGTGGTCGGCGGTTTGTCGCAACGCAACCGCAAACTTCGCCAGGCGCTGTCGATCGCCATCGACTACGACGAATTCATCTCGATCTTCCTCAACGGCCGCGGCCTGCCCGGACAGGGGCCGCTGCCGCCGGGTATCTTCGGACACCGGGAAGGCGAAGCGGGCGTCAATCCGGTGGTCTATCAATGGCGCGATGGCAAAACCCAGCGGCGCGCGCTGGCCGAGGCCAGGAAGCTGCTCGCCGAAGCCGGTTACCCCAACGGCCGCGATAGCCAGACCGGCCAGCCGCTGACCCTGTATTTCGACACTGCCGCCAGCGGTCCGGAAGCCAAAAGCCGCATGGACTGGTTCCGCAAGCAGTTCGCCAAGCTGGACATCCAACTGGTGATCCGCGCCACCGACTACAACCGCTTCCAGGACAAGATGCGCAAGGGCAGCGCGCAGATTTTCGAATGGGGCTGGAATGCCGATTACCCCGATCCGGAAAACTTCCTGTTCCTGCTCTATGGCCCGAATCAAAAAGTCGACGTGGGCGGCGAGAATGCCGCCAATTATCGGAATCCCGATTTCGATCGCCTGTTCGAGCGCATGAAGGACATGGACAACGGCCCGCAACGCCAGGCGGTGATTGATGAAATGGTCAATCTCGCGCGCCAGGATGCGCCATGGATCTACGCTTTCCACCCGAAAAGCTTCGGCCTGCGTCATGGCTGGGTGCTGAACAGCAAGCCCAATCTGATGACCCACAACCTGCTCAAGTACCGACGCGTCGACCCCGCCGCGCGCGCTGCCTATCAGGCGGAATGGAACCGTCCGGTGTGGTGGCCGGTCGGAGTGACCCTGGTCCTGCTGGCCGCAGTGATCTGGCCGGCGGTGGCGGCGTATCGACGGCGATTGCAGGCAACTGCGCTGGCCAGCTAAGGGGTCACCCCGGCATCGGCCGGGTCCAGAAGCCGTTGATTTTTTCTGCCATACGCGCCACCGAAGGAGGTACAAGGGTTCGCATGGCGCAGCGGAGTCATTGCGCTTTAGCGCTTACGAATCCGGCTTGCTCCCCGCGAGTGCACGCTGCAGCGTCAAACCCCGTGCTGCTTGAACCACGCCTGCATGCGTTGCCAGCCGTTGTCGGCTTCTTCCTTGCGATAACTCGCCCGGTAGTCGGCGTTGAAGGCGTGCGGGGCGTTGTCGTAGACGTGGATTTTCGAAGCGCGGCTGGCGGGTTTGGCGCCGCTGGCCAGTGCGGCTTGCATCTTGTCGACGCTGTCGAGCGGGATGCCCTGGTCGAGGCCGCCGTAGAGTCCGAGCACCGGGCCGTTGAGTTCGCCGGCGATGTCGACCGGGTGTTTCGGGGTCATCGCGCCGGCGGCGCCGACCAGCCGGCCATACCAGGCGACGCCGGCCTTGACGCCGGGATTGTGCGCCGCATACAGCCAGGTGATGCGGCCGCCCCAGCAGAAGCCGGTGATGCCCAGGCGTTTGCTGTCGCCGCCATTGGCCTTGGCCCAGGCGACACAGGCGTCGAGGTCTTGCATCACCTGGCTGTCGGGGACTTTCGACACGACGTTGCTGATGATGTCGGGAATCGCGCTGTATTGGCGCGGATCGCCCTGGCGCGCGAACATCTCGGGGGCGATGGCCTGATAACCGAGTTTGGCGAGACGGCGGCAGATGTCCTTGATGTGTTCATGCACGCCGAAGATTTCCTGCACCACCAGGATCACCGGGAAGTTGCCTCCTTGGGCGGGTTGTGCGCGGTAGGCCGGCATCGCGCCATCGGCGGTCGGCACGGATATTTCACCGGCCAGCAGGCCGTCGGTGGAGGTGGCGATCGCGGTTTGCGCCATCACCGGTTGCACCGCCAGTGCGAAGCCTGCGCCCAGTGCGGTGACCAGGAAGCCGCGGCGGGTGTGCGGCAGGGGAGGCGGAACCAGACTGTCGAAATCGGCGGTGTCGTTCATGTGTAGTCTCCTGTTGTGGGGGTGAAACGTGTCGGCTTGAACCGGTTGGGATGGGCGTCAGGGTATCGGAATTTCCAGCAAAATGCGCGCCGCCCAATCGGCGTCGGGCTGTGCCAGGCCGAGCGCCGGAAACAGACGATGCGGGGTCAGCGCCGGCAGCACCGCCTGCACATCTTCCGGTTGCACAAACTCGCGTCCGGCCAGATAGGCCCAGGCTTGCGCGGCGCGCAGCAGGCCGAGTCCGGCACGCGGCGACAGACCGGCGATGAAGCGCGTATCCGAGCGGCTGGCGGCGATCAGGGCTTGCAGGTAGTCGAGCAGCGCATCCGAAACATGCACGCGTTGCGCGAGTTTCTGCTGTTCGACGAATTCTGCGGCGCTGATTGCCGGCGTCATCGCCGCCAGCAGGTCGCGCCGATCCTCGCCGCGCAGCAAGGCGCGTTCCGCCGCATGATCGGGAAAGCCGAGGCGGATGCGCAGCAGGAATCGATCAAGCTGAGATTCCGGCAGCGGGAATGCGCCGATCTGGTCGCTGGGATTCTGTGTGGCGATGACGAAGAACGGCGTCGGCAGCGACCGCGTTTCCCCCTCGATGCTGACCTGGCCTTCCTCCATCGCTTCCAGCAGCGCGCTTTGCGCCTTCGGGCTGGCGCGGTTGATCTCGTCGGCAAGGATCACCTGGGCGAAGATCGGTCCGGGATGAAAGCTGAAGGTGCCGCTGTCCTTGTCGTAGATCGCCGCGCCCAGCACGTCGGCGGGCAGCAGATCGCTGGTGAACTGGATGCGATGGAAATCCAGTCCCAGGGTGCGCGCCAGCGCATGCGCCAGCGTGGTCTTGCCGACGCCGGGCACATCTTCGATCAGCAGATGTCCGCGCGCCAGCAGGCAGGCCAGGCACAGGCGCACCTGACTGCTTTTGCCGAGCACGATGCGGTCGATCTGTTCGAGGGCGCGCAACAGGGCAGGGGTGGTTTTTGTGGTCATGGTTTGGACGTGAGGGATTTGGCGTGATACTAAACCGGCTGGGTGGTTTTGTTGGTTGACCCGTCGTCACGCTCGCGTTTCCGGCTATCCCTGATCAAAAAATTCATGCGCATCCTTTTCCTGACTCATGCCTTCAACAGTCTGACCCAGCGTCTGTTCGTCGAACTGACTGCGCGCGGGCATCAAGTCGCGGTCGAATTCGACATCAACGACGCAGTGACCGAAGAAGCCGTCGCCTTGTTCCGGCCGCAGCTGATTCTGGCGCCCTATCTGCGTCGGGCGATTCCGCAAAGCATCTGGCAAACGCATGTCTGCCTGATCGTGCATCCCGGCAGCATCGGCGATCGCGGCCCGTCGGCGCTGGACTGGGCGATTCTGAACGGCGCAACGGAATGGGGCGTGACGCTGCTGCAGGCCGAGGCGGAAATGGATGCTGGGCCGGTGTGGGCGTCGGCCAGCTTCCCGATGCGATCGGCGATGAAGTCCAGTCTGTATCGCAACGAAGTCACCGAAGCGGCGGTGCGCGCGGTGTTCGCGGCGCTGGATCGCTGGCCGGATTACCAGGCCGGACGCTGGCAGCCGCAAGTGCAGATGTTGCGGCCGATGCATCCGACTCTGCGGCAGAGTCACCGAGCCATCGACTGGACGCGCGATAGCGTCGAGCGTGTGCTGGTGAAAATCCGCGGCGCGGATGGCTTTCCCGGGGTGCGCGATCAACTGTTCGATCAGCCGTGTCATCTGTTCAACGCGCATCGCTACGCCGCGACCGGCGCGCCTGGCGCACTGCTCGGCCGCGCCGGTGAAGGCGTGGTGCGGGCGACGCCGGATGGCGCGGTGTGGATCGGCCATGTCAAGCGCGTCGATGCCATCAAGTTGCCGGTTGCGCTGGCGTTTCCGGAAGCGGCAACGTTGCCGGAACTGGCGTCGAGCGTAGAGGAAATCACTTACCGCGAAGTCGGCGAGGTCGGCTATCTCGGCTTCGATTTCTACAATGGCGCGATGGGAACCGCCGCCTGCGAACGGCTGCTCGCCGCCTATCAGGCGGCCACCCGGCGGCCGACCAAGGTCATCGTGTTGCTTGGCGGCACGGACTTCTTCAGCAACGGACTCGACCTCAACCGTATCGAAGCGGCGCAAAGCGCACCGGATGAATCCTGGCGCAACATCAACGCCATGGACGATCTGTGCCGGGCCATCATCGAAACCGCCAGCCATCTCACGGTCAGCGCCCTGCGCGGCAATGCCGGCGCCGGCGGCGCGTTTCTGGCCCTGGCGGCCGATATGGTCTGGGCGCGGCGCGGCGTGGTGCTGAATCCGCACTACAAGAACATGGGCAATCTGTACGGCTCGGAATACTGGAGCTATCTGCTGCCCAGGCGGGTGGGCGCGGCGGCGGCGAAGGACATCATGCGCCGGCGCTTGCCGCTGGGCGCTGAGGAAGCAGCGGCCATCGGCTTTGTCGATGCGAGTTTTGCAGACAATCCGGGTGAGTTCGAGCGGGAACTCGGGCAGCGCGCCGCAAGCCTGACCGGCAGCGCCGATTTCGCCGAACAACTGGCCGCCAAACGTCGGCGACGCAGTGACGATGAAGCCGTCAAACCGCTGGCGGCTTACCGCGCCGAGGAACTGCGACAGATGCAGCGCAACTTCTTCGGCTTCGACCCGAGTTACCACGTCGCGCGGCATAACTTCGTCGCCAAGACCCCGCATTCCTGGACGCCCCGACATCTGGCGATCCATCGCGAACTCGGCTGGCTGGCGCCGGATTAATCACCACCCGTTTTCACTCAGTTCAGCGCACTTGCCAGTTTGCGTCGATACAGCGTAACCAGGGGATCCGCGCCGAGCAGATTGAACACCGCCAGCATCTGCTTGCGTGCTGCACCGTCGTTCCATGCCTTGTCGCGGTGGATGATTGCCAGCAATTCGTCGAGACCGGCTTGCGGCGCCTGGTTGGCGATCAGCGCGTTGGCCAGTTCGTAACGCGCCTGTAAATCGTCCGGTTGTGTGGCGACACGGGCGCGCAAGGCGTCCAGATCGCCGACATCCGTTTGCGCGAAGCTGAGCTTGACGCGCAGTTGCTGCACGATAGCGCTGGCTTGCTGGTCGGCGTCGAGGCTGTCCAGCAGTCGCGCGGCTTCATCGGTCTGGCCGAGTTCCAGCAGGATGCCGGCGGCATCGATGCGCACCGCCTGATTACCGATATCCAACTGCGAGGCTTCCGCCAGTTTCTGCAAGGCGCCGGCCGGATCACCGGCGGCGCGCAGTTGTGCGGCCTCGCGCCGCAACTGGTCGGCGGGCGAGGGAATCAGGCGGGCGAGAAACGCGCGTACTTCCGATTCCGGCAAAGCGCCGGAAAATTCATCCACCACCTGGCCGTCGACCACCGCCTTGACGTTGGGTATACCGCGCACGCCGAACTGCGCCGACAGTTCCTGGTTTTCATCGGAGTTCACCTTGGCCAGGATGAACTTGCCCTGAAACTCCTCCGCCAGTTTTTCCAGGATCGGCTTGAGCGACCGGCAGGGGCCGCACCAGGGCGCCCAGAAATCGACGACGACCGGCGTGTTATGCGAGCCTTCGATGACAAGTTGCTGAAAGTCGCTGGCGTTGACATCGATAGAATAGGCAGACATGGCAGGGTTCCTTGCTAAACGGGCATTCTCGTATAGTTGCTGTCGGGGCTGGGGAAATCAAGGTTCGAACCTCCAAACAGGGTTGTTCCTCCTGGTTCGAAGGTACAGTATCCGTAATATTTCGAAATGGTTTGATGTGAACTCGCCATGACCGCCCGAGAAATCGAAGCCAATCTATTGACCCGCTGTACGATTGCCGCACGGGAAGACCAGCCTGCAGCGCTGGATCAGCGTGAGGCCAACGTGTTCCAGGTGGCGGCGAGCGTCGTTCGGTCGCGATTCCCAAGCGAGTCCGCGAGTCTGCTGCGGGCAAGCGAACGATATTTCGCCTTGCATCCCGATGAACGACTGGCGTCAGGTGATGTAGTCAGAAATGGTTGGGTGACGAGTCTGCCGCGTTTGCGTGACATGCTGAGTCAGCAACTCAATGGGCGTTGAATCCCTTGAGCCTTGAAACTTGAAACTTGAACCTTGAACCCGCTACTGCCAATCATGCACATGTGTATGCCGGTGTTCGATGCTGCCGTGACGGTGGCGATGGGTATGCACCAGATTGGCGGCGGCGAGTTTGTCCATGTCGGCCAGCAAGGCCTGGATCGGCCCGTCGTGGATCAGGCTGTGGTCTTCGCCTAACACCAGGGCGCGCTTGCCCAGTTCCGGCGCCAGGCTGAGATTGTGGGTGGTGGTCAGGGTGGTGATCTCCAGCCCGCCGAGAAAATCCACCAGCCAGCCGGTGGAGCGCGGGTCGAGCGCGGCGGTCGGTTCATCGAGCAGCAACACTTTCGGTTCCAGAGCCAGCAGCGCGGCCAGGCAGACTTTCTGCTTTTCGCCGCCGGACAAGGTGAATGGCGGACGTTGCAGATGCGCGCCGACGCCGACCTGATCCGCCCAATGGCGAACGCGCTGAGCCACATCGGTCAGTCCCATCTGGCGCGGACCGAAAGCGATTTCGTCAAACACGCTAGGGTTGAACAGCATCGCATCCGGGTTCTGGAACAGCAGCGCGACCTCGCCGCGGAAGCGGCGGTGCAGTTGCGGCGCTTTCAGGCGTAACGGGGTGATTTCCTCGTTTTGATAGCGAAACTGTCCGCTGTCGGGCGCGATCAGCCCGTTGAGGATTTTCAGCAGCGTCGACTTGCCGCTGCCGTTGCTGCCCAGCAGCACGACCTTCTCGCCGGGGCGGATGGCGAAGCTGATATCGCGCAGCACCTCGACCGCACCATAGCGATGGCCGACGCCGATGACTTCCAGCATCGGCTCGGCATCTGCTGCAGGCGCCGGGTCGGGATGGATCACGCGGTAGCGCATTTCAGTCATGGAAAAAACCGCGTGAACGCAAGGCTTGCGCCGATTGCGTGGCGGCATGCAGCGATTTTTCGATGAACCAGGAGACGGCGGCGGCGCTGGCGCGGAAGCGGTCGAGCAGGCCGGGGCGGCGCAATGAACGGCTGGCCAGAGCCAGCCGGAAGTCGTCGTGCGCGCGACGGAAGATCAGGCTCTGGCTGTAGGCCAGGCCGAGGACATAGGTCAGGTTTTTCGAAAAACTCAGCGCCTGGAACAGGTTGGTACGGGCGATGAACAAAAAGGTCAGACAGGTCAGCAGCAGCACTCTCAGGTTGAGGCGCAACAGCGTCAGCCACGGAGAAAATTCCTGCCACCAGGCCATGCCGAGATAACTCAGGCTGATCAGCGTGTTGAACGCCAGCACCGTCAACACCGCGCGACGCAGCAGACGGCCGGCTTGCCGACCGGCGATCAGCAACACCGCCAGCAGACCGGCCGCCAGCCAGAGCGGATCATGGATCAAGGTTGCGGCCAGAATGGCGGCGATATACAGGCCCAGGTGCAGACGATCGCGTTGCATGACTCTCAGGCCAGGCGGGCGCGCAGCCGGGTCAGATAGCGATAGCCGAGCACGGTCAGCACGCCTTCGGCGAGCCCGACCAGCAAGTGCGGCAACACCACGGCAGGCAAGGTAACCGATAGTCCGAACGGGAAGAACAACGGCGCGCCCTGTGCATCCTGGGCGATCAGCGGTTGCACGCCCAAGGTCAGCGCGACCAGCAGCGCCGGCAGGGCGACGGACAGCCAGCCGGCGAGAAACAGCCCGACCGTCTGGTTCCAGCGGCCGAAGGTCTTCCAGGCCGCCAGCGCCGCAAAGCTGCCGACTAACCCCATCGCCAACGCGTTGATCGGCAGTGCGGTGACGCCGCCGCCGCCAAACAACAGCGCCTGCATCGCCAGCACCAGCGACACGGCGAGAAACGCCATCCAGCCGCCGAAGCTGACCGCCAGCAGGCCGATGCCGGCGGCATGCACGGTGGTGCCGCCGGGCAGGGGCAGCGCGACCATCATCAGCACGAAGGACAGCGCGGTATAGGCGGCGAGAAAGGGCAGCGTGTCGGCATCCAGCTCGCGCTTCACCCGCCGCGCGGCGTATACCCAAAGGGCCGCCGCCGCCGCGTAGGCCGGCAGATAGGTTTGTGGCGAGATGAAGCCGTCCGGGATGTGCATCAGGCGTGTCAGATGAACGTGTTGAAATTCACACCGTCACCCCGGCGAAGGCCGGGGTCCAGTGCGACGTGGTCGGTAATGTCAACGGTTTCTGGATACCGGCCTGCGCCGGTATGACGGAATTTTTGAAGCTTTTCACGTTTTCAACACCTTTTCAGAACAACGCCGAGAAGCTGGCGATGAAGCGGTATTTTTCCTTGCCTTCGGCGCCCTGTTGCTGGCTTTCTTCGTTGAGATCGATCCAGATCGGTTTCTTCAGCGCCAGGCCCAGGCTCATGTTGTCCTTGTACAGCCGCGCACCGATCACGCCGTAGAGCATGTCGCCGCCGGTCGCCGGCTGGCCGACGCCACCCTCGACGTCGCGGCCGAGCCGGAGAAAGTTGAGTTCGGCATTGCCGTCGAGGCGGAAAAGGGTTTCCGGGTTGGTCATCAGGCGATAGGCGAGGGCGGCGTTGAGGCGGGTTTCGGTGCCGAATTTGACCCGGACAGTGTTGTCGTATTCATAGGTCTGGAAGCGAATCTGGCCGGCCTCGAACACCGCCGTGGCGTTGTCGGTCAGTTGTTTGGTCGCGGTCAGGCCATAGATGAAGCTGGACTTGCCGAAGCCGAGTGATTTTCCAGGGTCGATGTTGCCGTTGTCGAGCTGATGGTTGGCGTCGCCAGTGGGCAGCGTGACCCCGCCATACAGCGTGAAATGCCAGTCCATCAGATCGTCCAGGCTTTCGTCGGCCGGCACCAGCATGAAGCGATCGTCATATTTGAAGCCGATCACGCCCAACACCGAGAGGTCGGTGAAGCCGCGTGAATTCGTGTCGCCGTATTCGTCTTTCTTGATGTTGTAAGGCTGGATCAGGTAACCGGACAGCCAGGGGGTGAAGCCGTAGCCGACACCCGCCATCCAGTACTGGTTGTAATCGCCTTCCTGAGCATCGACTGCGGTGGAGGGGTCATAGGTTTTCGACTTGGCATGATCAACCTTGAGCGACAGCAACCAGCTTCCCCTGGGCAAGGTCGCGGAACTGGAGGTTTCCACCGGCGCGCCGGGGCCTTCCAGACCGACCGCGCCCAGTGTGGCGACGCCGTGGTGCGCGTAAACGAATGGACTGATCAACGACAGCGCCAGGACAACGGACAATCCGTGTTTCATGATTTCTGCTTCCTTTTCAGATAGAGACTCAACAAACCGAACAGACCCAGAATCAAGCCCAGGCCGATGAAGATGCGGCTGTAGCGTTCGAACACGGGTTTGTCCGAGCCGACGAGCAGGGCGGCGGCATCGGTGGCGAGCCGGAAATCCAGGCCATGGCCGTCTTCCGAGTAGGTCTTGATCCGCCAGTCCCCGGCCTGGTCGGGGAGGAAGGCGATGCGTCCCTGGCTGTCGCTGCGACCGACCTGATAGGGCTGCTGTTCACCGTCGCGGTAGATCTCGTAGGCCTCGAAGCTGAACGGCCTGTCGTCGGCATAGAACAGTTTGATGACCACCGCCTGACCGCCGACCACGGTGTATTGCAGGTCATGCGCCAAGGCCGGCCAGGCGCTCGCCAGCAGCGCGATCAACAGCATGCGCAGGGCTGTTTTCATGGTGTTTCGAACTGCAAGGCTGCTGCGTGGATGGTTCTGTCGGCTTTGCCATCGCCGAGCGGCTGTTCCAGACTGGCCTCGATATGTTGAAAGCCGGGCCGATTCAGCCGGATGTTGAGTGCGCCATCCGCTGCGCTGACGCCGCGTGGCTTGCCGAAGTAGGCCACCGTCGCGCCGCCGACCGGCTGGCCCTGGAAGGTCACGCGCAGACGCAGTTTGTCACCCGATTTCAGTTTCAGCGGGTTATCCGCCGGGACGATTTCCAGCTCCCCGGTCAATGCGCGTCCGAGTGCCGGGCTCCACCGGTCGATACGTTTCACGGCCTCCACTGACCGCCAACTGTCCAAAACCACGCCAGCCTCGGTTTTCGGCAGATTTTTGGTTCCGTACGGGGTTTTGCTCCAGTAGCCGCTGGACAGCAGAAACACGCTGGCGGCGCAGTCGCCGCGCAGCGTGGCGGGATAGCCGATGCCGCGTTCGGCGGTGCGCTCGCGCCCGGCATCATCGAAGCATTGTGCGCGCAGCACCGTTTCCGGCCGGTATTCCAGGCGTTTTGCCCCCTCATGCGCGGATCGTTCGTGGCCATAAGTCAAAGTGTGCTGTGCGCCGTCGCGCTCGATCCATAAATCATGAGCATCAACCGCGACGCTGAGCAGCAGGGCGGGCAATAAAATGGACAGCGGACGGCGGGCGGTCATGGTCATCGAACAGGGAAGCAAGGCCGCCATCTTAGTAAGAATTAAGATAAAAACATAATTTGTATTATTTATCGTCGGGTCCGCACAGGATCACGTTTGAGAACCCGGTCTCGAACAACGGCCAAACACCTTTTCAAGGTTAATATTGCGCCACTTCCGATACCGATCGAATGCCATGTCGCCGTATCAATACTTTCGCCGCCCATCTGCCGGTTTTACCTTGCTGGAACTTCTGGTGGTGCTGGTCATCATCGGCCTGCTGGTGGGCTATGTCGCGCCGCGCTATTTCTCCCAGGTCGGGAAATCCGAAGTCAAGGTGGCGCGAGCGCAGATCAAGGCGCTGGAAGATGCGCTGGACCAGTATCGGCTGGATGTCGGTCGCTATCCGGATAGCGACCAGGGTCTGGCGGCGCTGAACACCCAGCCGGCCGGCGAGGCGCGTTGGCAGGGGCCTTACCTGCGCAAGGAAGTGCCCAACGATCCCTGGGGCCAGCCCTACCAGTACAAGCAACCCGGCGAGCATGGCGAAATCGATGTGTTTTCGCTGGGCAAGGATGGTCAACCCGGCGGCGTTGGCGAAGCCGCGGATATCGGCAACTGGTAACCCGCGATGCAGTTCGTCATTTCGGCCTTGTCCGGCAACGGTCGCGTGTCGCTCAATCTGGATGCGACGCATGCCGAGGACGCCGCGGATCAGGCGCGCCGGCAAGGCTTGACGGTGTTGTCGGTAAAGCCGGCTGGCGCCGGGCTGCATCGCGGCGGGGCGTTGTTCAGCCGGCGTTACCGGTTTCCGATCAGCCTGTTTTCGCGCGAGCTGCTGTCCCTGCTTGGCAGCGGCCTGTCGCTGGTCGATGCGTTGCAGACCCTGGCCGAGAAGGAAACCCGCAACGAGCAACGTCGCGTCCTGACGCAGGTGCTCGAGCATCTGTATCAGGGCGAGTCGCTGGCTGCCGCGATAGCGCACTACCCCGAGTCGTTCCCGCCGTTGTATGTGGCCACCGTGCGCGCCTCCGAGAAAACCAGCAACCTGCCAGAAGCCCTGACCCGCTACATCGCCTATCAGGAACAACTGGAAGTGCTGCGCAAGAAGGTCGTCGCCGCCGCCGTCTATCCGGTTTTGCTGCTGCTGCTGGGCAGCGCAGTTGCATTGTTCCTGCTGGGCTGGGTGGTGCCGCGTTTCGCGTCGATTTACGAAGGCAACCTGGAACGTCTGCCGCTGGCTTCGCGCTGGCTGATGCAATGGGGCGAACTGATTCAGGGCCACGCGCTGGAAGCCGGGCTGGGGTTTCTGGTGCTCGGCGCCGGCTTGATCCATGTCCTGCGCCGACCATTGGCGCGCGCTGCCATCTCGCGCCGGCTGTGGCGGTTGCCGGGTCTTGGCGAACGGCTGCGGGTGTTCCAGTTGACGCGCTTTTACCGCACCGTCGGCATGCTGCTGACCGGCGGCATTCCGATCCTCACCGCGCTGCAGATGGCGGAAGGCTTGTTGCATCCGGAGTTGCGCGTGCGCCTGGCCAGCGCCGCGCGCGGCATCCGCGAGGGCAAGCCGATTTCGGAGGCGATGGATGCCGCCGGTCTGGCCACCCCGGTGGCGTTGCGCATGTTGCGGGTGGGCGAGAAAAGCGGCCGCATGGGGGAGATGATGGAATCGATCGCCGCCTTCCATGACGATGAACTGGCGCGCAGCGTCGACTGGTTTACCCGCTTGATCGAGCCACTGTTGATGATCATCATCGGCCTGACCATTGGCGTCATCGTGGTGTTGCTGTACATGCCGATCTTCGAGTTGGCCGGGAGTCTTGAATGAGATCGCAGTCGCTGATCACTTCCGCCATGCTGGCCGAAGCCACGCGCAACACTGACGACAAGCAGGCCTTGCAGGCCCTGCAGGAGCAACTCGGCTTGCCGGCAGAGGCGTTCCTCGCCGAACTCGGCAACGCCTTCGCCTATCCGGTGCTGGACATGAACGCGCTGCGCGACATGACGCCGGCGTTCGATCTGCTGCCGTTCAACCTTGCCCTGGAACGCGAGTGCGCGGCCTGCCGCGACGCCGACGGCAATCTCTGGCTGGTGTTTGCCGATCCGCTGCAGCCGGCGCTGATCGACTGGGCGGAACGCCGCATCAGCGAAGCCTTTGTCAGCGCCCTGGTGCTGCGCGAGGATCTGCTGGCCTGGCTGCACCGGCTGGAAGTCAATCTGAAGGCGATGGACGGTGTGCATGCCGCCAGCGATTCCGGCCGCGTGCTTGAACAGGTTGAGGAAATCTCGCTGCAGGCCATTGGCGCCGATGCCTCGCCGGTGATCAAGCTGGTGCATTCGACCTTGTACGATGCGGTATCCAGCGGCGCGTCGGACATCCATCTGGAAAACGACGCCGCCGGCCTGACCATCAAATACCGGATCGATGGCGTGCTGAACGCGGTGGCGCAATCGCCGGGCCGGGAGATGGCCGAACATGTAATCTCGCGCATCAAGGTGATGGCCGAACTCGACATAGCCGAGCGTCGCATCCCCCAGGACGGCCGCTTCAAGGTGCAGATGCGCGGTCGCGAAATCGATCTGCGGGTATCGATCATGCCGGGCATCTTCGGCGAGGACGCGGTGCTGCGCATCCTCGACCGCCAGCAACTGGCCGACGAACTGAAAGTGATTTCGCTGGAACGCCTGGGCTATCACGGCGATCTGCTGGCCGGCATTCGGCGACTGGCGCGCGAGCCCTACGGCATGTTTCTGGTCACCGGGCCGACCGGCAGCGGCAAGACGACCACGCTGTATGCCGCGATTTCCGAGATCAACACCGGCCAGGACAAGATCATCACCATCGAGGATCCGGTGGAATACCAGTTGGCCGGCATCCTGCAGATTCCGGTCAACGAGAAGAAGGGCCTGACCTTCGCACGCGGCCTGCGGTCGATTCTGCGCCACGATCCGGACAAGATCATGGTGGGCGAGATCCGCGACCCGGAAACCGCCCAGATTGCCGTGCAATCGGCGCTTACCGGCCATCTGGTGTTCACCACGGTGCACGCCAACAATGTGTTCGACGTGATCGGCCGCTTCATGCACATGGGGGTCGATCCCTACAGCTTCGTTTCCGCCTTGAACGGCATCCTGGCGCAGCGTCTGGTGCGGGTGAATTGTCCGCATTGCGCCGTGGCGGTCACCCCCGGCGTCGAACTGCTGGCCGCTTCCGGGCTGGCGCCGGAGCGCGCCGCCGGTTTCGCGTTTCGCGCCGGCAAGGGTTGCGGCCAGTGTCGCGGTAGCGGTTTCAAGGGGCGTCACGCCATCGCCGAGATGATGGTGCTGAATGACGAAATCCGCGAGCTGATCGTCACCCGCGCCTCGATCCGCCAGGTCAAGGAAGCCGCCGCCCGCGCCGGTGTGCAGAACCTGCGCGATGCCGCGCTGGAGATGGTGCGGCGCGGCGAAACCACGCTGGAAGAAATCAACCGGGTCACTTTCGTGGCATGAACCTTGAATCGACGCAATGATCGATAACCTCTTTCCCGCCCATCGTCTGGCCATGCTGCCGGGGCGCTGGGTATTGGCGCCGACGGGCGGCAAGCCGCAGGTCGAGGCCGCCTTCGCCGCCGGCGATCCGCTGCCGGCGCTCGACGACCTGCTCGCGCAACATCTGCCTGGCGGCCGCTTGCGCGTCACCTTGTCGCATCATCATGTACGGCTGTTTCTCGCTGCCGCGCCGCCGGTCTGGCTGGGGCGGGCGGAAATGCACGCCTGGCTCGCCAGCCAGTTGGCGTCCAGCCTGGCGCAAGCCGACCACGCCGACACCTGGCGGCTGACCTGGGATATCACGCCGCCTGGCCGGCCGATCGTGGTGGCAGCCATGCCGGAAGCGGTGCTGCAAGGCCTGCAGGGGGTCAGCCAGCAGCGTGGCATCAAACTGGTCTCCACGCGGCCCTGGCTGGCCGATGCCTGGCGACGGCGGCGGCAACTGGCTCGCGCCAGCGGCTGGTATGCCGTGCTGGAACCGGGTCGACAAGTGCTGCTGCGCTTGCGCGCCGGCCAGGTCACGACACTGCGGCAGCGTCACTGCGGCGACGATGCTGTCGCCGAACTGGACGCGTTGTTGACGCGCGAAGCCTTGCTTGGCGACCTGCCGGCCGGCGGCGACCTCTGGCTGGAACGCTTCGGCGTCGGTGGCGACTGGTCGGCGCTTGCCGGCCGCTATAGCGTGCACGAATTCGCCGGCCCGCTCGATCCGGCGCAGGCCCTGCTGTCATGAAGCTGGATTTTTGCGCGCCGATCCGACCGGGCCTGCTGTCCTGGCTGTTGTTCGCCATCGGTGTGACGGCGGCGGCCTGGAGCCTGTCGACCTGGATGGCGGCGGACGAACTGCATCGCGCCGCCGAAGCGCGTCTCGCCAGCCTGCAGCGGCCGGCGCCACCTTCGGCCAGGGTCGCGCCGCCGACCGATCGAGCAACCCTGGCTTATCTGCGGCATGACGCGGCGGCGCGCGACCAGTTGGCGCTGCCCTGGACCGGCCTGTTCGACAGTCTGCACAGCCTGCGTCCGGCGGAGATCGCCCTGCTCAGCCTGGATGCCGATGGCCGGCGCGCCGACTTCACGCTGACCGCGCTGGCCATCGACCAGTCGGCGCTGCTCGATTGGTTTGATGAATTGCGCCAGGCGCCGGCGCTGGACGAGGTCAGCCTGACCCGGCATGAGATGCGCGAAGTCGATGGCCTGCAGGTGGTGTATTTCAATCTGCGCGGAAAATGGAGGCGGCCATGAAGCCGCTCGACTGGCTGCAATACTTCCTGGCCCGCCTCGGTTGGCCGGGAACGCTGGGTCTGCTGCTGCTGGCGGCAGCCTGGCCGCTGCATGCGCTGTACCTGCAACCTCTGCAAGACGCCGGCGCGGAGCTGCAACGCCAAGCTGACCGCCTGGCGCGTCAGGCGCCGGTGGCGAAGCTCGATACCGGGAGGCAACCGGCGATGTTGAGCACCACACTGCCAGGCGTCGAGCAGATGCCGGAAGCGGTGGCGCGGCTGTTCAGCGCCGCCCGGCATGCCGGATTGAGCCTGGAGCAGGGGGTTTACCGGGTGGCGGGGGAGAAATCCAGCCGCCTGTTGCGCTATCAGATCAGTCTGCCGGTCAGCGGCGATTATCCGGCGCTGCGCGCCTTCATCGCCGAGGCGCTGGAGCGCGAGCCGAGCCTGGCGCTGGACAGCCTGCGCCTGACGCGCGCCGACATGGGACAGGGCGTCATCGACGCGGACCTGCGCTTCACGCTGTATCTTGGTGATGCGCGGATGGCGGGGGAACCATGAATACCCGTCACAAAGTCCTCGCGGCGGCGTTGGCCGCGACGCTGGTCGCGGTCTGGTGGAGCGGTCACGACCTCGACGACGTCGACGCCGAGATCGTCGCCGCCGCGCCACGCAATGCCGCGAACCCGGCAGGGGTTGCGCCCCGGACCGCGCCACAGCTTGCACCAGTGGCATCGAACGGCGCTGCCGATTCGCCTGCCACCGAAAATGAACCGCGCTTTGTCGCCGCCGGTCCGGACCTGTTTCCCGTTCAGTCCTGGCGTCCGCCGCCGCCGGCGCCGCCGGTGGTCGTGGAAGCGCCGCCGCCGCCGCCGCAAGCGCCACCGCTGCCGTTCAGATATGTCGGGCGCTGGGCCGCCGATGATGGCGAAACCGTGTTCCTGGCCCAGGGTGAACGGGTGCTCAACGCCAAAATCGGTGAACAGCTCGGCCAATGGCGACTCGACGCGGCTGACGCCGGCGGCTTGACCTTCACCTATCTGCCCCTGCAACAAAAACGCCAACTGAGATACGGCCCATGACCCAGACGCGCTTTTTTTCAATAGCCAAGCCGTTGCGCCTCGCGCTACCCGTTGTGTTCGCCGTGGCGCTGGCCGGTTGCGCCAGCGACGCCGCCCTCAAGCAGGGCAATCAACTGATCGCCGAGGGCAAGCCGCGCGAGGGTCTGGCCCAACTGCAACAGGCGATGCAGGCCAAGCCGCGCGATCTGCAGTTGCGCACCGCCTATCTGCGTCAGCGTGACCTGCGCATCGCCAGCCTGCTGGCCGAGGCCGACGCCGCCGCGCAAGCCGCGCAAACCGACGCCGCGCTGTCCGCCTATCGCGAAGTGCTGGGCCTGCATCCGGAAAATCCGCGCGCGCTGGTGGGGTTGGGCAACCTCGAAGTGCGGCGTCGCAATGCCGAATTGCTGAGCGATGCCCAGGCGGCTTTGCAGCGCGACGATGTCGAGATCGCACGCGGCAAACTGCGGGCGCTGCTGGCCAACGACCCGACGCATCAAACGGCGCGGGTGCTGTTGACGCAAGTCGAGGAAAAGGTCGGACGCAACCTGACCACGGATACGCCGCAACTGGCTGCGGCGTTCCGCAAACCGGTTACGCTGGAGTTTCGTGATGCCACGCTGCGACAGGTGTTCGACGCGCTGGCGCGGCAGTCCGGGTTGAAGATCATCTTCGACAAGGATGTGCGACTGGACCAGAAAACCACCCTGTTCGCGCCGAATACGCCGATCAGCGACGCGATCGGCATGCTGCTGGCGACCAATCAGTTGAGCAGAAAGACGCTGAATGCCAATACCCTGCTGGTCTATCCGAACACCCCGGTCAAGCAACGCGAATATCAGGACATGATCGTGCGCGCGTTCTTCCTGGCCAATGCCGATCCGAAACAGACCATGGCCTTGATCAAGGTGATGACCAAGACGCGCGACGTGCACATCGACGAAAAACTCAATCTGGTGATCGTCCGCGACACCCCGGAAGTCATTCGCCTGGTGGAAAAACTGGTCCGGGTCGCCGACCGGCCGGAACCGGAAGTGATGCTGGAAGTGGAGATTCTTGAGGTGAAGCGCAGCAAGCTGCTGGAATTGGGCGTGCAGTGGCCGACTTCGTTGAGCGTGTTGACTCCAGAATCGACCACAGAAAGCAGTACGACAGGAGGTGTTCTTGTTACAACTACTACGCCAGCCGGAAGGCTTACAGTAGATCTACTTCGAAAACTCAGATGGGGTGATGTTGGTGTATCGCCTAATCCAAGCATCAACCTCAACAAGACCGACGGCGACGTCAATATCCTCGCCAACCCGCGCATCCGCGTGAAGAACAAGGAAAAGGCCAAGGTGCACGTTGGCGACAAGGTGCCGGTGATCACCTCCAACGTCACCTCCACCGGGGTGACCTCCGAGTCGGTCAGCTATCTCGATGTCGGCCTCAAGCTGGATGTAGAGCCGCAGGTGTTTCTGGAGGGCGAGGTCGGCATCAAGGTCGGTCTGGAAGTGTCGAACATCGTGCAGCAGATCAAGACCGCCACCGGTACGCAGACCTACCAGTTGGGCAGTCGCAACGCCACTACGACGCTGCGTCTGAAGGATGGTGAAACCCAGGTGCTGGCAGGGCTGATTTCCGATGAGGACCGCGCCAGTGCCAGCAAATTGCCCGGCCTGGGCGACATTCCGCTGCTCGGCCGGCTGTTTTCCAGTCATCGTGACGAAAACAACAAGTCGGAAATCGTCCTGCTGATCACGCCGCGCATCCTGCGCAATGTTGAGCGGCCGGAACTGGCGGATATGGAATTCTTCGCCGGAACCGACGCCTCGGCATCCAGCCAGCCGATACGTCTGCGGCCGGCGGTGCAGGTCGAGGCATTGCAGCCGGCCTTGCGCAGGCCCGGACCGGCGCCAGCCGAAGCGTCGGAGCCACCCGAGACGCTCGACGCCGCGCCGCCGGTGAACGCCGCCGATGAGGCGGCCCCTTGAGCATCCATTCGCCTCGCGTCCTGGAGACTTGACCACATGCGCGCCGGAACGCCTGATGCCAACGGCTTCACGTTGATCGAACTGGTGGTCACCGTCGCCATTCTCGGCGTGCTGGCGATGCTGGCGTTGCCGATGCTGGAAGCCACCGCGCAACGCCAGAAGGAAACCGAGTTGCGCGCGGCGCTGCGCGAAATCCGTTCGGCGATCGATGCCTACCATCAGGCGGTGCTGGACAAGAAGATCGAGTCCGCTGCCGATGCCAGCGGCTATCCGCCGGAACTGGATGCGCTGGCGAGCGGTGTCAAGGATATTTCGCGGCCCGACGCCAAGCCGATTTATTTTCTGCGACGCCTGCCGCGCGATCCGTTTCATCCCGATCCGACAACGCCGGCCGCCGCGACCTGGGGCTTGCGCAGCTATGCCAGCGCGCCGGATGAGCCGCAGCCGGGCGATGACGTGTTCGACGTGCATTCGCTGTCGCAACGCAAAGGCCTCAACGGTGTGGCCTATCGGGAATGGTGATGCAAAAACACAGGGGTTTCACGCTGATCGAGTTGCTGGTGGTGCTGTCCATCATCGCCACCTTGTTGACCCTCGCCGCGCCGCGCTATTTCCAGCATGTCGAGCGCGCCAGGGAGGCGGTGCTGCGCGAAAATCTGGCCAGCGTGCGCCAGGCGATCGACCAGTATCACGCCGACAAGGGGCTCTGGCCGGCGACTTTGCAGGAACTGGTTGATGCACGCTATTTGCGCGCCTTGCCGATCGACCCGATCAGCGAGTCCAATGATGCCTGGCTGTTGCAGGCGCCGCCCGAGGCGGCAGCCGGAGAAATCGCCGACGCCGGTGTCTATGACCTGCACAGCGGCGCTGAAGGTTATGCAAGCGATGGCACGCCTTACGCCGAGTGGTAGTCGCCAGCAGGGCTTCACGCTGCTGGTGCTGCTGTTCCTGATCGCCGGTTTCGGTGTCGCGATGGCGGCGCTGGGTACGTTGTGGGGCGCCCTGGCGCAACGCGAAAAGGAGGCGGAACTGTTGTTCGTCGGCGATCAGTATCGCCGCGCCATCGAAAGCTACTATTTCAGGACGCCCGGCAAGGACAAGAACTATCCGCCGAATCTCGAGGCGCTGTTGCGTGATCCGCGTTTTCCGGCCACCGTCCGTCATTTGCGACGCCTTTATCTCGATCCGTTCTCGGGTTCGCTGGAGTGGGGACTGGTGCGCGATGCGCGCGGCGGCATCATCGCAGTTTTCAGCACAGCGCCGGGCACGCCTTACAAAACAGCCGGGTTTCCGCTGATCTATGAATCGTTCGAAGGCGGCACGGAGTATCGTGGCTGGGTCTTCGCCGCGCGCGTCGAACAGCCGCCGATCTTGACCGGCGAGCCGATTTACGATTAACCCGACTGCAGGCTGTTCGGCGGCTGTTCGGCGGCGGTATCGCTCAGCCAGACATTGAACGCATCGGTCGGCATCGGCTTGGCGTAATAAAAGCCTTGCAGCGTGCAAACGCCGATCTGCCTTAGCAACTCGGCGGTGGCGAGGTCCTCGACACCTTCCGCGACACATTCCAGTTGCATTGCGGTGGCCATCTGCACGATCGCCTGGACGATGCGCAAGCCTTGCGGTGTGTGGATGCGGCGGATGAAGCTGATGTCGATCTTGATTTCCTGCACCGGCATGTCATGCAGTTGCGATAGCGAGGAATAACCGGTGCCGAAGTCGTCGATCGCGATACGAAAGCCGGCGCGCCGTAGTTCGTTGAGCTGCTCGGCGGCGAATTCGACATCCAGCAATGCGATGCTCTCGGTGATTTCCAGCGTGATGCGCGCCGGCGGGATATCGAATCGAGCCGCATCCTCAACCAGTTTGGCGGTGAAGTCGGTCATGAACAGTTGACGTTTCGAGATGTTCACCGCCAGTCCCAGATCCCGGCCGAGGGTGTTGCAGGTCCGGCCGGCGGAGAGTGTGGCGATCCACACCTGTTCGCCCAGTTCACGGATCAGGCCGAGGTTTTCGGCCATGGGTATGAACGTCGCCGGCGGCACCCACCCCAACTCCGGGTCATGCCAGCGCGCCAGCGCTTCGACGCCGGTGACGCGGCCGCTCTCGGCGTTGATCAGCGGTTGCAGCCAGACGCGAATTTCGTTGTTCTTGATCGCCGCCGCCAGCCGGTGCTGGATGTAAAGATCCTTTTTCCCCAGGCCCTTTTGCGACATGTCGGCAAAGAATTGGTAGATGTTGCGGCCTTGCGACTTGGCATAGAACATTGCCCGATCGGCTTGCGACAGCAACGCGTCGAGTTCTTCTGCATCGTCGGGATAGACGGCTACCCCCATGCTGAAGGTGATGGCGAAATCCGCGTCATCGACCACCAGCGGGGTCTTGGTGATCTCCGTGATCTTGGCCACCACTTCGCGTATTTCACGCATGCCGGGCATGTCCGGAATCAGCAGCACGAATTCGTCGCCGCCCCAACGCGCCAGGGTGTCCGCCTGGCGCAGTCGGGCGCGCAGCGCCCCGGTCAAGGCGATCAACAGACGATCGCCGGCCTTATGGCCGAGGGTGTCGTTGATCTGTTTGAAGTGATCCAGGTCGAAGAAGCAGAGTCCGATCTTGTGCTTGGTGCGTTGCGCAAAGCGGATCGCCATCTTGGCGCGGTCTTCCAGCAGTACCCGGTTGGGCAGACCGGTCAATGCGTCGTGCAGCGCCATTTCGGTAATCTGTTTTTCCTGCATGTAAGTCCGCGTCACATCCCGCAGTACGCCACGCAAGCCGTTGACCTGACCGGCAGCGTCACGCAGGGGTACGAAGCGGCATTCCACCCAGAGGTTGCTGGCATCCTGCGTCAGCAGGCGGGCGCGCAGGGTGAGCTGTTCCTTTTCCCCGGAGATCAGGGTTTCCAGCACGGTGCGCATCTGTTCGGCATCCTCGTGATGCAGAAACGTGTGAAACGATGCGGCATCACTCTGTCTGCCGCCGCTCAATCTCAGCCAGGCGGCGCTGGCTCGGCGGATGGCGCCTTGTCGATCGAGTTCGATGACGACTTCTTCGAGCAGGTTGAGCGTTTCCAGATAGGCGCGGTTTTCCTCCTCGCGCAAGGCAACGGCCTGCATCAGTGTTTCCAGGGTTTCCGCCACTGCGCCGACTTCATCCGGCATGCCCCTGGCTTCGCGCAGCAGCGCGCGCGAGGTGGAAAAATCCGCATGCTGTTCATCACTGAACGCCAGCGCGGCATTTTTCAGGGTTTCGATGCGCCGCACCAGGTCGCGCGCCCAGCGACCCAGCAGCAGATGGATGCCCAGTGCCAGGGTCAGCGCCAGAACCGCCGCGCCGAGCAGTACCGGCTTGATCCAGACCGGCGGACCGGCGGGCAGACGCACCAGAAGGCGCGAATCGCCGGCGCCGGGGATGGCTATTTCGATGAGCCGCCAGTGCTTGCCATCCAGCTCGAATTCGGCGCCGGCGCGCGTCGGAATCGGACGTTTGTCAAAGCCTTGCAGAACATTGTCGGCATTCGCCAGATACACCGCTCGCAGGTCGGAACTGATCAATTGCAGGGTTGATGGTCGGATCGGCTGGAGATAGATGATTTCTCCGCGACCGCGCTCCGGCCCCAGCCAAAGGCCGGCGCGGATCACGGCATGCAATTCCTGGTTCTGATGGCTGAACAGCCAGGCGGCATCGCCCGCCGGTGGATTGGCAACCAGCTCGTCGCTCTCCTGGCCGTGCACGAACAGGCTGCGCCCCGCCGCGTCGCGCACCATGACCGTGTCGAAGCTGAGGTTCTCGCCCAAGGCGACCAGCCAGGCGCGCAGGCTGTGCCAGCGGACTGATTCCGGGCGGTTGGAGAAGCGTTGCATCTCGATGCCGGTGGTGATGTTTTCCGCTTCGCGCTGCCAGCTTTCCTGCAACAAGTCGAGGCGGGTCTTGACCATTTGCCGCGCTGCCGCGTCTTCCTCGACGCGTTGCAGCCTGTCCTGTGCCACGACCAGCGCGGCGATGCTGGCCAGCGTCAGCACCACCACCACCAGCAACAGCACCACGATGCGCCGGGTCAGCGCCTGCGCCAACGGCGGCAGCGCGAACACGGCGCTCCGCGGCGACGGCTGCCGTGCGTTTTTGATTGCCTTGGGCTCCGGCGGCGTCAAAGACTACTCTCGCCAACCGGCATAACGGGCATCGATCAAATCGCCCAGCCGCATGGTGCGCGCCTGCGGATCGTTGGCATGCACGGTCCGGTAAAAGCGCTCCGTTGTTGCGACTTCCGCGCGGCGAAACACGCCATCCGGACTGAACGCGGTTTTGCCGCGCGCCAGCAGTTGTTCGAGCTCGTGCTGGCGGACAACGTCGTTGCCGGCGATCAGGCCGGCGACCTCCTCCGGCGTGCGGCTGGCGATCCATTGCAGCGTGCGGCGCATGACCGCCGTCATGCGCCGGACTTTCTCGGGGTGCATCCGCAGCAAATTGTCGCGTGTGGCGAGCTGAACATAGAGAAACGGCCCGCCCAGCGCCCGTTTGGCGACATCGAGCTGGTGCAGATCAGCCAGCACGAACACCAGTCCCTGGTCGCGGAAACGGCTGGTCGACGGTTCCCCTCCCATCAGCGCGTCGATCGCCCCGGAGGCCAGCGCGGCGTGCTGCTCCTGATGGCTTTGTCCGGCCGCCAGGTAGTTGACGCTGTCCGGTGCGACGCCGGCTTGCAGCAACAGATATTCGAGCATGTGCCGGGCGGTGGACTTGTTGTTCCGGGCGCCGGAATGCACGCCGATGACGCGTCCTCTCAAATCGGCGATGGTCTTGATCTCCTTGCGCAAGTCGCTGCGGACGCTGAGAACGTAGGTCGGCGCGCGGCTGACGCTGATGATGCTGCGCACATCCTTGCCTTCGGCATGGAAGGTCGCCAAAGCCGACATGCCCAGAGCGGCAAAGTCGCTGTCGCCATTGAGCATGTCCTTGGCCGCCAGCGGCCCGCCGCCGTAGTAGCGAATCTCCAGATCGACACCTTCCGCCCGGTCGGCGCCGATTTTCTTGATCAGCTCGATCGGCAAGTACGAAAAACTGGCCGGCCCCGGACTGGCCAGAGTGATTTTCATCGGCGTCTGGGCCTGGGCGGCGGGCGATGCCCATATTGCGGCTAAAAGCCACAACATAAACATGGATTTAAGCAAGACAATCTCCCGGTGAGTTTCGACAAGCATCGGCTCGCCGGGGGGAATCTTTAATTTTCCCGACTTTTTTCCGGCTAGACCGGGATGTCGCGGGTGGCGAACGGTTCGGCAATGCATGGCCTGTGGTATTTTCAAGAATCTGTTTCACAGCGAGTAGTGGCATGTCGGGAAATTCCTTGGGGCTGGTGTTTTCGGTTACTTCCTTTGGTGAGTCGCACGGTCCGGGCATCGGCTGCGTCGTCGATGGCTGCCCGCCGGGCATGGCGTTGTGCGCGGCGGACATCCAGCTTGATCTGGACCGGCGCAAACCGGGCACCTCGCGCCATGTCACGCAACGGCGCGAGTCGGATACGGTGGAAATCCTGTCCGGCGTGTTCGACGGCAAGACCACCGGCACGCCGATTGCGTTGCTGATCCGCAACGAGGACCAACGCAGCAAGGATTACGGCAACATCGCCGAGACTTTCCGTCCCGGCCATGCCGATTACACCTACAACCAGAAGTACGGCTTTCGCGACTATCGCGGCGGCGGCCGCTCGTCGGCGCGCGAAACGGCGGTGCGGGTGGCGGCGGGGGCGATCGCCAAGAAATGGCTGCACGAGAAATACGGCACCGTGATCCGCGGTTATCTGGCGCAGCTCGGTCCGATCGCCGTGCCGTTCAAGCAGTGGGAGGATGTGCCCACCAACCCGTTCTTCGCGCCGGACAGCGCCGCCGTGGCCGGTCTCGAGGACTACATGGATGCGCTGCGCAAGTCCGGCGACTCGGTCGGCGCGCGCATCAATGTGGTGGCGGAGAATGTACCGATCGGTCTGGGCGAGCCGGTGTACGACCGACTCGATGCCGACATTGCGCATGCGTTGATGAGCATCAACGCGGTCAAAGGCGTCGAGATCGGCGACGGTTTCGCGGTGGTGGCGCAGAAGGGCACCGAGCATCGCGACGAACTGTTTCCCGAGGGGTTTGCCTCGAATCACGCCGGCGGCATACTCGGCGGCATTTCCACCGGCCAGGACATCACCGCCTCCATCGCCATCAAGCCGACATCCAGCCTGCGTCTGCCAGGTCGCTCGATCAACGTGCGCGGCGAACCAGTGGAAGTGGTGACCGAAGGTCGCCATGACCCTTGCGTCGGCATCCGCGCCACACCGATCGCCGAGGCAATGCTGGCCATCGTGTTGCTGGATCATGTGTTGCGTCACCGCGCGCAGAACGCCGATGTGGTGTCTGCAACGCCGATCATTCCCGGCAAGTTTATCTGACTGATTTTTTCACCCCTCTCTGGAGTCATCCATGATTGAAAGCCATGATCTTTATCACGAGTTTCCCCAGTATCAGGAGACCATCCGCTCGCTGATGATCAGTAACGACAACTTCGCCAAGATGATGCGCGAATACACCGAGGTCGATCTCAAGGTGGCGCGCATCGAGCAGCGGCTCGATCCTGCTTCCGACCTTTATGCCGAGGAATTGAAGCATCTGCGCGTGCGGCTGAAAGACCGTCTGTACCGGATGCTGGTCACCAGCGGCAATAGCTAAGGAATTCGGCTACCCCATTCGTTCTGCCTGCATCGGCCCGACGTGTCCACGCCGGGCCGATTTGTTTTCGCATTTGTTTTCGTATTCGTTTTTCCGCTACTGACCCGGACCATGGCTTCCTCTCCCGCCTCCGTTTTGCCCTACTGGCGCCTGTCCGGTTTCTATTTCTTTTATTTCGCCTTTGTCGGCGCGATGGCGCCGTTCTGGGGGCTGTATCTGCATTCGCTGGAATTCAGCGCGTTCCAGATCGGCGTGTTGATGTCGTTGTTGCAGGTCATGCGCATCTTCGCGCCGAATGTCTGGGGCCACATCGCCGACCGCACCGGCAAGCGGGTGCCCATCGTGCAACTGGCGGCGCTGGTTTGTCTGGTGGCCTTTGTCGGGGTGTTCTGGGCAACCTCGTTCTGGGCGTTGTTCGCGGTGATGAGCCTGATCAGCTTCTTCTGGAGCGCCTCGTTGCCGCTGGTGGAAGCCACCACGCTGTCGCACCTGGGCAGCAGCACCGATCGCTATGGCCGCATCCGGTTATGGGGGTCGGTCGGTTTCATTCTGGTGGTGGTCGGACTCGGCGCGGCGCTGGATCACGCCTCCATCAAGCTGGTTCCGTGGGTGGTGCTGGGTTTGCTGGTCGGCATTGTACTGACTTCGCGGATCATTCCCGAAGCGGAAATCACCCGCCATGATCATGTCCATATTCCGCTGCGCGAAGTGCTGCGTCGGCCGGAAGTGGTCGCGTTGTTCGGTGCGGCGTTATTGATGGCGGCGGCGCACGGCCCGTATTACACCTTTTTCACCATTCATCTGGTCGAAACCGGTTACAGCAAATCCTTTGCCGGCTGGCTGTGGGCGTTGGGCGTGGTGTGCGAGATCGGCATCTTTCTGGTGATGCCGAAAGTGTTTGCCCGGGTGCGCGCCGAAACCGTGTTGCTGGCGACGCTGGCGATTGCCGCAGCGCGGTTTCTGCTGATCGGCTGGCAGGCCGACAATCTGCCGGTGCTGCTGTTCGCCCAGTTGCTGCATGCCTTCACCTTCGGCGCCTACCATGCCGCCGCGCTGTCGCTGGTGCATCGCCATTTCACCGGCAAGAACCAGGCGCGCGGCCAGGCGTTGTACAACAGCCTGGCGTTCGGCGTCGGCGGCACGCTGGGCAGCCTGTATTCCGGCGCAACCTGGGATGTACTGGGCGCCGGCGAGACGTTCACCCTGGCCGCCATTTGCGCAGCGCTGGCCGCTGTGGTTTTTGCCAGACGCGGTTATGCAAGACCGATATGACACATGGCGCAACTTGCGACGTATCGTTGCCGGGGTTTCGGTAAACTGCGGTTTCAATGACTACAGGTAACTGCTCCATGCGCCTCCTTTCCCGCCTTATCGTGCTTGCCGCATTCAGCGTCAGCGCACCTGCCTTGGCTGACAAACCCGAAAAACTGCCTTCCGGCGTCGTGGTGACCCATCTCAAGGCTGGCAGCGGCGCGGTGCCGACCGCCAGGGATACGGTGCGCGTGCATTATCGCGGCACGTTGCCCGATGGCAGCGAGTTCGATAGTTCCTACAAGCGCAAGGAGCCGATCAGTTTTCCGTTGCGTGGCGTCATCCCGTGCTGGACCGAGGGTGTGCAGAAGATCAAGGTCGGCGGCAAGGCGAAGTTGTCCTGTCCGGCGGCGTCCGGCTATGGCGCGCGCGGCGTGCCCGGCGTGATCCCGCCGAACACCGCGTTGACCTTCGAGGTCGAATTGCTGGCCATCGAGCGTTGAGTCGCTACGCCGGTTTCTCTCTACACTGCAACTTCGTCCATGACCGATTCAGCCCCCAAATCCGGCCGTCGCAATCCCTTGCTTGAACGTTTGTATGCGGAATTCCCAGTATTTCGCGATTATCTGCCGCTGGCGATCGGCATTCACAAAACATTCACCGAGCGCATTCCGGGGCTGGCAAAAGGCCAGGTCTGGGCGGCCATGCAGCACCATACCGGATCGACGCGTTACCTCAAGGCAATCGTCGAGGGGGCGCCGCGTTTCGATCTGGACGGCAATCCGTCCGGGGTAGTGACCGCCGAGCAACAGACCCTGGCGGCCAATACGCTGCGGGAACGCTTCAAGAAGACGGCGGATCGGCGCAAGGCGGAACTGGAAGAACAAAAGCTGGAACAACAGCGCCAGCAAAAACTTCAGCAGTTGGCGGACAAGTTCAAAGCGCGTTGAGGCGGGCAGCGTGCGGCACGCAATGTTCAGACCGTGCCGAACAGGATATCGAACATCTGCTGCCTTTTTTCGTCATCGAGTCCGCGCAGTACATTGACGGCCTTGCGTGCTACGCGTTGATCGCGGGTCAATGAGTATTCAATGATCAGAGTGCGCCAGGCTTCGGCCAATTTGGGATCGCTGGCATGCAGTTGTTGCAGGGCTTGCGTGACGCCTGCCGCGCCCTTCAAGGCAAAGAAGCTCAAGCCCAGGTTGTGCCAGGCCTCAACGTAATCCGGTTTGATCCGCACCGCATCCCGATACGCCAGCATGGCCTCGCGAGGCAATCGGCTGTCGCGATAGACATTGCCAAGATTGTTCAAGGCATGCACGTCGTCGGGCGCGAGCTTCAGATTCTGCCGATAGGCGCCGATCGCTTCCGGGTAGCGCTGGGTCTTGCTGAAGGCGCGGCCGAGGACAAACCAGGCCGTGGCATTGTCGGGTTCGGTTTGCGTCCAGTGGTATCCCAAAGCCAGCAGGGCGCGCCAGTTCTGCTGGCGTTCAAGCTGGCTGGCGTGGCTCAGCCAACGGCTTTCCAGGCGTGGCGGCTGAGCCGGGATTTCGCTGGCGGCAACCTGCATGGAAGCGCCGAAAGCGACCAGGCAGAGCAGTGCAACGGAGAGGCGGGTTTTCAATATCACTACTGGATGGGTTCAGGATTCGGAAATGTCAGGGCAAGGTTACCTTGGAAAGTCCTTGCCGTCAGTCCTGCATCGGCCTGCATTCATACCCCAGGCACTTTGGCCGGGCTGGCTTTGCTGGCTTGCTTTGCGGTAGCCTCATCACGCCGCGTTGAGGCAAGCTGGTTCGACGCCCTGAAATCATCTTTTCGATTCCACTCATGACTTCGATCTTTCTTTACGACACCACGCTGCGAGACGGCTCGCAACGGGAAGACATCTCGCTTTCGGTCGAAGACAAACTGACCATCGCACATCATCTGGCCGATTTTGGCATGCATTACATCGAGTGCGGCTGGCCGGGTTCGAATCCGAAGGACGCCGATTTCTTCGCCCGCGCCAATCGGATGAATCTGCCGGCGCGGCTGGCCGCCTTCGGCCGCACCCGCCATGCCAACTCGCGTTGCGACGACGACAGCAATCTGCGCGCCCTGATCGAAGCCGGCACGCCGGCGGTGACGCTGGTCGGCAAGACCTGGGATTATCACGTCAGCCATGTGCTGGCGACGACGCCGGCGGAAAACCTGGCGATGATTCGCGACAGCGTGGCCTGGATGAAGGCGCGCGGCAGGGAAGTGATTTTCGACGCCGAGCATTTCTACGATGGCTTCGTTGCCAATCCGGAATACGCCATGGCGACCTTGCTTGCGGCGGCGGAGGCGGGCGCCGACTGGCTGGTGCTGTGCGAAACCAATGGCGGCAAGCTGCCCTGGGAGATGGAAGCGATGACGCGCGAAGTGGCGGCGCGCTTGCCGAATGCCCGGCTCGGCGTGCATTGCCACAACGATACCGGCTGCGCGGTGGCCAATTCACTGGCCGGCGTGCGCGCCGGCGCCCGCATGGTGCAGGGTACGGTGAATGGTTATGGCGAGCGGGTCGGCAATGCCGATCTGGTCACCATCCTGCCGAATCTGCAATTCAAGATGGGCTATGCGGTGTTGCCGGAAGAGCGCCTGCGCGATTTGACTTCGCTGTCGCGCTTCGTGGCGGAGGTGGCCAATCTGAAACACGACGATCACCAGCCTTATACCGGCCATTCCGCCTTCGCCCACAAGGGCGGCATTCACGTCGCGGCGATCCTCAAATCGCCGGATACCTATCAGCACATTGATCCGGAGCGGGTCGGCAACGAGATGCGTTCGGTGACTTCGGAGTTGTCCGGTCGCGGCAACATCCAGTTGCAGGCGCGCCGTCTCGGCTTCGATCTGGACAACGCGGCGGCGCAGCATGTGCTGGCGCAGATCAAGCATCTGGAACATGAGGGTTTTACGTTCGAGGCCGCCGAAGCCAGCGTTGAACTGATGTTTCATCGCCTGGCCGCGGACTATCTGCGTCCGTTCGAGCTGCTCGATTATTTCGTCATTACCGAACGCCGCCACGGTCGCGGCCTGTTGTCCGAGGCGACGGTGAAAGTGAAGCTGGGCGAGGTGGTCAAATTTACCGCCGCCGAGGGCAACGGCCCGGTCAATGCCTTGGCCACCGCGTTGCAGGATGCGCTGGTCGAGGTCTATCCGGTGCTGCGCTCGGTGCGGCTGATCGATTACAAGGTGCGCATTCTTGCCGGTACCGCCGGCACCGCCGCCAACACGCGGGTGTTGATCGATTTCCAGAGCGGTGTCGAGTCCTGGACCACGGTCGGCGCCAGCCCGAACATCATCGATGCCAGCTGGCGGGCGCTGTCGGACAGCATGGAATATGCACTGATGCGGCTGGGCGGCGAGAATCAATAGCGGATAAACCAATAGGCTCGCCGGCATCGCCGAAGCGCGTCGCAACGTGAAATAATCCGCCTCTTTCTTTCGCCGCCCGAGCAAAACCTTGCCATGACCCCTCCGCGCACCCTTTACGACAAACTTTGGGATGACCACGTTGTCCATCAGGAAGCCGATGGCACCGCGTTGATCTATATCGACCGCCATCTGGTGCATGAAGTCACCAGCCCGCAGGCGTTCGAGGGCTTGAAGCTGTCCGGCCGCAAGATGTGGCGGGCGAGCACGGTGCTGGCCACACCCGACCATAACGTGCCGACCTGCGATCGTGCCGCCGGCATTGTCGATCCGGTGTCGCGCACCCAGGTGGAAACGCTGGACGCCAATTGCGCCGAGCTCGGCCTCAATGAATTCCGCATGAGCGACCATCGCCAGGGCATCGTCCACGTCATCGGCCCGGAACAGGGTTTCACGCTGCCCGGCGTGACGCTGGTCTGCGGCGATTCGCATACCAGCACGCATGGCGCGTTCGCCGCGCTGGCGTTCGGCATCGGCACCTCGGAAGTCGAGCATGTGATGGCGACGCAATGTCTGTGGCAGAAGAAATCGCAATCGATGCTGGTGCGTGTCGATGGCGTGTTGCCGACCGGCGTCACCGCGAAGGACATCGCGCTGGCGATCATCGGACGCATCGGCACCGCCGGCGGCACTGGCTACGCAATTGAATTCGGTGGCGAAGCGATCCGTGCGCTGTCGATGGAAGGCCGCATGACGTTGTGCAACATGGCGATCGAAGCGGGTGCGCGTGCCGGCATGGTGGCGGCCGACGAAAAAACCATTGCCTATGTCGAAGGCCGTCCGCAGGCGCCGAAAGGCACTGACTGGGAGCAGGCCGTGGCTTATTGGCGCACGCTGCATTCCGATCCGGACGCCGGATTTGATGCACTGATTGAATTGAACGCCGCGGATATCAAGCCGCAGGTGACCTGGGGCACGTCGCCGGAGATGGTGTTGTCGGTGGATGGCCGCGTGCCGAACCCGGCGGATGCGCCGAATGCGGTCAAGAAAACCGACTGGGAACGTGCGCTGGCCTATATGGGGCTGACCGCCGGCACGCCGATCGACCAGATTGCCATCGACAAGGCATTTATTGGCTCGTGTACCAATTCGCGCATCGAAGATCTGCGCGAAGCCGCGATTGTCGCGCGCTGGGCCGCCGCGCACGGGCGCAAGGTGGCCGCCAACGTCAAACTGGCGTTGGTGGTGCCGGGCTCCGGTCTGGTCAAGGCGCAGGCCGAAGCCGAGGGGCTGGACAAGGATTTCGTCGCGGCCGGGTTTGAATGGCGCGATCCCGGCTGTTCCATGTGTCTGGCGATGAATGCCGATCGCCTGGAGCCGGGCGAGCGTTGCGCCTCGACCTCGAACCGCAATTTTGAAGGTCGCCAGGGGCAGGGTGGTCGCACCCATCTGGTTTCGCCGGCGATGGCGGCAGCGGCAGCGGTTTTCGGACATTTTGTCGATATTCGTGAGGTGATGAGATGACAACTCCCCAAAAATGGATACTGTTCGGCGTGGTGAAGCTGGCGTTGTTGGCGGTGGCCATCGGCGTTGTGTTCAGCATGTATGGTTGCAATACCGTCCAGGGTATCGGCCAGGACATCGAAAAGGCCGGCGAGGCGATCCAGAGGTCTACGCGATGAAGCCGTTCACCACGCTGCACGGCCTGGTTGCGCCACTGGATCGTGCCAACGTCGATACCGATGCGATCATCCCGAAGCAATTCCTGAAGTCGATCAAGCGTTCCGGCTTTGGCCCGAACGCGTTCGATGAATGGCGCTACCTGGATCGCGGGGAACCCGGCATGGATTGCAGCAACCGACCGCTGAATCCCGATTTCGTGCTGAATCAGGCACGTTACCAGGGTGCTTCGGTGCTGCTGGCGCGGGAGAACTTCGGTTGCGGTTCCTCCCGTGAACATGCGCCCTGGGCGCTGGAAGACTATGGCTTCCGCGCCATCATTGCACCGTCATTCGCCGACATCTTCTTCAACAACTGTTTCAAGAACGGTGTGCTGCCCATCGTGCTGTCGGCGGAGGTGGTTGACCATTTGTTCAAGCAAGCCGAGGCGACCGAAGGCTACCGTCTGAATGTCGACCTCGCGGCGCAGAGCGTGACCACGCCGGCCGGTGAAGTGATCCATTTCGAAGTCGATGGCGAGCGCAAGCACCGTCTGCTCAACGGTCTCGACGACATCGCGCTGACCCTGCAATACACCGAACAGATCAAGGCTTACGAGTCGCGCCGCCGGCAACAAGCGTCCTGGCTGTTCATCTAGGAGAAAACATGAAACTCGCAGTTCTGCCGGGTGACGGCATTGGTACGGAGATCGTCGCGCAAGCGGTGAAGGTGCTCGAAGTGCTCAAGCGCGAAGGCGCCGGCATCGAGATGGAATACGGCAACATTGGCGGCGCCGGTTATGACGCCGAGGGCGATCCGTTGCCGGAGTCGACACTGAAGCTGGCGAAGGCATCCGATGCCGTGCTGCTCGGCGCGGTCGGCGGCCCGCAATACGACAAACTGGATCGTCCGCTGCGCCCGGAACGCGGTCTGTTGCGCATCCGCAAGGAATTGAATCTGTTCGCCAACCTGCGTCCGGCGCTGCTTTACCCGGAGCTGGCCGGCGCTTCGTCGCTGAAGCCGGAAGTGGTGTCCGGGCTGGACATCATGATCGTGCGTGAATTGACCGGCGACGTTTACTTTGGCCAGCCGCGCGGCATCGAGATACGCAATGGCGAGCGGGTCGGTTTCAATACCATGATCTACTCCGAATCCGAAGTGCGCCGGGTGGCGCATGTCGCCTTCGGTATCGCCATGAAGCGCGGCAAAAAACTGTGCTCGGTGGAAAAAGCCAATGTGCTGGAATGTTCGGAACTCTGGCGCGACGTGGTGGCCGAGGTGGCGAAGGATTACCCCGAGGTGGAACTGTCGTCCTTGTACGTCGACAACGCGGCGATGCAACTGGTAAAGAACCCGAAGCAGTTCGATGTGATCGTCACCGGCAACATCTTCGGTGACATTCTGTCCGACCAGGCTTCGATGCTGTCAGGCTCGATCGGCATGCTGCCGTCGGCGTCGCTGGATGAGAACAACAAGGGCATGTACGAGCCGATCCATGGTTCGGCGCCGGATATCGCCGGCAAGGACATCGCCAACCCCCTGGCGACCATCCTGTCGGTGGCGATGATGTATCGCTACACTTTTGCCGATATGGCGACTGCGGATCGTATTGAAACGGCCGTCAAGAAGGTTATTGCCCAAGGCTTCCGTACCGGCGACATCTGGACCGAGGGCACGACGCGCGTGTCGTGCTCCGGCATGGGCGATGCAGTGGTTGCGGCGCTGTAATGAATTGAATGCACAAAGGTGAATGAAATGAAGCGAGTAGGTCTGGTTGGCTGGCGCGGTATGGTGGGTTCGGTGTTGATGGGCCGGATGCGGGAAGAGCGGGATTTCGACTTGATCGATCCGGTGTTCTTCACCACGTCCAATGTCGGCGGCAAAGGGCCGGACATCGGCAAGGACGTGCCGGCATTGAAGGATGCGATGTCGATTGAAGAACTGAAGGTGATGGACGTGATCATCACCGCGCAGGGCGGCGACTACACCAAGGAGGTGTATCCGAAGCTGCGCGCCACCGGCTGGAACGGCTACTGGATCGACGCCGCTTCGGCGCTGCGCATGCAGGATGAGGCGATCATCATCCTCGACCCGGTAAATCAGGATGTGATCAAGAACGGTCTGACCAGTGGTGTAAAAACCTATGTCGGCGGCAATTGCACTGTTTCTTTGATGCTGATGGCCATCGGCGGCCTGTTTGAAGCCGATCTGATCGAATGGATTTCGCCGATGACCTATCAGGCGGCCTCCGGCGCCGGCGCGCGCAACATGCGCGAATTGATCCAGCAGATGGGTGCGGTGAATGCCGAAGTCAAAACGCTGCTCGACGATCCGGCTTCCGCGATTCTGGAAATCGACCGCAAGGTGGCCGATTTCATCCGTTCCGATCGCTATCCGCTCGATGCCTGGCCGGTGCCGCTGGCCGGCAACCTGATCCCGTGGATCGATGTGGCGCTGGCCTCCGGCCAGTCGAAAGAGGAATGGAAGGCGCAGGTCGAAGCCAACAAGATACTCGGTCGTTCTGATCGCCAGATACCGATCGACGGACTCTGCGTGCGGGTCGGCGCGATGCGCTGTCATTCGCAGGCGCTGACCATCAAGATGACCCGCGATGTGCCGCTGGATGAAATCCACGGCATCATCGCCGCGCATAACGACTGGGTGAAAGTAGTTCCGAACGATCGCGACATCACCATGCGCCAGTTGACGCCCGCCGCCGTAACCGGCACGTTGACCGTGCCGGTGGGCCGGATGCGCAAGTTGACCATGGGCCCGCAATATCTCACGGCGTTTACCGTCGGGGATCAGTTGCTGTGGGGCGCGGCCGAACCGCTGCGCCGCATGCTACGCATCCTCCTCGAAGGTTGAACGAGTTGGCATCGCGGTTTCCGGATTCCCAATTCGATCTGGCGGTGCTCGGCGTCGATTCGCCGCTGGGCGAGGCGATCCTGACCCATCTGGACGAGCATGACATTCCGGTTGGGCGTCTGTTTGCGTTGAGCTTGCTTGAGCCGGAAGACAGCGTTTCGTTTCGTGGCGAGGATTGGCCTTGTTACGCCGCCGCCGAATTCGACTTTGGCCAGGCCCAGGCTTTGATCGTTGCCAGTCGCGGTGCTGCCACGGCGCGACTGGTCGAGCGGGTGCGCGCCGAACGGCCGACCATGCCGATTCTGGAAGCGGATGCGATCGATCCAGCAGCGGCGGTGATTGCGGCGCGCGTGATCCGACCGATTGCCGCACTGGCCGGTCTGGTCTCCGCCGATGCGTTTGTGACCTTGCCGGTATCGCTGGCCGGCAAGGCGGGTGTCGACGAATTGGTGCAGCAGACCCGCGGTCTGTTCAATATGGAAAGCCCGGAAGCGGAAGTATTTCCGCTGCAAATTGCCTTCAACCTGGTACCCCGGACCGATGCTGGTCAGTCGCCCGACTACGAAACCCAATTGGCACTGACTACCGCCCGATTGGCCAATGGCGTGATGGTCGGGTTCAGCGTGGTAACCGGTCCGTTGTTCTTCGGCGCGGCGATGGCCTTGCACATCCGCACCGCCCGACCGCTTGATGGGGAGGCGTTGCTTAATGCCCTGCAACGGCAGGACGGCATTACCCTGATGCAGGACGATCACCCGGCGACGGTTCCAACACCGGCAACGGATGCGCTGGGTAGCCAGGATGTCTTTGTCGGCAAAATTCGTGTTGACGGCGATAGTTGCCGGCTCTGGCTGGTGTTCGATCCAATTACGCTGGATGCCGCATTGATGGCGGCAAACGTGGAAATTTGGATTGATAAGCCCGCATCTTCTCTGCTAACGTAAGATTTCCTTCAGATTACGCGTCTAAGCCCATGAGAAATTTCACAATTCAGGGGGGCGAGGTGGTTCTAGGAGGGCAAAATGGGGACTATCCAACATGGTCTTGAAGACAGAGGATACAAGGCGAAGCGATGAACAAGACTAAAAGAATCAGTAGCTTACTGTGTGCATTGTTGTTTGCTTGGGGGTCCGCAAATGCCGCCGGATTGGGTAAGCTGACTGTCCAGTCCGCATTGGGACAGCCGCTCAGGGCAGAGATCGAATTGTTGTCGGTCACCAAGGACGAGCTTGCCGATCTCACCGCCAAGCTGGCCAGCGCCGATGCTTTCAGGCAGGCGCGTATAGACCGTCAGGAGTCACTCAGCAGTTTGCGTTTCAGCGTTGATCAGCGCGCCAATGGGCAGCCGGTGATCCGAATTTCATCGACGACCTCGGTGCAGGATCCTTTCCTGGATATGCTGATCGAACTCAACTGGAGTTCGGGTCGCCTGATTCGCGAATACACCATATTGCTTGACCCGCCGGCTGCAGCGAAACCGGCTGAGTCGATCCGCCCGGCGGCCAGCGTCGCCGTGGCGACAACAGCGCCTGAGCAAACCTCCGGCATCGACAAGGGCACGCCCAAGGCGGCCCAGGCCGCTCCGGTCGCGCCGGCGCCCAAGGTTTACGGGCCGGTGAAATCCGGCGAGACCTTGCGCGGCATCGCCAGCAAGGTGAAACCGGCTGATGTCAGTCTCGATCAGATGATGATGGGCCTGTATCAAGCCAACAAGAATGCTTTCCAGGGTAACAACATCAATCGCCTGAGTCGCGGCAGCGTTCTGAGAGTTCCCGGCGCCGATGCCGCTCATGCAGTCTCGCCAGCCGAGGCGGCGCGCTCGGTTCAGGGGCATACCGCGGAATGGCATGCATACCGCCGCAAGCTCGCCGAGATGGCGGGAGAAACACCGTCGGCGCGGGGCGACGAAGCGGCCGCCGGAGCGATTACCCAGCGCGATGCGGCGAAGCCCGCGCCGGCTCCGTCCGCGCCGAAGGATGTGCTGAAGCTGTCCAAGGGGGAGCCTGCCGGCGTCGCCAAGCCGGATGCCAGGACGCAAGAGAGAATGCAGGCTATGGAAGAGGAGTTGGCCGCCAAAGGCCGCGCCCTTCAGGAAGCGCAGGATCGCGTCACCCAGCTCGAACGCAATGTTCGGGATATGGAGAAATTGCTGCAAATGAAGCAGCAGGAAGCCGCGAAACCGCCGCCGGTCGCACCTGCTCCGCCGCTACCTGATGAATTGGCGCTTCCGCCACTCGAAGAAGCGCCCGAGCCGACTCCCGCGCCGCCACCCCCGCCGGTCGAGACACCGGAGCCGGCTCCGGCCCCGGTGATCGCTCCATTGCCGGTCGCGGAGCCCAGTTCCAGTTGGATAACCACCTTCATCAGCAACCCGATCTACATCGGCGGTATCGTTGCCGCGCTGCTGCTGTCGGTACTGCTGTGGATGATGATGGTCGGCAGCAAACGTCGTCAGGGATTGACCAAGTTCGAAGACAGCATCATGACTGGCGGCGAGTTCAAGAATAACGCCGTGTTCAATGCATCGGCGGGTAATGTCGCATCCGGCGCGTCGACCGAAGGCAGCATGCTGTTGACCGATTTCAGCCGTCTCGGCATGGGTGCGATCGACAGTCATGAGGTCGATCCGATCGCCGAAGCCGAGGTATACATGGCTTATGGTCGCGATGCTCAGGCCGAGGAAATCCTGCGCGAAGCGCTGATCAAGGATCCCAGCCGTTACGAAATCGCACTCAAGTTGCTGGAGCTGTATGCCACGCGCAAGGACGTGACCAGTTTCGAGACCACCGCGAGCGAGCTGTATGCCGGTCTGAGCGGTCAGAATACGCCGGTCTGGCAACGTGCCGCCGAAATGGGGCGCTCCATCGATCCGCAGAATCCGCTGTACCGGGTTGCTGCCACCGGCACTGCGGCTCCGGTTGCTGTTGCCGCCGCTGCTGTTGCAACCACAGCGGCCGCTGCGGCGATAGCGGCTGCGCCAGTCGTCGAATCGGCGCGCAACGAGCTGGATTTTGGGGATCTCGAGAAACTCGCCGACATGGGTGACTGGAACGAGAGCACTCGAGTTGATACGGCTGCCGCAGCCCAGCCTGTTGCCGCGCCGGACCTCGATTTTTCCCCCCAGCCCGCGCCATATGCCGAGCCCGAGAGGGTACCGGTTGATGACAATTTGATGGAGTTCGACGCCAGAGCATTCGCGCCTGCTGCAGCCGATGCAGAGCCGATTACCGAAACCGCTTCCGCGCTCGATTTCGAGCCCGCCCAGCCCATTCCATTGACGGCGGATGCCGACTATTCGATGCCCGTCGCTGATCTTCAGGCGTCGGATGATCTGAGCCTGGACCTGGATTCTGCGCCCGACTTCAATTTTGTCTCGAATGTTGCAGCGCAAGCGGCGGCAATCCCCGAGGTTGAAAGCCCCGACCTGCCGATCGTGGCGGAAGCGATTGAAGATTTTTCCACGCTCGAATTGCCGGAAAGTTACGCGACTGAGGAAATCGAAGCGACTGCAATCGAGGAAATGCCGGTGCTCGATCTTTCCGGCATCGATCTGGATCTGGACGCCCCGACACCCGCCGTGTCGGCGCCGGAACTGTCGCCAGCCGCCGAGCTTCCGCCAAGCATGGAACTCGCGTCCGATTTCGATCCGTTGGCCGAGTTGTCCTCGACCGCCGACTTCGCACCCGAACCGGAACAGGTCGCCGAGGCGGTGTCCGAACCGGACATGCTGGCCGAGCAGACAGAGCCAGGTGAAACTTCCGAGATCGATCCGGAATTGCATGAAGAGGTCAACACCAAGCTCGATCTGGCGCGCGCCTATCTGGAAATGGGCGATCGTGAAGGGGCTCGCGAAATTCTTCAGGAGGTGCTGGGCGAGGGTGATACGCAACAGCGGGCCGAAGCCGACAAGCTGCTCTCCGAAGCGGCTTGAAACCGAACGTGGCGGCACATCAGGAGCGTTTATCCATGATTCGTGTTCCTGTCAATCGGGAGTGTCCGGATTCGTAGCCAAGCGAGATTTGCGCTGTTGCCGCCGCACCCGGCAAGTCGCATCCTGATCTACCTGTTGGCAGCCCTGGCGATCCCGGGGCTGCCTTTTTTCTGGATGGCGATCTTGTTGATACTGGTTTTGCCGCCGCTGATGCTGCGCCAGGGCAACCCGTTACGTCTGATCTGGCGCACCCGCTGGCTGCTGCTGGTGTTGTTGTTCGGCTATGCCTACAGTTTGCCGGGTGAGCCGCTATGGTCGGCACTGGCGGAGTATTCGCCGAGCCGGGAAGGCTTTAGGCATGGCCTCGAACAGGCGGCAAGGCTGGTGATCCTGCTGCTCTGGCTTGATCTGCTGGTGCTGCGTCTGCCGGCCGAAGCGCTGTTGGCCGGTTTGTATCAATTGTTCCGGCCATTTTCCCGAATCGGCCTGGATCCGCAGCGTGCGGCGTTGCGATTGGGTTTGACCTTGCGGGCAATAGAAGGTCTTGAACGAGGAAAGGGCAACTTGCGCAGCTTGCTCGATGCGGATTTTCAGGTCGATCTGCCGTCGCAGGTGACGCTGTGTCTGACGCCGTGGCGCTGGACCGACATTGCATTGCCGGCCATGCTGGGCCTGGGATTGCTTGCTATGTGGCTGCTCGCTGCGTGACGGGAACTGATATGGCTGACGAACAGTTGACGCGCTTCGCGCTGGGCATCGAGTACGATGGCCGGAGTTTCTGCGGTTGGCAGACCCAGCCGAATGGCTGTGCGCTGCAGAACCATCTGGAACGCGCCCTCGCCGAAGTGCACGGCGCGCCTGTGCCGACCATCACCGCCGGACGCACCGATGCCGGCGTGCATGCTGTCGCTCAGGTGGTGCATTTCGATGCGCGCAACTATCGGCCGGAACATGCCTGGGTGTTCGGCAGCAATGCACGTCTACCATCCGGCATGTCGGTGCTTTGGGCGAAGATCATGCCGGCCGATTTTCATGCCCGCTTCGGGGCGATCGAACGCATCTATCGGTATGTCTTGCTGAATCAGGCGGTACGCCCGGCCTTGCTGTCGGGACGGGTCGGCTGGATCCATGGCGAACTCGATGCGGCATTGATGCAGCAAGCCGCGACCTGGTTGATCGGAGAACAGGATTTTTCCGCATTTCGCGCGGCGGAATGCCAGGCCAGAAGTCCGCTACGCGATTTGCGCGGGGTGCGGATCTGGCGACATGGCGCGTGTGTGCAGTTCGAATTCCGTGCCAACGCTTTTCTGCATCATCAAGTGCGCAACATGGTCGGCGCGCTAGTTTGGGTCGGTTTGCGACGGCGTCCGCCGGAGTGGATCGGCGAGCTGTTGCTGGGACGCGATCGCACCCGCGCGGCCGCAACTTTTGCCCCGGATGGCTTGTATCTGGCCGATGTCCGCTACGATGAACGATTTGCGGTGCCGAAGCGAGCCGATTTCGGCCCGTTGGCATTTTTCCCCTCTCCTGATTGAGTGTTGACGAACATGACTCGCGTGAAAATGTGCGGCATTACCCGCCCGCAAGATGGCGTTGCCGCCGCGCTGGCCGGCGCCGATGCGATCGGTCTGGTGTTCTATGCCGCGAGTCCGCGCCATGTCGACCTGGAGCAGGCGGAGCGGATCGTCGCCGCATTGCCGCCGTTCGTGACCACCGTGGCGTTGTTCGTCAATCCGCAGCCGGACGCGGTGCGCAGCGTCCTGCGTCGAGTGCGTCCGGATGTCCTGCAATTTCATGGCGAGGAAACAGCCGAATTCTGTCGCGGTTTCGATACGCCCTATCTGAAAGCGGCGCGCGTTCGCGCGGATAGCGATTTGTTACAATTCGCTGCCTGTTATGCGGATGCGCAGGGTTTTTTGCTCGATGCCTGGAGTGTCGCCGGGCATGGTGGCACCGGCGAACGGTTTGACTGGAACCTGATCCCGGAATCCTTGCCCAAGCCGCTGATTCTGGCGGGCGGATTGACCGCCGGAAATGTCCGTCTTGCCATCGATACGGTGCATCCGTGGGCGGTCGATGTGTCGAGCGGTATCGAAGTCTCCAAAGGTATCAAGGATGCGACGTTGATCGCCGCCTTCATGAAGGAAGTAAAAAATGCAGTTTGATCAACATGCCCTACCCGATGCGGCCGGCCACTTCGGCTCTTATGGCGGCGTATTCGTCGCCGAGACCTTGATGGCGGCGCTGGATGAACTTAAAGCCGAATACGCAGCAGCCCGCAAGGATCCGGATTTCCTGGCTGAATTCCATCATGAACTGCGTCATTACGTCGGTCGTCCCAGTCCGATCTATCACGCCAGACGCTGGTCTGAACAACTCGGCGGGGCGCAGATCTACCTGAAACGCGAAGATCTCAACCATACCGGCGCGCACAAGATCAACAACACCATCGGCCAGGCCTTGCTGGCGCGGCGGATGGGCAAGAAGCGGGTGATCGCCGAAACCGGCGCCGGTCAGCACGGCGTCGCCTCGGCCACCGTTGCCGCCCGCTATGGCATGGAATGCGTGGTCTACATGGGGGCCGAGGACATCAAGCGACAGTCACCCAATGTGTTCCGCATGAAGCTGCTGGGTGCCACTGTGGTCGGTGTCGAATCCGGCTCCAAGACCTTGAAGGACGCGCTCAACGAAGCCATGCGCGACTGGGTCACCAACGTCGAATCCACCTTCTACATCCTCGGTACCGCCGCCGGTCCGCATCCTTACCCGATGCTGGTGCGCGACTTCCAGTGTGTCATCGGCGACGAATGCAAGGTGCAGATGGCGGAAATGCTCGGTCGCCAGCCGGATGCGGTGATTGCCTGTGTTGGCGGCGGCTCCAACGCCATCGGCATATTTCATCCCTATATTCCGCTCGAAGGTGTGCGTCTGATCGGCGTCGAAGCCGGCGGCGACGGTGTCGCCACCGGACGCCATGCGGCGCCGCTGTCCGCCGGCACGCCCGGCGTGCTGCACGGTTTCCGCTCCTATCTGATGCAGGACGCCAACGGCCAGATCATCGAGACCCATTCCGTCTCCGCCGGCCTCGATTACCCCGGCGTCGGCCCGGAACACAGCTATCTGAAGGACATCGGCCGCGCCGAATATGTCGCCATCAACGACGACGAAGCGCTCGCCGCCTTCCACAACCTGTGCCGTTTCGAGGGCATCATCCCGGCGCTGGAATCCAGCCACGCCCTGGCCCACGCCGCCAAGATCGCCCCGACGATGAGCAAGGATCAGATTTTGCTGGTCAATCTGTCCGGACGTGGGGACAAGGACATCAATACTGTCGCCCGCCTGTCGGGTATCGAGCTCTGACGGCAAATGCCAACTGCGTTGCGAGATGGCCCCTATCGATTCTTCTTTTACGCCAGTGATTGCAGCGAACCGCCGCATATCCACGTCGAACGTGACGGCAACATTGCCAAGTTCTGGTTATTGCCGATTCGTTTGGCAAGCAGCGGTGGATTCCCCCGTGCGGAAATCACCGGATGCAGCGTATCGTGATGGAACACCAATTTGAGTTGAAGGAGGCGTGGGATGCTTACTGTCAGCAAGATTGAAATCGATGTGCCGTTGGCCGTGGATGTCGTGGTCAGTGAAGACACGCTCAGCGTCGATCTGCGGGATGGACGTAGCATCCTGGTGCCGTTTGCATGGTATCCACGACTTGCCAACAGTACTGCAGAAGAACGTGCCAACTGGCGACTGATTGGCCAGGGCGAGGGAATTCACTGGGCAGACCTCGACGAAGATATCAGTTTGCTGGGCTTGCTTGAGGGCAGGCCTTCGGGGGAAAGCCCAGGTTCTCTTCAACGCTGGTTGGCTGGCCGGCATTGAGTTCGACATCAATACTCGATTCAATAGACTTTTTACAGAAGAAGCATCCATGAGCCGCATTGGCCAAACCTTCACCCAACTCAAATCCCAAGGCCGCAAGGCCCTGATCCCTTTCATCACTGCCGGCGACCCGGCGCCGGCCCATACCGTGCCGCTGATGCATGCGCTGGTTGCCGGCGGTGCCGACATCCTGGAACTGGGGGTGCCGTTTTCCGACCCGATGGCGGATGGGCCGACCATACAGCGCGCTTCCGAGCGGGCGTTGAAGCATGGCGTCGGCCTGCGCGATGTGCTGGGCATGGTGAGCGAATTCCGCCAGACCAATGCCGTGACGCCGGTGGTGCTGATGGGCTATGCCAACCCGATCGAGGCGATGACCTGGGACGGCTTTTGCTCGGCCGCCGCTGCCGCCGGTGTGGATGGCGTGCTGACCGTGGATTACCCGCCGGAGGAGTCCGGCGAGTTCGCCGGCAAGTGTGCGGCTGCCGGTCTGGACAACATTTATCTGCTGGCGCCGACCACGCCGGCGGCACGAGTCGATGCGGTGGCGAAGCACGCGCGCGGTTTCATTTATTACGTTTCGCTGAAAGGCGTCACCGGTGCGGCGACCATCGACATGAGCGAAGTGGCCGCGCGCTTGCCCGCCATCCGCGCGGCGACCGGCCTGCCGGTCGGCGTCGGCTTCGGCATCCGCGATGCGCAGACCGCGCGGCAGGTTGCAGCGGTGGCCGATGCGGTGGTGATCGGCTCGCGCATCGTCCAGGAAATCGAGGCATCGACGCCTGAAACCCTGCTGGATAATGTGAAGACCTTTGTGGCGGGCGTACGCGCCGCCCTGGACAACTGAGGATGCCAAACATGAGCTGGTTCCAGAAACTGATTCCTCCCAAGATCAAGCGGCGCGAAACGGCCAAGAAGGTGGTTCCGGAAGGCCTCTGGAGCAAGTGCCCGAGTTGCGAGTCGGTGCTGTATGCGGCTGATCTCGACGGCAACATGCATGTCTGTCCGCACTGCGGCCATCACAACCGCATCGGCGCCCGTCAGCGCCTGGAATTGTTGCTCGACGAAGGCAGTCGGAACGAGATCGGCGCCAACATCCTGCCCATCGATCCGTTGAAATTCAAGGACAGCCGGCGTTACCCCGACCGTTTGACCGAAGCGGTGAAGTCGACCGAAGAACAGGATGCATTGGTGGTCATGGAAGGCCGCATGCTGGCTCTGCCGGTCACTGTGGCGGCGTTCGAGTTTCGCTTCATGGGCGGTTCGATGGGCTCGGTGGTCGGCGAACGCTTCGTGCGCGGCGTGGAAGCCTCGATTCGCGGCAAGAAGCCGTTCATCTGCGTTGCCGCCAGCGGCGGCGCGCGCATGCAGGAAGGTCTCAACTCGCTGATGCAGATGGCCAAGACCTCGGCTGCGTTGACGCAGCTTTCCGCCAACCGGCTGCCTTTCATCTCGGTATTGACCGATCCGACCATGGGGGGCGTATCCGCCAGTTTCGCGATGCTGGGCGACATCATCGTCGGCGAACCGAAAGCCTTGATAGGCTTTGCCGGGCCGCGGGTGATTGAACAGACGGTACGCGAGACCTTGCCGGAAGGTTTCCAGCGCGCCGAGTTCCTGGTCGATCATGGCGCCATCGATCTGATCGTCGATCGCCGCGAATTGAAGCCGACGCTGGCCCGGTTGTGCGCGCAGTTGCTGCGCAAGCCGGTGCTTCAATGAGTGCGCCAATTCCGCAGCGCAAGCGTAGTTGAACGCGTTCGACACGCTTGCGGATTGGCTGCGGCATCTGGAGTCGCGCAACCGGGAATCCATCATACTGGGGCTTGATCGAGTCGCGGTGGTGCGCGATCGCCTGGCGTTGCGGCCGAGTTTTCCATTGATTTCGGTTGGCGGCACCAATGGCAAGGGGTCAGTCTGTGCCTATCTGGAGTCAATACTGATTGCCGCCAATTACCGGGTCGGCTGTTATTCGTCGCCGCATTTGCTGCGCTATAACGAGCGGGTCCATATCGCCGGCCGCGAAGTCAGTGATACCGAATTGTGCGAGGCGCTGGCGGCGGTCGAACGGGCGCGCGGCGAAGTGCCGTTGACCTATTTCGAGCAGGGGACGCTGGCGGCGATGTGGCTGTTTCAGCGCGCGCAACTGGATGTGGCGGTACTCGAGGTCGGCCTGGGCGGGCGTCTCGATGCGGTCAATGCCTGGGACGCCGACTGCGCGGTGGTGAGCAGCGTCGATCTCGATCACCAGCAGTTTCTGGGCGATACCCGCGAGGCCATCGGGTTCGAGAAAGCCGGCATTTTTCGCGCCGGCAAACCGGCGATCTGCGGCGATGCCGATCCGCCAGCCAGCTTGCTGGCGTATGCCGAGGATGCCGGCGCCGAGTTGTTGCGTATCGGCGAGCAGATTCGAGTCGAACTTGGCGACAGCGGGCAGGTCGGCTGGACTTGCCGGGTTGCCGCCGGGGGCGATGTCAAAACATACCCGGCGCTGCCCGCGCTGGCCATGCCGGGGCGTCATCAATACACCAATGCCGCTTGCGCGGTGGCGGCCCTCGCCCGATTGCGCGAACGTCTGCCGGTCAGTGTGAATGCGCTGCGCGCCGGCCTGGCCTCGGCCCGGCAGCCGGGCCGGTTTCAGATCATTGGCCGACAACCGCTGCGGATCATCGATGTCGCGCACAACCCGCATGCGGCGCGGGCGCTGGCCGGCAATCTGGCCGATCTGCCGCCTGGCGGTCGCGTGATCGCCGTCTGCGCGATGCTGGCGGACAAGGATGTCGCCGGCGTGGTGCGGATACTTCGGCCGCATGTCCAGGTTTGGCACGCGGCGGGTCTGGACCAGCCACGCGGCCTGGATACGGCGGGGCTGGCCGACATTCTGCGGGTCGAGGCATGCGTCTTCGAGCAACATGAAAGTGTCCTGCAAGCTTGGCAGGCGGCATGTTTACAGGCCGAACCGGCTGATACAATCCTCGCCTTTGGTTCGTTTCATACTGTCGCGGCGGTTATGCAAGAGACGAATAGCGGACGACCGTAGTTGAATGGCTGGCTGAAACCCATGGCGGAATCGAACAGGAATGGCTGAACTTGTCGTGACTCAGGAAGAGCTTGCAATGCGCCGTCGCGCGCGTCGCCGTCTGGTCGGTGCGGTGGCCATCGCGTTGACCGTGGTCGTGATCTTGCCGATGTTGTTCGACAGCGAGCCGAAGCCGCTGGGGCCTGAGGTGGATATTCGCATTCCCGCTCAGGATTCGCCGTTCGATACCTCGCCGGCCCTGGCGCCTTCCGCTTCCGACCTGCCGGCGCAAAGCGTTGCGGTGGAACCGGTGCCGGCGCCGCTGCCGGCGGAGCCGACGCAGGGCAGTGTTGACCCGGCTGCCGCAGCCAAGCCGGCTGCAAGTGCTCTGGCGCCGGACAAGAACGGCGTGTCTGCCGCGGCGAAGTCCGAGCCAGCCAAATCTACTCCCGAGAAAACAACCGATTTGAAACCGGAGCCGAAACCTGTGCCGAAACCGCCGCTAAAGCCGGATTCGACTTTCGCCAGCCAGGGCTACTTCCTGCAACTGGGTGCTTTCGGCAATGAGACGAACGCTCGCCTGTTGCTGGCGAAAGCCATTGCAGCGGGGTTCAATGCCTCGTTGCTCAGCGCCAATAGCCAGTACCGGGTCAGGGTCGGGCCAATCGTGCAGCATGATCGGGCGTTGGACATGCAGGTCAAACTCAAGGCCAAGGGCTTCAGTCCGGTCTTGATCGGTCCATGAGCGGGCATTTGCCGCGATGAACCGGAAAGCGGTTTTCTTCGCTTGGTTGGAGCCGATCGGCGGTATATTTTTCGCTGCGCACCGTTTTTCCCGGCGGCGCTGATTCCTTACTAAGGGCATTCGACATGTGTGGCATCGTCGGCATTTACTCGCATCAAATCGTCAATCAGTTGCTCTATGACGGCTTGCAGTTGTTGCAACATCGTGGACAGGATGCCGCCGGCATCGTCACCATGGATGGCAGCATGTTCCACATGCACAAGCAGTTGGGCATGGTGCGCGATGTTTTTCGCACGCGCGACATGCGTAATCTGATCGGTAACATCGGTATTGCCCATGTTCGCTATCCGACCGCCGGTTCCGCAGCAAGTCCGGCGGAAGCGCAGCCGTTCTATGTCAACTCGCCGTTCGGCATCGTGCTGGGTCACAACGGCAATCTGACCAATACCGAGGCATTGCAGCAGGAGTTGTTCATGGACGATCTGCGTCATGTGAACACCGGTTCGGATTCCGAAGTGTTGCTGAATGTGCTGGCGCATGAACTGCAGGAGGCCGTGCAGGGACATCGGTTGAAGGTGGACGATGTGTTTGCCGCCGTCGCCGGCGTGCATCGCCGTTGCAAGGGGGCATATGCCGTGGTGGCGATGATTGCCGGCTATGGATTGCTGGCATTCCGCGATCCCAACGGCATCCGGCCGCTGATTATCGGTCGCATGGATACACCGGAAGGTCCGGAGTGGATCGTCGCCTCGGAAAGTGTCGCGATCGAGGCCATGGGATATCAGGTGTTGCGTGATGTCGAACCCGGTGAAGCGGTGCTGGTCGATGCTCGCGGCGAGTTTTACAGCCGCAAGTGCGCCCAGAGTGTCCGCTTTACGCCCTGTATCTTCGAATTCGTTTATTTCGCCAGACCCGATTCGGTGATGGACGGTACGTCGATTTACGAAAGTCGATTGCGCATGGGCGAGTTTCTGGCGGAAAAGATCAAACGCGAATTTGGCCATCTGCAAATCGATGTTGTGGTGCCGATTCCCGATACCAGCCGGCCATCCGCGCTGCAGCTGGCGTTCAAGCTCGGCCTGGATTATCGCGAAGGTTTCATCAAGAATCGTTACATCGGTCGTACCTTCATCATGCCGGGACAGGCCTCGCGCAAGAAATCGGTGCGGCAGAAGCTGAATGCGATGCCGCTGGAATTCAAAGGCAAGAATGTCCTGTTGGTCGACGACTCCATTGTACGGGGCACCACCAGCCGGGAAATCATTCAGATGGCGCGCGATGCCGGTGCGACTGCAGTGTATTTCGCCTCGGCCAGTCCGCCGGTGCGCTTCCCCAACGTCTATGGCATCGATATGCCGACCCGCGAAGAATTGCTGGCCAATGGTCGCACCGACGCCGAAATCACTGCCGAAATCGGCGCCGATGCGGTGGTCTATCAGGATCTGGCGGATCTCATCGCGGCGGTGAGGTCGGTCAATCCGGCGATCGAAGAATTCGATGCATCGTGCTTCAACGGTTGCTATGTGACCGGTGATGTCACCGAAGCTTATCTGGCGCGACTGGAAGGCCAACGCAATGGCGATATTCCGATGACGCCGGCGCCGGCGACCCGGCAACTGGACCTTAATCTGGCAACCGCATCATGAACTTGCAAGGCTTGCATCCCGATACGCTGGCGGTGCGCGCCGGCACCCAGCGCAGCCAGTTCCAGGAGCATTCGGAGGCGATGTACCTGACCTCCAGCTTCGTATTCGGCAGCGCGGCGGAAGCTGCAGCGCGTTTTTCCGGCGCCGAAGCCGGCCCTATCTACGCGCGTTTCACCAATCCTGGCGTCAGCATGTTCGAGGAACGCCTGGCGGCGCTGGAAGGCGCCGAGCGTTGCGTCGCGTTTTCCTCCGGCATGGCGGCCATCCTGGCCACGGTGATGGGGTTGATGCGCGCCGGCGAACATGTCGTCGCCTCGCGTTCGATTTTCGGATCCACGGTGCAACTGTTCCAGAACATACTCGGCCGCTTCGGCGTTGAAACCACCTTTGTCTCGCCGACCGATCCCGAAGAATGGCGCGCGGCGGTCAAACCGAATACGCGCTTGTTCTTTGTCGAATCGCCATCGAATCCATTGACCGAAGTCAGCGACATTCGCGCGCTGGCAGACATCGCCCATGCATCCAATGCCTGGCTGGCGGTCGATAACTGCTTCTGCACGCCGGCGTTGCAGCGTCCATTGCCCCTCGGCGCCGACATCGTCATCCATTCCGCCACCAAATATCTCGACGGGCAGGGCAGGGTGCTGGGCGGCGCGGTGCTCGGCAGCAAGGCGCTGATGGAAGGCGTTTATACGTTTCTGCGCACCGCCGGTCCGACGTTGTCGGCGTTCAATGCCTGGGTGTTGCTCAAGGGGCTGGAGACGCTGAGCCTGCGCATGCAGGCGCATTCGGCGCATGCGCAGGAACTGGCCATCTGGCTGGAAGCGCATCCCAAGGTTGATCGCGTGCTGTATCCCGGTCTGCCGTCGCATCCGCAGCACGCGCTGGCCATGCGCCAGCAAAGCACAGGTGGCGGCATCGTGGCGTTCGAACTGGCCGGTGGCAAGGCAGCCGCCTGGAAAGTCATCGACTCGACGCAGATCATGTCGATCACCGCCAATCTTGGCGACACCCGTACCACCATCACCCATCCGGCCAGCACTACGCACAGCCGGATGACGCCGGAGCAACGACAGGCTGCCGGGATCGGCGACGGACTGATCCGCATTGCCGTCGGCCTGGAACATCCGGGTGATTTGAAGGCTGATCTGGAACGTGGGCTGGCGTTGATTTAACCTTGATTCCTCTGTTGGACGCGTCCGAGTGTGCGGTTTTCGAGTCGTCTGGCAAGGCGCGACGACGCAGCGGGCCGAGGCCCGCAAGGAAGGAGCAACGCCGCCAGACGGCTCGAAAACCGTGCAATCGGGCGCGTAGCGGCGTCACCCAATTGGTGAGCGTTGTCGGAGGCGCTAACGCCAGCGCCCATACGGCCTTGCAAGGGCTGAGGAGCGGTCAACAGAGGCATCAAGGTTTAACCCAGCGTATTCAGGAAAGTCTGCAAATCGGCTGGTAGCGGCGCTTCCAGCTTCAATTCCGCGCCGGTCAATGGGTGGGTTATCTCCAGTCGAGCCGAGTGCAGGAACATGCGTTTCAGCCCCTGATATTTCAACTGTCGGTTGACTTCGGCATCACCGTACTTGGTGTCGCCGGCGATCGGATGGCGCACCGCCGCCAGATGCACCCGGATCTGGTGTGTGCGGCCGGTCTTGAGTTCGGCTTCCAGCAAGCTGTAGCCGCCGGCCACCTTGATTCTGCGGAATATCGTGTGGGCGCGTTGTCCTTCGTCATTCACCTCGACCCGGCGCTCGCCATCCTCGGTCAGGTATTTGTGCAGCGACAGCTTGATATGGCGGATCGGATCGCGCCACTCGCCCACGGCCAGTGCCAGATAGGTCTTGCGTGGTTCACCATCGCGCAGCATGCGGTGCAGTTCGACCAGCGCCGAACGCTTCTGCGCCAGCACCAGAATGCCGGAGGTTTCCTTGTCGAGGCGGTGCGCCAGTTCGAGAAAGCGCGCGTCAGGCAATTCCTGGCGCAATTGCTCGATGATGCCGAGGCTGACGCCGCTGCCGCCATGTACCGCCTGACCCGCTGGCTTGTCGATCACCAGCAACGCATCGTCGCGGTAGATTACGCGATCCAGCAACGGATTCGTGACAGGCCCGTGCGCGGGTGTCGGCGCCGGTTCGGCGACGCGTATCGGCGGAATGCGGATTTCGTCACCTTCCAGCAGCTTGTATTCGGGTTTCGAGCGGCGACCGCTGACGCGCAGTTCGCCTTCGCGCAACATGCGATAGATGCGGCTTTTCGGCACGCCCTTCAACATGCGGAACAGAAAATTGTCCAGCCGTTGGCCGGCCTGCTCGGAACCGATGCTGACTTTGATGACTGCTGCTTTGCCTGTCGATTGCATTACTGTATATTCGCGATGCTCAAAAAGCGTGCACACAGGGCGTTGAAGACCTTGCCCGCGCACTGACTATGAGCGCCGGTTATCTCGCTCACCGGCTAAGGCCGTTAGCCACCCGTTTCACTTAGTTCGCCAAGTTCGTTTGAGCGCTGGAGCGCGGAACGAAGGAAGATCAGCGAATCTGAATGGACGCGGAAGGCAACGCTCGAAAAAAGCAGCGATGGTAACGCAATTTATCTGCGCGACCCGCACCCGGATGAATCTGTGTCGGGTTCAGCCTTGGCTTGGATAGCGAAGGCATTGAATCGACAGGAAAAAAACGATGAACCACAACCATGCACCAGCCGCTCAGCGACATAACTAAACACGCCGTCTGATCCCCTGTATCGCATTGCCGCCGCAGCTTGTTCTTGATCATCGGAACGGCTCGGCGGGGTTTATCCCCGGGGCGCGTAAGCGCTGGGGTGAAACATGAAACGTATGTTGTTCAACGCGACGCAAGCGGAGGAGCTCCGCGTCGCCATTGTCGAAGGCCAGAAACTGGTCGATCTAGACATTGAATCCGCCAACAAGGAACAGCGCAAAGGCAATATCTACAAAGCCATTGTCACGCGCGTCGAACCGTCCCTCGAAGCCTGCTTCGTCAATTACGGCACCGACCGGCATGGTTTCCTGCCGTTCAAGGAAATCTCCCGTTCCGCCATACCTGGCGCCGAGAAGGGCGATTTCAGTCGCGGCCGCATGCAGGACGTGCTCAAGGAAGGTCTTGAGCTGGTGGTCCAGGTCGAGAAGGACGAGCGCGGCAACAAGGGCGCGGCGCTGACCAATCAGGTCAGCCTGGCTGGCCGCTATCTGGTGCTGATGCCGAACAATCCGCGCGGTGGCGGCGTATCGCGCCGTATCGAAGGCGAGGATCGCAACGAACTGCGCGATGCACTGGCGCAACTGGAAGTGCCGACCGGCATGAGCCTGATCGGACGGACTGCCGGCATCGGTCGCAGCGTCGAAGAACTGCAATGGGACCTGAATTACCTGTTGCAACTATGGACCGCCATCGACGGCGCCGCCAAGGGCCAGAGCGGCGCTTTCCTGATCTATCAGGAATCCAGCCTGGTGATCCGCGCGATCCGTGATTACTTCACCCCCGATGTTGGTGAATTGCTGATCGACGAACCGGCTATCTACGAGCAGGCGCGGCAGTTCATGGCGCATGTGATGCCGCCCAATGTCAACAAGGTGAAGCTGTATACCGACCCGGTGCCGCTGTTCTCGCGTTTCCAGATCGAACATCAGATCGAAAGCGCCTTCTCGCGCCAGGTTTCGTTGCCGTCCGGCGGCGCCATCGTCATCGACCATACCGAAGCGCTGGTCGCGGTCGACGTCAACTCGGCACAGGCTACCAAGGGCAGCGACATCGAACAGACCGCTCTGAACACCAATCTGGAAGCGGCCGATGAAGTCGCCCGCCAGTTGCGCCTGCGCGATCTGGGCGGCCTGATCGTGATCGACTTCATCGATATGGAAAACCAGAAAAATCAGCGCGAGGTCGAAGACCGCCTGCGCGAAGCGCTGCACCATGATCGCGCCCGCGTACAGACCGGCAAGATTTCCCGTTTCGGCCTGCTTGAACTGTCACGCCAACGGTTGCAACCCAGTCTGGGTGAAACCAGCTACATCACCTGCCCGCGTTGCGCCGGCACCGGCCATGTGCGCAGCACCGAGTCGTTTGCCCTGCACCTGTTGCGCCTGCTTCAGGAAGAAGCGATGAAAGACAACACCGGCGCCGTACATCTGCAACTGCCGGTCGACGTTGCGACTTTCCTGCTCAACGAGAAACGGCATGACATCCTCGCCATCGAGGCGCGGCATCGGGTCGAAATCGTGCTGATTCCGAACATGCATTTCGAGGTGCCGCGCTACAACCTGGCACGCTTCCGGCATGATCAACTCAACCAGACCGAGCCGTTGGCGCCCAGCTACCGGATGGTCGAGAAACCGGTCGAAGTCGAAATGCAGCCGCGCAACGGTGGCGCCGACAAGCCTGAGCGGGCGCAGCCAGTGGTGCAGGGCATCACGCCGTCGCAGCCGGCTCCCGAACATATCGCCGCGCCCGTCGCTCAGGCGCCGGTTCAGGCTCAGGAAACCGCCAAGCCCGGCTTGTTTGGCCGACTGTTCGGTTGGCTACGCGGTGGCAGCGAACCGCTGGTCGAAGAAGAGAAGCCGGCAGCGGTCAAGCCTGCCGAGCCGCGTCGCGAACGTGAACCGCGTCGTGGTCGGGATGGACGGGGCGATCGTGAGAATCGTGGTGATCGTGGTGATCGTGGTGATCGCCGTCCGCGTGGCGACAAACCGGAACGTGGCGACAAACCGGAACGGAATGATCAAGCCGAGCGCGCACCCCGGCAGGAACGCGGCGAACGTCCGGAACGCGGCGAACGTCCGGAACGCGGCGAACGTCCGGAACGCGGCGAACGTCCGGAGCGCGGCGAGCGTCCGGAGCGTGGCGAACGTCCGGAGCGCGGTGAACGTCCGCGTCGCGAGCGTCCCCCAACAGCCGAGGTCGCGCGTCCGGTTGAGACCAGCCCGGCTTTGGTCACGCCGATGGAAGGCGGTCCGATCGGCGCGGAAGTCTCTGCGGAAAATGGCGGCGAGGAGCGTGATAGCCGCCGCCGTGGTCGGCGTGGTGGTCGTGGCCGGCGGGGTGAATCACGCCCGGATGCGGCCGGCAACGTCGCCGAGCAGACCGTCAGCGACATTGTTGCCGAGGCTGAAGGTTTGCCGGTGAAAGCGTCGGACAACGCGCTGACCACTGCCGCAGACAACAGCGTCGAGCCGTTGGTGATTCGAGTTGAAAGTGCACCGGTCAAATCCGAAGCCACCGCCTCTCGGCAAGTCGTGCAAGACCAGCCTGCCGAATTGGCAATGGCCAGCACGTCTGACGCGGAGCCCGCGCCGATTCAGCCGCTGGTCGCCGATTTGTCCGCGGCCGGCCTGCAATTGGTCGAGACCTCGGCGCCGCTCGAAGCGCTTGAGGAAACCGCTGAACCAGACGCCGCGCCGCGTCGACGTCGCGGTCGAGGTGGACGGGGGGGGCGTGGTATCGAGCAGACCGCCGCCGAAGCCCTGGTTCTGGTGGAAACGCGTTCGGATACGGCGGTTGCTCAGGAACCCGCCAGTGCCTCGGTCGGCGACACCCCCGGCGAGTGGGGCCCGCCCTCCAACCCGCGGCGACGCGCGCGGCCAAAGACGGAGACACCGGCGATCAATGAACCTCTGGTTCTGGTGGAAACCAAATCCGTTTCCGAAGAGAAAAGTCAGGCAGCCTGATTGAGGTGATCTGTCCCGCAAAAAGCCGGCGCATCTGCCGGCTTTTTGCGTTTCAAAAGGTGTTTTTTTCGTTCCGGTTGATTTCTTCAATCAAGCCATCAGCCGCGTTCTCCACCATTTCCAGCACCATTTCGAAGCCGGAGCGCCCGCCATAGTAGGGATCCGGAACGTCGAGATTGGGGTAGCGTTTGCTGAACGAAAGCAACCGACGAACTTTGTGTCGCAAGTGTGCGGGGCAACGCTGGTGCAGCAATGCCAGATTGTCCTTGTCCATCGCCAGGACGTAGTCGTAGGTTTCGAAATCGGCGTTGCATACCTGGCGTCCGCGCAGATCGGAGAGATCGTATCCGCGTTTGCGTGCCGCCTCCTGAGCCCTAGCATCCGGCGGCTTGCCGACGTGATAGTCATGCGTGCCGGCGGAATCGATCACGATCCGGTCGCTCAAACCAGCGATTTTTACCTTGTCGCGGAATACGCCTTCCGCTGTCGGCGAACGGCAAATATTGCCCATGCAGACAAAAAGAACCTTTATCATATCTAAACACCTTGTTTTCATTCAAATAAAAGTCAGAAGCATAACGATAAATATCGGCTAAACTTTCGTTATCGATAACGGAGTGATAACGAAATGTCCCTTACTGAAACGATCCTGAAGAAGATGACAGACCCGCCAAAGGAAAAGCTTATAGGCGATGAGCGCGGCTTGTACATCCGATGTTATCCGAGCGGGCGCCGCTCTTGGTTGTTCCGCACCCGCGTTGGCGGTTCATGGAAAACTCGCAACCTGGGCGAATGGCCGGGCGTTTCACTGGCCGAAGCGCGCATTAAAGCCTCATCACTTTCCGGCAAACTGCTGCCCGAGTCTGTGACCTTTGGCGCGTTGCTGGATGAATGGTATCAGCGGCGCATCGAGCCGAATTACCGCGTCACTTCGAACATCATGGTCTATGTCACCAGAGGCAAACAAAAGGCCGGGAATGATCGCCTGTCGAGCCTTACGGCCGCACGTTTGAGCGCTTTGCTCAGTGAGTATGCCGAGGATGCGCCAGTCGCCGCGAATCGATGCCTGTCGAACTGGAAGCTTGCCCTAGACTATGCCGTGGAGCGTGGTTACATCGAGCGCAACGTCCTGGAACGCACCACCGCAAAGTCTGTTGGCGGATACGAAAAACCCAAGTCTAGGACGCTCACAGATGACGAAATTCGGGCGCTATGGGCAGACCCGCACCGTCATGCACCACTGCTCAAGTTCCTGCTGCTGACTGGCTTGCGGATCAGCGAAGCCCAAGGGGCGCGCGTCGAGCATATCGAAGGCGACCGCTTGCATGTCGCCGAGAACAAATCCGACCGGCCGCACTGGGTTTTCATCTCTCCACTGGCCGCCACCCTGAAAGGCGACCACAACGGCTACCTTTTCAATGTGCCATCGAATACAGCCGTGCAAGCCCGCGTAAAACGCGCCGAATTGGGATGGACACCGCATGACTTGCGCCGCACCTTTGCGACCCGGCTTGCTGGCCTGGGTATCGAGCTGCACGTTATCGAGAAATGCTTGAATCACACCCTGGGCGGCGTGCTGGCGATCTACAACCGGCACGACTACGCCAAGGAACGCGAACAGGCAACGCAACGCTGGGCGGATGAGGTGCGGAGGATCACGCAATGATCCAAAATTACGATCCTGACTGGACTGCGATCCAAGCCTCTGAAGCAACCGAACCAACCAAGGATTGGAACGACCCCACTCAGCCGTTTTACCGCTGGGCAGCACATCATGACTTGGCTGAACGATGCAAGCTGTTTGAGTCTGGAGATGTCTTTCAACTTATGCACGCCATACGCATATGCGCAAACCATGACATGCCGCTGCCAGAATGGGTGAGTAGGGCATATATCAGCGCCTATGACCGTGTTGTGAGTGCGCAAGCAAAAACTTGGGGCGATGTTTTTGGGCAGCCTTATCCAAAGGGAATTCACCTAAATGCGGTAAAGAAACGGCGGAACTTGATTCCTGCCGTCTGGGTGGCTGTGCGAAGCATCCTTGATATGGAACCAGGCACGCCGATAGATGGAATGCTTTTTGAACGAGTAGGAAAGAAATTGAACATTGGAAAATCGCAAGCGGCAGAGTTCTATTACGAAGCAAAACGCCGCTACGGCGTGACTTCCACAAATTCTTAGAATTTCGCGGGAATATTTATTTTGATGTAACCGATATTTTTCACGTCAGCGCTACCGATTAACGCGCTGACATGAACGCGACATGTCAGCGCACCGCCAGGAGCAAACTGACATGGAACACGAACAGAAAGCCGACCGCGCCGCCACACTGCCGGCGCAACTGATGGCAAAGCCCGCCATCACCTTCGAAGAATTTTTCCTTGATGTTCTTGGGCTGCCCAAGTCCACCGCCGAGGAATTGGCACGCAGCAAGAACGCGCCCAAGTTCTTCTTACTTGGTCGTCGCCGCTACATCCGCACCGAAGACGCAAAAGTCTGGATAGACCAGATGGCCGACGCGACGCCGTATTTCCCGAGACGGAATCGGAGGGACGCAGCATGACCAGCGCCGCCGATACCATCGAAATCATGGGCCTGTTCGACCGCCTGGAGGGTGACGCCAAGCGCCTGACGTTCGAGATCATCAACGGCATGTCTCGCGGCCGTCTGAGCTGCGATGAGATCGCCATTGCCACCGACCGCATGCTGGCCGGCGACAACAAGCTTGAGGTGCTTGAAAGCCTGGTGCAGCTTTCCAACCAGCGGCTTATCGAGGAGGCCACCCCCGATGAGTAACCGAAAACAAAAGAGCCGCAGACCGGAAACCGGCGCGGCTCAAGAAAACAACTTCGACACCGGTAATTATACAGAAATGGCTCATCAAGTGAGTCAGTCTGTAAAACCCTCGCGTCTGGATCGTCGCGCCAAGCGCACCTGGCGGAGGGCCGCGCGATGAGCAATGTTCTGAAATATCACCGCCCTGCTGAAATTCCGCCTGAGCAGGTTTATGCCGGAGATGTTCTCTGTTGCTTGGGTCATGAAGTGTTCGACCAGTCGGGGGGGCTTTATGTCGCTTCTGACGAATTCGGTGAATCCATCTTCTTTATCCTGTCGCAGCAAGGCCAGGAAAGCGCATTCATGACACTGACAGCCAGCCAGGCCCGCGCCTTGGGCCGCGCGCTGCTTGATCTGGGGGAGCGTTCAGCATGACCGCGCCCATATCTGATTGGTCGGCGATACCCGCCAGGCTGAAGCAGCAACGCCAGTTCCTGCTGTGGAAGCTGGAAGAAAAACCGGGCGACAAGAAGCCGCGCAAGGTTCCGTATTACGCCAACGGCCACCGCCGCACCGGCACACAAGGTTCAGAAGCCGACCGCGCCGCGCTGGTGGACTTCGAGACCGCACTCGCCGTCATGTCGAAGGGCGGTTATGCCGGCATCGGCTTCGCCTTCCTGCCCGCCGATGGCCTGATCGGCATCGACCTGGACCACATGCGGGATGCTGAAACCGGCGCGCTATCCGACCGCGCCCTGGCCATCGTGAACGCCTGCGATTCCTACAGCGAGATCAGTCCATCCGGTACCGGCCTGCACATCTACTGCACGGGCCACACCGAGACGTTCAAGAGCAATGACGCGGGCGTGGAAGTGTTCTGTGAGCGTCAATTCTTCACGCTGACCGGCAACCACCTGGAAGGCACGCCGCGCGAGGTGAAGGCCATCACGCCGGAGACGCTACGCCGGCTCAAGGCGACGGTGGAGGGCGCGCGCAAGGGTGGCAAGGCCCACACCCCGCCCGCGCCGCAAGCCGTTGAAGGACAGGCCAAGGTGGAATCCGCCTTGGGCTTCATCTCGCCCGATTGCGACTATGACGACTGGATCAAGATCGGGATGGCGATCCATGCCGAGCTGGGCGCGGGCGCGTTTCACGTGTGGGATGCGTGGTCGGCCCGGGGCGGCAAGTATCCGGGCGAGAAGGCGCTGCGCGCGCACTGGAAAAGCTTCCGGCCGGGTGCGGTCACCATCGGCACGCTGTACGGCATCGCCAACGAATCAGGGTGGAAGCCGGCGCGGGAAAGCGACAACCGCCCGCGCCGCGCGGGTGATGTGCAGACGTCTGCACTCGCTCAGACACCCCTGCCAGACTGGCCCGACCCCATGCTGCCGGGATCCATTCGAGTGCCTGAACTGCCGGCCGCTATCCTTCCTTGCTGGGCCGGCGACATGGCGCAAGCCGTGGCCGACAGCACGCAGACACCCGAGGCGATGGCGACGCTGTTGTCGCTGTCCGTCCTGGCTACCTGTGTGCAACGCCAGTTCGAGGTAGCGCCCTATGGCGAAGGCGACGACTACACCGAACCGCTCGCGCTCTGGACCCTGGTGGCGATGCAATCCGGCGCGCGCAAGTCGGCGGTTATCAATGCGCTGACCGGGCCGCTGCTGCGCTGGGAGAAGCTGGAACGCGACCGCCGCCGCCGCGACATTGCCGCCGTCAACGCCTCGCGCGCCGTCGCCAAAAAGCGCATCGAGAAGCTGACCAAGGATGCAGCGAACGCGGACAGCGATGAGGCGCGCAATCGACTGCGCGACGAGATCGCGCGGGAAGAACAGGACATGCCAGCGGAGCTATTCCCGCCAAAGCTGTTCACCGGCGACACCACGGCGGAGACCTGTCAATCCTTGCTGGTCAAGCAGGGGGAGCGGCTTTCTGTGCTGACCGATGAGTCCGGCATCTTCCTGGTGATGGCGGGCCTGTATTCGGGCGGCAATGCCTCGCTCGATGTGTTCCTGCAATCCCATGCCGGCTCGCCAGTACGGGTAGATCGTGCCGACCGCGAGGCGTATCTCGAACGCCCGGCGATGAGCTTTGGCCTGGCGCTGCAACCCGGCATCCTGGCCGATGTGGCAAGCGGCCGGCGCTTCCGAGATTCCGGCTTGCTGGCGCGGTTCCTGTATGCCATCCCGACCAGCAATGTCGGGCAGCGCGATGTGCGCCGCCGTGTCTCGATTCCCGAGTCAGTGAGCCGGGCTTATGAGGCCGGCATCTTCGCGCTGCTGGAAGGTCGGCAGCTTGTGCCAGGCAAGCCCAAGGTGTTGCCGTTCACCGACGCGGCGCGCGAGGTGTGGCTCAACTTCGCCGAGGAAATCGAGCGCGGTCAGGGTGATGGCGGCAAGTTCGAGGCGATTCTCGATTGGACCAGCAAACTACCCGGCGCGGCGGCGCGCGTGGCTGGCCTGCTGGAACTGGCCGAGATCGGCTTGAAGGCGGACAGCGTGAGCCAGGTATCAGTACAGCGCGCCGTCGATCTGTGCCGATTGCTGATCGTGCATGCGCATGAGGCATTCGGCCTGCTGGGCGCGGACAGCGTGGAAGGTGACGCGATGGCGTTGCTGAAGTGGGCGATAGCCAACCGGCACGCCACGTTCAAACGCTCCACTTGCCAGAAGGCAATGGAAGGCCGCTTCCGGTCGGTGGACAAGTTGGAGAAGGCCGCTGAACGCCTGGTGCAGCGGGACATCATGCGCGAACACAAGGAACCGAATCGCGGCGCGCCGCCTTCGACCTGGTATCGCATCAATCCCAAGTGTTTCGACAGAAGCGAGTGATTCGCCATGAAACCCACTGAGAACACTTTCTTCTTTCCATTCAACCGCCTACGCGCTCAAGCGCCACACCCTATCGAAAAAGTCGAATTACTCGAATCACTCGAAAAGCCGGAGAACCAGCAACGCGGGTTATTCGACTTATTCGACTTATTCGATAGGTGGGTGAGCGTGGGCAAAACGGGCGGCAACCGGATGGTTCTGACTGATCACAGTCGGGGGGTGGGGGGTATGAACTCCCCCGGCTGCATCCGCCAGGACCGATCGAGTAGTCAAATTTTTCGGAGCGGGGGTTTTCAGGTAGGGGGGGGTGCTTTGGAAGTCTCTGACCTTATCGCTTCGCGACCGCTCGTCTAGTCCTGCCCGTGCAAAAGGGAAATTGGGTAGGGGGGGTTAACCAATGCTTCTTGAATCCTACAAACGAAAGGAACAACACCATGATCGAAAAAATTGACACCGGCATGCACCTGGAAGCCATATTCGGCGGCATGCTGGCACTCAGCACGGCCGTGGTTGAACGCATGCGCCAGACTGAACCGGAGATGTACGCCAAGGCCGTGCACGTTGTAGGAACCGGCCTAGGCACGCTGGAAATGCGTGTCGTGGTGGAACCCGCGCCGATGGTTGTCCTGCTTGTACGCGTGGATGAGGAAACCACGCTGGAACTCGCGCGCCTGGCGGTTCCAAACATCATGGAGGTCCATTGATGAGCACCGGCAAAAGCTTCGTCGATGCACTCATGGACGCTTTGCCATCGCCCGAGGCAAGGCTTCGCGCTGGCGCGGTCCTCATGAAATATGAAGGCCAGACCATCTACCTGCCTGGCGCACCGAAAGCCGACCGTCGAATCCGGGCCGCCGCCGCCATGCTCAGGAATGGGATGACGCCGGGCGATGTTGCCGCCGCACTGATCGAGCGTTTCCGGGTGACCGGCCGCACCGCAAAAAGAGATGTTGACAGGGCAAGAAAATTGTCTTAGCGAAATTTCCATTCCGCGCGGGATGATGCAATCCCCCACACACCGGAGCACCGAAATGAGCAATTTACAAGCTGTCATGGATGCCATCGACAAGATCGAGGATGGCATCAGCGAAACCAAAATGATGCAGCGCCAGCATGGCGACGAAATCATGCAACTCAAGCAACGCGGCGCGACCCTGCCGATTGAGACCGCCAGCCGCGCCAGCCTGGGCGCTTCGATCAAAACCCAGTTCGACAAGCACCGGCAGACATTCGACCAGGCCGGCCGCGTCAGCTTCAAGGTTCCGTTCAATTTTCACGAGATCAAGGCGACTATCACCACCGCAGCCGTGCAGTCGAATTACCAGGTTCAAGGTCTCTCGTATGTCCCGCGCCCGGTCGATACGATGCTCATGGGCGCTATCGAAAATCGCCCCATGCCTGGCGTTAGCACGGGTCATTACAGCCGTTACACACACAACAGCGGATCGGTAGCCGTTCAAGCTGGTCAAGGCGCTGAGAAGGCGGAAACAAATCCGGTCTTTACGCCGATCGCTCAGAACGCTATCACCGTCGCGGGCTGGTGTCCGATCACAGAACAAGCCTTGGCAACTTCCGGAGAACTGGAAAGCGTGGTCAATACGTTCCTGGCCGATGGCGTCCTGCAAGGAATCGATTCCGTGTTGATCGGTGGAACGGCCGAAGTCTCGTGGCCGTTCGATGGCCTGAAGGATCTCGCCACACCCTATCCGAGCCTGACCTACACCGACATGGCTGACGTCGTTGCTGAAACCGTCGCACACATGCGATGGACAGGTCTCGTGCCGAGCGTGGTTGTCTTGAATCCGATGAGCTACTTGGCTTTGATTCTCGCAAAGGACCTTCAAGGGAGATATCTCAGCGGCACTTACATGGCCGCTCTTGAGCTACAGGTTCATGGCTGCAAGGTCGTGTTTTCCTCGCTTCTCGGCGTGGATGAAGCGCTGGTTCTGGATGCGCGACATATCCAACTTGGCATGTCATCTGAACTGAATATCCAGATCGGTTACAAGAACGATGACTTCACCCGCAACATCCGCACCATCCGCGCGGAGGCCGCAATTATTCCGATCTTCCGTCACGCTGGCGCTGCACGTTTGGCAACGCCGGCCGGGGATTGATCCATGTTCAGCCGCAATCGTGAGTGGTTCTATGCCGAGTGCAAGCGGCGCGGCTGGAAGGTCACCCCGCGCGGCTTGGCGCTGCATGTGGTCGGCCCTGGCGCGGACTTCATGATTGCGGCGGATCACATCGGCATGAAGTCACTTTTCTGAACACTCGATCCGGGGGAAACCCCGGATTGATGGCACTGAGCTGGGCAGTGGCGAAAGCCGACCCCAGACACGGCGTTAGCCCAACTTTCTCAACTCGATCCTATTTTTCCCTGATTTCGCCAGCATTTCATGCGCAAGTGATTGATTATCATAGGTGATGAGGGCTGAAAGTGGCTGTAGTGGAGACTTTGGTCCTTGGCCTGGGC
>Ga0208244_100108_pt1 | contig 113588 bp, 93 predicted proteins | sample SubbioCR12Aug_5A_FD_184828 | JGI IMG/M metagenome (GOLD analysis project Ga0208244, IMG submission 184828) | Serpentinite rock and fluid subsurface biosphere microbial communities from McLaughlin Reserve, California, USA - CR12Aug_5A (SPAdes) | ecosystem: Environmental > Terrestrial > Deep... | reverse complement strand
ACAAGGTCTATTATCTCTAAAAGTACGTATGTCGGTTTAAAAGACTAATAGAAACCGCCTTGGTACGGAGTACGTATGCCAGGTGGTGTGGGGGGACAGCGGCGAAAGCCGCTTCCTACCCGATTAGAATTATGTCCGGTGGTGTGTTTAAAGGTGCAGCGCACCGAAATATCTGACGCAAGATTTTTGAACCAATATCTCCCAAATCCATGCACAAGAATTAAGATATTATACCAAAGTGAATTATAGATGAATCCAAAAGTTGTCTTGGTATAATGCCGATGGATAGAAATGTTAGGCCAATTGAGTGAGCGATAATTGGACTATTACATTTCTCCTTTCGGTATTGTTGAATTAACTTTCATCATTTCAATAGTTTAGGGCTTTTTCAGCAAGTCCTAATTACAAGGTGTAAGTCCGTAAAGGGAAAAATCAGTGAGCACAAGGCCGGCAAGAAAACAAAAGTATATAACTCTCGAAAGAAATGATTTAAAAAACTTTTCACTTGAACATTAGTTCTAAATTTATGTTTAATGTTTGTTCTAAATAATTAAACACTTTAAAAAATAAGAGAAATGAAAAATCTATTTGTAATTATGTTTGCCCTTGCTATTTCAGTAAGCGCTTTTAGTCAAAAAAAGGATGTTGTTGATGTTGCAATAAGCTCTGCTGATCATACAACACTTGTGGCTGCAGTAACAGCAGCTGATTTGGTAACAGTTTTAAAGGGTGCTGGTCCATTCACTGTTTTTGCACCTACAAATGCCGCTTTTGCAAAACTTCCGGCCGGAACGGTTGAAAGTTTGCTGAAACCAGAAAACAAAGCGCAACTGTCAAAAATCCTGACCTACCATGTTGTAAGCGGCAATCTTGACGCAACAGCAGTAGTAGCAGCGATTAAAGAAGGTAAAGGCAAAGTTGAATTAACAACAGTAAGTGGCGGAAAATTAGTCGCTTCCATGGACAATGGAAAAGTGAAACTTACAGATGAAGCTGGCAATTCAGCTTATGTTACAGCAACTGACTTAAAAGGAAGCAATGGCGTTATACATGTTATTGATGGAGTAGTTCTTCCTAAGTAATCTCAATCCAGATCAAAAAAAATCCTTCGATCAGTCGAAGGATTTTTTTTGCTTTTTTTTGTCTCAATACTATAGATAAGGACTACTGCATGCTTTATAAATTCCATTTAATTGTTTAAGTAATCATAAACAAAATTAAACATATTTTCTTGAGTGAGTTTTCAGCTTTATTCTAAAGAGAACAGCCATAAAATAGCAACAATTTTCAGCCACTTTTTTGAGTCATTTATTTTAGCATCAGGTTTTACTCTTTCAAAGCTATATTACTTCGAGATATAATTGCATGCCGAATTATTTGAAGCTGCAAAAGCTTGCCTATCTTCCAAGTTGAATCCCTAAACCATATTCTACCCAGTCTGCTGCAGCGCCATCTTTGGTTTTTAGGCCAACCTGAGCAAAGAAATTTTTGTTGAAACGGTAACGTAGGGAAGGGCGAAGATAGAAGGCTCCCTTGCCACGACTGTCGCTCAAATAGAAACCAACCTGTGCCCTCAGGTCTAACTTCCAAAAGCTGAAATCGTAACCCGGATGAACTCCTATGAGATAGCGGTCCTTTGTTTCAGGAAAATTACCCTCAAGACTTCCATCATACATCAGATCAAAACCAAAGGTATAGCTATGTTTCATCGAACGTCGGTAGGCATATTCGACTGTGAGGGTTGAATTGAAGAACCTGTCGTCCAAATCATTTACCTGAGTTGTACCAACAGCAGCATATAAGTTGACACCATGTCGTTTAACTAAAGTATCACTTAGAACAGGAAGCTTTGATGGGCGTGAGGGTAAAATCCTTTCTGGAATGAAATTGTTGTCAAGTTTATTTTGGGCCCTGTTGAAGTGATAGCGAAAACCAACATTAAAACCAGCCATATTCAACCCGTAATTGGGTGTAAAAGTGCGGCCGTTGCTGAAATGTGAAAGGTCAAAACCGTAGGTGAAATCCATTTCGCGGTTTACCCAAAGCACTCCTCCAAAATTCAGGTCGAAATATACACCAGCACGTGAACCAATCGCATCATTCAACGGATTCGTTTCCGGGTCATGTGGTTTTAGGTCGTAGGTGATTCCAAAAGAAGGCTCTATGACAAAGACATGTTTATCAGCCTTGCCAATAGGGAAGGAGATAAAACCAAAAATTGCATTAGGGGACCCGAGGAGATCGGGGTTGCCAATTGCGCCTGAATAAACCCCAAACCCATAAGTTGGGTTATTATAATAATTTGTCCAGTTGTCTTTTTTTGGCACGGTCCTGCCCAACCTTATTTCTACAGCACCATAGCCATTGTCGAGGGCTTCGCCGAGCTTATCACCAGAGTATATGTGGAAGCCCGAGTGTAATTTTATCTCAAGATTTCTAAACTTGTTCTGTTCATCCTGAGCATTCAGACTAAATGTCGAGGTGATAAGGATGAAAACAAAAATGAAGAATGGAATGTTTTTTTGATAGATATGTGACATATTGAATTGTTTTTTAATTTAGCGCGAAAATAAAAAACATTTTTTTTGTTTTTGAATTTAATTATATATTTTTGAAAAAAAAACAGTGAAAGCAATATTACTACTTTTATTTCTCATCATTTTTGGAGCAGAGTTATTTCCACAATCCCAAAATCAATCTGACAAATTGCAGAAAGATATTGGTGATTTTATTACAACCAGATCGCCAAGTGAAGACGAGGAGATAGAGATTAACAAACTTTACATGCCTATACTTCCGATAATCGGCTATGCTCCGGCAAATGGATTTGTCGTTGGCATTGGACTTGCACCTGCCATGTTGCTGGATAGCAGCATACACACTCATATGTCTTCTGTTCAGGCTAATATTCAGTTTACTTCGAAAAGCCAAAGAAACATCAACATCCGTCACAATATTTACACACGAAAAGACCGCTTTATTTTTCAGGGTGACTGGAGGTTGTTGTTTTTTTCTCAGCCCACTTATGGTCTTGGTGTTTATGATTTTCCACCGATTTTTTCCTTTATGGGATTAACAGCAGATGAAGGCAGTGGTGCTCAGCCGATGAGTTTTAACTATCTCAGGGTTTATGAAACTGTTTTAAGGAAAGTATACCGGCGTTTATACGTAGGCGTTGGTTTTGCTCTGGACTATCACTGGAAAATTAATGATGAGCTTTTAAACCTCGATACGGGTAATCTTTTCATTACATCACATTATTCTTATAGTAAGATCGAAAATTACACGCCTGCTAAATATACAGCGAATGGTGTTTTAATAAGGACGGTTTTTGATAATCGTGACAATACAGTGAATGCATATTCAGGGATGTACCTCGATTTAGGTTTCAGAATGAACAGTACAACGCTCGGAAGTGACCGAAACAGTACACAATTGCAATTGGAAGCACGTAAATTCATACAGGTTAAGGAAAACAAACAGCATCTGGCTTTTTGGCTTCTGGGAAATATTATTCTTTCGGGCAATGTACCCTATCTGGCACTTCCATCCATAGGATGGGATACTTATAACCGCAGTGGGAGAGGGTTTATTCAAGGCCGTTACAGAGGACGCAACATGGTTTATGGCGAAGCTGAGTGGCGGTTTGGGTTGTCCCGTTCCGGGTTGTTAGGTGGAGTTGTATTTCTGAATACTATTACAACCGACAACCGCTACGCCGATCTGAATCTTGGTGAGAGCTTTGCATTTGGTTATGGAGCAGGGCTCAGGATCAAAATGAGCAAGGAAACCCGCACAAATATTTGTGTTGATTTTGGTATGGGCAACGACGGCTCGAAAGGTATTTGGTTTGGGCTGTCTGAAACTTTTTAAACAAATTTCTTTACCGAAAACCTATTCATGCATTCTGAATTTTAATTCAATTTCTGAATCAAAACGATTCTGTCATATTGAAGTAAATCAGGGTTTGTTTCTCCAAAGGACTGTATCCCACATCCAGTCGAAAATTCATCCGGGGTTGTAACTCAATTCTCAGGCCTGCACCATAATTTGGCAAAACACCTTCAATATCAGTGATTTCTGGACCCATAAAACCAACTCCCGCCCAGCCGACAAAACCCAGTTTGTTGGCAAGTTTTGGCCAAAATCCTTTTTGTGAGGTATTGAACATATGTCTGTATTCAGTCAAAACAAAATGAGCCGACTTATCCCGGTACTGTCCCATATAATAACCTCTCAGGTCGAAAGGAGATCCAACAAAGGAAAGTTTTGTCAATGGTATCTCCCCAAAAGAATTCTTTGAGTTAACAGTCCATGCCAAAACCCTTCTGTTTCCTAATTTCTTCAGGCTTACATACTGACGGTAATCAAGTGTCATATTTCCATAGTTCAGTTTGTTTTCCAACAGGTCAGGGCTAAACATAGCCTTGAAATCCAGATAAATACCTTTGTAGGCATTGGCTGGAATATCTCTTGTATCATAAGAGACATTCACCCCCAGCCCTGAATCAAAATAGCTTTTACCTGTTGAATCACCTCCCTGACTCAGATATAATGGATCTAGCTGGATGCCTTTGGAAGGTTCCGCAATTTCATCAAAGGCCAGATTCAATACCGGCCCGATAAAAAAATCACTCTTTTTCACGCGAAAAAGAAAAGAAGGATTAAACTGATAAGAAGTATAAAGAAAACGTGTAGTGAATTCTCCCCGCTGGATGGTCTGATTTGTTTGAAAGCCAACACCATAGTAATTGTCTCCTGTCCTTTTAAAAATAAACTGCCCCAGAATTCTGAACCGATCCTGATTGAAGAATAATTGTGGCCGGGACACCACAGAGAAGCCGATTCCATTCCCAAAAGTTACAGCAAAAGAAGATGGTATGACCGATCTTTGCAGATCAAGATCAGCAGCATTCATGCGAAAAGTGAAAAGTGTACTGATGCCTAATAAGACACCAAAATCTGGTGTATAACCAGGTCCTCCAAGTATACTGAATCTGAAGTTTTTCTTATCTTTTTCGTTTTTGGTAGAATCATTCAATGGTGGATTATTTTGTCCGAAAGCAGTTTTGAATGGCCCGGAAACCAACAGTAATAAGAGAATGAAACCAATGAAATTTCTCACTTTTAGGATATCAATAAAGTAGTTCAACATTTCTGACTTCAAGGCGTGAACCAAGTTTATTTCTTGATGGATCGTCGCCTGCTCCCTTATATTGCCAACCTCCTGCACTTGCATTAAAAGTCATAGAAAGATGCGTTACCAGATCACTCTCTGCTCCCCAGCTTTCGGTTATGCGCTGTGAAGTGTAAAGCCATTTATCATTGGTGCCGCTTTCTCTTATCGGAGGCCCGTTTACGCCTGTTATCGGATCGGTATAATATTGATAAACCCACAAAGGGCTCCAGGGTTTATTTATGCCTGCCAACCGGTAAGAAGCAGGGTCTGTGGCAACAGAGCCCAAAATGGCCGCCTGACCATAATAAAGATTTATATCGATTGATCTCCAATCAGTTACAGCTTCACTGCTGATAAACCCTCCGGAACCAACTCTTTTGTATACTGTATTCGAAGGATTTACCACATCATAAGTTCTGTTTTGCAATACTATCCAGATTTCCATTGAATCCGGTTCATTGATCTCAATACTTTTCCATTTTATTACACCGGAACCTTCAACCCATTGCTCAACTTGTGTTCCAGGCAAATATTTATATTCGAGCCTGACAGCACGCGGTTTGTAAACGAATGGAATGCCCTGATCGGCATTATTTCTTTGTTTATCGCGTGGAAGAAAATTTGAGGAATTGGCTCTGAAGTCACCTAAAAAAATATTTGCTGCGGCAATACCGGAACCTACCGTCATTCCTGCTGTTTTGTTGTAGAGTGTTGTGAGCACGACATGCCCAAATGGATTGGGAAAATCAGAAGGAACGCAAGTTGCCCTGTTCAGAATTGCTGCCACAACATTTGTGTTGGCCCAGGGTGTAGGTTGGCCTGCTTCACCGATATTGTAATATTTATTGCCATCATTGAAAGCTCCGACTTCATACCATGAATCAGTAAGTGAGCTGTATTTCAGTTGTCTTTCATATTCACCTACATTCATCGAAACATCAAGCCTTCTACGTGTGACACCATTTTCTGCAACTACATAAAAAGTTTGTGTGTTTGTAAAATCTTTCACACTGGCGATATCAGGTTGAACGGATGCCAAAGAGGGCACTACAATTGACTGAATTGTTACATTGGTTATGTCTGAACCGGGTGGAAGTGATATACTAGCCAGATCAGGTTCTTCCTCAGTGCCTTTATTAATAATAACGCTGCCCTGTATAGTAGATGTTGGATTTTGAGGGTTGACAACATAAATCGTTGATGCTGTTGCCCTTTCTGATTTCTCGAAATAGTCCGGGTCGAAACAGGAAGTCATCAATGTCGTAATCGTTAAGAAAATGATTATATGATATATATGATTTGTTTTCATGATTCTTATGTTTGAACTTTAAGCTTTGTATTGATTTTGAATTTCGGTTGCAATTGAATGTTTTATCTGACATTGAAATAGTAACTGAATCCAACCTGAAAATTAAGCAGGCTTAGACCATTTCTAAAAGTGACTTTCGTTGATCTGCCTTGGTTCACTATATCCTTTTCAATGTCTTTCCACAGAATCTCAAGTCCTGTTGTGCCCATTTGAAATTCAAATGCAAATCGTCTGTCATTGTAATAGGAAATCCCAAAACTAGTGCCGGCACCAATGCCATTTGTGACTGCCAGAATAGTAGAAATAGACTCATCGGTTTTACCGGGATTCCTCGTAGCACGCTGGTAATTGTTGTTTTTTATAAAATACACTGACGTTTCTGTAAAGGCCATAAAATGGGATTTTGCACCAAGCATAATATAGTTTCTCATAAATATATGGGTTTCAAATCCTGTTGACAGCACCTGTGTTTTATAAGTCGTTGCATTAAATGCAAGATTCAAAAAATCAGCTTCAAGGATTTGTTCGTTGCGACCATATTTATATGTACCACGGATACCTACCGATGTTTTTGGTGAAGTGAAATAACCCCCGACAAATGAAAACTTTAAGCCAACTTTTTCAACATCCAACAAATCAATATTGGCTACAATAAAATCATTTGTGCCATCTAAGTCATTAAGCGATAAGTCACCTCCGAAAAAATAGGTTTCTTTCCTGAACTTTGAATCATTTTGGTTTTGCTTCAGTTCCGGTAAAAACCCTGTTGAGTCTGAAACTGATTCCTGCCCATGGATAAGACTAAAAGAAGACATGAGAATGATAATCAACATGGCTTCGGTATATTTCATAAATTTTTGCAATTTCAACATAAATATTTGTTTTTTAGGGTATTATAATTTGGAAAGTCGTATTTTTCTGATGTTGAATAGTTCATTGATGGAATGGGTATTTGATCTGGCATTTAACAGCAGAATTAATTCTCTTGAAGTATTATTCTTGTTTTAGGCATTTTTACTTTTTTTATTGCAATTGGTGTTATAGCGTAAAGCAACAATAGTTTTGGTTGTGATAGTCTTTGCCCTTGTCGATGACCGGTAAAGACCATCACAACCGGGAACGTTCTATTTTGGCTAAAGTATTTTAAAAATCATTGAATACTCTGTCACTTCAATATATTAATTTAAAGTCAGTTACAATCAATGTGCTGTTTACACCTCCTTCGAACATAGCACCATAGGCACTTGAACTGAAAACTACAGTGATTTGATTTATTTCCTCACCGGCCGAAGCAAATCCTCCTGCTGGAATTTGATAGGAGGGAGTGTCAGATGGCAAGCTGCCATAAACAAAACTTGCACTTATTTCTGTAAGATTTCCAACCGTTTGTCCATCTCTGAACCAAGCTGTGGCAACACGTTTTACCAAATTGCCGCTTTTGTGTTCAAGCAAGACATACATATCGCATGAATCGGCTTTGTCCAGCACAGTGCCGTAACCATTCTTGTAAATAGCGCCAGGAGTGTAGGCATATTTTACCGAAAAGCCTTTTGGACGTGCCACGAAAGGGATTCCGAATTTCGTTGATTGAATCGGGTCACTGATATTGAGTTCAAATTTTCCTGTGAATATGGTGCCTGCTGCCATTCCTTGTCCCAAAAGCTGTCCAAGGAGCAAGTTTAAGGTTTTCAATTGAACGGCGGTTTTGCCTTCATAAGTAATGGGAACCGCGTTGGCAGACCCAAGCGTAACAGTGCCGGCATTGCCGGTTGCCCAAATGGTTGAGGTTTCATTCAGTCCGGGTTCTTTGTAGTCTTTTCCAGCTACCAGATACCATTGCGAAAAATCTGAATTATCAAGCTGGGGTGTGAGCGTTTCTTTGGTAACTTTTAGGCTGTATATGGCTTTTTCACCATTTTCAGCGGTTATGATCACATCAGTTGTTTCTGAACCATTAAAAACCTGACCTTTCTGAAGACTTGATGAAGCATAGGAGGACAGGTTGATTGAGTCTACTACCAATTCAGATAGATCGGCTGCATTTGGCATTACAACCTTTAAAAACATACTGTCACGGTTAATATTGGTTACACCAACCTGATCTTTGACCGTAAAATACAAAACATTGTTGTATCCTGATTTTCCAAAATGGTCATCTTTCACACATGAAGTAAGGGCAAATGCAGCGATTAGAAGACTAAAGGCAAGAATGTAAATGTTTTTCATGGATGTTGTCTTTAAAAGTAAATACTAAATCCGAGATTGAGTTTTAAGATATCAAGCTTCAGGTCGATATCAGCTTCCGTTTTTTTCGTATCCGGTTGGTTCGTATTGGTATTGGTTTCGATGCTGTAGGTTAATCCCAAAACATTCAATGAAACCTCAAAACCAAATCCCTCCTGCACCAGTACGAGTACGCCGGGACGAAATCCTGCGCCCATTTTGTGAATGGTATAATGCTGCCTGATTAGTAGTTCCTGATTGACTGTTTCTTTTAACTTGCTTTCATAGCGGTATAAAAGTTCAACCCGGTTGGTAAGATACATAAAATGGTTTTTTCCAATGGGAAGATAAGTCATCAGATAGGGAGCTATCGTATAGGCTCTGGAAAAGGACTCCGAATTACTTTTTGTACTGTTCATAGGCGTAATAATACCACTTTCAGCACTTTGACCAAAACTTAATCTCAGCCCGGTATTTGCATAATCTGCAATTGTGTAGCCTCCCTCAACTGAAATGTTCCAGTAATTGTTTTTGGAATTGTGAACATACTGAATCAGCTGATTGTCATTTTCCACCTGTTTCGCACTTACAGAGAATGAAAGTCCGAAGTTTTGTGTTCCTTTTAGAATGTCGAGTCCGTTGTTGGATTGAGCAATAATCGATTGCGCTGAAATAATCGCAATTAATAAGTAGAGTAACAGTGGTGCAATAATGTAAGTTTTCATATGAATTCAAAGGTATTTATTGGTTTATAAATTGATTGAGAATAGGTAAGTTATTACGATAGGCATTGCAGCCATGGAAACAGTGCGTATAACAACGCTCCAAAAAAATGTGTTCGAAATTTTGATATTGCTAACGGAAGTATAAATGCTTTCCTGATTCCTGACATGAAACCAATTGATGAATCCAATAATGAATGCCTTACATACGCCATCTGAAGTTTCGCCTTTTAGCAATATTGATGTTGTTGCGGACTCTGATTTCATTTCAAACATAGTTTTGTAAAGCTGCAAAATTAATAGATTTTAAAAACAAACAATTTTTTTTTATAATTTTACGTAATATTTTTATCAATCAAGTTATGATCATAAGTATTTAATTATCAGTTTTATGAATAAATTTTAGTAACTAAGATAAAGAATTTGAGCTAAGTCAAGAAGTACTCTGAAGAAAGAATAAGCTTTAAATGAGCGCAAATCATCTTTCAGTTGTGCTCGTTTCTCTTCTGGAATTAAGGAATTAATTATGAAGGTCCATCTTGATTTTGTTGTTAATCCATACTTCTATATTACAGTTTATAATCCGAAAAACAAGGATAAGACAAAATTTTTTTTATCTTTGCACTATTAAAATTATATGTGGAAATATCTCATTTTCAATCATGTATAATTCTTAAAGTTATGGCGGAAAAAAAGGGAGTTAAATCAAGACAATGGATCGTAGAGCAAAGTGTTCACGTATTCAACACCTATGGTTTAGACATCACTTTAAACCAATTAGCTAATCATCTGAATATCAGCAGGGGAAGAATCAGTCATTTTTTTGCAACACGTGATTCCATTTTTGTAGCAATGGGCGAAGCCTATCAGGCTAAACTTGCTGACATCAGGAGTGAATTTGTAGCTGAGCACCCAAATTTTACTTTTCCAGATTTATTTGAATTATTTGGAAAAGTAATGGACAATCAGTATGTATATCGTTGCACCGTGATGTATTCAGCAAGTTCGGGCAACAGCAGGGATGGGATTATTCAGCACATAAATGAAACCTACAGAAGAAGTAAACTTTTCATAAGGGCGCTTGCTGAAAAACTGGTCAGTAATCAAAGTCTAAAGCAAGAGATACTTGACGAATCGAATTATCCTGTTTTTGAATTTCAGTTTATCAATCTATTCACTTCCTGGGTAATAAGCAAAGAGATATACTATCCTGAGCAACCTTACCTTGAGATGAAACCACTTTTTCTGGAAGGTCTTTTCCGTCTATTTGAGCCTTATCTTTTAGATAAAAGTAGTAAGTGATCTGAATACTATCTTCGCAATAGTTCCAAATAAAACTCTGGTTTTACCTTTTTTGTAAGGTAATTTCAAGCCTTTTTGATTTTTTTTAAAACTGGATTCGACGTCTTGTCGTTACCTTATTTTTATACCGCAAGACACTGTAGCCTCATTCATTCAATGAATTGCGTTCATCCCTTAAAAAATGTTTAATGGTCCTTTGTTGATCCACATAAAAAATAGATCAATAACTATTCAACCCATCTGAAGGGATCCTTTTTTACTATTGAGGTAAAAGATTACTTATTTTTTTTCAACAATTTATATTTTTTTTATTTCAATTAAAGAAAAGTTATACTTTCGCATTTTAAAAAAACGAACAATTTGTTTTGAATTCGCGCGCAAACAGTAATATTTTAAATCAATCATTATGAATAAATCTAAGAAAATCCTTCACTTATGTTTTGGATGTATTTCGCTGTTTATTATAGGGTGTAAAAGCGAAACCAAAGATATAGCAGAAATCACCCGGCCAGTAAAGGTTTCTGTGGTTACAACCTTAACATCTTCCTCGAAAAGCTTTTCGGGAATCATTGTGGCTGAACAATTCAGCAACCTTACATTTAAAGTATCTGGCACCATCATGGAAATGAAAGTTGATGAGGGACAAAATCTTAAAAAGGGTCAGGTCATCGCTGTCCTCGATCCAAGAGATATTAACCTGCAACTTGAAGCTACCCGTGCTGCCTACCAAACAGCTAAATCCAAATTTGAAAGGAACGAACGTTTGCTAGGAAAACAAGCTATTTCGCAGCAAGAGTTTGAAATGGCAAGAGTTGAATACACCAATGCGAAAGCGAAGTTTGAAAATGCCGAAAACACGCTGTCCGACTCCAGACTTACGGCTCCATTTAACGGTTTTATCGAAAAGAGATATGTTGAAAATTACCAAAAAGTTCAGGCGGGTGAACCCATTGTGAAACTGGTAAATTTGGATATCTTTAACATTCGTTTCACGGTACCGGAATCAAGTGTGACTCTTCTGCATAGTATGACCTCGATGCATGTTGAATTTGAAACCATTAAAGGAATGCGTTTCAATGCGAAAGTGAAAGAATACATAGATGCATCGCCGGATGGGTCGGGAATCCCGGTCACGGTTGTAATTGATGACGATTCCTTTGCCACTTACAAAAGCATGGTTTCTACCGGTTTCTCTTGTACAGTAACCATAACAACGCCTGGACCAGCTGGAAATCAGCAGGTAATTGCGATTCCAGTTAATGCAGTTTTCAGTGATGTCCATTCAGGAAGCCAGTCGGTGTGGATGTACAATCAAGCAACAAAAAGTGTTTCCCGGAAGCCGGTTGAACTCGGTCAACTGATTAGCAACAATCTGGTCGAAGTAAAATCGGGCCTTGTAGGAGGGGAAGTTATTGTGACAGCTGGAGTCAATAATGTTTATGAGGGTCAAAAAGTGAGTATTCTTGAATAATTAAATGAGCATCTTATGAATATTCCAGAATACTCTCTTAATAACGCAAAAGTCATTTATTTTCTTTTGGCTATTTTGCTGATCGGTGGTGTTTTTTCTTTCGGAACACTTGAAAAGAAAGAGGATGCTCCATTTGTTATCAAGCAGGTTGCCGTGGTGACCCGTTATCCTGGTGCTACTCCGAATGAAGTGGAACTTTTGATAACTGAACCTATCGAACGCACTATTCAATCCATGCGTCGTATCAGAAAAATAAAATCTGAATCATCCTATGGATTATCTAAAATAGATGTGGAATTACTGGCTACCACACCTCCCGACGAAATTCCACAAATGTGGGATGAACTTCGCCGAAAAGTGATGGATGTACAGTCGACATTGCCGCAGGGAGCTTCGGCAATTTCCGTTGCAGATGATTTTGGCGATGTTTTTGGAATTTATTACGCCATCACTGCAGATCAGGGTTTTGACTACCACGATCTTCGTAAATGGGCTAACTTTATTAAAACTGAGTTAGTTACCATAGAAGGTGTACAAAAAATATCGCTCTCAGGCGAACAAACAGAGGTTGTGAACGTGTTTATCTCGGCCAGCAAGCTTGCCAATTTGGGTATTCACCTCAATACTGTTGCTCAAACGCTTAAAGCTCAAAATGTACTCGTCAATACGGGCGAAAAAGTTACAGGTGACTTGCAGATGAAAGTCATTGCTGATGGAACATACAAAAGCCTCGACGACATCAGGAACCTTCTTATTGCTTCCAACACCGGACAGCAGGTGAAGTTTGGAGATTTTGCCCGCGTGGAGAAAGGATATAACGAGCCGCCTGCCAACCTGATGCGAGTGGATGGAAAACCAGCCATTGGATTTGGTGTATCAACAGCGCGCGGTGAGGACGTTGCACTTACCGGCAAGCTTGTCAGGGAGCGCATAGAATTGCTCAAGCCTCAAATTCCGTTAGGTATTGAAATCGAATCGCTCTATCCTGAAGATTTGATCGCTACTGAAGCCAATCAGGGTTTCATAATTAATCTTATTGAGTCGATCGGCATTGTAATTGTAATTATTTTGCTTGCAATGGGCATGCGTGCAGGTTTTCTGATAGGCAGCTCACTTATCTTTTCAATTGGCGGATCTCTGCTAATAATGGAGCTGATGGGCACCGGATTAAACCGAACCTCTCTGGCCGGTTTTATCATTGCTATGGGAATGTTGGTTGATAATGCCATTGTGGTAACTGATAACGCTCAAATTGGCATTAAGCGTGGGCTTTCGCGCCGAAAAGCTTTGATCGATGGAGCAAGTATTCCTCAATGGGGTTTACTTGGTGCTACCTTAATCGCAATATTCTCTTTCCTGCCCTTGTATCTCGCGCCTTCTTCTGTGGCTGAAATTGTTAAACCACTTTTTGTTGTTTTGGCAATTTCACTGGGATTGAGCTGGGTACTTGCATTAACCCAAACAACGACATTTGGCAATTTTATGTTGAAAGAGGGTGGTGGCGAAGCCGGAAAAGATCCATACGATAAACCCATTTACCACAAATTTGAAAAGCTCCTCAAAGGACTCATTCGAAGAAAGGTTGTCACAATAATGGCTGTTATAGCCATGTTTATTGGCTCTTTAGTAGTGATGGGACTCATGCCATCTAATTTTATTCCGAACCTTGATAAACCCTATTTCAGGGTTGATATATTTTTTCCTGACGGCTATACCATTCGAAATACAGAAAAAAACATTCTGAAAATCGAGGAATATCTCATGGAGCAACCTGATGTCAAGAAAGTATCGGTAACAATTGGTCAATCGCCGCTGCGCTATTATTTGGCTTCGCCCTCATTCGGACCAAAAGCAAATTATGCCAATGTGCTTATTGAACTTAACAGTGATGATTCGACCAAAATTTACGAGGAGCGACTTGATACTTACCTGCGAAACAACTTTCCAAATTCATGGATTCGTTCCACCTTGTTTAACCTTGCTCCGGCGGTTGAAACACCCATTGAAATCGGCTTCATCGGAGAAAATATAGATACACTGGAAAGACTGACTATCAGTGCTATGCAACTGATGAGGGATGTTCCGGGAGTGACTGATGTTCGGTCGAGCTGGGGCAATAAAGTGCCGGTTTGGATTCCAAATTATTCTCAGGAAAAAGGACAGCGTCTTGGAATTACAAGACAGTCTATGGCGAGTTCTATAAAATTGGCTACCAATGGTTTAGCAATGGGTGAATACCGCGAAAGAGATGTTTTCATGCCAATTCTACTCAAAGAGGAAAATATCGAGCGTTTTAATCTCTCCAACCTGAACACTTTACCTGTTTTCAATGCCAATGGAAAAACAGTTCCGCTTGAACAGGTGATAGTTTCATCGGAAGTTGATTTCAGTTATAATACTATCAAGCGTTATAACAGACAACGTGTGATGATGGCGCAATGTGTTCCGGTTCGTGGTGAAAATACTGCTGCTACAGCAAAGAAAGTGTTTACAGCCATGGAACAGATCAAGATTCCTGAAGGCTATAAAATGAAAGTTTTTGGTGAGGCAGAAAGTTCTGCAGAATCAAATGCTGCACTGGCTGCCAATATGCCACTTACATTCTTGCTGATGTTTTTGGTTTTGTTATTCCTGTTCCGATCATACCGCAAACCGGTCATGATCATGCTGATGGTTCCACTCATTTTTATTGGAGTGGTATTTGGACTTGTTACAACAGGTAAAACACTCGACTTTTTTGCTATTCTCGGTGTGCTGGGATTGGTTGGTATGAACATTAAAAATGCTATTGTTCTGGTTGACCAGATCGGTATTGAAATGAAAGCGGGACTCGCCCCGCTTGAAGCAGTGATACAGGCAACCAAGTCGCGTATAATTCCGGTTACTATGGCTTCGGGAACTACAATTCTGGGTATGCTTCCACTTCTGTTCGATGCAATGTTTGGTGGCATGGCTGCAAGTATAATGGGTGGTCTTCTGGTGGCAACATTACTAACCATTTTTGTACTTCCTGTTACTTACAGTTTAATGTTTAATATTTCGGTATCAAAAAAATAGCATTATGATCAGAATAATTTTTATTACCGGTATCATCCTGGCATTCTACTTTATGGGATTTTCCCAGCAGTTAACCCCTGAAGTCTATCTTCAACGTGTTATGAAATACAACCAGGATATAAAAATTTCACGCGAAAATACTTCTGCAGCTTTATCGGCTATAATGTCGATGCGCACCAACAAACTTCCCTTCGTGAATCTTGATGCCAATGCGCAATATCAGTTTTCTCCTGCACCCCTTGGAACATTCAAATCGAAAGGAGAATCCTGGAATGCCACGCTTTCAGTCGTACAAAATGTTTACGGAGGCAATTCTGTTTCCAATCAACTCAATGTTCTAAAACTAAATCATGCCATAGCACAGCTCGCGGAGAACGCCATAGACGAGAATATTGCATATGCAGCATTCTTGAATTATTGGAATACATCCGCCATGAACGAAATGCAGGTCCTTTCTAATGAATATCTTAAGCTTGTTTCGGAATTGCATGCTGTTGTAGAAATTCGGTTCAACGATGGCTACATAGGAAAAACCGATCTGTTAATGCTTGAAACCCGCATGGCTGAGGCAGAGCTTCAGGTTTCGAGAGCTAATGCCAGTTTTTTACTGGCAAAACAGCAACTAAACATGCTGATGGGTATGCCTGTTGATTCTGTTTACGAACTAGTGTCAATCAATACCGAACTCTCGATACCGCAAATTGCACCTCTCGAAAAGGCGTTGATTAGTCGTCCTGAATACCTGATTGCAGAGCAACAAATTGAGATGGCGGCCTACCAAACGAAACTGGTCAAATCCAGGTATCGTCCAAGTATGAACGTTGGTCTGCAGGAAAGCTGGGGCACCAGTTTCCTGAATATTGACAATTCTACCAAATTTAATACCATTGCGTTTGCAAATCTGAATGTGCCTGTTTTTCATTGGAACAGCCGTAAACATGATCTTGCTCAGACTAAAGTTGTAGAACAGGTTTATGCACTTGAAAAATCTAAGGTGATCGATCAGGTTAGTCTTGAACTCAACAATGCGCTTACAAATCTTCAGGAAACAACTAAACAGCTTCAGATTCTTGAGAAAAGCCTAAGTATAGCTACTGAGAATCTTATACTGAATACCATGAGTTATTCGGAAGGGCGCTTGCCTATTCTTGATGTACTTTCATCCCAACTTAGCTGGTTGCAATCACGCACCAACTTGGTTTCAAGTAAATTGAACAATAAAATTGCCTTTGCCGATTACCTGAAAGCAACTGGCATGATCGTCCAATAACTGATATGGATAAAGAATGCAGCAAAACATTTAGCCGACCGATAAAATGGCGGTATAACAAACTATCTGAAGCTTTTATAAAAGCCAAAGAGATCTTTTCAGAACAGAATTTTCAGTAGTTCAAATCCGAAAGGAGTTGCTCAATGCTTAGGTTAATCTTTTTAAAGCTTTGGGCGGCGGAAGGTGATTATGATTCTTAGATCTTAAAGGTAAATTTAAATGAATTCGAATCATTTTAGTAAGATAAAGACAGGGGAGTGGTTTAGGAAAAACCGCTTCCACCTGCTCTTGCCTGCAACTCTGATTGTGTTGTTTATTCCGGCATTCTTCAATGGCGATTTATTGTCCGAAATTTTATTTTTTAGTGCATTCAGCTTTCTTTTCATCCAGAGCATGTATGCAGCCACCGGACAAAAGGTCAAAAAGCCATACCTCAGGTTAGCTATTGTATTTCTGATGATTTTAGTGCTTTGGACCGAACCTGCCGGAGTTCATCTGGATTCTTTAAAACTGCTGCGAATTCTAATGTTTATCGGATTTTTTCTTTTCATTATCTACTCTTTATCAAGATTTCTTTTTCAAGCTAAAACTGTCAATGTGCAGGTTATTCTGATAACCATTAATATTTACCTGTTGATGGGTCTTATTTTCGGCAATATTTCTCTGCTGCTTTATCAGCAAGATCCTGCTGCATATCGTTTTCCGGAATACATTACGAAACCAGCCTTTGTTGATTTTGTATATTACAGCTTTATCACCATGTCCACGGTCGGTTATGGTGATATTACGCCTGCCATCAGGCAAAGCCAGTTTTTTGCCTACCTGACAGCCATTACAGGCCAGTTATATGTGGCTGTTGTTTTGGGCATTATCATTGGCAAATACCTCGTTGAAAGTGCAAAACAAAAAGCATAAAATGTTAAACATTAAATACAAATTCTTATGAAACTTAATAAATTAATACTATTTTTCTTTTTCATTATCGCCAGTCCATCTGTCATTGTAGCACAAAGTCTCGAGGCATATGTATTCAGCGGCTATACTTTTAGTGACAGGTTTCCAATTTACGGGGGACGGGCAAAAATTCATGACGGGCATACTTTTGGAGGTGGACTTCAATATATGCTGAATAACCAATATGCAATAGAGGTCATTTATCATCGGCAGCAAAGTCAGATTACGGCATTTTCCAGCAATTTAAGCCTCGATGTTGATCTGCCAATGAATGTTCATTTCATTCTTGCCGGAAGCAACCGCGTTCAAAGAATTCATGAAAAAGCATCTGTTTATGGTGGTGTGAAAGTTGGAGCGGTTATCTATGATCCAAAAGGAATCAGTTTGGATAATGTTACGCATTTTGCTGCAGGCGTATCAGCAGGAGGTAAGATTTTCATCCAGCCTAAGCTTGGGCTGAGGGTGCAGGCTAATCTGTTTATCCCGATCACGGATTTGGGCGGAAGTATTTTTTGGAGTCCTGGTTCAGGTGTCAATGTTGGATTGGCCGGATTTGGGTCAATCCTGCATTTTGGCTTTACCGGCGGCTTGTTTTATAAATTGTTTTAACAACTAAACTAATTAGTTCTATGAAAACGAAAATTTTACTTTCATTTTTATTGCTTTCTGTAGTCATGAGTTGCACCTCAAGTCAGAAAGTTACAAGCAGCTATCTGAACAAGGAAGCGATCCCTGCCAATCCATACAAAAAGCTTTTCATAGCTGTTTTAGCCAAAGACATGGAAATGAAGAAAGCAGTCGAAAATAGTTTTCGGTCACTTTTAGTTAAAAACGGAAGTGAGGCTGTGGTAAGTCACAACCTCTTTGCTCCAAATTTTGAGGCCTATTCCAACATCAGCCGCGAAGACATGCTTAAAAAAATCATTGATGCAGGTTGTGATGGAATTCTGACATTTACTTTGCTCGATGTGCTCGAAAAAGAAAGGTATGAAACAGGTGTTGTCTATGGTTCGGGCTTGCCATATGGATTTTATGGCTCATTCTATGGATATTACAGCCACCGCTTTCCCACTGTCTATTCTCCGGGATATTACACCACTGACAAAACCTATTTATTTGAAACCAATTTATATGATGTTAAAAATGAAGCTCTTGTATGGTCTGTGCAGTCAAAGGCCTACAACCCTTCAAGTTATGACAGGTGGTTTAATGGATATATAAAGATTTTGCGCCAACAAATGATTTCAGACGGTCTGATTCCTGAAAAGTCGAATTCCTGATCAACAGGATTAGATGATAAAGTTTAAACAGCATCTACCATTGTTTAAAAACCGGTAATAAGAACCGGAATTTCTTGCAAGCAGGTATTTATCTGTCAAAATTGTAAAAGAGAAATCCTGAATCTTACTGATTCTGTTTGCATTCTTAATTTAGTCCTTCCGATGGCAATCGCGTTCGGAAGGATTTTTTTTTGGACTAGTACATTTCTCCTTTCCGCATTAGCACCGGCATTTACCATAACGAATAGGTAAATTTTTATTTTCTGTCTTTCAACTGGAGTATAAAATTGTGCCGGCACAAGAACAAAGCGGAGGAAAGAGTGTTAATAGATTAATTTCCTTTGCGAGATGAAACAGCTTATTGTCGCCTCTTCGTTTTAATCCCAATTTTCGTGGATGGCTTTAAGAGAAACATCACAAGAGGCTGATTCTAATGTAATTGAAATGAGATATTTCTCAGGCAATTTTGAAATTTAATATTCAGGTACAATTTTATCCGAAAAAATTATGAAACAAAACCTAATACTCCGATCTATTGGCAAATCCGATCTAATGATAACGTCTATAGGTTTAGGCTGCTGGCAATTCAGTAAACAAAAAAATATGGCCGGAAAATTCTGGCCGGTAATAGAAGACGATCTTATCAAAAAGATGGTCAAAATATCTCTGGAAGGCGGCATTAACTGGTTTGATACAGCCGAAATTTATGGCAACGGCGCTTCAGAAAAAGCTTTGGCAGCAGCTCTCAAAGACATTGGCAAAAAGCCGGGCGAAATCATTGTTGCTACAAAATGGTGGCCCATGTTCAGATTTGCTTCAAATATAGCCAAAACAATTGATCAGCGGATTGCGGCCCTTGCTCCCTATCCCATTGATTTATACCAGGTTCATCAGCCATGGGGTTTCTCAAACGAGAAAGCAGAGATGGAAGCAATGGCAAGATTGGTTAAAGAACAGAAAATTCGTTACGTTGGGGTAAGCAATTTTTCAGCTTCAAAAATGCGATCTGCTTGGGAAGCGCTTCAGAAGCATGACATCCAACTGATTTCAAATCAGGTAAGGTATAGCCTGCTCGACCGCAAAATTGAATCCAATGGCATATTGCAAACCGCCAAAGAACTCGGAATCACCATTATCGCATATTCACCACTGGCACAGGGACTTGTTACAGGTAAGTTTCATGATAACCCGGAATTGCTGAAAAATATCGGGATGCGAAAGTATTCTTCGGCTTTCAAACCGGCCGGACTTGAAAAGAGCAGGCCTGTAGCAAAATTTGTTCAGGAACTTGCAGTCAAATATGATGTTACTCCATCTCAGATAGCGCTCAACTGGCTGATCAATTCCCACGGAGAAACTGTCGTAGCTATTCCCGGCGCAAGCAAAGAATCGCATGCAAAAGAGAATGCCGGAGCAATGACCTTCAAATTGACGGCTGAAGATATATCCATGCTTGACAGGGAAAGTAAACTGTTCATGTAATCGAATTGCTTTCAAAAAGTTCGATCGCTGGTGATTTTAAAGAAGCAATTTTTTTATTTACCAAAAAAAGCAAATTATTTTCTCTCTTTTTAAACTACCTTTGATACTTATAATGCTGGTTTCAGGGAATTTTATCCCTTCTTGATATGCAATGACAGCCCTTTTTAGTTCCAGAGAAGATTTTAACGGTTCTGGTCTGGGAAAAATTTTAGGTACTACTTATTAGTTCGAAACCTTTAAATAGAACAAAATGAATTTCCTGCAAATTTCCCTTCTCGCCTTTGCTGCCATCATGTTGATGATGACCATTTTATGGCTTGTAAGCATACGGATTAAGAATGTAAGCATCGTTGACATTTTCTGGGGCTTTGGCTTTGTGGTTGCCGGTGTAATTTATTTTCTCTTTACCGGAGGATTTGAAACACGGAAAATTCTGCTGACAATTATGGTTGCCATCTGGGGATTAAGGCTTTCAATCTATCTTGCATGGCGAAACATCGGAAAAGCGGAAGATTTCCGTTATCAGAAATTCAGGAAAGACTTTGGAGAAGACCGTTATTGGTGGTACAGTTTCTTTTCGGTCTTTCTGCTTCAGGGGTTTTTGATGTGGCTCATTTCGGCACCATTGCTGGGAGCGCAGTTTTACCCTGATGACAGTCTCGGAATTCTTGATTTCATCGGGATAGCAATATGGACCATTGGTTTCATATTTGAAGCAGGTGGAGATATGCAATTGGCACGTTTTAAAGCCAATCCGGCCAATAAAGGAAAAGTGCTAAACACCGGTTTCTGGCATTACACCAGGCATCCAAACTATTTTGGCGATGCGGCTGTTTGGCTCGGATACGCACTCATCTGCATTTCAGCAGGAAGTTACATCCCTGTACTTGGATCTGTGCTCATGACAGCCCTCATTATAAAAGTTTCAGGTGTTGCCCTGCTTGAAAAAACACTGAATACTTCAAAGCCCGGTTATCAGGAATATGTGAGAAAGACAAGTGCCTTTATTCCTTGGTTTCCAAAAAAATAACCAAATTCATTCCCATGTTAATCATCGAAAATATCTGGCTTATTTTATTCATTGCATGGGGTTTACCCCTGACTTTTTACCGGAGTAAATTCAGGAAAATGGTTTACCAAACCGAAAGCTGGACTATCAACATTAAGCCATATTTCTGGAAGGAACTAAAAGCTCTTTTCGGCAATTTGTATCCTGAAAACAAAAACTATCTGAAATTGAGAAACTTTTACCGTTTCTACCTTATTGTATACCTGCTTTTATTTACGGCCTATTTAACCTTTCACAAAGACAATCACATGAACGAAATCAAAATTGGCAGCCATATTCCATCTTTTACTTTGCCCGATCAAAATGGTAAGCTGTTTGATATCAATAGCGTTATCGGAGAAAAGAACCTCGTGATTTACTTTTATCCCAAAGATGACAGTCGGGGCTGCACCGCACAAGCCTGTGCTTTTCGCGATCAGTTTGAAGTATTCAGTGAGGCCAATGCTGTGATTATTGGCATCAGCGGACAATCTGTTGAAAGCCACAAAGAATTTGCTGAAAAACACCGCCTTGGTTTTACACTGCTAAGCGATGCCGGCAACAAAATAAGGAAGCTTTTCGGAGTACCGACCAATCTTTTGGGCTTATTGCCCGGTCGCGTTACCTATGTTGCAGATAAATCGGGCAAAGTCATTTATACATTCAATTCCCAGCTCCAATCCGAAAAGCATGTGGATGAGGCACTGAAAATACTCAAGGGATTGAAATAAACCTGTTTCCTGTTGTATGGAGCATTTTTAACATATAAGCATTTAACTTAAAATCAATCAATTATGAAGATCGCTAACATTTGGAAACTCATCATATCCATCATCCTGCCACTTTCGGTTGGAGCAGTTGCAGGCATGTTTACCTCAATGGCTATCCCAGAATGGTATGCCGGTCTCAGGCAGCCCTCGTTCAATCCGCCCAACTGGATTTTCGGACCTGTATGGACAACGCTGTATATCGTGATGGGTTTTTCATTTTTCCTGATATGGAAAATGGAGGCGACCAAAGAGCGTAACCGCGCCATTCTGATCTATTTGGTGCATCTGCTGCTGAACTTTGGTTGGAGTTTTTTCTTTTTCTATTTCAAAGTGATCGGGATTGCATTGATTGAAATCATTATGTTATGGTCAACAATTGTTATTATGCTTATCAGTTTTTACAGACTGAAGCCTTTGGCAGCTTACATGAATATTCCATACTTATTGTGGGTAACATTTGCCACCGCGCTGAATGCAGCCTATTTTTTTCTGAACAGAGGTTGATTGAGGATACAAGATATGATGTCTATAGCCTCAAGTCTTTTATTACGAAAGAAAAATTATTTTTTAAGCTATTTACAACAAATGACTATTTTTGAAACATTCAGCTAAGACCAGAAATAATATTTAAGAACATAGCGAAACTGGAAAGCCAAATAAATTAACATCAATAAAAGAAAAAACATGAATAATCTCGCTTTACTTGCTCAGGCAATAGTTGCAATATCTATCGTGATTGTATGGGTATTTCGTTTCGATAACATAGTGAAAGAATTTAAGCAATATGGCCTGAGCGACTTAACCCGCACAGTTGTTGGGTCGGCTAAAATTATACTCGCAACCTTGTTGGCTGCAGGCATCTGGTTTCCGTCTCTTGTTCTTATTCCGGCACTTATGATGGCCTTCCTGATGATCAGCGCACAATATTTTCATTTCAAAGTTAAAAACCCCTGGCAGAAACGCGTGCCTTCGCTGTTTTTACTACTGCTTTGCTTGTTTATTGCCGCAGTATCCCTCAATTTGATTGTTTGATGGGCGTATTTGACTTAGTAGTCTTATTTTCAGGTTTTTCCTTTTTAATTTATGGAATCAGCTGGTTTACCTCTCCTTTCATGAAAAGTGAGTTTAAACGCTTTCAGCTCGAGAAATTTGGACTGCTGACCGCCATTTTGGAGATTGCCGGAGCATTTGGATTGTTTGCCGGATTGATATTTCATTCCATTTTGATGATCTCCTCAGGTGGATTGGCTCTCTTAATGTTTTTTGGTCTTCTGGTGAGACTGAAAGTAAAAGATGGTTTTTGGGTTTCTCTGCCTGCTTTGTTTTACATGATGCTTAATCTGTATATCTTTATTGCCGCAGTGTTTTAATAGAATTTGAACAGAATATATAAACTTATGTATGAGTAAGCTTGTCGTTGTCAAAAAATATATTGAGGAGATATTTGAAACCAGCCGTTTTGCTGTGCTTGCAACGGAAGGGGATGGGCAGCCACATGCAAGTTATATAGCAATTACGCCAATGGATAGCTACAGTGCGCTTATTTTTGCAACCTATCGCAATACCCAAAAATATCTTAATCTCACAAGCAACGGCAAAGTAGCGTTGCTGGTTGAAAGCGGGAAATACAGCAGCACAGCGCAACAGAATAGTTTTGTGCTCACTGCATTTGGGCATATGGAAGAAATTAAGGCATCAGAAAAGGAATTCGTTTTCAATACACATCTTGAATGGCATCCTGATCTATTGACCTTTATGCAAGCCGAAGATTGCACACTTGTCAGAATCAAAGTCGATCTCTATCAGGTTGTCAGGGGAATTGATGATGTGGAGTGGTGGAGCATCAAAGATATCGATGACCACAAATCAATTTGAAAATTACGCTTTCAGTTTCCATGCTGGTATGATGAAAAAATCAGAAATTTTTTCCAAACTGGCTAACCATCAAAAAATCAATAAATCAACCCCTTCTATATCCACATATCTTCAAATCCTTTTCTCAGAAGTTAATTTCTTCTCCAAAGTAACCCTTTCAACTTGAAAATCAAATCACCTGGTCCATATTGATTTCCCTGCATTCGCAAATATTCTGAAATTTGACCTTCCAGAATCCTTTAAGCCAGACTAACTTTATGTCGCTGTTGAAGAAGAAGATGACTAGACTGATAATAATAAAACTTAATAATCTAAATATATTCTCTTAATATCCAGCACCTTGTACCGATGTATCTTGGCGCTTCCAATTGCAGTTTATTGCAAATGGAGCTAACTTATAATGTAGCTAAAAGAAACGTACAATGCTGATGAACCTCCAACAATCCATTATCCTTCAGGATACGAGAGTTTTGCTTAAACCAATGCAACACGCTGACTTCTTTCGTTTGCTGCCTTTTGCCTTGAATGAACCTGATCTTTGGAGGTATTCTGTTGTACAACCCATTGGTTCACAGGGAATGGCAAAATATGTACGCTTAGCAGTTGGTGCCAGAAATTCAGGTAAGGAGTTTCCTTTTATAATAATGGATAAAACCACTCGAACCTACATTGGCAGCACGCGCCTGTTTGATGTAAACACCCAAACCAAATGTGCTCAGATTGGCTACACATGGTATGGAGGGAAATATCAGGGCAAAGGAATCAACAAACAATGTAAATACCTCTTGCTCGAATGGGCATTTGAAGAAATGGGATTTGAAAGAATCGAATGTAGGGTTGACAGTGAAAATCACAAAAGCATTCGGTCATTAAACAGCGTTGGATACAAGCAGGATGGAATCCTTCGCAGTAACGGGATAAGGGCTAGTGGTACACGTCGCAGCAGCATTGTTTTCAGTATTCTGAAATCTGAATGGTTGAGTGAAATAAAGAGCAGACTTCAAGATCTGATGAGTATGCCAACATTACAACAGCAAAGCATCAGTTTGAGCATACAGTCAGAGCCAACATCCTTTGACAAAAACAACCATCAAAGCATTGACAGGCTCCTCGTCAAATGATGAATCCTTTTAAGATCTTCTTCAAAAGCCTCTGAAAGTCGGTTGGTGTTAAGAATCATGTCGGTTTTCAAAATAGGTTTTTCTTCTCACTACTGTCTCATTTAAACTTTGAAAAGTTCTTTGAAAAATTTGATTATCAATTATTTGTAAGCGTTTCTACTGCGTGACGATTTGAATTGGTTTCTTTGGTTCAAAATTACCTTGAAACAAGCTTGTAGTTTGTCTTTCTGACGAATAATTTTGATTTGTCTGCCCTTGAAATCGCTATCTTCTTCAAAAATCGCTGGCAAGTTGAACTGTTTAAATGGATCAAGCAGCATTTGAAAATTAAAAGCCTTTGGGAAACACACTCAATGCGGTCAAAACACAAATCTACTGTACAATAATTACCTACTGTCTGGTTGCAATTATTCGCAAAGAATTAAAAATCGTGCGATTAAACTACGAAATATTACAAATACTTGGAAACTCCTTACTGAAAAAAGCGCCTGTAAATGAATTACTTACATTAGCAAATAATAAAAAAATCAAAGAACAATTTTCTAACCAACTGGCTCTCAATCTAATCTAACAAGACTCTAATGATTCAAACCGAAACAATTCTCACTTTCACATACTAATATTGCACCCTCAGTCACGCAATTTTCAACTACAGCATTAAATAGTTTTATTGCCCTATTCACCATCCTAATTTTGCTTTCATTAATCAAAATAATTTATTGAAATGAAAGTACTTATAATCAAACAAAATATTCTTATCGGCTTATTTCTAGCAGCTTTTCTTGTATTTTTTTTCGGTTATTGTTCATACAGTCAGAATCTTAACTGGAAATTTCAAACACGAGGCAGAATTTACGCTACACCTGCCATATCAGGCGATGTTGTACTCGCAGGCAGTGGCGATTCAACTTTCTATGCAATCGACAAACCGACAGGTGAATTGAAGTGGAGCTTCAGAACAAACGGTTCAGTTCACTCCAGTCCTGTTATTTACGAAAATCATGTTTTCTTTGGAAGAGCAGATGGCACTCTTTATGCTTTGCATATCCACACAGGAGAGCTTCTGTGGAAGTTCGATTCGCAGGGAGAGAAAATGCTTGATTTCTGGGATTACTATCTTTAATCACCCGTTGTTTACAATAAAATTGTTTATTGGGATAGCGGTGATGGTTTTCTTTATGCTATCAACTGTAAAACAGGGAAACCTGATTGGAAATTTGAAGCAAAAGACATTATCCATGCAACACCACTGGCATCAGATGATAAAGTGTTTTTTGGCGATTTTGGTGGATATTTCTATGCCCTGAACGCTGAAAATGGCGATTTAATCTGGCAATTCCGTACAATTGGCGACACCTATTTTCCTGATGGAGAAATTCAAAAGGGTGCAACAATTGACAGGGACATCGTTTACATTGGCAGCAGGGATTACAATATTTATGCATTGAATGCGCAAACAGGTCGTGGCCATTGGAATATGAAAGAGCTTGGAAGTTGGATAATTGCAACGCCCTTTGTGCACAAGGATTATGTTTATTTTGGTACTTCCGATACCCATCGGTTCTATTGCATAAGCAAAACTTCAGGGAAAATAGTCTGGCAGATTTCTGTTCCATTGCGCGTTTATGGTTCCGCCAAAGAGCACAATGGGATTATCTATTTTGGCTGTTTCGATGGCATCCTGCGCGGTGTTGACCCAAAAACCGGACAAACAAAATGGCAGTTTCAAACCAATGGAAGCAGAGAAAACTACAGCAAAATTTTTGATGCTGAAGGAAAATTCAGAGAGGGCTTCGCGCTTTATGGAAAAGATTATCTGGAATCTGAAAAGCTTATACATACCCTTGGTTCAATCCTTTCAACACCGGTTGTTGATGGAAATGTTATGTTCTTTGGAAGCTCGGATGGAGGATTGTATGCTGTAAGCATTAATTAATAATCAAGATTCAAATGTTTCAAAAGACCAAAGATCAAATCCCAAAACCCAGTAAATTATCTTGACATTCAGAAAACACAGGATTAATTTGAGAGAAAAAGGAAGCAATTCCCTTTTCTATAATCTACTGCATAATCTGAAAAATATATAAATTATTTCCTGTAAGTGTATAAAAACATATTTATCTACAATCAGTTGAATATTATTGCAATAACTTGTTTTTTATTGTATCTTAGGGGCCGTTTAATACTGTTCAGGAATGCTTCGCACCCTAATCATCGACGACGAGGAACATATACGTGATACGCTTGCTAAAATGCTTGCCCGATATTGCCCTCAGGTTGAAGTTGTTGGAAATGCAGATAGTCTGGCAAAAGGGGTTAAAGCTATCGAGAAGTATAATCCTGAGCTTGTGCTGCTCGACGTTCAGTTGGCAGATGGCAATGGATTCGATTTGCTAAAATCGCTTCCTGCCATTCGATTTCAGGTTATCTTTATTACAGCTTATGATAAATATGCATTAGGTGCATTCAAATTCAGTGCAATAGATTATTTGTTGAAGCCGATCAACCCTGAACAACTTGCTAACGCAGTGGAGCGTGCACAATTGGTTATTAACGAACATTTACAGATACAGATTCATGCACTTGAGGAGAACCTTAGATCAGGCAGCCGGCAGGATAGAAGGATTATTCTGAAAACGCTTGATAACATTTACCTGATCGAACTCCGGAATATTGTTTGTTGTGAATCAGATAGTTGCTATACGACTCTTCATACAACCACCGGAGACCGGATTGTGATGGCAAAAACCCTGAAAGATTATGAGGAACTCTTTGCCGGTTCCGGATTTTACAGGGTACACAAATCGTATTTGATTAATCTGTCACATATCAAACGTTTCGAAAAGCAGGATGGTGGCTATATTGTCCTACTTAATGAACTGAAAATTCCTGTTGCTTCGAGAAGGAGGGAAGAAATTATTGAGCTTATGGAAAAAATGGCGGAATAATTTGGACAAAATACCTCTTGGCTTCGGCAACATGATTCTTATTGGGATACGTTGCCAAAGACAGAAGTGGGAAGAGTGGAGTTGTACCGTTTCAAGGCATGATTTGGATCGACCAATGCGCTTCCAAACTGCATTTAAAATATCGTAGGTTCATATTTTTAGTATAATCTTCAGGCACATGTTCAGAAGCATTATTTTGTGTACTTTCTTAGGAATAGTTCAGCTTCTTTGCGGCATGAATAATCAGAGTGAGCAATTGACTAAAGCAGATAGTCTGAAAAGCAAACTGGCAAATGCCGGAGCCATCGAACGCATCGATATTCTCAATGAACTTGCCTCTCATTACGCAACCATTAATTTTGATTCAAGCATTATGTTCTCGGCTCAGGCCATGCAATCAGCTACAGTTTATGGATATGATGCCGGAGTGGGAATAGCCAGACTAAATACCGGGAATGCGTATTATTACAGAATGGACCTGAAAAATGCACTTCTTTCTTATCTTTCTGCCTTAAAAACGCTTGAGGAATTGAACCCATCGAAGAAACTGGGCGAACTTTACATGCAGCTTGGCAACATCAATTATTATATAGGAAGAACCGAAAAATCTATTACATTTTACAAACTGGCATTAAAGAGCTTCAAAGCCATTCACGATGACAGTCAGGCGTTGCAGGTACCATACGCCATCATGTTTACCTATCTTATAGATAACCAGTCTGATAGTGCTGAGTTCTATGGCAAAGTATTCCTGACTGAGTGCGATAAACTCAACGACCAAAATATGAGGGCGCACGGATTAAATGTTTTGGGTTGGGCCTATTCCCAAATGTTAACCCCTGAAAGCCGGCAAAAAGCCATTGATTGCAACTATGAGTCACTGGAAATTGGTAAAGAGATGAGCGATGAAACATTGATCGCCGTAAACTATCTTAACCTGGGCAATAACTACGATCGGTGTGACTGGGCATTCGAAGGGTCAACGGTTGATTTGGTGCTGGCAAGATCATTTCACGAGAAAGCATTCCTGGCGGCACATAAGGCTGGCCTTCATCTGCTCATGGGAGCCATTTCAAATTACCTCGCGGCGATTGATATTGAAGAAGGGAAATTCAAACAAGCTGAGGTAAACCTGCAAAACAGCAAAAATCACTTGGATACTGTGCTGATGGCGCCCTATGCGCATTCTTCTACCGGACCATTTAATTCGTTTGGAAAAATGGTGGACTATATCCTTGCGCAACAACACAGGGTTTATATGTATGAGAGGCAGTTTAAGCTCGAAATGGCCAGAGGGAAAACCAACAAAGCAATAGAATATCTGCATTTGATCTATCAATACAGCGATAGCATATACGCCCAGCAGCAAGCGCGTCAATTCGAGCTGATTATGGCTGAAGCCGAAGCCGATAAAACAGATCAGAAGATAAGAGCATTGATGCAGGAAAACGAATTGAGAAAAATGAGGCTGAACCAGTCGCTCCTTATTTTTAGTACGGTGGCAGGTGCGATCCTGTTAATCAGTATGGCTTTGTTGTTGTTTATTCAGCACCGGCGCAACCGGGCCGAACAAAAGTCGGCCTCAATGGAACAACGCCTGCTACGTGCTCAAATGAACCCCCATTTCCTGTTCAACTCGCTGGCCAGTATCCAGAATTATATCATTAACGAAAAATCAGATGAAGCCTCTCTGTATCTTTCCCGCTTTTCGCAACTTGTGCGTAATGTACTTGATAATTCGGCAGAGGAATTTGTATCGCTTGAAAATGAGGTAGATGCCATTCAGAACTATCTTGAATTGCAGAAAGTGCGCTATGCCGGTAAATTCGATTTTAAACTGTTAGTGGATAATCAGATTGACCCTGAATTCACATATATACCACCAATGCTGGCGCAGCCCTTTATCGAGAATTCGATCGAGCATGGCATCAAACATCTGGAAACCAAAGGATATATCGATATCCGGTTTTTGCTTGATGATGGATTGATACGATTTGAAGTGGAAGACAATGGCGTGGGAAGGGAAAAAGCTGGAATCATTGAACATAGACAAAATTCCCACCATCGGTCTCTGTCAACCTCTATAACCCGCGAACGATTATTGGCGATCGGTCAAAAAATTAAAAAGAAAATCAAACTCGAGATTATCGATTTAAAAAATAAGGATGGAAATGCTTGTGGAACAAAAGTGACATTCAGAATACCTTGTGTATCGAACCATCTTAAAGATGAAAAGCCGGAATCAGGATGATGTCGCATATATGGAAAACCCGGCTTTGATTATTTGGATACCATTTGTTACATGTATAATGATTATGGGGATTCTCAGGTCGAATCATCAAGAACTGGTGTGGCAAAGGAATTGCCAACTGCAAACTGTCAACTTATTATTTTTTAGGCAATTCAAACACTGCCCTCCATTAAATCGGCAACAGGGAATATCAAATCGCACTCATTCCAGTTGAGATTGCCGTCGATGATTGCGAAACTCTGAAATAATTTCTCATCAAGATATTTACGGATGGATGTCTGGAATTCTGAAGAAAAGGCTTGAAATCAACTATGCTTTGAATTCCATTGCTGAATACAAGTCTAATGGCAAAATTATCGGCATAATCGGCTGCAATCACTTCTACCAAATCTGTACCATATACTTCTGAAGGTTCTTGAACTATCTTCATTTTATTGGTTTATTAATCCTCTCAAATGTAACTTCTTTATTGTACACACAATAGTCTACCCATTTTTCAACAATTCTGCTTCCATAAAGACTAACATAATCATTGAAATCATTGAGTTTTTTACCAGTCATTGGTCTTCTTCCTTTTACAGGTTTAATTTTAATTTCCTCAATTTGTCCGTTTACAATGAAAAACTCTGCAGAAATTTCAAATTCATTGTATTTTCCGTGGACATGGACAGGTTCATGCTCATTTGAATAGAAAAAAACAATTATTCCAAGGTATTCGTAAATTTTTGGTATTCCAGTTTAAATCAATCACAACTATACGCTATTCTCCCTTTCTTGGGAATAAAACTGTCATTAAATTCACATTCCTGATTCACCCGGATAGCCTAAAAAACAGCAAATAAAGTGGAAGATTTCCTGCTTTTACGATGCGTTCCCTTAACCAACACCAGCGTTCACTTAACAGAACCCGGCGTTCACTTATTCGGTTCATACTTGCCTTTTTGGCGCGCTATATTTATAATGAATAATTGTGTTTACCTAAAATCCAAAAGCCATGAAAAAAAATCTACTTTTTTGTTTTTTCAGCATTGGTTTTATCATGCTGACACATGCGCAACAATTGCAACATTCAACTTGGACCAGAGTTGATACGTACCTAATTAACGATACTATTTTTCTACATTTTACTGAAAATACCTGCACATGCAACACATCTGATGGATTGTTAGTGAGCAGTACTTTTACCGAGGAAGGCAATACTTTTACGGTTATTGATGTATCAGGACCATTTGCCTGCTCCAATACAATTATCGGGACTTATACCTTTACCATTATCAATGGAACCAGTCTGAATTTTACGCTGGTCAGCGATGCATGCTCCGGCAGGGCAAACTCACTGACAGCGGATGTTTTCAAAAGGATGCCTCCAAAAACAATTCATATTCCGGCTGATTTTCCCCATATTCAACAGGGTATTGCTGCAGCCGATAATACGGACACTGTTCTTGTTGATCCGGGCACTTATTTCGAAAATATCAACTTTATGGGCAAAAAACCCCTTGTTGTTGCCAGTCAATTTATTTTGGATGGCGATACTAATCATATTACTAATACCATTATCAATGGCAGCCAGCCGCTTGATCCTGATAAAGGTTCGGTGGTCACCTTTGAATCGGGGGAGGATACTACTTCAGTTCTGTGCGGGTTTACCATAACAGGTGGAACCGGGACTTTTATTGAGGAGGCTGGTAATGCCAGATTTGGCGGAGGCGTTTTTATTGTATCAGGGGGAAAACTGCTCAATAACCATATAGAATATAATACCATTACCAACAATGACTGGACTGCGGGTGGTGGAGTTTGTGCAAATGGTCCTTTTGTGCCTCAACCATGGGTAGTTTTACGTGGAAACATTATACGCCATAATAAATCAATCAGTATAAATAATCAGGCGTTAGGCGGTGGAATTGAATGTTGGTATAACCTGATTATGATTGGGAACAAAATTTCTTATAATGAAGCAAAAGGCAAAATTCGTGGCGATGGAGGGGGAGGTCGCATTTCAGGCAACTTTGGGCCTATTAAGGTAGATATCAGAAATAATTTGATAACCCATAATAAAGCAGTCTCTCTTAGTGATATGACGGATATTGTGATAAGTGGAGGATTGGATATTTTTTATAATATATCTGGAAACGTATCAAATAATGTTATTTCCTATAACGAAACGGAAGTTCCAAATGGCAGATGGACCTATGGAGCGGGCGCAATGGTGGAAGAAATAACTGTTGATGATTTCATATTTGAGAATAATTTGATTATAGGCAATAAGTCCATAAGCGGCAATTGTTTGGGTGGTGGACTGTGCATTTTCGACGGCAACGGCATTTTCCAGAATAATGCTATTCAAAACAACAATGGCAGTCATGGAGGCGGAATAGGTATTGGATACAATGCAGCCCATCAGGCCGTTTTAATTAACAACACCATTACAGGAAATAGTGGAAATTATGGTGGAGGATTGTTCACCACTTCAGCAAATGCGGTTGTGATCAATTCCATTATCTGGGGCAATACCGCCCCCACGGGGACATCCATTTATACTACAGGAAGCACCCTCGAAGTCCGTTACTCAGATGTGGAAGGCGATGCTGTTTGGCCGGGCGAAGGCAATGTAAATTGTCACGCTACTTTCCTGGAGGATGGTTACCATCTCAGCGACACCTGCCAGTTGGTAGAGAAAGGGATTGCATCCATTTTAATCAATGGAAACATCTATAACTGTCCCACTTATGATATTGACGGGGAGGGTCGCCCTATGAATAATTTTCCTGAAATCGGAGCCGATGAAGTGCTGATGGTTTCTGTTGCTGAACCAATGTCACCGAACAATTTATCCTTAAATATTTATCCAAATCCTGCTTCCGGAATAATTACAATAGAGCTAACAGGTGCGGCAACCGAGATGATGGGCGATGTTTCAATCATTGGAATAACAGGTAAGGAATTGCTGCGTCAGCAGGTAACAGGTCCGAAAATGGAATTCAATGTAAACGCACTTCCGGCAGGAATCTATTTTATCAAGTTGATTACCAATGATCAAAATGCTGCGTTGAAAGTCGGGAGGTTTGTGAAAAGGTAATAAAACACCATGAAAAAGTTAACGTTTTCATCCTGGGAGTGGTCTATAGCCACTCCCTTGCATTTTCCCAGCTATGTCTGTGTGGCGAAAAGTTGCTTAAAAAACAAATCACACAATCCGAAACGCGGGTGGATATCAGCAAACTACCCAATGGCATGTATCTCCTGCGCCTGCAATATGGGAATGATGCGAAGGCGGCGAAAATTATTAAGGACTAAAGTATTTTAAAACCTATAATCCAATCATTATGAAAAAGATTATCATGGTGCAGGTTGAGCTGTCTGTGACGAATGGTGCATTGGCGCAATGGGTTTCGCAAAATTCAGGAACAACAAATAATACCAAAGTGAAATATAGATGAATCCAATAGCTGTAATGGTATAAATCTCTAAAGGTGACACAGATTTTAATGGCCTTCCCCGATTGATAAATCAACATTAAACCCCTTAACCATATTGTAACCAGAAGTTCAAACCGATCTGATTTCAGACTTAAATATTTAATTGAAAACTCTTTGAACCTGACTCATTTAATATCAAAAAAAGCTTGACATTTAGGTTAATAAACCATACGTTTGGACTTGTTTTTTGAGTGATAAAACCCCCTGAAGGATGATAGATAGTCAATCTGTTTTTTCGAAAATGAATTTTACCTGAGTTGTCATCAAAAAATACAATCTTATCAACCAAAATCAAATTATATGAAAACAAATCTAAAGAGAAGCTTAAGGTCATTAAGCTTTTTAGGTTATAAAATGACTATTGAAATACCATCCAATTATTTAATCCAAAATAAATCACAGAATTTTCATAAAGCAAGGCTATTCAAAAAATAATTGCGAAAGAAAGCATTTACCCATTTTTAGAAGAAATTGTTTTCATCCGGCCAAGACATTTTTTATTTCTGAACAATCCAACCTAATTGCATAATTTCACATTTCCTTTTAAAGCAAAAAGTTCAGCGCTATCATGCAAGGAAAGAACATTTTATCTTTTTCGCTATCCATGAAAACATCGGAAAAAGTAGCTCTCCAATCAGCCTATACCCCGCCATGGCGGCAGCGATTTTTGATAATTTCCCCAAATCCAAACACTTTACAAACTTTACAACCCTATCATTCCTCATCCCAGAAAACCCTGTCAAGCATAGTTCTGTCTGGCACATTATACTGGTTTCTTTGTAGCTCTGAGTCGGGGTAACGTGCCAGACGGATCATTTCGCCGCCTAGGGCAGAGTTTTGTGGAGCCTGAAAACCATGATAGTTATAGTTGAATCTTCGGGCATCATTCCAACTTTCGGGGTTGAGGAAAGTAGCGATATACTTTTCCTTCATGATTTCGTTGATGCGAAGGTCGTCAGCACCGACTGACACAACAGCGTTTTCCCAATAGGCTTGAATTTCCTCTTGAGTCACACCAATTTTTGCCATCTGTGCCCGGATGCCGCTTTCATAGGCCGCATAGGCACGTGCTCTATCACCTGAAACCAATGCTGCTTCTGCCTCGATGAACTTTAGTTCGGAAAATGTGATTATTTCCAGCACCTGTGTCGGATTTGCTGCATACCAGGAACCTAGTTTCAGCACAGCCCTCACACCTTGCTCAGGTGCAGATTCGCGTCCGGCACCATTCCTTGTGCCGATATATTGTCCCATGAATTCTGGAAAATTTTCATTGGTGGCAGGATCAGTGATACGGCTGATTCTTGGGTCTTCAACGCCGAAATAGGTGCCGTTAAGTTGATCCATGGTCTGCTTTGAAAGCCATCCTCCCAGATTCAACCCCTGATTGAGTAAGGCAGTGCGATACCAGGGATTTTGGGCTTCTGCAGGACTACTGAAGCAGGCCATTTCGAAGTCATCGGCATTGCTTTGAAAAGCCAGATCAACAGCACTCAAAATTGCTTCAGGATCATAAACCGATTTCTTGCTGAGATGATTCAATATCCTTGCTTTCAATGCATAAGCCGTCATTTTCCATGCATCTCTGTTGCCGCCAAAAAAGAAATCGTCGTTCAAGGGAGCCATGCTGGAATTTTCGGCAGAAAGAGCTGCAAGCGCTTCGGTGATTAAAGATAGTATCTCATCGTACAAATCCTCTGAAAGGTCGTATTCCGGCTGAAGAAGTCCCGCTGTGAATGCCTGTGTATACGGAACATCGCCAAACACATTGACCAAAAGACTTAGGTTGTATGCCATCATAATTTTGGCCGGACCGGCATAGTGGGGTGCATTCTTTTCTGTTGCTTTGGCGGTAAGAATCTTCAGGTCGTTCAGGTTGTAATAAAGCGCTGACCAGAGTGCATTATAGGAAACGGCCGCATGAATATCAGTGCTGTTCGATGCATTGGGCGAGGCGAGATGCTGCACAAAATAGGAGCTGACCGAACTAACCCTGAATGTGTTTTGTGCCGTTTCAAATGCTGAATTGATCATCAGACCATCAATCGGCACCTCGGTTGGGTTGTTGGGGTCTTCATTGATGTCCAGAAAACCCTTGCACGCGTTGAGTGTTATGAATATAATAAGGAATGTAAAAAGCAATTTTGTGTTGCGTATCATAATTCTTGAGAATTTACATTGAAAGTTGAATCGAAAAAACAATGGAGCGCGTTCCCGGATAGGCCAGGTCAACCAATCCGAAAAGATTGCTGCCCGAACTGGAAAATGCTTCCGGGTCATAATGCGACCATGGTGTCCATAAAATAATATTATCCATTGTTACACTTGCTCTGAAAGCGCTGAAAGGTAAACGTTTGAGCATGGTTTCAGAAAGTGAATATCCAAGCGAAAGGCTGCGGAGCTTGATATAGGAAGCATCCTGAACACTCTGTTCCACCGAAGGTCTGTAATAATCCCGATGGTATCCGGCTCCATAATTGATGCCATCTACCGGACTGATGCCTTGGCCAAGATAAACAGCTTTGGTATTGGATTTTCCATCGGCTGTAAGTCCTTCAAAAACAATGGTCTCAGTTCTGTTCAGGGTTTTTGTGGTATGCCCGAAAGCTGCATCCCATTGATCAAGCTTGTTGTACTTTTCTATTCCGGAAACAAAGTCGATATTGAAAGACATATCCCAGCTTTTGTAACTGAAATTATTATACACATTCCAGATGCGGTCGGGGAGGGCATCTCCTAAAATTTTCGGACTATTGTCGACAACAGGGAAACCATTTTCTCCGATGAGCAAAGGAAGATCTTTATCAAGAACAACTGAGGACGGATCTGCACCATATCTTTTGTAGCTTGTTCCCCATATGGCGCCATACGATTGACCCGGAACAAGTTGCATAAACGGCCGGTTAAGATAAGCAGACAAATCTCCAAGAAAAATTGCGTCAACACCTTCTCTTATGCTGATCACTTTATTGCTGTTTGAAGTGAAATTCGAAATCAGATTCCACTTAAAGGCTGTTGTTTCAATCACATTTACCCGCAAAGTAAGTTCAACACCCTGATTTTTTATTTCACCTGCATTTGTAATGAAATTCGCTGAACCTGTGGCACTTGAAACAGGAACCGGGATAATCATGTCTTTGCTTCTTGCCTGATAAAAATTGACTACAAGACCGTATTTGTTTCTAAAAAACCGAAGATCAAGGCCCATCTCTTTCGAAATTGTTCTTTCTGGTCTCAGCCCTGGCGAAGCAATGGTTTTTCCGCCCGAAAATCCCACAAATTCGTCAACAGGGTAGATCGACGGTGAATAATAAACCTGTTGTGTGGCATAGGGCGGGGCGTCTTTTCCAACTTCAGCATAAGAAAGACTGAGTTTGGTGTAGGAAAGCCATGCAGGTAAATGAAAAATTTCGTTGAGTATAACAGCCATATTCACAGAGGGATAGAAAAAAGAACGGTTGTCAACTGAAAGGGTTGATGTCCAATCATTACGGCCTGTAACATTCAGATAAACCACATCTTTCCAATCCAGGTTCAAGTCGCCATAGATTCCGACAAGTCTTTTCTGCATAAATTTCTGACCGATGCTAACATTTCTCGCATTGCTGAAATGACTAAACCCAGCGGTAACAAAATCTGATCCTCTTGCCCTCACAAGATCGTTTTGCCTGTCAAAAATATCGTTTCCTACCCGCAAGGATGCGATGATTTCATTGCTCAGCTTTTTACGGACAAACAAAGATAAATTGGATGTAAGGTCTCTGTTGTTAATTCTGTTCTCTTCTCTGAAACCACCAACTTCACTCCATACAAATTCATTCTGCAGACCAAGAGGACCGGGTTCGATCTCAGTCCTTTGGTCTGAGTATATATCCATGCCTGCCAGATAATTTACACTTATCCAGTCATTTAACTTATAACTTGCATTGATGCTTCCAATGAAACGGTTCACATCATCCACATAGGTATTGGTTTCAGCATCGTAAATGGGATTTCTGCCCGAACCCCTTCCTGAGAGGTTATCTGCTTTCATGGTGCCATCTTCAAACCGCCAGTCGGTTACATCTGAACTGGTATTCCAGTAGGCAAGACGCTCCATAAAATTGACAAAAGGAACACGGTTGCCACCGGAATTGATAAAACTGACCCCCGAAGTCATTGTAAATTTTCCCTTCGTCAGCTCCCCTGAAGCCCTTAGTGAAGTCCGGTTCCAGTTATTGTTAGGAATTACACCTTTGTTAAGTGAACTGGCCAAAGAAGTATAAAAACGTGCCGTTTCGTTTCCTCCTGAAACACTCAGGCTGTTATCAACACTGAATCCTGTTCTCATTGCATTTTCCCAGTTGTTATAATAGGTCAGTTCCGGAGTCGTGCTGTATGCTGCGCCCCATGCAGGCCAAAAGCCGTTTGGGTCACTTACAAAACCAAACCCCGGACCAAAAACATTTTGATAATCCGGGAAATTAACCACATCCTGCCAACTTGCACTGCCAGAATAATCAATGCGTACTTCACCTGATTTACCTTGTTTTGTAGTAATGATTACTGCGCCATTGGCCGCTCTGACACCATAAAGTGCTGTTGCTGGTGCACTTTTTAAAACGGAAACAGATTCAATATCGTTGGGATTGATGTCAATAGCCCTGTTCGACATACCACGCAATCGCCCTGAAGATTCCTGAGTACTGTTATCAATCGGTACCCCATCTATTACAAAGAGGGGCTGGTTGTCTGCACCGGGATCAAGTGAGCTGATGCCGCGGATAAAAATCTGCGAACCCTGTCCGGCACCGCCACCACTGCGACTAACATGCACCCCGCTGACTTGTCCTTGCAAGGCATTCAGCAGATTGCCTGTGCCAGTTTTTGTAATTTCACCAGCCGAAATATTTTGCATTGCATAGCCCAGCGACCTTTCTGCACGCTTGATGCCAAGAGCCGTAACAACAACTTCACCCAGATCAATGCCTTCGGCAAGCTCAATTCTTACCTCTGTCTGATATTCAGACACATCCACAACTTTGCTGTCATAACCGATATAGGAAACCTCCAAGCTAACTGCCCCTGCAACAAGCATGCTGAAACTTCCGTCAATGTCAGTGAGATTGGCTGTTGAACTGCCTGAAAGCTTTACATGTGCACCCGGAATGGGAATTTCTGTACCTGTTTCTGTCACAATTCCTCTGAGAATCCTGCTCTGAGCATACAAAGTGTTGAACCCAAAAAACAACAGAAACAAAATTGATGATGAAAATATTTTACTCATATGCATGGCAAAGGCTGAAAAAATTTATACTGAAACTATTCCGAAAAAATGATCTGCAACTCCTTAAAAATATTTTTCATTACTTGATTCATTGGTGTAAAAATACACAAAAATGATTATTCACTTTTTATATGTTTTCAATGATACTTTGATCTTCACTATGAGCTTCAAACTCAAAAAAGATGAACCCCCAATTCCTAATAAAAAACCCACATTCACTTCCATTACCCTCAATTTTCAACCCGTTGCTTATCTGTCACTTAAATAAAAAAGGCTGTCCAACTTTATAGACAGCCTCAGTGATAGTGTGGCAATTTTTTTATCTAATTTTACTCTATCATTTTAGTCACTATATTGGGTATTCTTTCTTTTACCTTAAGACTATAAAACGCTTGACTACAACTTGTTCATTAATATACAGATAGAGATAGTATAAACCAGATGAGATTCTGGATAGATCAATCGCTGATCGATGGTTTAGCTCACGCTTTTCATCAAAAATGATTTCTCCATTCATAGCAACTATACGATACCCTTTAGAAAAATAATTTAAAGAAGGCATTATGATTAAAATTTCATCACAGGCAGGATTGGGAGCTATGGATATAACATTCTCAAAATTTAGTGGTTTTTCATTCTGATTGGTACAATAATCCACAAAAATAGTTATTGATGCTTGGGAACTGCAATTCTGAGTATCTGTATATTGATATGTCAGAGAATGCTCACCGACTCCTGCTATCGTGGGATTAAAATAACCGTTGCTGACTCCATTCCCTGAATAAACTCCTCCAGATGGCAATCCGCCATACAATAAAATAGGATCCCAAAATATACAAACAGTATCTGGCTCAAATTCTGTCCAGCTTACATCTGGTAATGGATACACAACCATACTAATGGCATTGGATGAAGCCGGATTGCCTGTTGTGCATAGTTCACTTGAAGTTAGCGCAACAGTAACCATATCATTATGTGCCGGTGTATAATTGAAGCTGGAATTATTACTTCCGGCATTGGTACCATTGATCTTCCATTGATAAGTTGGGTCACTTCCGCCATTGGTGGGTTCAGCTGTGAAACCAACTTCAGTGCCCTCGCAAACATTATTGGCAGTGGCCTGAATGCTGATTCCAACCGGCAACAATGGATGCACAACCATGCTAATGGCATTGGATAAAGCCGGATTGCCTGTTGTGCATAGTTCGCTTGAAGTTAGCGCAACAGTAACCATATCATTATGTGCCGGTGTATAATTGAAGCTGGAATTATTACTTCCGGCATTGATGCCATTGATCTTCCATTGATAAGTTGGGTTACTTCCGCCATTGGTGGGTTCAACTGTGAAACCAACTTCAGTGCCCTCGCAAACATTATTGGCACTGGCCTGAATGCTGACTCCAACAGGCAAAAGTGGATTGACAACCATGATAATAACATTGGATAAAGCAGGATTGCCTGTGGTGCAAAGTTCACTTGAAGTTAGCTCAACGGTAACCATATCATTATGTGCCGGGGCGTAACTGAAGTTAGGACTGTTAGTTCCTGCATTGATACCGTTAACTTTCCATTGGTAAGTAGGGTAATTACCACCATTGACAGAAACGGCTGTAAATTCAACTGCATCACCCATACATACGATGTCGGTATTGGCTTCAATGAAAACCTCAACCGTTAGAATTGGCTGTATGCTCACAACTTTCGATGAAGTACTTCCAAAACCACATGTGTTAATACCTTTTACTTTGATCTCACCGGCTAAGCCCTCATCTGAAAAGTCAACACTGATGCTATTCGTTGTACTATTGCCGGAGGCACCTGCTGGCAATATCCACTCATAGGATGTTGCATTGGCGATAGGATCAATCCAGAAAACTACATCCTGCTGAAATTGACAAACAGATTCAGGACCATTGATCACACCTGCAGCCTCAGGTAATGGATGAACCAAAACCATGAGTGTCCCTTCCGGACTTTCACCACAATAATTGATTCCCATTACATAAATTGTTCCGCCAAGATTTCCGATAGTACATTGAATTGAATTGGTCTGTGAGTAGCCGATCCAACCCTTTGGAAGCATCCACTCGTAAGATTCAGCTCCTTCGATAGGTTCAATCGAAAAAACTGTTGTTATACCTTCACAAATCTCGTCCAGGCCTTGTATGACAGGTGTTTCCTGATTAAAACAGCTTGTAGTGAACGACCTTATTTCACCATAAGAAGTTCCTGAAGCATTGATAGCGTAGGCTCTGATATAGTATTCTGTTTCAGGAATTAAACCTGTAATATCAACAGTAAATTCCCCAAGCTCATTGCCTGCTTGAATGTGGGTGTTCAATACGGAGGGGGTTCCATCGCTTGACCAGGCTATCCCACGCTCAATAATCGGACTGCCGCCATCTGTAACTACATTGCCTTTACAGATGGTATGTGTGTTGTATATCTCAAAATAGTCTTCCGTAATGACTTGTGCAGCATTTTGTATTTGAATTGCTTTTGTCTGTAACGGGCTCGTTCCACAGCTGTTACTGGCCATAACACTAAGCTCTCCGCCACTCGTAGGGGATAACATAACTGCTGTACCATCCCCAGTAACTGACCCATCTCCGCTGTAATACCAATAGTAATCTTCTGCGCCTGACACAGCATCAATCATGTATTCATAGCTGTTTCCTGCTGTTACAAAATCACTTCCAGAAATATATTCAGGTTGGGGTGGTGGATTGTAATTCATGTCACCTGCTATTGTCCATCCTTTGGTATTGATTAAATAATTTCGTGCAGTAACGGCTTCATCCGTATATTGTCTTCCTTCAGCCCCAAGATGAAGCCCGGATGCGATCGCTTCATTTTCACTCCAACCGATTAATGTATTGGTGTAGTTCTGACAACTTAGTCCGCTGTTTGCAAACATCATATTGAGGTCCTGCCACCAATTATTTCCCGGAATAATTGAATTCAATTCCCATGATGCAAGGTTTTGATCAAACTTTTCGGCATCTCTGAACATACTTCCCATATTGGTTACTTTCGAAACATCCCAACCACTAATATCCTTATTAAACTCTTTTGCAATTGCAAACATCAGATCCATTGTTCTAGCATTGCTTACATCCCATCCGCCAATATCCTGATTAAAAGCAACTGCTCTATAAAAAACACATCCAAAATCTGTAACGCTTGTAACATCCCATCCGCCAATATCCTGATTAAATGCCTCTGTAAAAGAAAACATGTCCCTTAAAGAAGTAACAGAAGAAACATCCCAGTCTCCGATATCCTGATTGAATGCTTTGGCATCGGTAAACATTCCATAGTAAATTCCGCTCATTTTCGTTACATTCGACACGTTCCATTGTCCTATATCTTGATTAAAAGCATAAGCGTAACTAAACATGCCACCCATGTTGGTTGCATTTGAAACATTCCAGTTACCAATTGGTTGATTGAAAGCAAAAGCTCCGTGAAACATTCCTTCAAAATTCGTTACAGATGATACGTCCCAATTGCTGATATCGCTATTGAACACATCTGCTCTGTGAAACATTGCACTCATATTTGTCACACTTGAAACATCCCATGATCCGATCTCCTGATTAAATACAAAAGCACCCATAAACATCTGATACATGTTATATGCAGCAGAAACATCCCAATCGCTTAAATCTTGATTAAAACGAAAACAGGCTCCAAACATGGCTGAAAACTGACCAACATTTGAAACATTCCACATGCCAATAGGCTGATTAAACCTCTCGGCATAAAAAAACATCCAACCCGTACTTGTAACATTAGAAACATCCCATTGCCCGATTGGTTGATTGAAAAACCTGGCATCAAAAAACATTGCGGTCATATCAATTACATTAGAAACATCCCATTCGCTAATGTTCGAAGGACCATTCAAATAAAGACAACCACTAAACATGCTGTTAAATGACAATACGTTTGTTAAATCTGGAATATCTTTCGCGCTAACATCCAAATAGGTACAGCCTTCAAAAGCAAAATGCATATCAGTCCAATTAGCGGTGCCCCATTGTTCTACATCAAAAAGCAGTTCCCTGTCGGGTGAAGGTTGAAAATTCCTTGCACTGGCGAACTGTTGCAAACCTGCTGGTGCTATTCCTATTCTGATGGTGGTTCCTTGGGGCAATCCATTAACCTGAACCAACCCATCGCCTGGAGTGAACATTAATGTACCGCTCATTTGAGCCGAAGGTACTGTTTCCCAATAATAACTAACATTTGTACTCCTTTTGAGATAAAATTCCAACTTGTTTTGTCCGGCAGGTAAGCGCCAAACAGTAACAAAATATCCGTCAGGTATAATACTAGATGTAATGAACTGAACCTGATTACCATAGGCTGTTCCACTACTGTTTGTCGCAAATGCCCTCACATAATACTGTTTGTTTGGCTCTAATTCTGAAATATAAGTACTAATGCTTCCGATTCCTGATCCACCAATACTAAATGAATCATTAAGTGTTGGAAATTCGTTTTCACTCCAGCAAACCCCAAATGCGGTCACTGATGACTGTCCTTCATTAGTTACAACGCCATGCCCCAATGCAGTATTTGCTGTAATTTCTGTAACCATATGTGTAGTTACTTTTGGCAAATCTGCTAATTGTTCTGTTTTATATGATGCTACGACATGACGCATCTCCCTCAATGTTTTCGCATTATCGGCATATTGTACTTCGCCAGTAGCTGTTCCGTGGATAGAAACCTCAGGATTTGAAAAAACAGGAACTCTGGTATGCAATATTTCATCCTCATAATACCAGTATTCTTCATATGTCATTAAATCACAGTACTTTACACCATCTGTTCCTGTCCAACGCCAACCTGCAGACCATGTATTTTCAGGCCAATTCACCCAGATTGTCGGCCCAGGCTGAAAATTTTGCCCCGCATGATGTCCTGCTCCTAAACAATGTCCCAATTCATGAATCATTGTATAAGTCCAGCTTGCCTGCTGTATCCTGATTAAACTGAATCCATAATCTGGCCCGCCAAGCTGATTGTTAAGTTGCCATGCGACTCCTCCAACCAAATTTTCAAAAGAAAACAGCGTAACAAGGTCTGCTCCATATTGATTCCTCCATAAATGTACCTCATCCATGATTCCATTGGAGAAAGTAAGATTATGTAGGTCTGTTTCAGGTGATCCGGATTCTTCATAGTTGATTTGAAGCACGTTCACAATATTTAAATCAATCAATACCTGACTTAAATCGAGTGCAAGCTGTGCTTTTTCTATCGCCAACGCTGTCGTATTATAAATCGAGCCTTCATAGTAGTCCGCCCAGGCTTTGGCCGCTGGTGTATATACAATCATTAGATCGATACTGGCTTGATTTCTGCCGGCATTTTCCTTCGATTCCCTGATACGTTGCAAATAGCTTTCATCATGTACAATGGGTTGCTCAGCATTCATAGCAGGTGCACCAGGCAATTCTATATTTCTTTGAGGTTTAGCATTAAGAATGGCCTCTCCATTTTTTAATCGCTGTATGATCCTAAATGAATTATTATCAATACCCAAATGAACATCACCCAGTATCATACCATCAGTTATAGCCAGCAAGATATAATCATTTTCTTTATTTTCTGATCTGGCGCGAATGGTTAAAGTTCCATTCTGGTAAAAGCATATTTTGTCAATTTCAAAATAACTGTTTGATCCTTTTTCGACTTCAACCGCAATAAAATCCCCTTTATTATTTTCTGTAAGGGTATAAATTAATGGATTTATTTCGACTACTGCTTCCATATCTCCATGGAAGGTCTGTGATTTGTCCGTGTGCTGGTAAAGCTGAACAACTTTCTGACCGTTTACACTATTCCAGGAATGGAAACAAAACAAAATAGTCAGAATAATCCATGCTGCCTCTGGGGCATTCCCGGGCTTGAATCGGATGTAATTTTTCATGATGCTTCAATTTGGTTTTTATTTATATTACTAAAAGAAGTAATAGTTGTTTCTTAATAATTAAAAATAGCAATCTTCATTTTTTAACATCTTCTAACTTTCAGTAAAATTATTGCAATTTCTCAGCTTTTGCAAGTAGAAAAATCAAGAATCTAAAATTCTTCCTTGGCTCTCCAACTCAAGTTAATCATTTGTCAAAACACAAATCTGAAATCAACATACACTTTCAGTCAATGTCAAATAGCAATCAAAAACATATTAAATCATCCCAAAAACTCTGTATAAGAGCCAGGTTTTCCTTATAAATGGATCGCTTTATTTCTGAATAAACAAATTTTTCCTTTCACAGAAATCCAACTTAATTCCATAATTTCACATTTCCTTTTAAAGCAAAAAGATCAGCGCTATCATGCAAGAAAAGAACATTTTATCTTTTTCGCTATCCATGAAAACATCGGAAAAAGGCTATTTCTATGCTTTTCTTGCCACCATCTGCGGCTCAATGGTTTACCTTTTCAGTAAAGCAGCGCTGAATGAAGTGAGTTTGCCGCAATTTGGCTTTTGGTGGTTTCTCACCGCAATTTTCTGGAATAGTCTGATGGCTCTCCATCCCAAAGGTGGTTTTTCAATTAAAAAGTTTACGCGAAAGGATTACAGAACTTTGATTATTATGGGGTTCATCGAGCTGGTCGCTACCTCCACGTTGTATGCTGCAATCGCTGTTTCTGTCAATCCTGCGATCCCTTCTTTCCTCAGAAATCTTGAATATCTTTTTATTTCTGTACTCGGTTTTGTGCTATTAGGCGAAAGACTCGGAAAATGGCAGCTAACCGGAGCATTTCTCACACTTTCGGGTGCATTCATTATCAGTTTACGGACTTCACCTGACGAAAGTTTTTTCACCGCAGCCTCAGGCCTGATGCTGATTTCGACTACATTTTATGCTGCCCGAACCATCATTGCCAAAAAGCATATCCGTGAAATAAGTCCGGTGGTTCTTTCAATCAACAGAGCCTTGTTTTTAATGACCCTGGCACTCTTTTTTATGGTTTCCCAAAACCTCTCTTTCATCATCCCGACGACGGCATTTATCAATATCATGGCAGGTGCTTTTGTTGGTCCTTTTCTAACTTCAATTTTTCAATATTCTGCCTTGAAATATATTGAAGCCTCAAAAGCTGCGATCGTTCAAAGTACTACCGGCATGTTTGTAATGCTGGGAGCATTTTTTCTTTTCGCAATACTTCCTACCACCGTTCAGGTCATTGGTGGCTTGATTGCTATTACAGGTGTAGTGATAATGATGTTCAAAAAGAAATAAGGATTCAAGGATTCCAGATTCAAAAAAATGACTGCTTTCAATTAAAAAAAAGGAAGGCAAAAAACATCGCTGACTTTATGCCTTCCTTGAGTCTTTGGTAAGCTTGATTGGTTACTTTTCTTTATAAAAATCGTCAGAGGTATTTTCTTTGTTTCTGATTTTTTCACTGTAACGCGAACGTGAGTTTTTCTCTTCCGTGAACATGCGTTTCATGTCAGCTTCATTGGCTTCAAACTTCATGGTATTGGTGATGGAAATCGACAAGGCAAACTTCTCAACATCATGATTGGCGCCGATATAGGTGAAAGTCCAGTTTTTCTGCTTGAGTTCATCAATCATCTTTTTTATAGCTTTTCCGTTGAATTCACGGGAGCTGTTTTCTTCTCCGTCTGTGAGGATTGTCACCAGCACATTATAGTCTGTGAGGGAATCTGTTAACTGTCTCAGATGCTGAATACTATTGCCCATTGCATCGTAAAGCGGTGTGCCGGCACTTGGGTTGTACAAACTGCGATCAATAGGTTTCAACTTTGAAACATCTTCATTTTCAAGAATTGTTTTCACCGCAAGACTGTTGAAAGATACAAGGGTAATGAAATGTTTCTGTTCAGGATATTGCCCTGCAACGCCTTTAACAGTCTGAACAATTTCATTGAATCCACTGATGATCGTATCCTGAATTTCGTACATTGAGCCGCTTTCATCAAGGATGATCAGATTAAAAACTTTGTGTATTGCTTCCATATTTATTTGATTTTAGGTTAATAATTCCGGTATTGAATATGGAAAAATGACCCGACAACCTGAAAACAATCCATCATGAAAGTGGCATTTAAGCACTTATGAATTGGTTTCAGTGAATAAAATCTGTTAGTAAATAAATTTGTCATTGGCCATTTCTATTTGAAGGCCAAAATTACTTCCGGGCTCCGACAGGTAGTGTCGCGACTTAAAATTTGTTGATTTTTTCTTTGATATAGGCTTTTAATGCCTCTGGTTCAATGATTTTTATTTCATCAATAAGGCCTAATACAAAGCGACCGACGCCGGCCATTGAATAAACCTCGGTTGCAAAAACGTATTTCTTTCCATGTGCTGAAATGAAAAGGGCGGCATCAGGATACTCCTCGCACAAAAGCTGACGTGCGCGGCGATTGAGGATCAAAGTCACTTTTACAGGCATTTCTCCGGTCAGCCCGAAAACATCCATCCCTTTGCGCAGATGCTTGTCCTCATGTTCCCACTTTTTGCCTGTCAGCACAACATCATAAATGCGGTCGGTCTTAAAAGTTTTGACTTTTCCAGAGGTCGGTTCAAATGCACTGACATATTTGAAATAGTTCAAAAAACGTATCGGTTCCACCATGCGGTCAAGAATCCTGTTGCTGTTTGACGACTCATAGTCTTTTAGAATGATTTTTTCTTTGTTTTGTATCGCCTTCCTGATATTTGTAATGACCATAGACTGATGCAGATTGGACATGGTTTCTGCCAGATCTTCCAAATCGGTAAGCGCATAAAGCTTGTCGAGAAGCAGGTTCCGCATCGGCCCATGCTGCGGGGCACTCAGGAGTGCGTTGCGAATCATCAGTGCCTCCTCAAGACTGAAAGTTATAAGCTCCTCCGGTTTAAGTTTGTTTTTTCCGGCATTGCGTATAAAAAAACGGGAGCCTTCCTGCTCAATCTGAAATCCAAGATCACGCAAAAGCACGATATGCCTTTCGATGGTTCTTACATTTACTTCAAAAAGTTCGGCAATCTCATGCTTGTCGCAACCAAAAGGCGCACGAAGTCGCACGATAAACTGGAGAATGCGGGCAAGTTTTCGGTGGTCGGGCATAGCGTTTTGATGGTTAATTGTTGTTATTTCTTATTTTCTGATCACATCTGTCTGTGGCAATGATGGTGAATTTCAATGTCTGTTTAGAACTGTAAATATAGAAGTTTAGCCTCAGATGTTGAAATTTTTCGAAATCAATAATCTGGTTCTCTTTTAAACCTGAAAGACGATAGCCTAATTTGAATATTTCCTCACGTATTTAGAGCGGTTTGTTCACAATCAAAATCCGAAGTTTATCGATTTATGTTTTAACTTATCCTAGAGTAAAACATTAAAATCTAATCAATTAGGTGTGACTTTCTCATGCCGACTTTTATCTGATGATTGATAATTTGTATTTATTGGCTAGCCTTGTCCGAAAAAAAATCATAATTTTGTATATATTCTATCAGGGCAAAAGGGGTATTATGGTAAAATTCTGAACAGTTTTCCCAAAACAAATTAAGCTTTGCGAAGGAAAGCTTGTAAATTAGTATTTGTTCATCCCAAAAATTGCGGATGAATATTAGCGCGGTCATGAAATAGTTTGGTGTAATGCATAAGAAAAGGTTTTTCAATAAAATTGTTTGGATTACCGGAGCATCATCCGGGATAGGAGAGGCCTGTGCTTACCTTTTTGCAGAGGAGGGAGCCAGTCTGATTCTTACCAGTCGTTCAAATGATGCATTGAATAAGGTTGGTAAAAAATGCGTGGCTTTGGGTGCCAGCTGTAAAACGCTGTCTTACAATCTATCCAATCTGGATCAGATTCATGCTTTGGTTGATGAAGCTTTTGCTTGTTTTGGATCAATCGATGTAATTTTTAACAATGCCGGAATAAGTCAGCGGGCGTTGGCAGGCGACACCATGTTTTCAGTGGACAGGCTCATTATGGATGTCAACTATTTTGCTCCGGTGCTTATATCCAAGCATGCTTTACCAAAATTGATTGAGCAGGGAGGCGGAACAATCGCAGTGACAACAAGCATTTCAGGCAAATTTGGCTTCCCGTTGAGGTCTGCCTACAGCGCATCAAAACATGCTTTGTATGGCTTTTTTGAAACCTTGCATGCAGAGTATTTTGATAAAAATATTCGCGTTGTTTTTGTTTGTCCCGGACGGGTTAAAACGAATATCTCCTTCAATGCACTGAAAAATGACGGTCAGCAGCATGCCCTACTTGACGACGGACAAGCCATTGGCATCAGTGCTGAAAAGGCAGCGCGAACAATTGTTAATGGAATCTACAAGCGAAAACCTGAAGTTTTAGTTGGAGCAAAAGAGCTTCTCATGGTATATATCAAAAGATTTTTTCCCGGCTTATCACGCATATTAATCAGAAAAATTAAACCGACCTAGAAATGAGCAATTACATAATCAGTGGCATTCAGCAAATCGGCATTGGCGTTGAAAACCTTCCTCAGGCATGGAAATACTATATTGATGTCTTCAATATGGATGTCAGAATTCTTGAAGATGACACTGTTGCTGAGCTGATGCTTCCCTACACGGAAACAGTCCGCAAAAACGTCATGCCGCTATTGCCATCAATATGCAGGGTGGAGGAGGATTTGAAATTTGGCAATACTCACACCGGAAACCAAAACTAATTGATTTTGAAATCAATTTTGGTGATATTGGCATTTTTGCAGCCAAAATAAAGAGCCGCGATGTGAAAAAGACATTTGATTTGTTTTCAAAAAATCCTGCTATAGAAATACTTGGTGAACTGAAAGAATCTATTGACGGCCATCCCACTTTTTTTGTAAAAGATCCTTATGGCAATATTTTCCAGATTGTTTATGACGGATACATTTTCGTTGATGAAAAACGTGGTACAGGTGGTGCTGTTGGCGCAATCATTGGCGTCAGCGATATCGAAAAAGCTTTGCCGGTTTATCAGGGTATACTTGGCCATGATGCAGTTGTGTATGATGTTTCAGGGAAATTCGATGATTTGGATGCGCTGAGTGCCGGTGATCAAAATTACCGCAGGGTACTTTTGACGCACACCAATCCCAGAAAAGGCGGATTCAGTAAACTATTCGGAAATACATATATTGAACTTGTGCAGGCACTTGACCGAGAGCCACGTAAAATATACGAAAACCGTTTCTGGGGCGATCCGGGTTTCATTCATCTTTGTTTCGATGTAATCAATATGAATGGGTTGAAATCTGCTTGCGCAAAGATGGGATTTCCTTTCACTGTTGACTCGTCAGTGAAACACAATGAAACCAACTCCTTCGACATGGGTGAGGCAGCGGGTCATTTTTCATACATCGAAGACCCGGATGGCAACCTGATAGAATTTGTTGAAACCCATAAAATCCCGCTTATCAAAAAACTGGGTATCAACCTGAACCTGCGCAAACGCAATCCTGAAAAGCCTTTGCCAACATGGATGCTGAAATTTCTAAAATTTGGGAAGGTGAAGCAAGGTGAACTCGAAGCAAAAATTCTGAAACCATAAACCCGAATGGCCTGATGCTTCAACTTTCGTCGGAGCAGACTTTTTTATCCAAAGATTTTGCTCATAGTGCCTTTAATGGTATTCTTTCATATATCTAAATACAATCTGAATTGAATCAGCAAGATGATGATGTAATACCAAAAGGAGAAATGTATGTATCCAATTACCGCTCACTCAATTGGCCTAACATTTCTATCCATTGTCATAATACCATTATAGCTTTTGGATTCATTAATAATTCACAATGGTATAACTTCTCAACATAGTCTCCCAAATGGCTATCTAAACGACCTTTTTATACAATTCATTTTTAAGTACGGCATTAATTATTGGAAAATTCTAAAATAGTTATGACTATCAAAAAATTTCTATTGGCATTATTTTAGAAAGCTTCTAAATTAGATTGTACGGTTGTTTAAAGAGATATATACCTATTTTTGTTTTTGATAACAACAAGCAAAACATGTCCAAAATCAATCTGTTAAAAACAGTATCACTATTGATCTTTTTAGTGTTATCTGTTCAATTATTTTCGCAAAATCTTGCTGTAAGCCTGATTCCTGAGCAGCTGAAAAAGAATGTAAATTCCGTGCTGAGATATGACAATACAACCATCGAAATAAGCAAATCCTATGACATGACAATCACCAGTGAATGGGCCGTTACAGTGCTAAATTCGTCGGGAAATGAACATGTTTATGCCGGAAGTAGCTATAGTAAATCGTTGAAGATAAATGAAATGACTGCCAGAATATTGGATGCTAACGGCAAGGAAATAAAGAAACTAAAATCTTCTGATCTTGTAGATGTAAGCGCAGTGATGTCAGGAAGTGTTTTTGTTGATGATCGGCAACAGTATTTTACATACGGCCCTGGCAGCTATCCTTATACTTTTGTTTTTAAGCTGGTTACAAAAAACAAGAACACCGCGTTTTTGCCTGACTGGAATCCGCTTACACATGATTTTCAATCGGTAGAATCAAGCAAATTCACGCTTAACTATCCCGAAAACTGGAATCTTAGTACCAACGAAAAAAACCTTGAATCGTTTGGTGTGACAAAATCAACCGGACCGGGAAAATATTCGCTTGAAATCAGTCAGGCCATGCCGATTACGAAAGAATACGGCAGTCCGCCATACTACGAAATTAAACCCTATGCTTCTCTTTCAGCCAATTACTTTCAACTTGAAAATATCAAAGGTCAGGCATCCGACTGGAATGAATTTGGTGAATGGTATCAAAGCAATATGCTTAGAGGGAATGAACTTGTGCCTGAAAATACACGAAAAGAAATTCTTTCGCTTGTTGAAGGTTTGACTGATTCAATTGAGATTGCCCGAAAAGTGTATGCTTACGTTCAGCAAAAAACGCGCTATGTTTCTGTACAGATTGGCATTGGAGGATGGAAGCCCATGACAGTAGCAAGTGTGGATGAACTTAAGTATGGTGATTGTAAAGCGCTTTCCTTTTACACCCAGGCCTTGCTAAAAGTGGCAGGTTTGCCTGCAACATATACCATTATTCATTCCGGCAATTATCCAACGGATTTAGATACAACATTGGTTTCAGTTCAAGGAAATCATGTAATTGTTTCCATTCCTTTGAAGGACACTACAATCTGGCTCGAAACAACAAATCGGCATATTCCATTCGGATATCTTGGTGATTTTACTGATAACCGTGCGGTACTTAGCCTGTCTGAAAAAGGCACTAAACTTGACAGAACGCCTGCCTATGCTGATAATGCCAATAAACAGGAAACTGTTGCAAAAGTTTCTTTGGATGCCGATGGAATGTTGAAAGCAAGCTTAACTTGTCGCTCTTCCGGATTGCAGTATGATGATAAATACTACCTGGAGTTGCAGAAAAAAGATGAAAATGAAAAATTTTATCAAAAGACCTGGAATTACCTTCAATTTTTAAAACTGACAAAAATCGACTTAAAAGCAGACAAGCACCAAATAGTTTTCGAAGAAAACATTGAGCTTGAAGCACAGAAATACGGCGAAATGAGTGGCAACAGGATGTTGTTTCAAGCCAATTTTTTCAACCGAAACACCTTTGTGCCTCCACGCATTGCCGACCGAAAACAAAAGTTAGTCCTTCCCAGAGGGTATTACGACACCGACAGCTATGAAGTAGAACTTCCGGTAGAATATGACATTGAGGCACTTCCATCAAAAGCAGAGATTGACAGCCGCTTTGGGCAATATGAACTCAGCGTGGAAAGAATTTCAGATCATAAGTTACTTATTACACGTTCCTACCTGAAAAAAAATGGCAGTTTCGCAGCAGAGGACTACAGCGACTACATTCAATTCAGAAGAGATGTTGCACGACACGACCAATCTAAAATTATCCTAATAAAAAAATAATTATGAAAAAGAACGGTATTCTTCTTGCTTTTTTAATTTTAATCACGGCATCATCATTCGCCCAAAAAGTAAAATTTCGTAAAATTCCGAATGAGGTACTTCAGGAAACTGTACACAAAATTGACAGTGAGGCAGAAGCTGCTATACTTTACGAATATAGCAGGGTATATTACACCTATAACTTAGGTGAGTTCAAACTCATCACCTATGTCCATAAGCGGATCAAAATATACAATCAGGTAGGTATGGCTTGGGGAAATTTCTCAATTCCTTATCACAATGAAGGCCGGTTTTCAAAATTCAGGGCCTATACCTACAACATGGTCGATGAAAAAGTAGTTGAAACAAAACTTGAAAATGACAGCTATTTCACAGAGGAATTCAACAAAGTGTTCAGCCGCAGGAAATTTGCCATGCCAAACCTTGCTCCGGGCGCTGTTATTGATATCGAATACGAGCTATCCGAACCTTCAACTATTTCACTGCGTCCGTTCTATCTTCAGCATGATATCCCTGTAGATTACATTGAATACGAAGTAGAAATACCTGAATATTATACATTTAACACTTCATTAAAGGGGCTTCCACTTTCTGTTCAAAGAAAGAACACCACCAAAACAGGTGCAATTACCTCTATGGACAGCCCCGGACAAGCTAAAAATATCAATTATACCATCAAAGTTGATGTTTATCAGGCAAGTGATGTGCCGGCATTGAAAGAAGAACCTTTTGTGCCAAGCATGGATAACTATCGAACCTCGGTCAACTATGAGCTCTCCTATTTTCGTGGCAGCAATGGCCGGATTATCAGTTTTTCATCAACATGGGATGCCATCGCTGACCGCTACAGGGCAAGTGACAACTTTGGTAAACAAATCGATCAACGGCTCAACGAACTCAATCCAGTGGTTGAAAAAGCCAAAAGCCTTCCATCTGATGAAAGAGTAAACTATCTCTACTATTTTGTCCGAAACAACTACAAATGGAACGGAAACAACGGAGAGTTCTGCGAAAAAGGCCTAAAAAAACTGGTAGATGAAAAGTCGGGCAATGTAGCTGACATCAATCTACTGCTTCTGAACTTGCTTAAAAAAGCTGATATTGAAGCACTTCCCGTTGTTATGAGTACCAGAAGCAATGGATTTTTAAACATCAGTCACCCAAGTTATACCCAGATCAATTATGTTTTGGCTGCCGTAAAAGCCAGCACAGGATTTATCTTTCTCGATGCAACAACATCATACCTTGATGCAGGCTTTCTTCCTGATCGTGCCATCAACCTCGATGGAATCATTATCACAGAAGACCGCAAAGGGGTGAGGGTTTCAATCGAAAATCCCAACAAAGGCAGCATCCAAAATAATGTTTTATCTGAATTAAAGGAAGACCTCACTATTACTGGAAAATTACGCACTATTTACAGCAATTATGATGCTGGCATAGCCCGATCGGCTTATAAAACAGCCGAAAAAGAAGGTGGATATGTGAAGAATCTGCATGAAAGATATCCAATGCTGGAAATTATCAGTTACAGCGAAAGCGGAGCAGACAGCCTTCAGCCCAGAATGGTTGAAAACATCGAATTTGTTCTGGATGGACAAGTTGACCAGGTGGGCGATATACTGTATCTAAATCCGATGATGATCTGGCAGGATAAAACAAATGATCTGAAAAGTGAGGAGCGCGAGTTTCCGGTTTTCTACCTGAATACAGGCATGGAAAAACACATGATTTCCGTCAAAATCCCTGATGGCTATCAGGTGGAATCGTTGCCAAAAGCCACCCGGCTTGCACTTCCGGAGGGATTGGGAAGTTTCATTTACACAGTTACAGCAACAGGAAACAATATCAGCATTCTTTATCAATATGATAAAGTCGCCGACATTATTTCTCCCACTTCCTATGCTGCACTGCGTAATTTCCGAACCCTTATGATAGATAAACAAGCAGAAAAGATTGTTTTAAAGAAAATATGAGTCGATTTTTGAAGACCAATACAGCCTTTTTTTCACAAATGATTACAAGGTCGTTTCTTTGTAATTCGGGATAAAAAGAAAATCTGTAGTACACAAATCTGAACCAAAAAAGGCCAATTTGATGAAAGAAAACTAATTCGTCTAGTTTGGCTGCAATTGGTATGAAACACAAAATACTTTCAATTATCATATTAATTGCTTATCTTTGTGCTAATTACATTTATTTCTGCTGGCATTTTATTTTCTTTCGCTAAATTTTCAATCGAAAACGGGTTTAAGTCAGATAACTTCAGTACTGTATTTCAGATAACATATATGTTTAAGTTTTTTTTAATGATTGTTTTTTTCGGATTGTTTGCCAACTGCAACCAACCTCTGGCAGATATTCCCATTGTGGAAATTATCCTGCCTGACACAATTGTAGTAGTTGACAATCGCAGAGCTGAACTCATAGCCTTCGCCAAAGAATACCTGGGAACAACCTATCGGTATGCCAGCATGAATCCTGGCGAAGGATTTGATTGCTCCGGCTTTGTTTATTTTGTGTTTCAAAAAAGTAATATTGCCGTGCCCCGCACCTCAGGAGGATACAAAAATCTTGGAACTTCATTGAAGCCAGAGGATTTTAGAATAGGGGATGTGCTCGTTTTTTATGGTTATCTTGATCATACTCAAATCGGTCATGTCGGCATTATTTGTGAAGCAGATGGCATGAAATCAAAATTTATCCACGCAACTTCAGGGAAACCTTATGGAGTGGCAATCAGTGATTTAGGTTCTGAAATGTATTCCCGTCGTTTTTACAAATGTATTGATGTAATACAATAGCCCTGCATTTATGCCGGCTTTACTCCTTGTAAAACAACAGCAAAGCCAGTCTGTTGTCTCTTTCATACACATCTTCGTAGAAACCGATACTGCCCAGATCATCCACCCAGGTTGTGAAATAGCCAATATATACTGGGATTTTTTGCTTTAAATTATAAATGCTTTCTTCGCCGGCATGCATGACAACATCTATTTTTTCAGGCGTCCAGTTTTCGTCATTTTCCAGGATTTTTATTGCCAGTTCTCTTGCCCTGTCAACGCGCACACAGCCATGACTGAACGCTCTGCTTTCTTCCTTAAACAGTTTTTTGGAAGGTGTATCATGCAAATAAATCTCATTCGAATTTGGAAACATGAACTTAACCAATCCCAATGAGTTGTATTTTCCGGGTAATTGGCGCACTTGTCCGTTATTCCACTCCATATTGTGTTTTTTAAGGTAGTTTTCATCCTTTTCTATGCCAGGTTTAACTTCTTTCTCAATAATGTTCTTTGGAAGGTTCCAATACGGGCTGAACGCCAGATAGCTCATCTTTCCGGCAAAGATTACGGTTTGGGTCATGATTTTACCTACCACCACATTCGACTGAAACTCAGTTTTGCCATCGCGGATAAATTTCAGTTCATAAGAAGGAATGTTCACAAAGATATACTCTTCAGCCAGAAATATTTCGTGCGAAAGCCACCGGCAACGCTCCATATTAACCACAATTGATTTGATGCGTTCACCAACGGGCACATTCATGTGTTGAATATGAACGGGCAAAAGAAGGGAGTCAGGTTTAAAGCCATTGCGTATTTGATATCTTAAAACAGCAGCTACCAAATCAGCATCATAGCTCTCGCTCAGATTGTTTTGAAAGAGATCACCGGTAATAAACAGAAATTCTCTGACCTGTAAGATAGTTCGTGCAGTGTCATTGGGTTTAAAGCTCTTTTCCCATGGATTCATTTCCACAGGTTTCCAGCCTCCGTTTTCTTCAATCTTCCGATACTGCTTCAAAGCATCGCGCAGCTTAAAGTATTGACTGAATAAAATTAAACTATCCCCGTTTGTTGATTCATCATCTGAGATGAACGAATCCAACATGTCAGTATAGGAAAGCTTTTTGCGGGGAAGCAGCCATCCGATTGATGTTGTGGATTTCTTATCAATACCACCGAACATTTTTTCAGCATAATACAAATACAAACTGCTCAGAAGCAGCTCAGTATCAGTACTGTTCAACTTGTTTTTTGTTCCATCGGTAAAAACTCCATCAATCACTAACTGGTATGGAAATGTAGCTGAAATTCCATCTTCTTCCATATCTTTCGCTTTACTGTTGAGTGAATAGCCATATTCTACAATGCCTTTCTCATCAAGCCAGATATGCCTGTATTGATTGTTTCGGTAAATCTCAACCAGATTTGTATGGTATTTTTCTAAAGCCGGATAGGATGCAAAAAACGAAAGAACAAGCGTGCTATCAAAAGGGATCGTGCTGTCACCAATCTTTTTGACATTTTTTTGCGTGCACGATTCACCGGCAAAAAATGTAAGTGCCATCATGATGACAATAAATATGTGGAATTTTTTCATTTTTGTGTGTGGTCTTTTCAATTTGAAAACAGGAAACTTAAACTAAGTTTTACAATATGTAACTTCTTCCAAAAATCTGCTGACAGGCTTTATAAAATTAAATTTCGGTTGATGGCGGTCAGATTTGAGTTTATATCACCACAGTCTCTTTCGCGAAAAGACCGACATTGTATATAGCCAATATGTCCCAATATTTAAAGATGAAGCGATGCAAACAACTAATCTGCAATGTTTTATTCAGCATGAAATATGAATGACTGACTATTATTAACCCAGTCGCTGTTCTTGTAAAATTATCTGCAAAGATTATGCTTTCTGTAGCAGAATGTGTTACATAGTTCCGGCCAAGATTTACATAAATATCATTAATTGCATAGGTGACCTGTGAGCAATTACTTTTGGATAATGACTTTCAGATAGATATTTTATAGTTCTACCCAATTTACACTAACGCTATATGCATCAATCTTTATTTCAATTATGTCAGTTTCGGGAAAGGAAAAGCATTACAAAAGTTGACATGGCCAAAAAGCAATTTTCATGAGTCAATCTCTGTCCTTTACAATAAATCGCTGGCAGAAGCTAAATAAACCACTGGATTTTTTGGATTAATCAAAATCGTTTCTACCTTTGAAGGACTCAATGGATACAAACATCGAAATGATTGAAAGCAGACTTTTTTCTTTATTATCTGTTTCATTAAAAGAATGGATATTGGTATTTATAACATTTATTTTCAGACATTTAGAGATTTTTAAGATTATTGAAAATCTGGAAATAGTCACCTCAAAGGCGATTAGTCATTCCTTACCAAACACAATTATTAAGGGTATTACACACGAAGAAGTAATCTTAAAAATTTCTTTAACTCATACTTTATGAACACGAAAAACATAATTTGGATTTATCCATTGATCGCATTGCTGGTTTTCTCAACTTTTTGCTGTAGTTGCAAAAAAGATGACGAACCCCAAACAGATGACATTGCTACTGATTATTCGAAGACGGCTCATTGGTTATCTATACCAGCTCCGATAATGGCTGTTGATGTTTTTTATCTTTATCCGACATGCTGGGAGAAGGTTGATTCAACAGAACCAAATATTTGCAACATCAACAATCCTTCTATGTTGGCTGGAGCAACCCCTGTATTCGAACGACAGGCAACAGCTTTTGAAACTTTTGCAAATGTTTATGCTCCATATTACCGGCAGGCAGACGCTATATATACACTAAGATTAACAGAAGAGCAGCGGGAAGTGGTCATAGGAGGGATACCAACATTAGATGCAGTTGCAGCCTTTGATTACTATATTAAACAATTTAATAAGGGACGTCCATTCATCCTGGCCGGTCATTCACAAGGTTCAAATGTTCTGATCCATTTGCTATCAGGATACATGAAAGAAAATCCGGGAGTTTATCAGCGCATGATTGCCGCCTACGTAATCGGTTATCCTGTTACTTCAACCTATTTAGCCAATAATCCGCATTTAAAATTTGCCGTAGGTCCCGATGACACTGGTGTAATTATCTCATACAACACTCAGGCTCCCAGCGTTATTCCACCTCATAATCCAGTGGTATCAAATATTGTGGGCCTTGTTATCAATCCGATAACCTGGACAAGAACCGAGGCAGAAGCAACAACGGCTGAGGGCCTGGGTTCACTCATGCCCGATTCTGTGACACTGAAATTTCACCCGGTTCCTCAATATGCTGATGCCAGAGTAGATGTTAATAAAGGTGTATTGATCTGTGCTTCTGCAGATTCAGTTGGGCTGTATAAATTTACAAAACCTTTTGGGATGGGCGTTTATCATAGTTTTGATTACCCGTTTTACTACTTCAATATACGTGCAAATGCCGAAAACAGGGTAAAAAAATTTCTGAGTAAATAAGCCGTTGAAGTTCACTTTCTACATTGACAGATGAGTCTTTAACCGCAAAAATTCTTTTGGTTTGATTTAAAGAAATTCACTCAATAGCAATCATTTACGCTAAAACAATTGACCCTTTTAAAATCATTTCCTCTTTTTAGAAAGTAATAATCACTTTACCCCTTGGCCTGCCTTTTTCTGCAAATTCAAAGGCTTCGGCGGCTTTTTTTAAGGGAAAAATGTGTTCTATCACAGGTTTTAGCTTATTCTCGCTGAAAAGTTTTTCTATCTCTGCGTAATCTTCAGGGCGTTTGCGCATATTGGATGAAGTAATCTTTTTGCGTGTGAAAAGCCAGATCAGATTCGTTACAAAAGCCGGAGCCAACAAGATGAGGGGCGAGGCGTAGATGCCATCTTTCTTAAGCAGGCGTGAATAATCTTTAAATTTCATCTGTCCCCATGCGTCAAAAATGGCATCAAAGGGCACTGAAATATTTGCCATTTCTGCTGCCGTGTAGCCAATTGTTAGGTCTGCACCAAGAGCTTTGGCCAGATCATTGTTTTTCTGACTACAGCTAGCTGTTACAACAGCGCCTTTTGCTTTGGCAATCTGTACTGCAAAGTGTCCGACGCCTCCGGTAGCACCGTTGATCAGCAAATTACTTCCTTTTGTTACGCCGCATCTTCGTAAGCCGTTGAGGGCAGTGAGCGCAGCCACAGGAAGTGATGCCGCCTCCTCAAATGACATGTCGTTGGGGATAAGTCTGGCGTTTTTTGGCTCTGTTACCAAAAGCTCAGCCATAGATCCGGGTTTGCCTAAAAAGATGGGAACTGCGCCATAAACCCTGTCGCCAACTTTAAACTCAGATTCGCCTTTTGTAGCTTTTCTTACAATTCCGGCAAAGTCAGTACCGACTATCTTGGGCAATTTTGCAGATGGTAAAAACTTTGTGTTCGCATTGTTGATTTTGTAGTCAACCGGATTGATAGAAACAGCTTTCACCTCAATCAACAATTGCTTTTCACTGGCAACCGGATCTGGCAAATCGCCGTAAATGCTGCTGACGGCTTTATTAAAGGATGACTTATAAAATGCTTTCATGACAAAATGGTTTCAGATTTCAGAAGTTGTAAATGTAGTCATAAAGCAAATAAAAGGCAGAGATGTTTTAGAAAAAAGAAATTATCAATGCCGTTGCTAATGAAAACAGTCCAATGACACAAAGTCGTTGCAATAGGCGGAAAGGCACAATTGAAAGTGCAATCGGAATAATTGCAAAAAAGCTTTAATCAAAATCTATAAAATATTATAGATGTGACCTTTATAGTTGATTTTTACGAAAATGTCAAACCCAAATTATCCTGACAATTAAAGTAAAAGAAAAGATTGCGATCTGAACAGGGGAGGAGCATCCTGTTTGAACAAAAGAACCAATAAATCTAAAAATCTCATCGATAATTGTACTGACGGCTGTAATACTCTTCGTTGGTGGCCGATGACAGAAAAGCGTTGTAAACTGCTCCACCGCATGACTGGCAAAGAAGTTTACGTGTTGCCGGAAAATAGTAAGCCATCGAATCCTGAGGGATTTTTTTGGAACACTTGCTGCATGTCGAAAAAAAGCGTGTGCGAAAGGCGCGTGGATCGTTTTCATAGTGTCTCATGATAAAAATGTATTTATGGTTTACAACTGATTTTATGTCGGTGAATCTTGTCCTTCATTCTTTGTTTGCAATCCGGATCTAATGAATTGAGTATGGAATCCATTGCACACAGCTTGAATGACAATTTTCATTTTGATTAGTTTTTAATCATTTTTGACACACTTAAAATACATTTTTTTTAATACACTACTAATTATTTATCAATATTTTATATTTTTTTAAAAAATTTATAAGATCAAGATATTTTGTAAAGGATCAGGCATGCTGAAGTTAATAATGATTAGTTTATAATCATTATTTGAAGATGTAAAGATGTGATAAGTGAAACAATTGACCTTGCTGTATCATTTGTAACAGACTTGAATCTTTCGGTGGTATAAGGTAAATTTCAGAAGAACTAAAATCTTAAAAAAAATTAGTTGCAATAAAAATGCTGTCTCATCGGATTGGTTTTTTAACAAGGGATTATAATGCTGCAGTCATGAATAATCTAAATAAACATGCTGTTATGGGAAGACAGAAAAAGAAAGATATGCGATGTCAGAGGAGTGGCGCAATGACGTTGAATGCATTAAAATTTTGATGCTTCATCGTTTTGAAGTGCATCAGACAATTTCCACTTTACTCTTTCCATTCGATAGCTTGCTGACTTTAATCTGAACCGGAATCCTTTCGGTCATTTCCTGAACGTGTGAAATGACGCCAACCTTACGCCCTTGATTGTGAAGTCTTTCGAGTGCATCCATTGCAATATTTAAGGTAGTTGGATCTAAGGCTCCAAAACCTTCGTCAATAAACAAGGATTCCACTTTCATGCGATCTGATGACAAGGAAGCCAGCCCAAGTGCCAGCGCAAGTGATACAAGAAAGGATTCGCCCCCTGAAAGCGAAAACACGGTTCTGATTTCGTCACCCATATCTTTATCAAGGACTACGAGCCCCAAAGTATGTGGAATGCGTTCAACTAAATACCTTCTAGTGAGCATATTAAGGTGAATATTTGCAAAACTCAACAAAACGTCAAGCGTATATTCCTGTGCGATATGTCTGAATTTTTTACCATCTGAAGAACCTATAATTGTATTGAGTTTGCCCCAGTTCTCTGCAATGAGTGTTTTCGCTTCAATTTCTTTGAGCAGAACGCCAATTCTGTTCTTGTTTTCACTGTCCTGTTTAACCCGAAAATCAATTTCATTCTTTCTTTTTAAAGTTTCGTCCCTGCTATCTTTTGAAAAAGCAAAAAGTACATTGACTTCATCTGTTGTTTTCTCTGAAATTCTGTTATCAATATGATTGGTAAGTTGTCGTTCTTTGTCAGTATACAGTGAGTGCGCATTTAATACTTTATTTTCCAGCACTTTGAGTGCATTACTTTCAGCTTCTCTCCAGGAAAAAGAATATGAAAACAGTGACAAAACCATGTCCTCATTCAGAGGAGAGATGTTTTTTTTGTTGTATTCCGTGAGCCATTCGTTAATGGAATTATTTTCCAGCACAATACTTTTCTCAAGTACAGCTAAGTCATTGATTAGTTGCAATTGTTGTGTTTCGGAGATTGTGATCGCTTTGGTGAGTTCTTCGAATTCACTGCTCCTTTTTGACTTTCTTTCTTCACTGAAAACAATGTCTTGCTTCATCCGGCTTTCAACAAGCTCAATATCTTCCCCATCGAAAATTGCGCGGCGTTTATCAGTTAATTCATTTGCTTCTTTTGAAAGTTCTGTAAGCTTTTCTTCCTTTTTGGAAACCTCAATCACAATGCTATCAACATGATTTTTAATATGTTCTATTTCAACACTTAAACTTTTACTATAGTATTGACTTTCTTCAAGTTTTTTGATTTTTGTGTTCCATAAACGCGCAAATTCTGCCAATTGACTGACAAAAATAGTGTGATTTCGTCTCCAGTTTTCTGCCCAATCCGGATTCCGGAAATAGGCTGATAGAAAAGCTTCAGTTTCACTCAATTCAGCTTCTAAGTTCATAGACTGCTTATTGAGTCTATCGAACTTTTCTGCACATGAAGTAAGTATCCTTTCAATGTCTTTCAAATTGTTTACAAGGCTATTGAGGGCTTTTTCAAGTTTTTCGAAACGTATTTTATTCTCATCTAAACGCACTTTTATCGATTTGTAAAGATCGATTTCCTTTTGCAATTCCAGAAGTCTGTTTCCATAAGCATCAAGTTTCTGTTGAAGGTATAAAGCTTGATTTTCATATTCAACCGCTTCAATTTCAAGCTTATAAATGAATTCATCCCATTGTAACTTTAAGTCTTTCTGGATTTTGGATTTTACTTCATTCGCAGTATTTCCCTTTTCAATTGTACTTTGAAGCCTTTCGCATGCCTCTGTCAGGGCACTGTTTTCACGTAGCGATAATTCATAAACGTCTTCATTTCTTCTGTGTTCAGCTTCGAGCGCATGCAATAGTTTGTTCAACTTCGGATTTTGGTCTGCAAAAGGATGGTGTGTGCTACCACACACAGGACAAGCATCACCTTCAATGAGTTGTATGCGAAGCGCTTCAACATTTTCAGCCGTTTGAAGCCGCGCTATTTCCAGGGAACGGGCAGAAGCTTCTTTGATGATTTTTGAATCCGATACCTTTTTAATTGATTCAGTCAATTGCTGTATTTTCTGCGTCAATTCCAATTGATTTGATTGAAGAATACGTTGTAATTCAGCAAGTTCTATATCAGCATTTAACAATAATTGCCAATGTGTAAGTGCATCCTTTGTTTGTACTGTTTTGGTGTCGATTAAAGCTTTTTCTGTCTCTAATGCATGAAAAGGTATTGATGCAAGTAATTCATTATCAGCATTTAATTCAGACTCAATTGATTGTAAATCTAAAGCTAAAATTAATTTTTGTCCCTCAAAATCTGTTTTGTTATTTATAGCAACATTTTGATCCTTGGCATTTTGTTGCATTTCTTCTTGCATTTGGCTGAGGCCTTTAAGGGCTTTTTGACCATTTTCAAGCCTGGATTTAATGAGCTCGAAATTCTCTGCAACAGCTTGATTATTTTGATTGGCTTCCTTCCATTTAGTTAAAGCAGCTATTTCGTTGGAAAGTGTAAATAGTTCATTTTGTTTATTTTCCAGATTTTGAATTTCTTTGTTCAGACTTGATTTTTGATCAACATACTCTTTTTGGGCATTGTTTACCTGCTTTGATTTTTCTACCAGAAGAGAGTCAAGTATTTTTGCATTTTCTAAAATTGGCTTTGATAATTCATATTCGTTTTTCTTCTCATTTAAACTTTTTTCTACTGCATTCAGATCTATTTTGAGCTTTTCTTTTGCTTGAAGTTGATTTTGGAATAGCTTTTTTAAGTTATTAAATTCCAGATGTTTATTACTATTTGACTCAACCGATTTTTTGCGTGCATCCACATGGGTTCGGAGCGCCTGAACTGTTTCAATCTGCTTTAGAATTTGTTTGCGTTCTTCAGCTTTTTGCTCTTCTTCCAAAGCTTTTTTCCAGGCTTCCTCAGAAATGGACTTTTCCGATTCCATTTTAGATAAGGTTGTATGCCAAATGATTTCTTTCTCCAATTCAATGATCTCACTTTCGAGCTTTGCCAGCTCAATATTCAACGCCTCTTTTTGCAGGTTAAGGTCTTCAATTTGCTCAGCTGAAAGTATTTCAACATTTTCTATATGCTTGTGAAGATCCCTGACAACTTGCTCAGCTTGTTTTGTGTTTTCAAAAACCCTTTTTGAAATTTCAGAAAATATAAAAGTGCCTGTAAGTTTCTCGAGAAGAGATGCTTTTTCGTCCTTTTCAGCTTTCAGAAAAGCTGTAAAATCGCCCTGAGCCAGTAAAACCGATCGTGTAAACTGTTCAAAATTTAGTCCGACCAAGCGCTCAATTTCTTTGAGCGTTTCTATCTTCCTGCCTGCATAAATGACATTGGAATCAATATTCGTCAATTCCACTGTATCCGACTGCAGCGCACCCTCCGCTTTGTTTCGTGCGCGCCTCACACGCCAGGCAGCGCGGTGGTTCTGACCATCAACACTTACAAAATCAACCTCAGCAAATCCATCGGCTGTCCCATCCCTCAGAATTCCGCGAACATCACCCTGACTTATACTGCTTCCCTGAACATCTTTAATCTCAATTCCGCTTTCTTTTCCTTGCTGATAACGCGGTGTTCTTGCATAAAGTGCAAGACAAAGGGCGTCCAGAATTGTGGATTTTCCTGCACCAGTTGCTCCCGTAATCGCATAGATGCCAGCCGATTTCAATGGCTCCTGTGTGAAATTAATTTCTGTTTCACCTTCAAGCGACGCCAGATTCTTTATACGTATGGCTAAGATCTTCATTGGCTATTCTCCTGCATGTGTTACTTCATTTTCTACTTCATTGAAAAGCTTCAAAAGTTCATCCGGAATGGCGGCATTGTATTGTTTTTGATAAACTCTTGAAAAAACATCAATGGCTTTTAACTCATTGAGATGATCCGGTGCTACAAAATTTAATGCATGTTCATTGTCCTTGTTTTCGGGGTATCTCACATCGATTTTCGCCAGTCTTACTGCCTTTCCTTCAATGGCCTTCTCAACTTTATGCCGCAATGCCGGTTCAGGGCCATTCAGCAGCACCCTAACTTCCAAATAGGGAGCAATTTCGGTTTTTTCATTCATCTGCGGCAAAGAATCAAGTTCAAAGATCACATCCTTTAATGCCTGATGCTTTAATGGAAGCCGGAGAAGCGGCACCGCAAGTGGAATCACAAGAGTTCTTAGATTGCTCATTTCACCGTTTTCAAGTTCGAAAACTACAACCTGATGTTGGTAATTTTGCTCCGAAAATGACATGGGTAACGGACTACCGGAATATCTTATATGTTCTTTACCTCCAATTCGTTGCGCTTTGTGAATATGTCCAAGTGCCACATATTTCAGATCGTCATGAAAGGCTGATGCCGGAATATATTCAACTCCTCCCATAATCAGTCTTTCCGTTTTGTCATGATCAGACAGAGTGGCGTCAAGTGCATGCAAGTGACCCATAGCTATCATCTTTTGGCCGGCATCCATCTTCTCTTTTGCATAGTGATACAGTGTTTCGTAAAGCAAAACAACTCCTTCAGCATAAGAGCCTCTGCTACCGTTGGTTATGGGATAATCGCCCATGCGCAAAAATGGTACAGCCAGACACCATATCTTTGTTGATCCGTTTGTATCTTTCAATGGAATGATAAACTTCTCATAATCAATCTCTCCAGATTCATTTCGATCTAAAAGGCCAACGATATGAATATTTGAAGATTCCAGCAATGGCTTAGGTGATTCAAGGCGGGAAGCAGAATCGTGGTTTCCTGCAATGATAACAACCTGCAAATCCGGATTTACTTTTACTGCCTGATTCAGAAATGTATAGAACAACTTAATTGAAGCTGCAGCAGGATTTGACAGATCAAAAACATCACCACTGATAAGCAATACATCTGTCTTTTCATTTTTGATGGTTTTGACGAGCCAGCTTAAAAACTGCTGATGCTCATAAGTCCGGTCGTATTCGTAAAACAATTGTCCGATATGCCAGTCAGAAGTATGCAGAATTTTCATGAAAAAAGATATATGATTTATTTGAAAAATTGGATTTTTAGTTTCCCTGCATTGACATTCTTAGATTTTTTGTCTGTTTTTCAATCAGCTAAGCAAGTCAGAGAAGCTAAAAATTGAACAGGTGAAGGTAGAAATAAAAACTAAAATCGCGGATGAAAACATCGCAGTTTTTGTTGCCTTTCCATTGATATAACGCAATCTAATACCCTATCAAATTTCGAACTGTTTTTGCCTTACACAAAAGGATTTGCAGAAAAAAAATGTTATTGAAAAAAAGCTAACCGAAATTCTAACGAAAAACACTATCTTGCGCCAAACTAATACAATAACACATGAAGAAAAGAAACTTAGCTGTAATTTTAATGCTTACTCTAAGCAGTTTCATTATCTCCTGCGGAAGTCCAACTCCAAAAGCAACTGAAGAAGTTGCTGTTGAAGCTGAAAAATCGACACAGGATTTATTTTTTGAGCGATTCAAACAACTTGAAGGAAAGAAATTTCCCGGCAAAGAAGTGTACATTCAGGAAGGACGTGATAGTTGGTCACACCTTGAGCTTGAAATGTATGTCAGAGAATGGTCTGAAGACGTTGTTTATGTGCCTTTCCGCGTTGGCGACAACAACTCAAGGACATGGACTATTTTCCGTCAGGACGACAACAGACTTTGGTTGCGCCACGATCACAGACATGAGGATGGAACACCCGAAGATGTTACAATGTATGGCGGATTTACTGCTGATGGAAGTGATTCGTTTAAACAGATTTATCCGGCTGACGAATATACTTGTGAATTAATTAGTTATGCCTGCGACAACGAATGGACAATGATGTTTGACGAAGAAATGACAACTTTCAGCTATATACTGGCCAAGTCCGGTGTGCTTGTTATAAGAGTTGACTTCGATCTGACAAGTCCTGTAGAATAGGGAGTAAATAAAAAAAACCGGTATAAAACCGGTTTTTTTATCTGTTTTAGAATTAGAATCTAATTTATTCAGATACAATCCAATCAATAATTTCTTTGTCGAGCGGGTCGGTACGCGGTTTTTTCATCGCTACGAAATCGCCGTTTTCATCAATCAGATATTTCTGAAAGTTCCAACTGACATCAGAATCTTCAATGCCATTGTTCTTCTTTTCTGTAAGCCATTGATAAAGCGGATGCATATCATCTCCTTTTACAGAAATTTTTGACATCATCGGAAAAGTAACACCGTAATTTTCAGAGCAAAAAGCTTTGATATCGCTGTTGCTTCCGGGTTCCTGACTCATAAAGTTGTTGGCAGGGAAGCCAATGATCACAAAATCTTCACCTCCATATTGCTCATAAAGTTGCTCAAGCTTAGCATATTGTGGTGTGAGACCGCATTTGGAAGCAGTATTGACAACCATCACTTTTTTGCCTTTCAAAGATGAAAGTGCAAATTCGTTTCCATCAATATCCTCAACCACAAAGTCGTGAAACTTTTGCTGAGCACTGACAGTAGTGATTAACATCACCGAAAATAAGATAAAAAATAGATTTTTCATGGAATTAGTTTTTAATGATGTTTAAACAGCGGAACTGTTTAGTATGTTCATAAATTTGAAAAAAAATGATTTTGGCTTCTTCACTGAAAATTTAGTCTTTCTTGTTGGCTAAAGCTTTTTTAGGTCAAACTCTGTGAAGTCAAAATCAGGATTATCGAGAAAAATTTCCATCGATTCAACTTTTCCGTTGCGGTCGAGTCTGAAAGTTACAAAACCTTTTGGCAATGAAGGCAAGGGTTGAAATTCGATTTCAAATGTATCATGATGCCAGTGTACCATAGTTCCCAGAAAATCGGGACTGCGCATAAACTCCAGCATAAGTTTGCCATTCTCTTCACGCACCTGGATTGAATCGTACAACGGACAACCATAAAAACCAGTGTAATCATTCAGTTTAAGCGTATGTTTTGTGTTTTTAACCCTTTCAGCATTAAGGCGTTCATACTCTTTCTTCTGACTTTCCTCTCCGCTCTTGATGAGTGGAAGAATTTCGGCACTCCAGTCTTTTTCAACAGGATTATCGAGCAATACATCCAATGTTTGATACATCAACGGATAGTATAGGCTCGACAAAGAATTTGTAAGTATAACAAAACCAATGTTTTCCTCCGGAATGAACAATGTTTGAGAAATCATTCCATCATAACCACCATTGTGCGAAACGACTTTACGTCCCAGGTAATCCATCAGACTCCAACCAAGACCATAAGATTTAAAGTGTGTGGATGGGAATCTTCTTAACGAAGCTTGTGTGACATTGTTGATGGTGTTCGGGCTTTGCATTTCAAACATACACGCAGCTGAGATCATTGATTTGCCATTAAAACTGCCATTATTGAGGTTCATCTGAAGCCAGGAAGCCATTTCAGAGGCACTTGAAATCAACGAACCTGCCGGCCCCATATTGTCCCAATCCATCCATGGAATTGGTTTCAGCTTTCCATCAACATAAGTGTGTGGCTGTGCAACATTGTCTTTCATAGCAAGCTCACTTACATGTAAAGTTGACCTTTCCATGCCAAGTGGCTGCATAAAATTTTGTCGTATAAAATCATCCCAGCTCATGCCTGTTACAGCCGGAACTATTTCACCAGCAGTGATGTACATAAGGTTTGAATAACCAAACTGTTCTCTGAAGCCGTAAGTTGGTTTCAGATAACGTGCCTTTCTTATGATGTCTTCGCGGGTGTATGTGCTGCCATACCAGATCAAATCGCCTGCAAAAGTTTTCAATCCGCTGCGATGTGTTAGCAAGTCACGAATCGTCATGTTTTGAGTTACATAGGGATCATAAAGAGCAAAATAGGGGAGGTGCTTTACTACTTTGTCATTCCACGAAATCTTACCCTGATCAACCAACATAGCAAGGGCAGCAGCAGTGATTGCCTTGGTATTACTGGCAACTGCAAACAAAGTATTTTCATCAACGGCTTGCTTTGTGTAAATATCAATGACACCAAAACCTTTCACAAAGAGTACAGAATCTTTGCTTACGATGGCTATGGCCATTCCAGGAACATTCCAGTTTTCCATAGCTTTTTGATAATACAAGTCCAAAAACTCAAGCTTTGCCGGATGTACTTGCGCAGAAAGGGATACGTTAAAGTGCAGTATAACTGCTAAAAAGAGTGGAAAAAGTAATTTTTTCATGGACGATTTACTTTATTTAATTGAATATAATGATCTATTAGAGGCAAAATTTCACCGGCACTTCCCTGAAGAAAATAGTCAGAAATTCTGTTGGTATAAAATGAGGTTTCTTTGTTGATTTCAATAATTACTGCACCTGATTCTTTTGCTAAAGCAGGAATTTGATTGGCAGGACTTACCTCGCCGGAAGTTCCGATAATGAAAAACACTTTGCATTTTCGTGCTGCATCAATAGATTGCTGGTATGCTTTTAATGGAATTCCTTCACCAAAGAAAATGAAATCCGGTTTTAAAAGACCGTTGCAATCAGTGCATGTCGGAAGCATTTTTTCTGACAAAATACTTTCTGAAGAAAAAGTTTTATTACAATCAGTGCAAATAAGTCGGGATGTTGTACCATGAAATTCATATACCTCGCAGCTTCCTGCCATTTGATGCAGATTGTCAATGTTTTGCGTAATTATTGCATCTAGCATTCCTTCATTCTCCCATTTAGAAAGTATTTTATGTCCTGCATTGGGTTTCACATCAACGAAGAAATTGTAAAATATTTCTTTTATAACAGTCCAGGACTTCATAGGCTGTCTGAAAAAATAATCTATCTCAAGAACTTCGGGATTGTATCGACTCCAGATGCCACCTTCACCAAGAAAAGGTGGAATACCGCTCTCAGCGGAAATACCTGCTCCGGTAAAAGCTATAGAATAACTGCTTTTTATGACTATTTCTGCAATTTCTTTTGCCTGCAAATGAATTGAAGTCATTTATTTAAGATTGATTATCAATGAAATACTGTTAATATGGTATTTTTTGTTCAAGTTCAACCCAGGAATCAAATACACTTTTTGCCTCAGCAGTCATAAACTGACTTGTTGGCAGATCCCTTTGCTCAACACTTAAAGGAATTTGATTATAGATATAGGAGTCATCAAAACCAGCTTTTGCAGCATCTTCACGACCCGCAGCAAAAAACAATTTTGAAGGACGCGCCCAGTAAATGGCTCCCAGACACATCGGGCAAGGTTCACAGCTTGAGTAGATTTCACAGCCATCCAACTGAAAAGTATTCAGGTTTTTGCATGCATCTCTGATTGCAACCACTTCTGCATGGGCAGTAGGGTCGTTGTTGCTGGTAACACAATTAGAGCCTTTTCCAACAATAACGCCGTCTTTCACAACCACGGCACCAAAAGGACCTCCGTTAAATGACTTCAGGTTTTTTCTGGCCAGTTCAATGGCTTCTGCCATAAATGAATGCTGTTCAGGACTTAATTTCAAATCTTCTTTCATCTGAATCTATAATTGATAATCAATTTTTATTCTGCTGTAGTTCCCATTGCCCCAATTCCCAACAAGACTGGGATTAGCAATTATTGTTTTTAGAATTTCAAGAAAAGAACTTCTTGCAATTGTTTTTGCACCAAAACTTCGCAGATGAGGCGTATCCTGCTGCGCATCGATAAGCTCAAAAGCATTGGTTCTAAGAAAATCAACAAGATAAACAAATGCCACCTTCGAAGCATCTTTTTCGATATGAAACATTGATTCTCCAAAAAATGCCGTTCCTAACGACAACCCATATAGCCCTCCGACGAGTTTACCTTTTTTTATCGCTTCCACAGAATGGGCCAGTCCCATTTTATGCAGCTCAATGAATGCACTGCGCAACTCTGGTGTAATCCATGTTCCTTCCGATCCTTCGCGCAAAGTGTTTGCGCAAGAATCTATAACTGCTTCAAAATGTGCATCAAAACTAATTTCAAAATGCTTTTCCCTGATGGTTTTCTTTAAACTTTTTGAAACATAAACATCTTCCGGCTTCAAAATCAGACGAGGATCAGGCGACCACCAAAGTATAGGCTGATCTTCTTCATACCAGGGAAAGATGCCTTCAGAATATGCTTTTATCAGTCTTTCAGGCTTCAAATCACCCCCGATAGCAAGCAAACCCTCAGCAATAGCAGCATGGGCAGGTGGAAAAACGTTTGAATCATTCAATTGATAAATGTACATGCCCTTTAGAAATGCAATTAGTCGGTGATAATCATTTTAGATTTTTTCAGGCCATTTGATGTTTCAGCATGCACGATGTAGAATCCACTTTTCAAGTCTGTTGAAACCTGTTGACTTTCATTATAAATAGACTCAAATATCATTCGACCTGAGGCATCAAATATTTTGACTTTTTGGATGATTTCACCACCTTTAGCGCGGATGTGAAAATTTCCATTGTTTGGTTGAGGCATTATAAACAGTTCATTTTGAATGTCCTGTGCAAATATTTCTGTTTCACCAACAGCCTCGTCAAAATAAAATGAGAAGTTTCCGGCTGGTGCTGAAAGGGGATAAGTTACTGTTCCAAACGCTGAAACGGCTTCAAGATAATAACTTACTTTGTCGCCGGGCTGCAATCCTTCGATGATACCAATATTTTCAGGACATGCCATATAAACAGGCACTTGTGTATATTGATCATCAAGATTTACTTTATAATACAACCACATTTGTTGAAGAGATGCTGTTGACTCGCAATTGCTGTAGATATACATCTCAGGTGAAAATTGTTGCAATCCTGTTACTTTTCTGTGTCTAATGCGAACCAAATGGGCTGCAGGAACTTCTTTTGTGATGCAATGAATTGCGCCACCAAGTGGAGTAAGCATCTGGGCATCAACCATTATAATTTTGTAACCTGGCATGGCATTAGTATAGATTTGCTTCGCCTGAAGATCATATTCAGGAAGTCCGTATGATGGTACAATGACAGTATTGTTAATAATAAGCGAATTTGTATATGTCCGCATTTCATCATTTTGCGTTGTGGCCCATGTCCCATTAGCCTTTGGTGGCGCCGGTATTCTTATAATTTCGTAGGGTTTTCCAAAGGCGTTTGAAAGGTTTCTCAAAGTTTCAACATTTGCTTCAATAACTGGATAATCAGGTAAATGTTCCGGATAGGATGACACCAGAATGGTTTCGTAATCCAAAACTTTCATAAACATATCCACATGCTTCCAAATGCCACCTCCGCTGTTATTTAAACTTTCAAGAAAAGTAAAATCATGCAGATTAAACTTGTCAATTAGAATATTTCTGATCATTGCAGGCGAGTAGGCTGGATTTTGTTCATAAACACGGGTGGAAGCAAAACCACGCTTTAATCCATCAAAAATAAGGTTGCCTCCTTCAATTTCCAGTTCAAGTTCGCGCAACTTCCAACCCCATAGATTTGCAATCTGTCTGGGCAATGAATCATCTTTTGGCCTGTTATAGGCACTGTAGCCCATATCCAGAATAAATCTTTCGTTGCCCTGCCCAAAATTGCCATAAAGTGTCATCGGACCAAAATCCCTTATCCAAAGCGTTTCTGTATGGGATGGAATAAAATAAAGGTTTAGCGGCAGAACACCTCGGCTGTATAAATATTGTCTGATTTGAGTTGTGTCAAGCGGTGCTTGTCCAGGGTAATAAATTATCCACACTTTGCCAGCTTGTTGCGCTGCTTTCGCAATATTGGCTGTAATTGAGTCACGCGATGGGCTGTAGTCCCACACAAGCATTACACCTTCACTTTTCTCAAATTCGGCAGGATTGAATACCGCTACCTGCCCAAAAGATGGGGTGAAAAATGAAAATGCGAAAAGAAAAGGCAGTATAAAATATTGTAAACGTTTTTTCATGAGCTTTTGCACTATTGTTATAACCTATTGTTTCTGAATCAAACCGGCTGCTAAAGTAGTGACTTTTGCAGAATTAAAAACTGAAAAACACAAAATGATAACTGAATTCATCCTGCTAAGTCAGGACATAAATGATTTAAGGTGAATGAATACTATTTGCACATTCATCAGCAGATTAAGAATTTAGCTGTAAAAATACACTAGAAACCAGCTGCTTGTCCGTCCTTTCTGGATTCAGAAGCGCCATAATACACGCCGGTTTTCAGATCGCGAAGGATAGCCTGATAACCGCCATAACCACCAACATCAAATTTTATCCGGTGCCCCATTTTCATCAGTTCTCTGATAATTTCATAGTTAAATCCGGATTCAAGATTTACCCAACCTCCATCTGTCATTGGGTTTCCGGTTGGTTCAGTCGATCCTTCATGGCTTATGCGTCCTGCATCTCCTGCCTCCTGTAGGTTCATTCCAAAATCGATCAGATTCACTAGAACCTGCACGTGTCCTTGTGGCTGCATGGCACCTCCCATAAGGCCAAAACTCAGCCATGGCAGACCGTCTTTAGTTACAAAGCCGGGAATAATTGTGTGGAACGGACGTTTGCCAGGCGCATATACGTTTGGGTGGCCTGCTTCAAGAGAAAAAGACTCTCCACGATCCTGAAGTACAAAACCAAGGTTAGTTGGTGTCATTCCGGAGCCCATTCCGCGGTAATTGCTTTGAATGAGTGATACCATATTGCCGGCTGCATCGGCTACAGTAAGATAGATGGTATTGTCAGTTTCAAGAATGCCTGCCGGATAACTTTTACCCGCCCTGTCTTTACTGAAAAGCTTAAGCCTTTCAGCAGCGTATGGCTTCGAAATAAGCTTGTCAACCGGCACCTTCGAAAAGGCCGGATCAGCGTAATAGCGCGCTCGATCTTCAAATGCAAGTTTTTTCGCTTCAACGAAAAGATGAATATATTCTTTACTTCCAAAACGCATTGCTTTCACGTCAAAAGGTTCCATCAGGTTTAACATCTGAAGCACAGCGATTCCCTGTGCATTGGGTGGCAACTGCCAGACATCATAGCCACGATAGTTGGTAGAAGCTGGTTTCACCCATTCGCTTTGGTGCGACGCCATGTCGGAAGTTGAAATAAATCCACCATTGGAAGCCATGTAAGAAGCAATAGTTTCAGCTATTTCTCCTTCATAAAAGCTTCGAAACCCTTGTTCAGACAGCTTTTTGTAAGTGTTTGCCAAACGTTGGTTTTTGAAGATTTCACCTTTAACAGGTGCTTTTCCTTCTACCAGAAAGGTTTCTGCAAAACCCGGATAGCTCTTAAGTCTTGATGAATTGAGGTTCCAGTAATAAGCAACTACTTCGGTGAGCGGAAATCCTTCTTCAGCATAGTAAACAGAAGGCGCAAGGATTTCTTCCACGCTAAGTTTTCCAAATTTTTTATGCATTTCGTTCCATCCATCCACGCATCCGGGAACAGTGACAGGAATTGGTCCATAAGAAGGAATTTCCTTTAATTTATTTTTTTTGAAATAGTCGATCGTGAGTGATTTTGGGGATCTTCCGCTGGCATTCAAGCCATAGAGTTGTTGTGTTTCTGCATCCCAAATTATCGCAAACAAATCTCCTCCGATTCCACAGCCTGTAGGTTCAACCAGACCAAGCAGCGCATTGGCTGCAATGGCTGCATCAATTGCATTTCCGCCTTTTTTAAGAATGTCAAGCGCTACTTGTGTTGCAAGTGGATGACTGGTGGCTGCAATTCCTTGCTGGGCGATTACTTCTGAACGTGTAGCAAAATTCCTGCCCGTTACGCGATCCTGACCGAAGCCATTTGAGGATGCAAGAAACAATAGTGAGAGAAAAAGAGTAATGATAGTTTTCATATTATTTGCTTATTACTTGGTCTAAAGAATTAATTATGAGTTGTATAGATTCCAATATTTCTTCCTCTGAAATCGTTAAAGGAGGTGCAATTCTAAATGCTTTTTCATGAAATAAAAACTGATCCACAACCAATCTGTTTTTCTTGAATAATTTCATCAACTGATCGATTTTCACTTCTGTTGCTACTTCAATACCCAACATCAAACCTATCCGTCTTATTTCTTTTACAGCAGGGTGGGGCAGGAGCGCCTTCTCGAAAATTTTACCTTTATGAATTGCTTTTTCCGGAAGATTTTCTTCAAGAATAACATCAAGTGCAGCCAAAGAAGCAGCACATGAAACAGGATGACCACCAAAAGTCGTAATATGACCCAATTCCGGATTGTTCGTAAAGGCCATCATTTTTTCTTTTGAAGATATGAATGCACCAATTGGCATGCCACCACCCATAGCTTTTGCGAGACAAATTATATCCGGGACAACACCGAAGTTTTCAAATGCAAAAAGCTTACCACTGCGACCAAACCCCATTTGAATTTCATCAAAAATCAAAATGCAACCCATTTGATTGCACCTTTCGCGCAAAGCATCTAAATAACCTTTTTCTGGTAAAATAATTCCAGCTTCGGCTTGTACAGGCTCAATTATTACAGCTGCTGTTTTGTTTGTGATTTGGCTTATCTGACTGAAATCATTGAAATCAAGCATTCTGGTTGAAGGCACCAGCGGACGAAAGGCATTTTTCATCGTTTCGTCACCCAACAAACTCAGAGCTCCGGCCGTGCCGCCATGATATGCGTTTCTGAAATGAACCAATTCGGCCCTGTTGGTAAGTCTTTTTGCCAGTTTAAGTGCGCCTTCAATGGCCTCACTGCCTGAGTTGACAAAATAAACAGCATTCAAACTTTCAGGCAGGTTATCAGTGAGCTTCGCTGCCAGTTTCACTTGTGGTGAATGCACAAATTTGCCGTAAACCATCACATGCATATAATCATCAAGCTGCAATTTTATTGCGTCAACAACCCTTGGATGCAAATGTCCAACATTGCTTACAGCAACTCCAGATACTAAATCAATATGCTTATTTCCTTCACTATCAATGAGATATATTCCTTTCGCCTGCACGATTTCAACAGGGTTATTCACCACTGACGGCAAACCCATATGCAATTGAAATAACTGTCTGTTGGTCAACATCAAATAAAATTTACACAAAATTACCATTATTTTCGCATGAATAAGGTCGAATTAATAATGAAACGAAAATTCAGCGGAAGCATTAACTTTGCAGAAATATTTTTCTATGTCATCCATTAGAAATAAAGTCGTCATTATCACAGGAGCCTCTTCCGGAATAGGAAAAGCAACTGCTTTGGAAGCTGCTTTCAAAGGTGCGCGTCTTGTGTTGGCTGCCCGAAGAGGTGAAGCCCTTAAGGATGTTGTTGATCAATGTGAAAATCTGGGTGCTCAGGCCATCGGTGTTGTGACAGATGTAAGCAAGGAGGAAGATTGTCGCATTTTAATCGGTAAAGCAGCCGAACAGTTTGGTCAGATTGACATTCTGATAAATAACGCCGGTATTTCTATGCGTGCTTTGTTCGAGAAGACTGATATTTCAGTTATTCGCAAGCTGATGGACGTAAATTTTTGGGGAACTGTTTATTGTACTAAATACGCGCTCCCATATTTGATAAAAAGCAAAGGATCTGTTGTAGGTGTCTCATCTGTTGCAGGTTACAAAGGACTACCTGGCCGAACCGGCTATTCGGCATCGAAATTTGCCATGCAGGGTTTTCTGGATGCATTGCGTGTTGAAAACCTAAAAAATATGCTTCATGTAATGGTTGCCTGCCCAGGTTTTACAGCTTCTAACATTCGCAATACTGCGCTTTCAGCTGATGGAAGCCAACAAGGAGAATCGCCCAGAGATGAATCGAAAATGATGTCGTCAGAAGCTGTAGCTAAACACCTTATAATTGCTATTGAAAAAAGGAAACGGACAATCGTCCTCACAACGCAAGGTAAAGTAACTGTTTTTCTTAACAAGTTTGTTTCTGCCTTTCTCGATAGATTACTTTATAATCACATGGCTAAAGAGCATGATTCGCCATTTAAATGATTCTTTGAGAACAATGAATGCTTGTTTTTATTAAGATTTCCAGTGTTTTTTTTCATTTTGAATTGATAGTGGCTTTTATTTTCTGCTGTTAACACTATGCCTTTTCATAAAGTATGCAATCTTTTCGAGCTTTGTAATCATATCGTAGTTTTCGACATAAACATGCTTTGGCACCTGAAGGTAAACGGAAGTAAAGTTTAAAATTCCAATAACTCCTGAATTTATAAGTATCATGCATATTTCACGTGCATAGTCTTTTGGAACTGCTAAAACACAGATCAAAATGTCCTCTTTCCTGATGATTTCTGAAATCATCGATATGTTATAAGAAGGCACATCAGAATAAGCCACCGGTTGATGGTTCTCAAAATGAAATGTTGCTGCTATTTGTAATTTGTTTGATGGTTGAGAAAAGTATTCCGAAACAGTGCGCCCAAGTTCCCCAATGCCCACAAAACAAACCTTCTCCGCCTGTTCGCTGTCGATGGCATCACCAATACTCTCAATAAGCTTTCCAATCTCATAGCCTTTATGCACATCGCCTGAAACGCCAATCAACATCATGTCACGTCTCACATTGGCAGGATTGGTTTTTAAAATTCGTGCAAGATTATGAGAATAAATATATCCATGCTCAAGAAATTGATAGTTCAAAAGCACACGGCGGTATTGACTTAAACGCTCAACTGTTTTCTCAGGTAGGTTTTTGAGCATAAGAACTAAAATTGAAAGAAATATATAAATCCTGCACGAACAACATAACCCTTGTGATTCAATAGAATCATCTGCGGGTTTTCAAAAATTCCTGCATAACCCAGTGTAAGTCTGGTTTCGAGCATCAGGTCAATAGTTGGAGAAATTTTGTATTTACCTGCCAATCCGATAATTGCACCAATATCATAGGTGTTTATTAAGTTTGTGGATGGACCACTAAAAATTGTCCTGTAAATTCCTGGTTCATATACAGGAATGAAGCTATTTGCACCAGCTGGATCAAAATAGAACGCCTCGTAACCTTCATAGTTGTTTACCAACAGTAATGAATAATAAATCCCTCCCTGAAAATGAATCCCAAATCGATTACCTCCTCTGTGATAATTCAACAGTAAAGGTAAACTCAGATAATCAGAGGAATAGGTAACATCAAAACCATAGAAGCAATCCCAGCAAACATAGCTACTTGTATCGGTCAACCTGAATCCATTGATATATCGTTCCATTCTAAATGTTCTTCTCTCAAAAACAGCCTCAACCTGAATGCTTAAGTTTCGGGTCAGATTGTAACCAAAAACACCGCCGATCTGCATTCCCGGACTATCTGAAAGTTTGTATGCAAAACTTGTATTAGCAATATCTCCAAAAGCAGCTCCACCAGTGAAACCTATATACCACGGCGGTTTGGGTGTTTCTGCAGTCTGTGCAAAAACTCCAAAACCAAATAAAATGGTGATTAAAATGAGGAGCGTATTTTTCAACATTTCAGAACGATAATGAAATCCAGTATACTCCAACAATTAAGGAGGCCATCGCGCCTGCTACTTGAATAGACTTAAAAATCACTGGTTTAAAGCGTTCACTGGATTGAAAAGAAACAAATCCAAGCAAAAAAGAGAAAGCAATCATTGCAACAACTGTTCCCAGTCCGAAACCAATAAGGTAAAAGCTGGAATCGGCCACAGTGGGAAAAGCAAGGGTAGGAAGTATACCTAATAAGTGAGAAACACCAGCCAATCCGTGAATAGTGCCTATGGCGATGGCAGAAAAAAACGATTGCTTAACAGGCACTTTGTGTTCATGTACATGCACATTTTGTGCACTGTGATCATGGGTATGGATATGTGTGTAGCTTTCTCCCTCTTCATTGCTGTGTGTATGAGGGTGTTCATGAAGATGAAGATGTTTCCTGCCAAAAATACGCCATAAAGCCCAAACGCCAATGGCAATAAGAATCAATCCTACAGCAAACTCACCATATTCTGAGATAGCCTCAATTGGTAAGACATTTTTAAAAAAAATAAACAATACGCCAATTAAAAGCATTCCGGCTGTGTGCCCCAAACCCCAGCCCAATCCAATAATCCAGGCTTTTAATTTGTTATCAATGGCTAGAGGCGTTACGGCAGCAAGGTGATCAGGGCCGGATACAACATGAAGAACACTAGCAAAAATTCCAATTAAAAAAGGTGCGCTAACTGCAAAATGATGATGATGGTCTGCATGAAGAAGCATCCAAAGTAAGGTATCGTTCATAAATTCAGCTTTTTTGCAAAAGTATGATTATTCCCAATATATACCTTTGACTTTTGGTCAAGAGTTTTCGGTTTTTCGAACAGAATCGCTACTTTTGTAAAAAAAACATTTGAACAGGTATTTCATTAAACTGGCATACAATGGCCGAAATTATCACGGCTGGCAATCACAGCAAAATGCCCATAGTGTGCAGGATGAGCTTGAAAAATGTCTTTCGTTCAAGCTAAGGGAAAATATTAAAATTTCAGGATGTGGCCGCACTGACACTGGCGTGCATGCGCGTGAATATTTTGCGCATTTTGATTCTATTGCACATTTTGATGAAAAAACAAAAAGTGACTTTATTAATCGTTTGAATATCTTTTTGCCTTCAGACATTGTGGTGTATGATCTTTATCATGTAAAAAATGAGGCCAATGCCCGTTTTGATGCCTTATCAAGAACCTATAAATATTATATAAGCAGAAAAAAGAACCCCTTTAAGAATGACACATCTTTTTATGTGTATGGCAATCTGGATTTGGATGCGATGACAAAAGCAACAAATCTTTTGTTTGAATATTCAGACTTTACAAGTTTCTCAAAACTTCATTCTCAAACGAATAACAATCTTTGCAATATATTGGAAGCAAAATGGATTGATTCAGACAGCATGCTGGTATTCGAAATTACTGCAAATCGCTTTTTGAGAAACATGGTGCGTGCCATCACAGGTACTTTACTCGAAGTTGGTCAGGGAAAACTATCTTTGGATGGTTTTAAAAATGTTATCGAAGCCCGCAATCGCGAAAGAGCCGGCTTTTCGGTGCCGGCTCATGCTTTATTTTTAGAAAAGGTTATTTATCCTGATGATTTATTTCATTACTGATAAAAAACTAACCTGAATATTTTGGAAAAAGTTTCAAATATCTGTCCCTTATAGCAGCTAAGGCATCTTTATCGAGATGCTCCTTATAGATGCGCACAAGATCAACAATACTGTTTTCCATAAAGAAATAGGCTGTGCAGGCATCAAAAAAGAGCAAATCTGTATCAAATTTTACCTCTTTTGTCAATTCGCAGAACGCTTTCCATTCAATTTTTCTTGGTATTTCAAAATAACCATGATGGTCTTGCTGCAAATCAAAATACATTCCTTCTCCAAGCTCTTCAAGGAAGAAAAATTTTTCAATTCTGATAAGACTCATGTTTCTGTCAAGATTTCGGCTTTTTTTCTTGAATTGAAGGCCAAATTTGATAAAATACTCTTGCAATGTGGCAATCTGATTGTAATTGGCCAGATCTCGAACCCGAACTGCGCTAACAGGGGGAAAACCCGGTACAGTAATTTCAGCTTGAACAGCGTCAAATTTAAAGCCTGCAATCTTAATTATCTCATTTACACTGCGCAGAATCTCCTCAACTGAATGATGATCATCCAACATAAGGTAAAGGTATAGAGGCTTTGATCCTTCACCTTTTTCTTCATAATATCCAAAAAATGGAGAAACAGACTCAAGCACACATGTGTCTTTTAACAAGATTTCATCCTCGATGCAACTCAGCGACTCTTCCTTTAAAAGGCCTCCAAAACGTTCAATTTTGATAGTTTTCATGATTATATTTCTAATTTGGTTTGAGCCATAAAGATAGCCTAATTTATTAAAAAGCGCAAGGCTATTGGATGGAATATTTTTTTTAAGTTATTGACCAAGAAATATAAATATCTATATTTGTATGTTCACTAATTCAAATTAAAACCTAAAAGAAAAAAGCTATGATTGGATTTACACCAGACAGCCGTCAACTTGAGATTCAGGAAAAATACCGTGACTTTGTAAATCGGTGGGTTATTCCTAACCGATTGAAATATGATCAATTGGCCGAGTTTCCATGGGAAGTCGTAAAAGCTGCCTATGATGAAGGAATTATGAATGGCCCGATGCCGAAAAAGTTTGGCGGAAACGATTATTCCATTCTTGACGGCGCACTTGCTTCAGAAGAACTTGGTGCCGGTTGTATTGGTATAGGCATAAGTATTGATGCAAACACATTGGCGTTAACACCTTTGTATCTGGCAGCAAACGAAGATCAGCAGAAACGTTTTTTTGGACAAATCAATGAACAAAAAGCTGTTGCTGCCTATGCACTGACTGAGCCGAATGCAGGATCTGATGTTGCTGGTATAAAATCACAAGCAATAAAACATGGGGATAAGTATATCCTTAACGGACATAAACGCTACATTACCAATGCTGAAGCTTCCAGTTTCATCACAGTTTTTGCGCTGACCAATCCCGAAAAAGGTGCCAGAAGCCTTACTGCCTTCGTTGTTCCAACCGACTCACCAGGAATCGAAATCAAGCCAAGGTTGCAGAAAATGGGTCAGAAAGCTTCGGTTCAAAATGAACTCATTTTTCATGATGTCGAAATCCCCGAAGCAAACAGACTGGGTGATGAAGGCACCGGGTTTCTGATCGCCATGAAAACTTTTGACCGCACCAGAACCGGAGTTGCCGCATTGAGCGTTGGAAACGCACGCGCTGCCTATGAAACAGCGCTAAGCTGGGCGAAAAAAAGAATTCAGTTCGGAGCTCCAATCACAGCCAACCAAGGAGTAAGTTTTATGCTTGCCGATATGGCCACAGAAGTTGAGGTAGCACGACTGATCACCTGGAACGCTGCCTGGGCTTATGACAACGGTATGAGAAATGCCAGTAAACTCTCTGCAATGTCGAAAATGTTTGCCTCAGATATTGGGATGAAAGTAACAACGGATGCTGTTCAGGTTATGGGTGGAGAAGGCTACAGCACTGAGTTTGCAGTTGAAAAAATGATGCGCGATGCCAAACTCTGTCAAATTTATGAAGGAACCAATCAAATTCAAAGAGTAGTTATTTCAAAAAATATTTTGAAATAACAACATGATTTAATTGGTCTTAGATTCAAAAAGTCCGCTACATCGAATGCAGCGGACTTTTTTTATTCAACAGAATTTTGATTCATCCAAAAGACTGCTATGATTCCTTATCTAAAAACAATATCTGTTTTCTTCAATCAGTTTTTCGGCAATTCTTCTACGGGCATCTTTCACGTTTATAGGATTTAACCTGCAAAGTTGTTGCATTGCGTTAATTAATTCGTTTTGCTGCTCTGCTGCGGCAAACGAAACAATCGCATCAATTCCTGATTTCATTATGATTGATGAGGACTCGTGGGCAAGCACATCAAGAATATCTCTGAATAGCAAACTCGCTTCAGTTCCTTTCATGTTTTCAATTTTTTTGACGCGCAACAATGTAGATTCAAATCCATAAAGTTGCATCAGCATATCCGAAAGATTCATCAGCACCTCTTCTTCTTCGGCAAGCTTGCGTCCAAAAGCCTCAGAAATACCAGGTATAAGCATTAAAACTGCTTTTTTCAAATTGTGTACTGCAGCTGTTTTTTCATCAAAATAGGGGAGACCCTCTAGTTTTTCTGCCTCAAAACGTGTATCATATGCCTCTCTTGCTTTTTCAAAAAGGTTAATTTCGTTTTTCATGCCTCTTTTCAACAATGTGTCAACCGACAACAAACGATTAATCTCATTGGTTCCTTCAAAAATACGGTTGATGCGTGAGTCACGATAGGCTCTGTCAACAGGTGTTTCTGACGAAAATCCCATACCTCCGTAAATCTGCACCGCTTCATCTACAACATAATCAAGGGCTTCTGAACCATACACTTTCATCAGCGCACATTCGATAGCATAGTCTGCAACGCCTTCAATATTGGCTTTTCCATGCTCTAGTCCTTCATATTTCAGCTTTAGAATATTATCCTGAATGTCTTTGCTTGCGCGATAAATGGAAGACTCTGTGGCAAATGTTCGCACAACCTGCTGAGCTAATTTATGTTTGATAGCTCCAAATTCAGCAATTGCCTTACCGAATTGTTTGCGCTCGTTGGCATAGTTTACAGAATGAAGTATAGCTCTTTTGGCTCCACCAACTACGGTTGCACCGAGCTTTATACGGCCCAAATGCAATATATTCAGCGCAATACGGAACCCTTCACCACGTTTACCCAAAAGATTTTCAACAGGTACTTTAACATCATTGTAAAAAATCTGACGTGTTGAAGAGCCTTTTATACCCATCTTTTTTTCTTCCGGATTCATGCTTACGCCTTCCCATTTGCGTTCAACAATAAAGGCACTGAGCACCCTGTCATTGTCTATTTTGGCAAAAACGGTTTGTACATCCGCAAATCCGCCATTTGTTATCCACATTTTCTGACCATTCAGAATATAATGCTTTCCATCTTCTGAAAGAACAGCGCGTGTTCGTCCGGAGTTAGCATCGGAGCCGGCTCCGGGTTCTGTAAGGCAATAGGCTGCCATCAATTCGCCGGAGGCAAGTTGAGGAATGTATCTAGCTTTCTGGTCTTCGTTTCCGTAATATAAAATTGGTAAAGTGCCAATTCCTGTATGTGCCATAATAGCAACAGAATAGGAATATCCCGAACCAAGTGCTTCGTTGGCACGCATTATATTTAAGAAATTTTGCTCGAAACCACCATATTCTTCAGGTATTGAAAGCCCTAATAATCCAAGCTCTCCTGCCTTTTTGAGCAATGAAGCCATCAAATCCGGTTCTTGCTTATCAATACGGTCAAGATTGGGAAATATCTCTGTTTCAAGAAAATCCTGACAAGACTCTGAAATCATTTTTGTTTCTTCATCAAATTCCTCAGGTATAAAAACATCCTGAAATTCAACATCTTTGATAAGAAACTCGCCTCCTTTTAAAACTGGATTTTTACTCATTTGATCTAAATTAATTTGCGCAAACTTACTACTTTTCATCAAACAATCTACTGCAACTGCTTTAGCATACGTTATTTAGAAAAACTCTAAATTTGATGGCAATAAAATAGTCCGTATTTCCATCCAGGTAAAACTGATTGTATTTAAAGTAAAAAACACGAACAATTAGTCCGTGTTTTCACAAATATCAGATTAGAAATGGCTTATGCATCAGATTTAACCGTCTCATTCTTAGTAACCTCAATTGTTATGTCAGAGGTTTCTTTATTGTATCCCAAAAGTATTAAATCACCCGCATGGAGTTTTGTGCGGATTATTTCTTCTGCAAGGGGATCTTCTACATATTTTTGAATCGCTCTTTTGAGTGGACGTGCTCCAAATTGTTCGTCCCATCCTTTTTCTGCAATATAATCTTTTGCTTCAGGGGTGAGTTCAAGTTTGTAACCCAATTCTAAAACACGCTTAAACAAATGAGCAAGTTCAATATCAATGATTTTGTGAATGTCATCGCGAAGAAGCGAATCAAATATGACAACATCATCAATACGGTTTAGAAACTCAGGTGCAAAAGATTTCCTTAAGGCGTTTTCAATCACACCCTGCGAATATGTTGCTTTTGCCATGTTTTTGGCTGAAGTGCTGAAACCTACTCCTTGCCCAAAATCCTTTAATTGTCGGGAACCTATGTTTGATGTCATAATAACAATGGTGTTTTTGAAGTCGACACGACGACCTAAGCTGTCAGTCAAAACACCGTCATCAAGCACTTGCAAAAGGAGATGAAAAACATCTGGATGTGCTTTTTCGATTTCGTCAAGCAAAACGATGGAATAGGGTTTGCGCCGAACTTTTTCGGTAAGCTGACCACCTTCTTCGTAACCAACATATCCGGGAGGAGCACCAACAAGACGCGAAACAGCAAACTTTTCCATGTACTCACTCATGTCGATGCGTACAAGTGCATCTTCTGTATCAAACATGTATTTGGCAAGTACTTTAGCCAGATAAGTCTTTCCAACACCTGTTGGACCAAGAAATATAAAGGTGCCAATCGGCTTGTTAGGATCTTTTAAACCAGCACGGTTACGGCGAATAGCTTTTACAACCTTTTTGATAGCTTCATTTTGTCCGATAACAGCGTCTTCGAGATCAGTTTCCATCACAAGCAAACGGTCACTTTCATTTTGTGCAATTCTTTGAACAGGTATACCTGTCATCATTGCAACAACCTCAGCTACATTATCTTCACTGACCTCTTCTCTGTGAATTTTTGATTCTTCTTCCCATTTCACTTTGGCTTTCTCTAAAGATTCAGTGAGTTTGCGTTCGTTATCGCGAAACATGGCTGCTTCTTCAAATTTTTGAATTTGGATTGCCTTATTCTTTTTCAGTCGGGTTTCTTCAATTTCATTTTCAAACTGGATAATCTCAACCGGAACATGAATATTGCTGATATGAACCCTTGCACCAGCCTCATCCAAAGCATCAATGGCTTTGTCCGGCAGATATCTGTCTGACATATACCTGTTTGTAAGTTTCACACAGGCATCGATCGCTTCAGGAGTATATTTAACAAGGTGATGATCTTCGTACTTTTCCTTGATATTGTTCAAAATTTCAATCGTTTCATCGGGGCTTGTCGGTTCAACAAGAATCTTTTGGAAACGACGTTCAAGCGCACCATCTTTCTCGATATACTGACGATACTCATCAAGGGTAGTAGCTCCGATACATTGCAGCTCACCTCTTGCCAGTGCAGGCTTGAACATATTTGAAGCATCCAAAGAGCCACTTGCATTGCCAGCTCCGACTATTGTATGAATCTCATCAATAAAAAGAATAACATCAGGATTTTTTTCTATTTCGTTCAAAACAGCTTTCATGCGCTCTTCAAACTGACCACGATATTTTGTTCCAGCTACCAAAGAAGCGAGGTCGAGCATAATAATACGCTTGTTAAACAGCGCTCTCGAAACTTTGCGCTGAACAATTCTTAATGCCAGTCCTTCTGCAATAGCAGATTTACCTACACCTGGTTCACCTATTAAAATTGGATTGTTCTTTTTGCGGCGACTTAAAATTTGCGCAACCCTTTGCAATTCTTTTTCACGACCAACAATCGGATCGAGCCGATTCTCTTCAGCAGCACGTGTAAGATCCCGTCCAAAATTATCTAAAACAGGTGTTTTTGACTTTGTGTCGGCAGGTTTCTTAGCACTTCCCGACATCGAACGAGGTTCATCATCTTCTTCAGAAGACTCACCTGGATATTCCGAAGTAGGTTTTGGCGTTTCAGATTCCTGACCTGAGAGCATAAAAAGAAGCTCGTTTTTGTAAGAATTAAAATCAACACCTTCAGCTTCAAGCTTTTGTGTAATCAGGTTACTTTTATCTCTCAGAATTGCTAACAGGAGATGCTCTGTATGAATTATTTCACTATTTAACTCCTTGGCAGCAATATAAGTAAACTTCAATGCGCGTTCAGTTTGCTTCATAAGCGGAATATTTGTCACATTGCTGTCAAATACGTTTGGATTTCTGATTGCAGTTTCAATTTTTCTTCTAAACTCTTCAATGTTAACGCCAAGATATTTAAGCACCTGAAGCGCCTTTCCTTCGCCATCACGAACCATTCCCAAAAATAAATGCTCCAGACCTATATAGTTATTGCCCAGCCTGATAGCCTCTTCGTGGCTATAGCTTAGTATATCTCTCACCTGGGGTGAAAATTTTGCATCCATATTTTTTTTCCTTAATTATTTCATTATTTGCGTCTTTTTCGAGATTTTCAACAGACGAAATCTCAAAAGATTTTCATTTGCCAAAAGTAAAAACAAAAATCAGTCCAACTTTGTTCGTCTGTCAAAAATATCAACATTGTGTTGTTCACTACATTTGATAAATTTAGCAAAAAACCACGTCACAGACTTACATTTTTTTCTTACTTTTGCACCTTATTATTAAAGGAAGAAAAACACTAGGTTTGAATGGAAGAAGTATTTGAAGGAGAAAAGATTATAAAGGTCAACATTGAAAATCAGATGAAGTCTGCTTACATCGATTATTCAATGTCAGTGATTGTATCCCGTGCCCTGCCGGATGTTCGAGATGGTTTGAAACCTGTTCACCGCCGCGTTCTTTATGGAATGCTGGATTTAGGAGTGCTTTCAAACAGATCTTATAAAAAGTCGGCAAGAATAGTAGGGGAGGTTTTAGGAAAGTACCATCCACATGGCGATTCATCTGTTTATGATGCAATGGTGCGCATGGCTCAGGAATGGTCTTTGCGCTATCCGCTCGTAGATGGTCAGGGTAACTTTGGATCCATAGATGGCGACAGCCCGGCTGCAATGCGTTATACTGAAGCACGTCTTCGTAAGATTGCGGAGGAAATGCTCAATGATATTGATAAAGATACTGTCGATTTTCAGTTAAATTTTGACGATTCATTAAGTGAGCCAACAGTACTTCCAGCTTTGATCCCAAATTTGCTCATTAATGGAGCAAGTGGCATTGCAGTAGGTATGGCTACCAATATGCCTCCGCATAATTTATCTGAAGTTATAGATGGCGTTGTTGCATACATTGAAAACAATGATATAACAATTGCTGAATTGATGCAATATATCAAAGCACCAGATTTCCCGACCGGAGGTATTATCTATGGTTATGAAGGAGTTAAAGATGCATTTGAAACTGGCCGCGGACGTGTGATGATGCGCGGTGAAGCCATTTTTGAAGAACATAGTGGCCGCGATTGGATTATTGTAACATCTATACCTTATATGGTTAACAAAGCCGAAATGATAAAGAAAACGGCTGATTTGGTTAATGATAAAAAGCTGGATGGGATTTCCGATATAAGAGATGAGTCAGACCGCAATGGAATGCGCATTGTTTATGAATTAAAAAGAGATGCCATACCAAACATAGTGCTGAATAAATTGTACCAGATGACTGCATTGCAGACATCATTCAGCGTAAATAATGTTGCTTTGGTCAAAGGTCGTCCAAGAACACTCAATCTTAAAGAATTAATTCAGTATTTCGTTGAGCACCGACATGAAGTTGTAATTCGTCGTACACGTTACGAATTGAAGGAAGCTGAAAAACGCGCGCATGTGCTTGAAGGTCTGATCATTGCACTGGATAATATCGATGAAATAATTGAGCTGATAAAAGCCTCAAAAAATCCTGAAGAGGCGCGCAATGGCCTCATGGAGCGTTTCAAACTCTCTGAGATTCAGGCAAGAGCGATTCTTGATATGCGCCTACAGAGGCTGACCGGACTTGAAATACAGAAAATCAGAGAAGAATACAATGAAGTGCTTAATATGATTCTGCACTACAAAGAGATTTTGGAAAATGAAGGCCTTCGCTTTGAAATCATTAAAAAAGAAATGATCGAAGTCAAGGAAAAATACGGTGATAAACCGCGTTCAACTGTGGTTTATTCTCCTGATGATTTCAAAATTGAGGATACTATTCCTGATGAAGCTGTGGTTTTAACGATTTCTCATTTGGGTTATATCAAACGCACCGCATTGAGCGAATATCGCCGTCAAACCAGAGGAGGGAAGGGAGCAAAAGGATCAGAAGCACGTGATGAAGATTTTATTGAACACCTCTTTATTGCGACCAACCATAACTACATGCTGTTCTTTACAGAACGCGGTAAATGCTTCTGGATGCGCGTTTTTGAAATTCCGGAAGGATCAAAAACAAGCAAAGGCCGTGCTATTCAAAATATGATTAATATTGAACCTGAAGATAAAGTCAGAGCATATATCAATGTGCTAAACCTTAAAGATCAGGAGTATATAGATAACAACTACATTATCTTGGTGACCAAGAAAGGCATTATAAAGAAAACCAATCTTGAAGCATACTCACGTCCCAGACAAAATGGTATCAATGCCATTACAATTCGTGAAGGGGATGAACTTCTGGAAGCCAGACTTACCAATGGCAGCAACGAAGTGCTTATTGCTTTGCGGTCGGGGAGAGCTATTCGTTTCAACGAATCTACAGTTCGGCCAATGGGCAGGAATGCTTCCGGAGTTAAAGCCATCAAACTTGCCAATGAAAAAGATGATGTTATCGGCATGATTTGTCTTGAAAATGCTGAAGCTGACATCCTTGTAGTTTCCGAAAAAGGTTATGGAAAACGCTCTGATTTAAATGATTATCGTGTTACAAATCGTGGAGGAAAGGGAGTAAAGACCTTAAACATAACTGAAAAAACCGGAAATCTTATCGCAATAAAAGAAGTCAATGATGCTGATGATTTGATGATTATAAATAAATCAGGCATCATTATCAGAATCGGAATTGAAAGTCTCAGGGTTATGGGCAGAGCAACGCAAGGTGTTCGCTTAATCAACCTTAGAGCCAACGATGAAATTGCTGCAGTTGCAAAAGTTAAAATAGATGAGGAAGTGCTGAATGAAAACGATGAAACTGAAAACACAATAGAAGATATTTCTGAAAACCCTGTAAATGAATAATATACATTTCAATAATTCTTGGCACAAAAAATGTAATAAAAAGATTATTATCAACTCTAAACCAAACACTTTATGAAAAGATTGATTATGATTCTTGCCATAGCGCTGATAGGCACAAGCTTGATGGCTCAGAAATCAGAACGTACCAATGCCTTCATGTACAATAAAAATGGTCAGTACGATAAAGCCCGCGAAGCTATCGATAAAGCTGTCGAACATGAAAAAACACGCGAAGATGCGAAAGCATGGATGTATCGCGGTATTATTTACCTCAATATTGTATTCTCTGAGGATTTTGCAAACCTGGATGACAAAGCACTAACAAAAAGTCTTGAGTCTTTTAAGAAAGCTAAAGAGCTTGATCCTGAAGACAAAATGAAACAAGCCGCTGAAATTGATCCACGCATCGAAGTAATAAGTCAGCAATATTTTTCTGACGCTGTTGAGTTGTTTAACGCGCAAGACTTTAACAAGGCATCATTGAATTTTAAAGAATCCTATGATGTTGCAAAAATTGTGAATAAAGTTGATACTTTAGCATTATTAAACGCTGGTCTTGCAGCAGTGCGCGGAGAAAGTTTTAAAGATGCACTCGATTATTATGCAATGTTAACTGAAATCGGTTTCGCTGAGCCGGATGTTTACAGAAATATTGCTGCCGCTCATCGTGGATTGGGGAATAACGAAGAAATGATGAACAGCATCGCAGCAGGTCGCACTAAATTTCCAAATGACGCTGGTCTGATGTTAGAAGAAATTAATGCATATCTGGCAATTGGACAGGGAGCTAAAGTTGTTGATGACTTGAAGGAACTTGTTGTTAAAGATCCTGAGAATTATTCAATATTTTTCGTGCTGGGAACTATCTATGGTGATGAAACAAACACAGAAATGTATAGTCTTGAAGTAGCATCTGATTACTATGAGGAGGCTATTAAGTTGAATCCGGAGTATTATGATGCCGTTTATAACCTTGGTGCTCTTTATATCAATGAGTCAAATAAGTTGCAGGTTATTGCCAATGATTTGCCACTAACCGCCACCAAAGAGTATGAAAAGATAACTGAAGAAGCTAATGTTATTATTCGTAAGGCCTTGCCACATCTTGAAAAAGCTTTTGAACTTCAACCTGAGAATCAGGAAACAGTACAGGTTTTGAAATCAATTTATGCCAGATTTAGAATGGATGATAAATTGAAAAAGATGAACGAACTATAATATTTGTAGTAAGATTGATAAGCAGCTTCTCTTTAAAAAGGGGAGCTGCTTTTGTTTTGTGCTCATCAGAATCAAGCAATCATGACTTTGCAGGGCATATAGTTTAAAAATACAATTTAACATAATATAAATTATCTATACATTTCAAATTCTTCGATTAATCGTCAAAGTAATGAATCATTGATAAGGTTTACAATAATAATTTTAATGCACAACAGTTTTCAAACAGTATCATTATCTTAGCCGACGCAAATTTTATCTACTTTTTTCTATAGAATGAAATAAGCGATTAAAAATATTTTTTATGGCCATCAACATCAAAGACATTACCATCAACGACATCCGCGATGCCATTGAGAATGAAAATAAGGAACTCCTGTTGGAAATACTAAATGAGTATTATCCGGCGGATATAGCCGAAATTTTGGATGAATTAAGTCTGGATGAATCAAAGTTTATCTATGGACTGCTCGGTAAAGAAGAAGGTGCCGCTGTTCTGATGGAGCTTGAGGATGATATCAGAGAAAGGCTTATAACATCTTTTTCGACCAGAGAAATTGCACATGACCTTATCGATAATCTTGACTCTGATGATGCAGCAGACCTTATCAGTGAATTGCCCGGAAATTTACGTGTTGATGTTTTATCTCAAATTACTGACCGTCAGCAAGCACAAGATATTGCTGATCTCCTCATCTACCCTGCCGACACTGCAGGCGGTTTGATGGCAAAAGAACTTGTAAAAGTGAATATCAGTTGGCATGTTGTAACATGTATCCGTGAAATGCGTAGTCAGGCAGCGGAAGTGGAACATGTTTATTCCGTTTATGTTATTGATAATCATAATGTTCTATTAGGATTGCTTTCTCTGAAAAGTCTTCTGATTGCCTCTCCCCGCGACAAAATTATAGATCTTTATACGCCTGATGTTATTTCAGTAAAAGCTTACCAAAAAGGTGAAGAAGTAGCACAAATCATGAATAAATATGACCTTGTTGTTTTACCTGTTGTTGATGAAATAGGCCGTCTGATAGGAAGAATTACTATCGATGACGTTGTCGATTTCATTAAAGATGAGGCTGATAAGGATTATCAATTGATGTCGGGTATCAGTCATGATATTGAAACTTCAGATAAAATATGGGAACTCACTCAAGGTAGGCTATTTTGGCTGATAGTCGCCCTATTTGGTGGAATTATTGGTTCAAGAGTAATATCAAACTACGAAGAACAAATCAGTATAAACCCGGAAATGGCATTTTTCATGCCGCTTATTGCTGCAATGGCTGGAAATGTAGGTGTTCAGTCTTCAGCCTTAATTGTACAGGCTTTGGCAAACAATTCTTTGTCGGGTGGGGTATTTCCCAGATTACTAAAAGAGTTGACCGTGGGATTAATTAACGGGCTTGTCTGTTCCGGACTCTTACTTGCTTATAGCCTGATTTATACGCCTTCCTTTGCATTAAGCATGACAGTAAGTGTATCGTTGCTCTCGGTAATTTTATTCGCCTCTGTTTTTGGCACCTTCATTCCACTTATGCTAAACAAATTTAAAATTGACCCTGCTTTGGCGACAGGGCCGTTTATTACCACATCGAATGATATAATTGGTCTGTTTATTTATTTTATGATTGGCAGAATGATGTATGGAATGTTTTAATGAACTAAGTTTTTCAAACCACATGATTCTGACGTTTTGCGAAAGTGTTTATTTTTTTTGATCTGAAAATAATTTCTCAAATTTTTCCAGCTTTGGAACAATTACAAACTGACAGTATCCTTGATTTGGATTGTTGTTGAAATAGTTTTGATGATAATCCTCTGTTTTATAAAACTTTTCAAACTTTGTGATTTCAGTCACAATAGGTTTATCCCAGATTTTTTCTGAATTTAGTAATTGCTTTAGTCTAGTTGCAGTATTTAGCTGGATTTCATCATGATAGAAAATTGCAGAACGGTATTGTGTACCAACATCAGCACCCTGCCTGTTAAGGGTTGTAGGATCGTGTGTTTTCCAAAAGACTTCCAGAATTTTCTCAAGAGAAATCATCGTCGGATCAAATGTAACCTGAATTACCTCTGCATGACCTGTCAAGCCAGAAACGACTTCCTTATACGTAGGGTTTGAAATTTTTCCTCCTGAGTAACCTGATTCAACCTTTATAACACCTTTAAGGCGTTGAAATACAGCCTCTGTGCACCAAAAGCAACCTGCTCCCAATGTAATCGTTTCTTGATTTTTATTCTGTGACATAACAACTTGCTGAGTTAAAGAAATTATAAATATTAACGCTGCTATTTTTTTCATTTTTTAGTTTACTTAATAACATCTATAAAAAGAAATTGTTGAAGCTTACTGCCTTATTTTTTTATTAAATTTGCTCAACGCCAATTAGCAAAGAATTTTATTATAACTACATAAATATCAAACATATGAATCTTGAAATTATTGGAAAAGTTGTGCAATTAGGACAACGTCAAACAGGTGATGGGCGCAATGGCACATGGGTAAAACAGGAATTAATTATTGAAACCGAAGATCAGTACCCAAAAAAAATATGTCTTATTTGCTGGGGTGAGCTGGCTGATTCAGCAAAGTCCTTTATTGCTGGTGATAAAATAAAGGCAGGCATCAATATTGAATCACGTGAATACAACACCAAGTGGTACACAGATGTAAAAGTATGGAAATTTGAAAAACTTGCAGCAGGCTCAGCTCCACCTGAAGAACAACCATACCCGCAAACTTTCGAAGAAGCGCCCTCAATTGAGGATGATCTCCCTTTCTAGAACGAAGTAATTCTTGAAAAGTAAGACTCCTGCCTTATTGGCAGCTTTGAGTGCAAACTTAATCTACGGGATAAATTATGTCGTAGCTAAAGGAATCATGCCCGAATTTCTTCAGCCCAGAGCGATAATTTTCATTCGTGTTTTGGGTGCAACAATAGTATTTTGGATGATTTCGAGCATTTTGAAGTCTGAAAAAGTTTCCGGCAAAGATTTAAGAATAATTGCTATTGCATCAATTTTTGGTGTGGTTGTCAATCAAATTCTGTTCTTCGAAGGATTGAACCTCTCCACTCCTATCAACGCAAGCATCATTATGATCTGTGTTCCGATTGCTGTGCTTGGATTTTCAAATCTTATTCGGGGAGAAAAGCTTAGTCTGATAAAAATCGTTGGAATAATTTTGGGCACATTAGGTGCTGTGCTCCTAATCCTGGACAGAGGAAGATTGATACTCAGCTCTTCCACAGCAATAGGCAATTTGTTGATTGTCATCAATGCAAGCTCATACGCTCTGTATCTCGTTATGATTAAACCAATCATGATGAAATACAAAGCTATTACAGTTATGCGCTGGGTTTTTCTATTTGGCGCAATTGGCGTTTTGCCCTTTACTGTTCATATTTTTCTTGATTCCAACTGGGAAGAAATTCCATTAAACATTTGGTTTTCAATAGGATATGTTGTGATATTTACTACGATTCTTGCCTATTTAATGAATAATTTCTCTCTTTCCAGAATTTCTCCAACGAGTAACAGTGCATTTATATATTTGCAACCTCTTTTCGCTACCGCAATTGCGATGGCTTTCGGTAAAGACCGCCCTGCAACAGAAATGATTTTGCCTGTAACACTAATCTTTCTAGGCGTTTATTTTGTGAGTTTCTACGGACAACTAAAGTTGAGGCCCTTTTTACGAAAAAATAATGTTCAGATAAAAATGGACAAGTAATAAGTCATTTGAGTTATTTTTGTAAGTGTCAAAAGGAATATTTCCAGTTTGACAATAAGATTTAAATCAATTAATTATGAAAGTTCTACTGTTTGGAGCATCAGGTTTAGTCGGAGGTTTTCTGCTTGAGGAGTTACTAAAATCAAAAGATATTACTGAAGTAAATAGTTTTGGCAGAAAAAATGTAGCTGTTAAAAACCCTAAACTGAAACAGCATATCATTGATTTTGAAAAATTAGAGAATTTTCAGCATCTTTTTGAGGCTGAAATTTTGTTTATCTGTCTTGGCTCAACAATAGCAAAAGCAGGTTCTAAAGATCAGTTTCGAAGAATAGATTTTCATTATCCATTTCAAATCAGCAGATTAGCATTAAGTAATGGAGTTAAAAAAGTGGTTGCTGTATCAAGTCTGGGAGCGAATGCTAAATCAAGCAACTTTTACTTAAAGACAAAAGGTGAAATGGAACAGGCTCTTTTTGACTCTAAGATTCCTAAAGTGGTTATCGTTCGACCAAGTTTATTGCTGGGGCCTAGAAAAGAGTTTCGTTTTGGCGAAAAAATAGGTGAATTCCTTGCAAGAATACTTGGATGGATGATGGTTGGCAAATTGAAAAATTATAAAGCAATAAGCGCTCATGTTGTTGCCAGATCAATGCTTTACCTTGCGCTAAATGACCAGGAAAGCGCAATTTTTGATTCATACAAGCTCGAAAAAATTGTGAAAGAAAACCAATAAAAAATTAACTATGTATACTCATAATATTCCATTGTTTTCGAACATGCGTAAGGACAGGTTTTTCCTTTTGGCTGGTCCATGCGTAATTGAGAATGAAGAAATGCCATTTCAGATTGCTGAACATCTTTTAGAATTATGCAAAATATTTGATATTCCGCTGATCTTTAAGGCATCATATAAGAAAGCAAACAGGTCAAGGCTGGATTCATTTTCAGGAATTGGTGATCTGAGAGCATTAGAAATTCTAAAAAATGTAGGAAAAACTTATAGTATTCCTGTTGTAACTGATATCCATGATGTGAGAGAAGCTGAAATGGCTGCTGAATATGCTGATGTACTTCAGATTCCGGCATTTTTATGTCGTCAGACCGAATTGCTTGTTGCAGCAGCACATACAGGAAAGATTGTAAACATAAAAAAAGGTCAGTTTCTTTCAGGAAAATCAATGCAATTTGCTGTAGATAAAGTATATGCCTCAGGAAATAAACAAGTTATGCTTACCGAAAGAGGCAATTCATTTGGATATCAGGACTTGGTTGTTGACTTTAGAAATGTTGCTGACATGAAAGAAATTGGTGTCCCGGTTATTGTTGACGTTACGCACTCATTGCAACAACCCAATCAGGAATCTGGAATTACCGGAGGAAAGCCATCATTGATAGGCTTGATTGCAAAAGCAGGCATCGTTTCGGGCGCTGATGGCATATTTATGGAAACACATCCTGATCCGGCCAATGCTAAATCTGACGGTGCTAATATGCTGCATTTAAGTAAAGTAGAAGAATTATTAGAAAAGCTGGTACGAATAAAAGAAGCCATCAGTAATTAGGCTATTCAACGGGCATGAATTGCTTGAACGATGCAGTTCTAAAATGCCGAAAATAATTCAGTAATCTCGCTTTACAGACAAACTCTAAAATTATTATTCACGTTTTACGGTTGTTATAAATCCAGTATTCGGATCGAAAACAACCCTTGTTTTACTAACCGGTGTAATTGAAAGCACTCCAAGTTGGCTAAAACTTAGTCTTTCCTTGCCAAGAATTTTACCTTTGTACATAACACTTACGTCTGCAGCATCCGGAATACGGTAATAAAGGCTGTTTGATAAGCGCGATTTGCCAACGTTTTTATTGTCTTCATTCAAAATGGAAGTAATCAACAATGGTTCAAAAACAAGCTGAAAATTTTCACCTTTTGCACTATTTTCAAGTAAACCAGCAGTTTCAGAGAATTTTGCAATATTTTGAATTCCCTTACTTTCTTTGTCAGGGTAATAATAAACTGTTTGTTCTATAATAGAGCGTACTTCTTTGCCAAGAAAAAGACTGAGATACTCTTCTTCGAGGTTTTGAAGTTTCTGATCCATGTAAATAATACTTTGTCCATAATTAACCTCTTGGAAACCAGTAATCAGATTAAACCGGTTGTCACGAATTTTGTGAATAAAATCAGCTGCGGCGCGTGCTTTTTGCTCTGGATTACGATCGACCCATGCAGATTGAAGAATATTACGACGAATAACAGTTGTATCAATCGTTATTTTGCGAACTATGGTATCGATGCGTTGATAAAGATTTCTTTCGGCAAAATAGTGAAAACGATTTTCAGCTGGTGCATTGACAAAGGTTTTTTCGATGCTGTTTTGACCTTTTGTTCGTGTCTGCTGACTATCATCGGCACTCAAAATGATGCCATTGGACTGAAGATCAAAGACTAGACTTCTGGCATCCTTTGAACCGCGTTCATCAAATTCGACAAAAAACCATGCGTTGGGATCTGGTTCGGTGATGTCAGATAATATAACATCAATAATGGAATAAACTGTTTCATCTTGTTTCACAAAATCCTCAATACCCAAAATCTTAGATGAAAACTCACTGTAAGGGCCTTTGAACCTTTCATTTTTTTCGATAATTACGTCAATCCTGACAGCGTTTCTAGGCAATGCATAATAAAAACCAGCTGCATCAGAAGATTTAGATCCAACATTTGCAGGTGTTACAAAAATTTGAGCCTCCAGAGAGCCACTGATCAAAAATAAAAAAACTACAAATAGTTTGCTGTATATTCTTATCATCTTCATTGTTTCAAGGATTAAAGACCAAAGTTACAAAAATATGATTTGTTGAATCCAATAAAACAAAAAAAGCGGGAAGAAAGCCTCTCCCCGCCTGCATTGATTACAAGTCTGTTTTTATTTGATAAACAAAAGCTCTCTGTATTTTGGCAACGGCCAAAGTTGATCATCGACCAATAATTCAAGCTTATCAACATGATATCTTATTTTTTCAAAATAAGGCTTTACTTTATAGCAATAGGCATCAGCCTTTTCCACCTCACTCTCAAGTCGATTTGCTATCTTTCTCTCCTCAGTCATATCTTCAATAAATTGTCTGATTTCGGATACATGCTCAGAAATTTCTTTGATGTTTTGAACCTGACTGCGACTTAGCTTTACAAATGTTTTAGAATCTAAAACATCTTTCAGTCCGCGTGCATTTTCAATCAGTGTGTTTTGATATTTGATCGCAGTTGGAATAATATGATTCATGGCAAGATCGCCGGTCAATCGTGATTCGATCTGAAGTTTCCTGACATATTTATCCAGTTTAATCTCATAACGAGCCAGTAACTCACGCTTTGTGAGTACATTATGTTTTTCAAACAAGTTAATCGCTTTATCTGAAATGTAAGATTTTATAGCATCCGGAGTGTTGGCATGGTTCGAGAGGCCACGCTTGGCAGCTTCTTGCTTCCATTCTTCGCTGTAACTATTGCCTTCAAAACGAATTGGTTTTGAATCACGGATATAACTTTTAATAACATCAAAGATGGCATCTTCCTTTTTCATCTTTACTTCCATCAGCTTGGTAACCTCATCATAAAACTGTGTGAGTTGTTCAGCTACGATAGTATTTAAAACTACCATCGGTTTTGCAGTGTTTGCACTTGATCCAACTGCACGAAACTCAAATTTATTTCCTGTGAAGGCAAAAGGTGATGTACGGTTACGGTCAGTGTTGTCAAGCAAAATCTCAGGAATCTTCGGGATATTTATATGTGCATTTTTTGAAGATCCATTTCCCATAGATTTGCGGCTTGGCATTTTTTCAATCTCATCGAGGGTGAATGTTAACTGCTCACCAATGAATGCCGAAATTATTGCCGGTGGTGCTTCATTGCCGCCCAAACGCAGATCATTGCTGGCTGAAGCAATACTTCCGCGTACAAGTTCCTCGTATGTATATAGCGCCTTTAATATATTGACCAATATGGTAATAAACCTAAGGTTTTCCTGCGGTGTTTTTCCAGGAGCCAGCAAATTTTCATCAGTATTGGTTGCAAGCGACCAATTGTTATGTTTTCCACTTCCATTTACACCTTCATAAGGTTTTTCATGCAACAAAACTTTAAAATGATGTCTGCGTGAGGTTCTGTCAAGTAAATGCATAAGCAACTGATTGTGGTCAACGGCGACATTCACTTCTTCGAATACAGGTGCACATTCAAACTGACTTGGAGCAACTTCATTGTGCCTTGTTTTAATAGGAATGCCTAGTTTATGCGACTCAATCTCAAGGTCACGCATGAAAGCTCTGGCTCTGCTATGAATAATACCAAAATAGTGGTCATGCAATTGCTGATCTTTGGCAGACGAGTGTCCAAAAATTGTCTTTCCTGAAAGAACAAGGTCAGGGCGAGCTGCAAACAAAGCAGAATCGACCAGAAAATATTCTTGCTCCCATCCTAAAGTTGGATAAACTTTCGTGATATTTTTATCAAACAGCTGGCATACTTTAACCGCTGCATGGTCTATAGCATCGACTGACTTAAGCAAAGGAGTTTTATAGTCGAGCGATTCGCCGGTATAAGAAACAAAAATTGTAGGAATGCAAAGCGTGTGTTCTAAAACAAATGCAGGACTTGTTGGATCCCAGGCAGTATATCCACGTGCTTCGAAAGTATTTCGGATTCCTCCACTCGGAAAAGACGAAGCATCGGGTTCTTGCTGAATAAGTGAGCCGCCGGAGAATTCTTCAATGCCTTTGCCACCGGGCAGAGGATTAACAAAAGCATCATGTTTTTCGGCTGTGGAACCTGTTAGCGGATGAAACCAATGTGTATAATGTGTGGCACATTTTTTCAATGCCCATGCCTTCATTGCTGAAGCAACCTGATCAGCCACCCGGCGATCAATTTTTGCACCAGTTTCTATGGCTTGCTGAAGGCTTTTAAATGCTTCTTTGGTTAGATATTCACGCATTACATCCTTGTTGAATACCATCGAACCATAAAAGTCAGAGATTTTTTCGGAAGGATACTCAACCTGCACAACCTGTCTGTCGAGCGTCTTTGCCAGAGCGGTAAATCTGAAGTTTTTCATAAAATCTGGAATTAGTTGATTATTAAAGTTTTCGTCGAATTAAGTATAGTCCAATAAACATTAAAAAGCCGTTTACGATCAGTATTTCAAAACCGAAACGATAGCCATTTAGCAAATACTCTGAATTTACACTCAAAATATAACTTAAAACTGGTGCTAAAAGGGCTACAAAAGGAACAAACTTGTCTTTAAGTGCTTTCTTTGTAAACATGCCGAAAGCAAAAAGCCCAAGCAATGGTCCATAAGTATAGCCTGCAATAGTAAACAGTCTTGAAATCACAGCCTGATCATTTATTTCACGGAAAAGAACGATGATTAAAATTATTAGCGAAGAAATGAAAAAATGTGTTTTGTAACGAATATGTTTTGTTTTCAATTCGGATGTTTCTTCTTCTTTATCCTGTCCTAAAATGTCGATTGTAAAGGATGTTGTAAGTGCAGTTATTGCACCATCAGCACTCGAATATGCAGCAGCAATAAGGCCTACGAAAAATATTATTGCAGCCAAAGGCCCAAAATGATGTACGGCTAAAGTGGGAAAAAGATCGTCAGAAAGAATCGGTAAAGAAATACCGAAATCGGTTGCGTAAATATAAAGTGAAGCACCCAAAAACAAAAAAAGCAGATTAACCGGCACCAGAAGCAACCCAAGTGTCATCATGTTTTTCTGGGCATCCTTTAAAGTCTTACAGCTAAGGTTCTTTTGCATCATATCCTGATCAAGACCCGTCATCACAATCGTAATGAACATACCACTAAAAAACTGCTTCAAATAAAACATGTCATGTCGCCAATCAGTTATTATCATTTCTGTATATCCGGCTTCACGCACTCGCGTTATTAACTGACCCAGGCTTAAATCAAGATGATCGATGATAATGTATAAGGTAAAAACAAGTGAGGCCAGCATAAAGGTCGTTTGAAGCATGTCAGTCCAAACGATGGTTTTAATACCTCCACGATATGTATACAAAGTAATTAATGCAATAAACATGAGCACTGTGGCCCAAAATGGAACTCCCCAGAAATCAAAAATAAATATCTGAAGAACATTTATTACAAGAAACATGCGGAAGGATGCGCCGATAGTTCTGGATAACAGAAAATAAAAAGCTCCGGTTTTGTAGGTATAAAAGCCAAAACGTTGACCAAGGTATGAATAGATAGAAATCAGGTTGAGTCTGTAGTATAGCGGAAGCAGAAAACGGGTGATAACAAAATAGCCTACTATATAGCCAAAAACAACCATCATATAGGAAAAGTGAGAATCTCTGACCCAACCAGGAACGCTAATAAATGTTACTCCGGAGAGTGATGCTCCAACCATTCCATAGGCTACAACAGGCCACGGAGACTGCCTGTTACCAATAAAATAACTTCTGTTGGTTGATTTGCGTGACGTTACATAAGAAATGAAAAAAAGTAATAAGGTATAACTTAAAAATACCAGAAATATCAGAGAAGGAACCACTTATGTATATTTAGAGTTTGTATCACTTAAAAAAATTGCAAAACTTATCAAAGAGTCAAAACGCATATCAGGTTCAATTGAAGTTTCTTCATCACCTATTAAAACACAAAACATTCCAGCATTTCTTCCAAACTCGATATCAGATGCTGTATCGCCTACCATGATTGATTTGGAGAAATCGATTGCAGGAAAATCAGTCTTTGCTTGTAAAGCCATTGCGATTGCTGGTTTACGGCAATTCTTCTCTTTTGTTTTAATAGCTGTACAACTGTAAATGCGATCTATTTTTCCTCCGCTTTCAACAACCTTATTGCTCAAAATCTGGTGAATCTCATCAAGAACTGTCTGAGTCATAAGTCCAAGTCCAACACCCTGTTGATTTGTAACAACAAATATTTTCCCAAAAATATCAGAAACAATTCTGATTGCTTTCAGTGCTTCAGGAATGAAAATGAATTCTTCAGGAGTTTTGACGTAATCATTTAAGGGTCTGACATTTATTACCCCATCTCTATCAAGAAACAGACTCCAGTCTTTATTAACAATTTCTGATAGGTTCTTAGTCATTTTCTCTGGGAAACATTGCTTTTTCGATCAAATCACAAAGGATATGTCCAATGAGAATATGAGATTCCTGAATTCTGGCAGTTTCATCGGAAGGTACATTTAACAGTATGTCTGACACTTCTAATAGCTTTCCTCCTGTTAACCCCGTCAAACCTATAGTTTGAATTTTTAGCTCTCTTGCTTTTGCCATTGCATTCAAAATATTGGCTGAGTTACCAGATGTGCTAATACCAATCAAAATATCTCCTTCCCTGCCCATTGCCTGCAACATCCTGGCGAAAACAGCCTCATAACTGTAATCGTTGGCAACTGCTGTAACAAAAGAGCTGTTAACATGCAGCGCTTCTGCAAAAAGTGGTGGACGATCGTAATTAAATCTTCCACTTAATTCAGCAGCAATATGTTGTGCATCTGCAGCACTACCACCATTGCCACAAAGTAAAACTTTTCCTCCAGACCTGAAAACATCAATACATGCATTTGCTGCGAGACCGATACGCTTTTGCAACTCTTTGTCTTCTAGTATTTTTAGTTTTACAGAAATGGAATTACGGATAATTTCCTCCATGGATATATTCGATTTTAAGATTGGCAAAAGTAACGATATTCTTTTGCATGAACCTGCATTTCTGTTGAAGGTTTTACTTTTATACAACTTCGCATGCAATGCAAACTTTTTTTTCTGTCGTGTTTCAGAAGTTGATAAAATATTTTGCATTCCGAACCCTCAACGAGGCATTTGTCAGATCTGCTTTAAGCAAAGAAAACATCTCATTAAGATTAAACATCTATTATTCAACATTTTAAATCTTTACAAAAAATAAATCTTTTAAAAAGAATACTTGCTTTGTAACTGCGAAAAATAAGATATTTTTGCCGAAATTTTTAAGTGAGTGAAATCGTTAACCACTATAGTTCTTTTAATCCTATCCAATGTCTTCATGACCTTTGCATGGTACGGTCATTTAAAATTTAAAGATTTAAAAGGGTTTGACCAGTTGGGAATCATGTGGATTGTTTTAATAAGCTGGTCGATTGCACTCTTTGAGTATATGTTTCAAGTACCTGCAAACAGAATTGGCTATCAGGGTAATGGTGGCCCATTCAGTCTGATGGAATTAAAAGTAATGCAAGAGGTGATAACGCTTTCTGTTTTTATGGTTTTTTCGCTGCTTGTATTCAAAAATGAAACATTCAGGCTTAATCACCTGATAGGATTTGTTTTTCTGGTGTTAGCAGTTTATTTCATTTTTAAGAAATAATGGTATGCTTTTTGACCTAATTGCTTTAGTGTTGAAAAAAAAATTTGGAAAAAGAATATTAGTAGAATAATTTTGGAAAATTAATTGAACTAAAAATCAATACAAACTAAACAATTATGAAGTTTTATGATGCCGATTCCGAATTCACTTTCGGAAAGTATGAGGGAAAAACCATTAAGGAAATTTTCGAGAAAGATCCTAAATACATTGACTTTTGTTTCAACAATATTGATGAGTTTTATGTTTCTCCTGAGGTCATGAAGGAGTTAAAACAGCTTGATCCTAAATTTACAGGACCAAACCTGACTGATCTGGACGATGATTTGCTTGAGTCATACCTCGATGAAGCTGAAGAAATTGAGGATTTTGATGAAACCTTGCTCGAAGATGAGGATGAAGCCGTAAACTGGGATGACGATGATCTGGATTTAGGCTTTGACGATGATTTTGAAAGCTTTGATGATTTTAATGACGATGATTATTGATCTCATTATGTAAGAAGTGTATCTGCCGGGATTTAATTCCGGCAGATTTTTTAGTCTCTTAAATGAGTCAGTATCGCATTCGCATACTTTTCCCAACTCATATTTTCGGAAGTTTTGGCCACGTTTTTTCGATCAATAGGTTGTTCGATTGCTTTTAGCATTGCATCTTTCATCGACTCTATGTTACGATCCCCGGCAAGATATCCATTAAATCCATCCTTCACCGTTTCTGGAAAATGGCCAACATTCGTGGCAATCAGAGGCATTTTGAAGTTATATCCAATTGATTCTACGCCTGAAGGTGTTGCTGTTAAATAGAACAAAACCAGATTGTCACTGACTTGAAAATATTTGTTAACCTCTTCATTTGGAACAAATTCATTGACTAGAACCACTGAATCCCCAAGTTCAAATGCATCAATTAATGCAAGTGGATTGTAATTCTTTTCATCATCCTGTTTTTTGAGAAAGATTTTTTTTGCCACTCCAAAAAAAGCAGATTTAATTCTTGTTGCTAATTTTTTATCATCCAGAGTATTCCAAAACGACTCTCCAACAATGAGAAGGCTGATGTCGTCACGTTCTTTTTTTAATCTTGCAAAAGCCTCAATAGCTTGATGAAGTCCTTTATATTTTCTGATAAATCCGAAAAATAGAAATACATGTTTTTTTAATCCTAAGGCTTGTTTATGTTTTCCAACATCAAATAATGGATCGGAACGAAACATATCATAAATTGGATGAAAAAGTCTCAGGATTTTCTTTTCTTTCCCCTTAACGAGAGAATTGTCGTCATTTACGATTCTAAATCCCTGTTTGGGAAAAAGTGTTTCTAATTGGTCGGCTGTTTGCTGCGCATGAACAACGTAGGAATTTGCGTTTTTAATTCCGAAACTGGTAAAACGCATATCAAGTGAACTGCCCTCTTTTTGAATTACAAAATGCAGGTCGAAAACCACTTTTGTAATTGAGGATTTTGTCAAACGTCTGGCAATGTATCCAAGTGGAATTCCCTGCACGGCAATAGCCCATTGAAATATTACCATGTCTGGTTTAATTTCGCGGATAACACTAACAGTTTTTTCCCAACTTATTGGATTATTATAATTTGTTACATAATGCACCTTAATATCAGTGCCCTCCAGCTGATCTTTTCTGCTTTTTCTATCGATGAAATCACGCGGTATAATGGCTGGATACTGTTGCGTCCAGGAAACTATGTGAACTTCTGTATCAGAAATTTTGTCAAATGCTTTTGCAAGAGAAGTATTATAGTTGGCAATTCCACCTTTAAAACGGGGGCCAGGACCAAAACAAACAATTTTTTGCATAAAATTTTTCTTTTTCCAAAGTTACGAAAACGCTATTGCTTCCAAAAACTCATCAATGTTTCAGGAAAAATGAAACTCCACATTGGAGGCTTACTTGATACAAATGCTAAAGAAAGTTATTTAGCTGATTAATTCAAGTTGTCTGAGATACACTCTCTCCATACCTTCTTTCAGAGATATTTTTGGCTTCCATCCAAATTTTTCATTCACCAAATCCATGTTTGCATAGCGGGAATGCACACCTACAGGCTTATCTAATAAGGGTTTAATTGTAGGTTTATAACCAGCGATTTCGCCAAAAACTTCAATAAGCTCAAGGAAGGATGTAAGTCTGCCTGAACCTATATTATAGGCTGAACCATCACTTACGTTGTCAAGCAGCATAAATATGAAGTCAAGAACATCATCAATATGAACAAAATCACGTCCCTGCTTTCCTGTACCCCACACTTCAAAAGGATCTTCTCGTTTGGCAGCTCTTGCCGCAATGGCAGGTACAGGATATGAGTGCTCCTGATCTTCGCCATAGCCTGAAAACGGTCTAATGCAGGCAACCCTTACGCCATAATGCTTTGCTGCAATCTGTGCAAGAAATTCGCCTGTAAGTTTCGACCAGCCATAGGTCATATCAGGTGTTCCTAAATTTTTATTGAAATCTATATCACCTTCACTCAGCGCGATGGCACCATCAGTGGTTTGAAGACTGACAGGGTATGCCGCACTGGAACTTGGATAAAGAACTCTTTCAGGTTTATGTTGTGTTACCCAATGAAAAAACTCTGCATCAATGCTAAGGTCGAGTGCTACAATCATTGGATCACCCTCAATTTTCATTCTTCCACCAACAATCGCGGCAAAGTGAAAAACGTCACTAAAACCTTCAAAATCCAACCCGTATTTTTCTTGAATATAGCGAGGTTTTTCGCGCATATAAAACAAAAGGTTACGAAAGTCACCTTTCCAGAAAAAAAGCCTCCCCTCCTGCCCTATTACTTCAATATCACTATTCATTTCAGCCTGATAACCTTCAAGCCATTCTTTTGGATGACGGCCAATAGATAAGTCATCCACCATAAATACATAATCGTTTGTAGCTTTCAGCAAACGTTTTACCATGTTGCGGCCCACAAATCCGCAACCTCCCGACACCAAATGAATTCTCATGATGATACTATATAATTGTTATAAATTTATTTTTTCACTGATAGAATATGCACCTTTTGATTCTCTGTTGCCTTGCGCTATCATCTCTGCAAGAAAGCCTGTCATAAACAGTTGACTTCCAATAATCATTGCTAACAAACCAAAGTAAAAAAGGGGTCTTTCTGTCATTTTATATGCTTCCTGAAAATATTTAGCATAAGCCAGATAGCCGGCAATAGCAAATCCAACAAAAAAAGTCATTGATCCAATGCTCCCAAAAAGATGCATGGGTCTTTTGCCAAATTTCGATGTAAAGGTAATTGACAGCAGGTCGAGATAACCCTTAATGAACCTGCTGATTCCATATTTTGTATGTCCGTATTTTCGTTCATAATGATGCACAACTTTTTCGCCAATTACACCAAAACCAGCCCACTTGGCAATGACAGGAATATATCTGTGCATTTCACCCTGAATGTCTATGCTTTTTATGAGCTCAAGTCTATATGCTTTTAGTCCGCAGTTAAAGTCATGAAGTTTAATGCCACTGATTGCACGGGTTGTTTGATTGAAGATTTTTGATGGAATTGTTTTGGAAATGGGATCATGTCGTTTTTTCTTCCAGCCCGATACAAGATCATATCCTTGATTTAGAATCATGTTATACAATTCAGGGATTTCATCAGGGCTGTCCTGAAGATCGGCGTCCATTGTTATAACTACTTTACCTTCAGCGACTTTAAAACCTTCATTTAAAGCTGCAGATTTTCCATAATTTCGTCTGAAACGAATACCTTTAATATGTTGATGTTTTTCAGAAAGTTTTCTGATTTCATTCCATGAAAGGTCTTTTGAACCGTCATCAATAAAAATTATCTCACAACTAAGTTTTGAGGCTTTCGTAACATTCAAAATCCATTCAGCCAGTTCATTTAACGATTCTTCTTCGTTAAAAACCGGAACTACAATCGAAACATCCATTTGTAATTATTTATCAGCCAATATTTTGGACTGTTTTATCTTTTTTAATAAAAATAGAAATGATGGCACTGACAACCAGACCTATCAAAGGTGTAATCCAAAGACCTTTTAGCAGGGCCGAGGTTGGTTCCATGCTTTCTTCAACTTTTTCTATCATCTGATCCAAACTTTCTTCTGGCATTTTTCCTTCCCATGCGGCTATCATATTATCAAGCTGTCTGGCCATATATTCTGGATCAACATAAGTATTAAGGATATATGAAAAAAAGTTATTCAGATAACCTGAAACGAGTAAAACGACAAACCCTACAATTAAAGCCTGAATATACGTGATTTTTTCACCCAGTGCTTCATCTCTTGTTTTGTTAATTGCAATAACTGCGAGCACAATCATAAACCCAAAAGTGACCAGGCCATTAATCATTGAGAATGTCAATGCAAAAATATTAACGTCTACAGCATACAAGACAACGCTATATGCAATGAGAACCAGTCCGGTAATTAAACCGTACTTTAAAGCTTGATTTAGTGGTACCATATTTTTTAATTTTAAATGTTAGTTTATTTAATCACTGATATTTCTGTTAGTACGACGTGCAAAGATAGCAATTATGAAAGCCTGAAAAGGCAGCAAAACAAGGTTTATAACAAAGTAATAAACCGACAATGAAAGCGGAGACAACATCTGATGAATCAAATTCCTTTTCTCCTTTATTTCAGAAAATGATTGTCCTGGATTTTGAGAAATCAACTCAGATTCAAGTATTCCAACCCGATATCCCAAACTTGGAAGCATCAAATAAGTGAAAATATAATAAATCATTGTTGACATGATTACTGCTGAAAGTAAACCAATAAGTATCGAAAGTCTGAAAGCCTGACCAAATTCCAAAACGTTTTCAGCAAATTTTTCGCGTAAACGGACAGCTCCAAAACCCATAAAAACTAATGGTAACAGATAAATCAACAGGTAAAAAAATGAAAATGAGTTGGTTGAAAAATGCATCAAAACAACTAAGAGTAAAAACACAAGCAAACCGGAAAAGAATCCAGTTATTAAACCTACAATCCAGAAATGCTTTTTTTGATACATTTATAAATGAGTCTTTATGACTTCATTTGCAAACTTACCAAATCATTTAATACAAATCTAAAAAAAACATGAGCCGGCTATTGTCAGCACAGTAAAATATTGTATTTTTGCAGCTGGGTAAGTCTTATACGACCAGCTCCTGTTGAATCCCCCAGGTTTGGAAGAAAGCAAGGGTAAATGGTTGAGCGGTGCGATATAAGTAGCTTACCCTTTTTTTATGCACTTTCCATAATTGTATGTTTCCATTCAATTTATTGATATTCATATATTTAAAAAAATTAAAAAGGTTTTAACTGCCATTTTGATTCCAGTATTTTTTTAGCATTGGTTGTTGAAGTTGTTTTTGATTATCGATTCACTCGCTACTTCCTTATAATATGTTAGGTTTTTCTATCTTTACAGGCCAAAAAATTGGTTATGTTACTTAAAATCTATCCTGAAAATCCTGCGCCAAGACAAATAAAGATGGTCATTGATTGCCTGAACGATGGTGGCTTGGTCATTTTTCCAACAGATACAGTCTACGGACTTGGTTGCAGCATCCATCAAAGCAAAGCTGTTGAAAAAATTGCGCAGATAAAAGGAATAAAAAAAGAAAAAGCTAATTTTTCCTTCATTTTCAACAATCTGAGTCTTTTATCTGAATTTACCAAGCCAATTGACAATGATGTTTTCAAAATGATGAAAAGAAATCTACCAGGGCCTTTTACATTTATTTTAGAGGCAAACGGTAATATTCCTAAGCTTTTTCAAAGCCGAAAGAAAACCATTGGAATTCGCATACCCGACGAACAGATAATTCAGACTATTGTTAACGAGCTCGGGCATCCTGTTATGACAACGTCTATACTGGATGATGATCAAGTACTCGAATATACAACCGATCCGGAGATCATTTATGAGAAGTTTAAAGATAAAGTTGATATAATCATTGATGCTGGCTTTGGTGGAAATGAGCCGAGTACAATTGTGGATTGCACTACAGGTGAAGCATTTATCCTACGACAAGGCAAGGGCTGGCTACAATAAATGAAAAAAAAACTCAAAAAGTCTTGGTAGTATGGGATAATTGTCTACTTTTGCACCTCCAAAACGGGATGATTTGTTAGCTCAGTCGGTAGAGCATTTGCCTTTTAAGCAAAGGGTCCCGGGTTCGAATCCCGGACAAATCACTGAAAGCACCTCAAACGAGGTGCTTTTTTTATGCTTTCCTTTATCTGGTATACGTTTGAGTATTTTTTTTCGTAATACCAAAAGTTTCAAATTTGTAATGAGATATGCTTTTTAAATGAAAATGTGATACCAATTTCACATTTCGGGTAGATTTGGTTCTGAATTTATTTTAGCCGCATCCTTATCGCTAAACGATCAGGAAAGTCTGTGATTATTCCATCTACACCAAAAGCTATCATTTCATCCATATCTTTTATTTCGTTTACAGTCCAGGTAAACACTTTTTGTCTACGATCTTGAATTCGACGTATCTTGTTTTTATTCAATCCTTTATGATAAACACTTATGGCACTCCATTGCTTGTATTTTAGAAATGATCCCCATCTCAGTCCGCTATCGTAGTGCAAAGGCAATACAGGTATGTTTAATATTACCAACTTATGAATTTCGATTGACTTATCTAATTCACGTACATTTTCCAGAACTTTGCTGTCAAAACTTTGAATGATGCACCATGAAGCAGCATCATGCGCTTTAATGTACCCTAAAACTTGCTTCTCTGTTTCATAATTCCCTGTCCATGTTGGTTTGATTTCGATTAGAAGCTTGTGTTTTCCTGCTATTAACTTCATAACCTCCTCAAGCGTTGGAGCACTCTCTCCTCCAAATTCCTTTGAAAACCATTCTCCTGCATCAAGTGCTTTTATTTCCTTTAATGTTAAATCTTTTATTTTACCTGTGCCATTTGTTGTTCGATCTACAGTTTCATCGTGCATAACAACAAGCTGACGATCCTGTGTAAGGTGCACATCAATTTCTATGATATCAGCCCCAGCATCCATTGCCTTCTTAACAGCAGCAAGTGTATTTTCAGGAGCAATACCCGAAGCTCCTCTGTGTGCAATAACAATTGGTTTTTTGTTTCCAGATCCAAAGCTTTGGCCTGCCGATGCAAATGGGAAAAAGTTAATGATGATCAAAAAAGAGAGGAATAACGTGCTTTTCATAAGATTATAAATTTATTCGGTTCAAAGATACTGCATTTTGGTTTTTAAAGAAATAAAGGAAAATTTCATTGCCAACAAAAAAAAAATCCTGTTCAACAGATAACGAACAGGATTTTCTTTGAAATTTAATTCTAATCAAAAGATCATTTTGATTGAATTCCGGCAGCTTTCAATATTCTGTCAAAAAGTTCGGTGTTATCATATGAACCAACAAAATGATCAGCGCCGGTTCCGTATGCATATACAGGAACCATAATTCCTGAATGATCAGTTGAAGAGAAAGCAAATTTTATTGAATTTTTATTATCGCCATGAATCAATGTTAAACCACCAGTTTCATGGTCGGCTGTAACAACTACGAGTGTACCCGGGTTGGAATCAGCAAATTTAAAAGCCTCAGCAACAGCTTTGTCAAAATCAAACATTTCATTGACAAGGTAAGCCGAATCATTTCCATGACCTGCCCAATCAATTTGTGAACCTTCAACCATTAAGAAGAAACCGTTCTTATTGTTGCTGAGTGACTGTAATGCAAGCCTTGTTCCTTCAGGAAGAAGATTACCTCTTCCATCAAGCACTGAACTGGGATGAACGCTATCAGTAAGTACAATCAGTTTATTAAATTCTGAGGCATTTTCAGGAAGCTTATTTAAATATGTAAAGCCTTTTTCTTCCATTTCAGTTGTAAGTGTACGACCATCTTCACGTTGGTTAAAGTGCTTAATTCCTCCGCCAATAACAACATCCACAGGTGATTTCAAGAAATCTAAAGCAATGGCTTCATAATTACTTCTTTTAACATTTTTAGCAATAAAACTGGCTGGTGTGGCATGAGTGACACCACAGCTTACAACAATTCCAGTTGATTTTCCATTTTCAGCAAAAATATCGAGCATACTGGGAACAGCCACACTGTCAGGTGTCATTCCGATCATCCCGTTGTTGGTTTTTTTTCCAGTTGCCAGCGCTGTGCCCCCAGCCCCTGAATCCGTAATAAGATTGTCGTAGGAATGCGTTGTGATTGAACCTGTGTGCTGGGACTTTAACATGTTTAACTCCTGATCTGAACTTAGGGTAGCTGCATGAACCTGTGCAAAACCCATTCCATCACCTATCAACAAAATAATATTGATTGGTTTTTCATCCGGAACATCATGTTGATGATGATGACCGCAGGCGAATGATGCCAAGCTGATAAACAGCAAAGCTGCGAATCTTAAAGACAGAAATAAATTCTTTTTCATACAATTTTAGGATTGAAGGTTAATAACTGTTATTTCCGGAAGAATTCCTATTCGGCCTGGATATCCGATCGATCCGAGACCCCTGTTAACATATAGCATTTGATTTGATGCTTCATTCTCATAAAGTCCGGCCCACTCATTATAAATATACTGAGCCGGACTCCATTTGATTCCAGGGATTTCTATTCCAAACTGGAAACCGTGTGTATGTCCGGCCAACATAAGATTAATATCTTTATGCTGATCTAAAACAACTGAATTCCAATGACTTGGATCATGTGATAGAAGAATTTTGACCGGAACTTTACCAAGGCCTTTGCTTGCCTTCAATATATTACCGTACTGAGGAAAGCGTGTATTTGCACTCCAGTTCTCTACACCGATCAAAGCTATTTTATCGTCTCCCCTGCTGATGATTGCGTTTTCGTTTCGAAGCAGTTTCCAATTGATCTGATTATAAAATTGGTAAAGAGCCTCCATGTTTTTTTGCTTCTCAGGTTTTGAAGGCCAGTTCACATAATCTCCATAATCATGATTGCCCAAAATAGCAAATACCCCATCTTTTGCTTGTAGTCCGGAGAGCACCTCTTTAAACCTGAATGCTTCGTCAGTAGTATAATTAACCAAATCACCTGTAAATACAATAAGATCGGGGTTTATATCATTGATTATTTGAATAGCTTCCTTTAGAGGCTCAATATTTGACCAGGTTCCAAGGTGCAAATCAGAAATCTGAACTACTTTATATCCGTCAAATGCATTTGGCAGACCCTTTATTTTGACGAATAAATCTTTAACATCAAAATCATGAACCCATCTAAACATTCCTGCAAACATTGTTGTAACAACTAGTCCTCCGGTAACAAAGGCGATTCTTTCCATGAATTTTGCACGGGTAATCTTTCCCATTTCCCCATCTTCAAAAGAGGATTTATCCTTGTTAAACAGGTGAACTACCCTTTTACCAACTTTAAAAATATCTGCTATTCCAAGAATAATTGCCATTAGGACTTTTGCAACGTAAAATGAAAAAATGCTTCCAAAAAGAATATTTCTCATTAATGGATTCCATGATTTTGTTCCAACAAAATATGTTGCGATTGTTGTGCCAACCAGCATTAGAAATGGCAACCAGTATAAAAATACAGTCGCAGCCTTTATTAATTTATGGTATGTGAAAACTTTTTTCTTGAAAAGCCCCCAAACGTAGTAGTCAATAAGGAGCAAAATTATAATTGCCGGGTATCGACTGGCGTTTTTCGGAAAGGTTATGGTGGTCAGAAAATAACCTGCTACAACAAGCAGAACGACCAAAATGGTGTAGAATAACTTCTTTTGTTTCATATCAGGCGGCAAAAGTAGTAAATCTAAGGTAACCAAATTCTTGCTGTATTAAAAATTAACATAATTTTAAGATTATCTTAGTAATTGAAATTGTGTTAATTAGATCACAATATTCACTAAAAAAAAACTGCCTTTCATTTCCAATAAAATTTTCTTTAAAAAAAGTTTGGATATGTGCATAGAATGGCTAATTTTGCACCTCCATTTCTGACAAGGAAACAGGAAAAAGTTCTTAAAAATATTTCAGGAGAGATGGGTGAGTGGCTGAAACCAACAGTTTGCTAAACTGTCGTACTCGAAAAGGGTACCGGGGGTTCGAATCCCCCTCCCTCCGCAAGATATCGGGGCATGGCGCAGCCCGGCTAGCGCACCTGCTTTGGGAGCAGGGGGTCGTAGGTTCGAATCCTACTGCCCCGACTTAAAGATGAAAGGTTACAGTGAAAACTGTAGCCTTTTTCTGTTTTAAGTACTTTGATTTCAATATCACATTTCAGCGCAAGTACGGCTGGCGCATCCCGACAAATGCTTT
>Ga0208244_100107_pt1 | contig 114515 bp, 108 predicted proteins | sample SubbioCR12Aug_5A_FD_184828 | JGI IMG/M metagenome (GOLD analysis project Ga0208244, IMG submission 184828) | Serpentinite rock and fluid subsurface biosphere microbial communities from McLaughlin Reserve, California, USA - CR12Aug_5A (SPAdes) | ecosystem: Environmental > Terrestrial > Deep... | reverse complement strand
GATCTTTGAAGGAATCTTTTGTATTTTCGCTTTGCATAAGCTTAATTGTTAAGTTAGTAATGGTTTTGACGCTAACTAAATTAATAATTTTAGCTTGTGCTTTTTATTTTTCAAACATAATACCTTTGTGATATAACTTTTGCGCAATGCGCCACCAAGAAGACACTATCACGTACCTGCAAGACATAAAGAAAAAGATAATTATTATGAGTGAAAATGAATCCGAAAGCTTTCGGATCAAAAGTAAATTTTGGATGGACCATTAAAATACATGAACATTGCTTGTTTTTCTGAAAGCTTTCGGCGGTACAAGTCAGAAAATTCAAGACAAACTGTAAATAGTTGAATTTAAGCTTTATGTAAGTTAATACGACGGAAATTTATAAAAGTAAGACAATCTTGGAAAGAAAATTCATACATCTGGAGGAGACAGATTCCACCAATTTGCTGATGGTCCGAAAGCAAAGTGCAGGTGAAAATATTGAAGGACTTGTAATTTCGACAGATTATCAATCTGAAGGTAAAGGCCTTGAAACTAACCGTTGGCATAGTTCAAGAGCTAAAAATTTACTTTTTAGCATGTGTATTAAGCCCGGTTTTTTGGAACCATCACGCCAGTTCTTAATCACAAAAGTCATATCTCTTTCAATGTTGGAGGTGCTATCAGATCATTTGCCTCAGTCGACTGTCAAAATAAAATGGCCGAATGACATATACGTAAATAACAGAAAGATTGCGGGCATGCTGATTTCAAATTTTATCAGCGGAAGAGCTTTTGAGTTTTCAGTTATAGGGATAGGACTCAATGTAAATGAAGCAGACTTTCCGGCATGGATACCAAATCCTATTTCGATGACACAAATTACCGGAAAAATTTATGACAGACACAGCTTGCTGCTTCATATCACAAAATCTTTTGAAAAATGGATTGAACTACTCAGGAATGCAGATGATCTTTTTATAATTGAATCACAGTATCTTGATGCTTTGCTATATTTTAATGAGTGGCATGATTTTATAATTAAAGACACTCATGAAAAAGGTAAGATTATTGGAGTTTCTGAATTCGGTCAACTTAGAGTAGAAAGTAAAAATGGTGTAATCAGCACCTGTGATCTCAAGGAGATTGTCTTTTTATGATTTCACGGTAATAAATCCGATTAAAATGTTTTCAAAATTGCTGAAGACTTAGTTTTTCAGCGATATTATTTACAAGATGCTGTAGTGGCCTCTTTGCCATCATGGCAAGCATAGCATTGAGTTCTGCATTGAGTTCAACCATGGCTTTCGAGCTGTTTTCTGCTGCTTCTTTAACATGCACAAGCAGTTCAAACTCGAAAGGTGACTTGCCATCCGGAATCAGTCGTAAGAAAGTGTCTGGCCTTTTCTCATCAATTTTCAAACTGAGATTGGTCATCCCTTTAATTGTGAATGAACAGCTGTCCTGATCGGCTTTCCAGTTTATAACCTGTTCAGGCATAAGCGATCCCATATTGCTAAGGTTTGAAACAAAGCTGAAAACTTTTTCGGCATTGCCATTGATAGTGCGCCATTCGCTGGATAGATTCATTGATTTCTCTGTTAAAATTATAATTCTTGAATTGCTTTACTCCACGCCTGAGGATTGAGTTTCCATTCAAGCAATGATTGCATGTCTGTATCACTAATGTAATTTTCTTCCAAGGCTTTTTGCAGAAGTGCATTAAAATCAGTGAGTGTTGTTAGTTCGCACGAGGCTTTACGAAAGTTTTCGGTTGCTGCAAGCAAATCATATGTGAATATTGCAAACATTCCTTTCACATCTGCACCTGCCTGCCGTAGTGCTTCAACGGCCAGAAGACTGCTGCCGCCGGTCGAAACAAGGTCTTCAATCACAACAACAGATTGCCCTGATTCAACGATTCCTTCTATTTGATTCGTCAATCCATGAGTTTTTTTTTCTGTTCTCACATAAGCAAATGGTAAGCCCAGTTCCTGCGCTACCAAAGCACCCTGAGCGATGCCTCCAGTGGCCACTCCAGCAATTAAATCGGGCTTTTCATATTTTTCCAAAATCAGCCTTACAAACTCTTGCCGGATATATGTACGAATTTTATGGTAAGACAAAGTAATACGATTATCACAGTATATCGGGCTCTTTAATCCGGAAGCCCAGGTAAAAGGTTTAGCAGGATTGAGTTTAATTGCTTTAATTTGCAATAGAAATCCGGCCATTGTATGTGAAGCCTGATCATTATTTTTCATATAGCAAATGTATAAAGTTTTTTGTGATAATCGTTGTCTGAACCTCATTCGTGCTGAAAACGAAGTCAATCGTCATCAGGCTGTTTCTGTTATTGATCATGATCAGCAAAAGCATGACATCAAAATGATTAACGATTGGTTGAAAGGAAAAATTGTGTCTGATATAGCCATAGAAACGACACTTCATCCAATAAATTTTGCAAGAACTTATTTGCCTGCAATAAAGATTGCAGAGGCAGCAGGTGGAATTGTAAGAAATACTGATGAGGAAGTGCTGTTTATTTTCAGAAATAATTTTTGGGATCTACCAAAAGGACATGTTGACCCGGGCGAAACACACCTTCAAACTGCCTTAAGGGAGGTGGAGGAGGAAACCGGATTAATAGGCATTGAAATGAAAGAGATATTGACGGAAACATGGCATTTTTATCAGATGCATGGCTATTGGTGGATGAAACACACTTGCTGGTTTGATATGCGGATAAATGACAAACAATTGCTAAAACCACAACTATCAGAAGGAATCACAAGGGCCGAATGGATTTACCCTGCAATTTTGTCAGATATTTTGCGACAATCTTACCGTTCTGTGAGAGATGTCATCGGGCCGGTCCTTCAAGGTTTTTGAGAAGTTGGGTTTTATGCTTAATTTTGAAAAAATAGTTTTTTATTTACAGGTAAACTGAATGCTTTAAATACTGCTTGCTATGAAGAAAAAAGCCGTTTTTCCAGGTTCATTTGATCCACTCACTCTGGGTCATGAAGCATTGGTATTGAGGTCATTGCCCTTATTTGACGAAATTGTTGTGGCCATTGGAAATAATGCGTTGAAGCAATACTACTTTTCTGTTGAGAAACGAAAGCAATGGCTTGAACAGGTTTTCGAAAATTTTCCTCAGGTTAGTGTGATGGTTTATGAAGGCTTGACGATTGATTTTTGCAGAGAAATTGAGGCAAATTATATTCTGAGAGGCCTGCGGACTTCAGCAGATTTTGAATTTGAGAGAAGCATTGCGCAGGTGAACAAAATGTTGTATCCAGACATTGAAACTGTGTTTTTACTTACCAGTCCTGAACTTACGCCTGTCAGCTCTGGCATCGTGCGCGATGTTTTTCGCCATGGCGGCGATGTAAGTATGTTTGTCCCAAAAGGTATCGACCTGACAATATAAGGAAGATTTATTTCGTTTCAGGCTAAAGATTCCACTTTCAAATTATGAGAGGTATATTATTATTTTTAATGTTGTTAAGTGCTTTATTGTTGAGTGCCGAAGAGGTAACAATTAAAGGTGTGTCAAGTCTTCCGGGTAAACCAATAAGGGTAATTGTTCAAAGTGATCTTGTTTCAGGCCTTGAAAAGACGATAGCACAAACAACAACCGATTTTAAGGGTAGTTTTGAGCTTAAGTTTAAGCTTGATGATATCGCTTATGCCAGTATTGCTGCAGGTTTACATCGGACAGAAATGCTTTTGAGCCCCGGAAATTCATACACAATTCAACTTTCAGTAAAGCATTTCGAGCCCGTTTCCTATTACGATGCCGAGCCTTTAACATTAAATGTTTTGCAGCATTCCGGCGAGAATCTGATCCGGCAGGTTGAGGATGTAAATATTGTTTACAATGCATTTGTGATGCAACATTTTAATGCCTTATACAGATTGAATCGTGCCGCTTTGCTAGATACGTTACGGCAAGTGATTGCAACAACAGTGCCTGTGCCGGCCAATGATTTTGTGAAAGCGTACATTCAGTATAAATTGGCATCACTTGAACCGTTGGTTAAGAAAATGACAAAACAGCAGATTTTTGAAAGCCATTTCAAAAGTAAACAGGTATTGTACAATAATCCTGAATATATGGGACTTTTTAAGGAGGTTTTTGGTTCGTATCTTCTTAATAATAAAAAATTTCCATTCACAGAACTATTACAGACTGTTTTTGAAGGCATGATATCTCTGAATACCTTTATTTCAAAGGACCTTATGTTTAAAGGCGAAGACCGCTTGCGTGAACTATTGATCTTAGTGAATCTTAACGGACTCTACCACCATCCATCTTTTTCTTCGGGCAGTGTAAAAAATGTGCTTGATGCTTATCAGAAATCCTCTGTTTTTCCTGAGCACCGCCTTATCGCTGACAATATCCTGACAAATCAACAGAAGTTAGCTTTTGGAACTGATGCTCCAAAGTTTGAACTCACGGATAACGAAGGCAAAAGGCATTCAGTTTCAGATTTTAAAGGCCTGACTTTGTTAAGCTTTGTACAAAAAGATTGCAGGGTTTGTGACAAGGAATTACTTGCAATTAAAGAGCTCCACAGCAGCCAACAGGCAAATTTTCAGTTTTATACCATCGCTACCAAAGATGCTTTTCCCTATTACAAAAGTTTTTTTGCCAACAACAAGATTGAGTGGCCTTTACTGAATCTTGGTGATGATATTTTGTTGCTCGAAGCATACAATATTAAGGTTTATCCGGATTTCATGCTCCTGCTTCCTGATGGAAAAATTGGAATGGCTCCGGCTCCTCCTGTTGATCAAAACCTGGAATACCATATGAACAGACTGAAGAGACAAGTTGTGAATCAGTGACAAAACTTTTAACTTTAGCTGCAAGAAAAGGTTTTTTACAGTCACTCGTTTAAAAAGCACTAATTTTGCCTGAAATAAACTTAATGCAACAATTTCTATCAACTTTTATCTTAGGAATGATTCTTGTCATAGATGCATTTACAGAATTTAAATACTACAGCTTATTATGTTTAGCTTCATAAAAAAACTCTTTGGCGATAAAGCCACCCGCGATCTCAAAGCCATCAATCCTTTACTTCAAAAAACCCTGAAGACATACGAAACCGTCAGGAAATTGAGCAATGATGAACTTAGGGCTAAAACAATTGAATTCAGAAAACGTATTCAGGAAAATATTGCTCCCGAATTTGAGGAATTAAAGCAGCTTCATGCTCAAATTGATGAAAACCATGATCTTGAGCCGGATGAGAAGGAAAAGATCTATAACCAGATCGACAAGCTTGAAAAACTTCAGTACGAGAAAACAGAAACTATTCTCACAGAGCTTCTTCCTGAGGCTTTTTCAGTGATAAAGGCTGTTTCTGAACGGTTTAAAGAAAATAAAACCATTGAAGTTGAAGCCACAGAAATGGATAGGAATCTTGCTGCTGTAACCGATTATGTGGCAATAAACGGAAACAAAGCAATTTACAACAATTCCTGGACTGCCGGAGGCAACCTGATAACCTGGGATATGGTGCATTATGATGTACAGTTTATCGGAGGTATTGTTCTGCATCAGGGAAAAATTGCTGAAATGGGAACAGGTGAAGGAAAAACACTTGTGGCAACATTGCCCGTTTATCTGAATGCACTTCCCGGAAAAGGTGTTCATATCGTTACAGTGAACGATTATCTGGCAAAGCGTGACTCCGAATGGATGGGAGTTTTGTATCAGTTTCTCGGTTTAACAGTCGATTGTATTGATAAACACGAACCAAACTCAACAGCCAGACGCAAAGCTTATCTTGCAGATATTACATTTGGAACGAACAATGAGTTTGGCTTTGACTATCTGCGCGACAATATGACAGGTAATCCTGACGAACTTGTTCAGCGTAAACACCATTATGCCATTGTCGACGAAGTTGACTCCGTTTTGGTTGATGATGCCCGTACACCTCTTATTATAAGTGGTCCGACACCAAAGGGAGACAATCAGGAATTTGATGTGCTGAAGCCTGATGTAACCAAAATTTATAATGCGCAGAAATCTCTTGTAAGCAGTCTGCTTTCAGAAGCAAGAAAGATTTTACAATCAAGTCAAAAGGAAGCTGATCAAAAAAAAGGAGGCGATCTTTTATTCAGGGCTTACCGCGGCCTCCCAAAAAATAATGCGCTGATAAAATTCCTCAGTGAAGAAGGTATGCGAAGCCTTATGCAGAAAACGGAAAGCTTCTACCTCGCCGAGCAAGCCAAAAACATGCACATTATAGATGACGAATTGTATTTCGTTATTGATGAAAAGAACAACTCTGTTGAACTTACTGATAAAGGCATTGATTTGCTTACTGCCTCCTACAATGAGCCTGATTTCTTTATTCTGCCTGACGTCGGCGCCGAGATTGCTGATCTTGATCGCATGCAGATTTCCGAGCAGGAAGTTATGGAAAAGAAAAGTAACCTTATCCGGAATTTCAGTATCAAATCGGAACGCCTTCATACAGTGCATCAGCTGCTTAAGGCCTACACACTTTTCGAGAAAGATGTGGAATATGTGATCATCGAAAACAAGATCAAAATCGTTGACGAACAAACCGGTCGTATCATGGAAGGCCGTCGCTATTCTGACGGACTGCATCAGGCAATTGAAGCCAAGGAGAATGTTAAAGTTGAAGCGGCTACACAGACTTATGCCACTATCACTCTCCAGAACTATTTCCGAATGTATGGAAAGCTTGCCGGTATGACTGGTACTGCTGAGACAGAAGCAGGTGAGTTCTGGGATATTTATAAACTCGACGTTGTGGTGATACCTACTAACAGACCTATTGTCAGAAATGATAAAGATGATCTGGTGTATAAAACCAAACGCGAGAAAATGAACGCTGTAATTGATGAGATTGAACTTATGGTTAAGGCTAGAAGGCCGGTGCTTGTAGGTACAACTTCGGTTGAGACGTCTGAGTTACTAAGTCGCATGTTGCAGCGCAAAAATGTGGCGCACAATGTTTTGAATGCAAAACTGCATCAAAGGGAGGCGCAAATTGTTAAAGAGGCCGGACAACCCGGAGTGGTAACCATTGCAACAAATATGGCGGGTCGTGGTACCGACATCAAACTTGGTGCAGGTGTCAAGGAGGCTGGTGGTTTGGCCATCATTGGTACTGAAAGGCATGAGTCAAGGCGTGTTGACCGTCAGTTGAGAGGTCGTGCCGGACGACAAGGTGACCCAGGTAGTTCGCAGTTCTTTGTTTCGCTCGAGGACGACCTGATGCGCATGTTTGGTTCGGGCCGTATTGCAGGCCTGATGGATCGTCTTGGCTTGAAAGAAGGTGAAATGATTCAACATCCGATGATTTCTAAGTCGATTGAAAGAGCACAGAGAAAAGTGGAAGAAAATAACTTTGGTGTTCGTAAACGTTTGCTGGAATACGACGACGTTATGAACGCCCAACGTGAAGTAATTTATAAAAAACGCCGCCACGCACTTTTCGGCGAACGTTTGTCGGTCGATATTTCCAATATGCTTTTTGATCTTGGAGAAAATATTATCAGTGAGAACCAGGCAAACCGCGATTTCGAAGGAATGCGTCTGGCATCACTTAAAAGCATGGGCGTTGAGCCTCCATTTGATAAAGAAGAGTTTAGCTCTACACAAGCTGAGGCACTAAATGAAAAACTTTTCGCAAAGGCCACCGCTGCTTATAAAGAAAAAACAAAACGAATTGGCGAAAAAACCATGCCTGTAATTCACGATGTTTTTGAACGGCAGAAGCAATATGAAAATATTGCTATCCCGATTACAGACGGAATAAAAGGCATGCAGGTAGTTGTTAACCTAAAAAAGGCAGTAGAGAATGGTCAGCGTGAAGTTTCTTTGTCTATTGAGAAAAGTATTTCCCTTGCGTTGATTGACGAATCGTGGAAAGAACATTTGCGTGAGCTTGACGACCTGAAACAATCTGTTCAGAATGCCACTTATGAGCAAAAAGACCCTTTGCTCATTTATAAATTTGAATCGTTTCAGCTATTCAAAAACATGATCCACCGTATTAACCGCGATGTGATTTCATTCCTTATGAAAGCCAATATACCGGTTCAGGATGGAGCTAATGTGCGCGAGGCACAACGCACCAAAGGTATCGACAGATCAAAAATGAAAGAAGAAAGGTCTGATTTGCTTGCTCAATCGCATAGCAATACCCAACGTCAGGAGGTAACACAGCCCATCGTAGCAGAGAAAAAAGTTGGCAGAAATGAACCATGTCCATGTGGAAGTGGGAAAAAATATAAAAATTGTCACGGTAAAATGATGGCAGAAGTATAAAACTGTTGTATTTTCGTGCGGGTTGTTGCTTTATCCGACACAATCAGTTTTGGTTATCAGTTAAGCCTGAAATATTTATAGTTATGAAAAGAGCTTTGCTTCTGATATTTGTGTTTTGCCTGATAGTGGTTAACCTATCATGCCAAAAAGAAAAAACACCATCTGATGACAGACCAATTCTTTCATATAGCGAACCCATAATCAATCCACCCGATGATTTTCTGATTATGTTCAATTTTGTCTCCATTGGTGAAAATCATGCCGAGGTCACTTTTGCAGATTCGGCTGTCTGGATAATAGAAAAACTAGGAAATCCTTTATACAACCTGAGTCTGTATAATTTTACGGAAAATAAGGTAATTGATTCCGCTGATACACTTGGATTGGCAGCCAATAAGAAATACAAGGTCATCGTAAAAAATGTGTCCACTACAGAGGCACTCAGGTTTTTTGTCGGATTTAAAAAGCTGGATATTCCTTATCAGAATTATACCAACCGTTTTTAAAAAGTACTTAATAATTAGCCTACTATGAAAAACAACAGGCTTTTTTTTATTGCAATTTTTTTCCTATTGTTTTTTTTTCTTTCTGATTCATTGTTTGCACAATCAGACTTAAAGGGTCAGCGTCCAAAGCTTGGGCTGGTGTTAAGCGGTGGCGGCGCAAAAGGTTTTGCACATGTTGGCGTCATAAAAGTGCTCGAAGAAGCCGGCCTTCAATTTGATTATATCGGCGGAACCAGTATGGGTAGTATCGTCGGCGCACTTTATGCCTTGGGCTACCATCCAGATTCAATTGCACAGATAATACGTTCTCAGGATTGGAATTCTGTGATGAAAGATAAATTACCGCGCAACTATATTCCCATTGAGGAGAAATATAATTTTGACAGGTTTGTTATTACTTTTCCAATCATTGAGCGAAGAGTGAAGGTTAAAGGAGGTTTACACAGTGGTCAGCTGGTCGATCTTTTACTGGCAAAATATCTTAGCCCTTCTTTTATTACTAATGATTTTTCAGAACTGCCTGTGCCTTTTGTATGCATTGCAACTGATCTTGAAAACGGTTCGAATGTTGTTTTAAACAAAGGAATACTTCACAAGGCGGTTAGAGCCAGTTTGTCGATTCCAGGATATTTTAATCCGGTAACGATTGATAACAGACTTTTGGTGGATGGTGGTGTTATTAATAACTTTCCGGTAAAAGAGGTGAAAGAGCATGGTGCTGATCTTATCATCGGCGTTGATGTACAAACAGGCCTTCATAGCAGAGAAAACCTGAATTCGATTTTAAATATTATTGATCAGATCACAAGCTTTTACAGAATGAATGCCAATGAAGAGGCAGTCAGGCTTTCGGATGTATATATCAAACCCAATTTGCAGGAATATGACATGATGAGCTTTGATGATTATGAGGATATCATGCGTTTGGGTGAAGAGTCAGCACTAAGATTTTTGCCACAACTTAAAAAAATTGCAGACTCAATCAACGCTGTTAATCCCCGGGAGCCCCGGGTGTTGGATGCCAAACCTCTTGATTCTGCTTTTGTAACATATATTCAGTATAACGGGCTGAAACGTATTCCAAAAGAGTTTCTTGATGGTGCACTTGATATCTCCCCCCGAAGCTGGGTGCAAATCTCTGAACTTACAGAAGGCTTGAAGCGGGCTTATGGCAGCGGATTTTTTGAGTCGATTAATTATCATCTTATTCCTTTTGACGAAGATATGGGATTGGTTTTCAATATCCGTGAAGCAAGCTCCGGGATCTTTGGAGCAGGGATTCATTATGACTCCGATTACAAAACCGCATTACTATTAAATGCTACTTTCAAAAATGTTGCCATTAAAGGTTCTAAATTGTTTATTGATCTTAATCTGGGTGAGAATCAAAGACTTCAGGGTTTTTACCTTGTAGATCGAGGTTCAAAAATTGGTTTTGGCACAAAAGCGACCTTTTTCAACATGAGTTTAAATGAATACAGTAAAAACGAAATCGTTGATGTTTACAATGTATTTCAAAATACAGGAGAAGTTTTTGCCCAATGGACATTTAAAAACACAATGCGTTTTCGTGCAGGTTTCACCTTCGAAAACATAAGCATTAAAAGCAGATTCAGTGAGTCAACACTTAAAGGCTCAAACCCATTTCTTGTTGGGTTTTTGAACTGGTCGATTGACAGCTACAATAAAAATCAATATGCAACCAACGGGCATAAACTGAACTTAACAATAAAAAATGTTTCTGCACTTTTTGATGTCAACAACAAAGATATTACCAAAAACTCGCTGGTTTTTTTGATGAGATATGATAACAATATTCCAGTTAATGCAAAGCATACATTTAAACCCGGTGTTTTTGCAGGCTTTACTATAAAAGATCATGTTCCACCACCACAGCATTGGTTTTTGGTTGGAGGACAATCACATATCAATTATTTTGATTCTTTTGTGCCCTTTACCGGTCTTAGATTTATTGAAAATGCAGGCCTTTATGCGCTAATCGGAAATTTTTCATGGCAATATAATTTTTATTCAAAGCTTTATTTGACTGCAAAATGGGATCTCGGTTTTGTGACAGAAACACTGGAAGATTTATTAAATAAGCCAACGCTGCTCTCTGGCTTTGGCTTAACAGTGGGTTATGAAACTGCTATTGGCCCTGTTGAAATAAGTGTTATGGGAAGCAACATTAATAAAGGAATGACTAATTTTATCAATATAGGATATTGGTTTTAACAAAGAAAAATTATGAAGTATAAACGTATACTATTGAAATTGAGTGGTGAAGCCCTGATGGGAAAACAAAATTATGGAATCGATCCCGAACGCCTTCAAGACTATGCTCAAGAAATAAAACTTGCTGCCGAAGCTGGTGCTCAGATTGCAATTGTAATTGGCGGAGGCAATATTTTTCGCGGGTTGCAGGGGATGAGTCAGGGAATGGATCGTGTTCAAGGCGATTACATGGGAATGTTGGCTACAGTGATAAACAGTATGGCATTGCAATCGACACTCAAATCTTTGGGTTTGAAAGCAAGTCTTTTATCTGGCGTATATATCGACAGGGTTGCGGAATCAATGAGCGGCCCCAAAGCAATTGAGCTTTTGGAGCAAGGCCACATTGTGGTTATTGGCGGTGGAACCGGAAACCCATTTTTCACCACAGATACTGCTTCAGCCCTCAGGGCTGTTGAAATCAACGCAAATGTGATTTTGAAAGGCACACGAGTAGATGGAATTTATACTGCAGATCCTGAAAAAGATCCAAATGCTGTGAAGTATGCACATCTTACTTTTGATCAGGCATATAAGGATCAGCTGAAAGTGATGGATCTTACTGCATTTACTTTGTGCAGTGAAAATAACCTACCGATCGTAGTGTTCGACATGAATATTAAAGGCAATTTGCTGAAAGTGTTGAACGGAGAACCGATTGGTACAATCGTGACCAATTGAACAAAAAACAGTTTTTTAGCGAATTTGTAAGTCAGCACAGCAACCAAATTGCTTTGTTGCTGATTATGATTTTTGCTGCCATCTTACGTTTGTGGGCATTGTGGCAACTGCCATTTATGCACGATGAGTTCAGTGCTCTTTTCAGAACACGTTTCGATAGTTTTAATCAACTCATCAGCGAGGGAGTAATGCGCAACGATTCTCATCCGGCTGGAGTTCAGGTGTTTTTGTATTACTGGGTGAAGTTGACAGGTTTCAATGAATTTTGGGTTAAACTGCCTTTTGCCCTATCAGGGATTTTTTCGGTCTGGCTGATTTTTGCAATTGGAAAAAAATGGTTCAATGAAACAGTTGGGTTGTTGGCTGCTGCTTTTGCTGCTGTAATGCAGTTTTTTGTTTTTTATAGTCAGTTGGCACGACCTTATGCGCCGGGGTTGTTTTTTGTGCTTTTTGCCGTTTTCTGGCTGTCTGCGATGCAGGGTCATGAGCAGAAAGTAAAAAACAAGCATTTGGTGATGTATTCGGTTTCGTTGGCGTTGGCAGCCTATATGCAGTATTTTTCGATGCTGCTTGCCGGACTTATTTTTCTGTGCGGTTTTTTTATGCTTAAGAAACAAAATTTCAAAAAGTATTTTATATCCGGACTTTTTGCTTTACTGCTTTATGCACCGCATTTACCAATTTTCTGGTTTCAGATAAAAGCAGGCGGGATCGGAGGATGGCTTGGAGCGCCAAAGCCCGGTTTTCTTTTAGATTTTTTCGCGTATACTTTTCACTTTTCATTATTTTTTGGATTAGCTGCAATAACGCTAATGGCAGTTTTTTTCAATAGGAATGCGCTCAGTTTTATAAAAAACAAAAGACGGATAATCGGTTTTCTTTGGTTTGGTCTCAGTTTTTCAATTGCCTACTTTTATTCAGTTTACCGCACACCAATTTTGCAATACAGCACTTTGTACTTCAGTTTTCCTTTCTTGGTGCTTGCGTTTTTCTCCTTTACTAAACCTCTGAAAGGGCTGCAAAATCTGCTTTTGATTGCATTTGTTTTATTTGCCGGATCCTTCACATTGATTGAAAAACGCAGTCATTATGACCTGATGTACAATCAGGGATATGATCAAGCTGCAGTTATGATGGCTGAAGACAGAGCTGAATATGGCGAAAACATTGCTTTTGCTGCTATTGGAGGCTCAGCTGAGATGTTTGCTTTTTACATGGGTAAGCAGCAGCTAACCGATGTAAAATTGATGAATTTAAGGTCAAATCCTGCTGAATTCTGGGATTATCTTGATGAAATCAATGTTGAGTATTTTGGCATTGCCTGGGCCGATTACGCCCCTTACGAATGGATAGAAAGTGCAAGGAATCGTTTTGAGCTTGTTTTGAAACATAAAAGCTGGTTCAATTCTGAGTACTATTTATTAAGGAGGATAAGTGATGCTGAAAAACGGCCGTTGCTGGCTAAAGAACGTTTTCTGCTGAATGAAGATTTTGACAAATCAGGTATCAGTTTCGATAAGGACAATGTATACGGGATGTTATGGGAGGCATCAGGTGATACACTTTTTCAAAAAACAGACAATATGATTGTAGCATCACTTTTGGTGATGGCTGTTGATACGATTCAGTCAGTGAAATTTGTGCTTGAATTTAAGTCGGAAGATGGTTCACAGCTTCATTGGATGGGAGGGAATCTTCATGGCAAGGTCGTTTTGCCCGGAGAGTATTTCTGGTTGCATGCAGCCTATCGTTTTGATGCAGGTCCTGAGAATGTCAAAACTGCACTGTTGAGAAGCTATGTCTGGAATCAGGGCAATGAGCGGTTCATGGTTCAAAGGCGGTTCATTTATTCCCGACCGCATGATGCAATTTTATTAGGACTTTATGCACCTATTAAATGATTTTTTGCTTGAGCAATCATTTGAAAATGTCCTATATTTGTAATCGGAAAATTAAAATTTTACAGTCATGACAGAAGAATCTCTATTTGTAATTGATGCCGCATCAGAAGCAATGGACAAAGCGATTGCCCATCTTGAAAAGGAATATCAGAAAATCAGGGCCGGAAAAGCCAATCCTGCCATGTTAAATGGTGTCATTGTCGAATACTATGGTGCGCATGTTCCCATTGAACAAACTGCCAATATCAACACGCCCGATCCGAGACAGATTATTGTTCAGCCATTTGACAAGAGTTCGCTAAATGCCATTGACAAAGCTATCAGGAATGCAAATCTTGGGTTTAATCCAAGCAGTGATGGGGATATTCTTCGCATCAATGTTCCGCCATTGAATGAAGAGCGAAGAAGAGATCTTGTCAAAAGGGCCAAGAATGAAACTGAAGATGCCAAAATTGGAATCCGCAATGCGCGCAGACAAGCCAATGAAGAAGCAAAGAAACTTGAAAAAGATGGTATTCCAGAAGATGAAGTTAAACGACTGATCGAAAAGATTCAGGAGTTGACCAATGGATACACACAGAAAGTTGATAAACTTTTTGAACTGAAAGAGCAAGATATTTTAACTATCTGACGGAGTTTGATCTTCATTTTCGTCTTCAACTTTTTTCTTGCGCAACCAATTAACCAGAAGTTCAACGAAAGGTAATACGAAAGCGCTTATATTGAGTGTTTTATCAATAAATCCAGTGATGTAATTGATAGGATTCAGGCTTTCGCCAAGTTCATCAAATTTTTGCTGCATGACGAGTTCGCTGTGCATTATTTTCAATTTCAGCAACTCAGTTTCATGAATCAGGTCACTCAGGTTTTCAGGGCTGGGCATAGGATCATCTTCATCAACCGGGGATGAAATCTTTTCGTTCATTTTTCTGATGATAGGATTAATGAACATTTGTTTTCTTGTGAAATAAACTGTAAGACCAGCCAAAGTATAAAAAAGACCCATGATCAAAAAGCCATGATGGTATGTGCCTACACTTTTGCCATACCAGAAAACGAATGCAAATGAAAGCATTATCAAAACAAATCCTATTAAAGCTGCAAGAATAATTGCTGTTAAGACAAAAGATGTAAATAGTGCAAAACGACGACTTAGCATGAGGCTCAAGTAGTTCAACCGCATGTTTAAATAGTGTCTAAGTTCTTCAGAGATATCTCTTATTGGCTGCGTAATTTGCTTCATATTAATAAATTGTAATAATTAAAGTTATGATTTATTTACATCTTATTGTGGATAGCTGTACAAGAATAAAATCTTAAAACTTCACAGCTAAAATAGAATTTATGGCACTTAATCTTATAGCTTTTCAGCACGCTGCATTTTTTCTTCGATTAACTTTTTTATAGAATCGATACGATCTGCGATATCGTTTTTTAGATTTTTGGCCGAGTCGCTGGCTTGCTTTTGTAGTTCTTTGCCTTTTTCAGTTGTAAAAAGTAATGCTGTTAGCGCACCTAAAGTAGCGCCCAACACCAGACCAGCTGCGAGATAAGGAAATCTGCTTTTCATGATAAATGTATTTTAAGAATTAATAGATATAGTGAATTCCTACAAATATACGAAAAATAATTTTAAAAGTAAACTGAATACTTGAACAGAGCCCGGAGCCCGTTTCAGGGAAATTCATTCATTTCCTTGTCTAACACATTCCTTTCTAGCTTGTTAACTATTTTTTCTGTTGAAAACTGTCTGTAGATGACTTTGGCAACGGTATATACCGGAATAGCTGCGATCATTCCGACTATACCTGCAAGCTTACCTGCCATGATAATTACCAGAAAAATTTCGATAGGATGTGCTTTTACACTTTTGGAGTAGATGATTGGTTGAAGCAAAAAATTATCGACAAGATTGGCAGCGGCAAAAGTACCCAGAATGGCCACGGCTGTGAAAACAATCTGATCAAAAAGGCCGAATGCAAGCACGTAAATTATGCCTAAAATAAGCCCGATACTTGCTCCGATGATAGGTCCAAGATAAGGGATAATATTAAACAACCCTCCAATAAATCCAATCAAAATGGCATTATGGATTCCCAGAATACTCAGTACAGTAGAAATAATAATCATCATTGATGTCACTTCAATCAGCACTCCGATGAAATATCGGGAGAGTAAATATCTTGAATCTGAAAGAATCATTTTCATTACCCCGGAATAGCTGTCAGGACTTATCTGAAGTATAAAGTTCTTTAGAATTTCAGGATCTTTCAAAAAGAAAAAGGTAAGGAAAATGACAATAAACAAGGCCATGAAAACAGAGCCTGTGGCACTTATGAGTTGTCCAAAAACATTGGTAAAACTAGTAAAATCCATAAGCTTGCGAATCTGACCGTCAATTATTGTAGCAACATCCTGATTGCTGTCGATAAGATTATAACGATTTAAGAATTCATACAAATCCAAAATGGGTTCCTGAAAATAAGCGCTTATCAGATTCAAATCGATGGATGAAATCAGACTGGCCTGAGATATAATCAGCGGAACAAGAAAAATGAAGAATCCAGCAACAACCATCAGGATTGTTAACAAACTCATTATTGCAGCAAGGACATTTCCTGCCTGAAATTTTTTGATTTTGACTCTTAAATAAAAATTTTTAAGCGGTCTTCCGATAATGCTTAACACTACGGAAATACTTATATATATGAAAAGATCAGAAAAAAACCAAATCAAAAATGCCACAAGTGCTACGACCAAAAAAGGTTTAATGTTTTTTAAGATGGTGGGCATTGTTTGAAAATTTCAGTAAAGATAATTCGTTTTATTTTTGCAGAATGAGTGAAAAGTTAAATAGTAGTTTTTTGATACGTCTGAAGGAAAGATGGGGTCTGAAAAATCTTTGGCAGGTTATAATCATATTAATTGTGTTCAGCTGCACAGGATTTTCAATCTTGTTTGTTGAACGATGGATTCTGGAGTTGATCGGGGTGCCTAAAGATTTATCTATTTGGTTGAGAATTCTGTTTTTTGTAATCATAACATTGCCGGTTTATCAGGTTCTGCTGCTTTTTTATGGGTTTATATTCGGGCAGTTCAAGTTTTTCTGGGAATTCGAAAAAAGATTTTTAAAGCGCTTGTTATTTTTACCTAAGCATAAATCCAAAGAATAATCAGTTGGCCTAAAGCCCAACAGACAATGTGATTTTTAATGCAAGATTTTCATTTAATCGCTTGTATTGGTAAGGCCCGTAGCGATAAAAGGCTCCTGCTCCAATTTTAAAAGTTGGCAGTTTAACCAGATTTCTTAAAAGTAAGCCACTCTCGAAAAAACCTTTTTCTGCAGTATTAAATGCTAAGCTTTCGTGATGTATTGATTTTTTTAATCCTCCGAAACTGATGTTTGTGGCGAGGACAATATCGGGTGCAAAATGTTTCTTTTTGATAAGCAACTGACCGAAATTATGTGATATAAACATTGAAATATAGCGGTCGGCGACGAATTCATTCATGCGCATTGTAGCAAAACTGAACGGTGCATAAAGTCCGGAACTGCTATAGGATGCAGGAAGATTAAAAAGCAAGGGATAAGGTAAAACTCCTTCAGCAAGTCCTGCTTCGAGCCGGATATTTGTATTGCCTGCATAATTAAGATACCAGCTGTTTTCCAGTCGTATCTCGTATTTTCTGTAAGGTTCGTTCATGTTAAAAAATACAGCATTTCCCTGGCTGAAGCTTACCCACAAAACCGGAGAGGCCTTTGTAAGAGGCGTTTTTATTTCATTATAAGAAATAAACTTTTCACCCGGAGAGTAGCCCATCGAAATTCTGAACGCTTCTGTCTTTATGTTTTTACCCGATGAATGATCAGCAAAAGCCGGATTAAAAATATATTCATCTGCTGGAACAATGTCTTTTCTGGTCAATCCAGCTTCAAAGCGCAGATAATTGAATGCTTTGAAGCTATAATAAATTTCAAGGCCATTGGTAAAATCCATTTTATTGATAAAGTAGTCACGGAAACTGTTTTCAGTCAAAATACCGGCATTGTAATCAGGGATGTTGCTTCTCCCGGTTTCGATATAATTCTGATAATGATGTATTTTAACTTCCCCATCGATTTTCTTTATAACCGGAACATTCAAATTCAAATCATAGGTAGTTTGTTTTCTCCTAAAAGCGTAACCCAGATATGCACCTGCTACAAAATGCCTGCTTAGCTTTCGGTTTGTCTGCAGTCCGAGTCCGGGTTTAAAACCTTCAAAATCGTTAAAACGAATGAGCTTGCTGATATTCAAATCAACTTTGCCAACAGGCAATAGTCCGTTTATCAAAGATTCCGTTATGCGGATCATTCTGTCGAGTTGGGCGGCCTCGCCAAGAGAATCCATATACCTGTAGGTTTCAAGCATGCGTTTGCTTAGACTGTCGGCCCTGTGACTGATCCAGAATTCATCGTTTTGGTTGTAGGCATTCTTTTCTACTTCCAGAACGGTATTCGAAAAAATATTTTTGTCGATTTCGGGATTTATTTCAATATCACGCAAATAACTTCGTGCATAACCTTTTACAGGACCTACATTCTGAAACAAAATTTCGGTGTTCAACTGAGCCGGAAACCATTGATTGCCATCTGCTTTTTCATACAACTGCTGAATACGGATGTTTAATTTGCTATCTGTATTCGCTGAAGAAGCAATTACATTTTGTATAGCCCAATTGTCGGAATGGATACTTATTGTTCCTTTTAAACCATCGAAATTGGTATTGCGGCGCGGTCTGTAAGAAATTGTAAAAAGCGTGTCTCCTGTAGCAGTCGCATTCATTTCTTCAAGGATAAAAAGATATTTTTCGATACTTCCGCGGCTGATTGGATTCACATATTGTTTGTCAGAAATGCGGATGCTTTCATCATAAAAGTCTGTGGCATGCAGTTGAGAAATCAAAAAAACTGCAATTGGATCTTTAAGACCTGAGATTTTTGATGCGACTACTTTCTCAAAGGATTTGTCCGGAAGCATAAAACTTTTTTCGGAAACGGTTTCCATCACCATGATATCACGCTTGGCAATGAAATCCTTCAATCCGTTAAGTTCGTTTTCGGCTTCCAAAGTATCAGCGCTGATGACCATTTTGTCATAGGTAGTGTATTTAAAAGACTTGAGTTTTTTCGGATCGTTAAGATACTTATAATCGAAGGCATTTTGGATTATGCGATGTGCCGGATTTAATCCGGGTCTCACGACCACTTCATCCAGTTGAATTGTCTTTTGCTTCAGTTTAATTCTGTGAAAAGCCTTAGATGAAGCTTCATAAAGTACTTGCGTTTCATAGCCGACAAATGAAAACTGAGCTTTTGTTAAAGATGTTGTGATTTTCAAAGAAAACTTGCCGTCAATATCGGTAGAACCTCCGTAAATACTGTCGTTAATCAAAATGTTTACGAAAGCGAGCGCTTCACCGGTACGTGCATCTTCTACCAGTCCTGAAAAAAAATCACTTTGGGTATAAGCAGGGTTGATAGACGAAAAAAAAATCAAAATCAAGAAAAACCTTTTGGAGCTTTTGAAGAACATTTATATCCTTTTTCGTTTTATGCTTATTGAAGATGCTGCAGTTGAAAAGCTTCAAACAGCAAAATATGTCTCCAGTGATGCAAGGGTGTCACTGCTTGTTTGGATGTCGTGAACTACAAGGCCGTTTTCGAGTACAACAATGCGGTCGCAGACTTCCGTAATATGATTCAGGTCGTGACTGGAGATCAAAAATGTTATGTTGTTTTCCGTCTTTTTGCGTTTAATGAGGTTTTTCAACCGTATCTGAGTTGTTGGGTCAAGGCTGTTAAAAGGCTCATCGAGCACTACCAAAGGAGGATTGTTCATGAGTGCTGCAGCAATCCCAATTTTTTGTTGATTACCCATCGAGAGGTTTCGGATCAGTTTCTTTTTACCGATAATTTCATTGTTGAAAAATTCAGCCATTTCATGCAAAAAGCTTTGAATTTCATCTGAACTCATTCCCTTGATATTTCCAGTGAAGTTGAAAAATTCTTCAGGACTGAGAAAGTCAATTAAAAAACCCTGATCGAGAAAAGACCCTGTCACACGTTTCCATGAATCATCCTTTGCCACATCATTATCATTGATTTTTACACTGCCAGCATCTGCCTTAATAAGGTCGATCAGCAATCGGAACATTGTTGTTTTGCCAGCTCCGTTGTTGCCAACAAGTCCGAAACTTTCCCCTTTTCTGATGGTCAACATTTGAATATATAGTACGGTTGTACCCGCATAACTTTTTTGAAGATTATCTATTGTGATCATTATTATTGTTTTTTTCGATTTATAAATTGAAATGCCAATCTAGCTTTTTTCTCTGAGACCTGCAGCCATTATATATTTACGCTGCTGAAGATTTTTAAGCGTAAGTTGTAAAAAATATTTCCTGAATGGTAGTGCAAGCAGACCTGTTGCTGCCAATGCGATCCATCCCATTTCCGGATTTCCAGCCCATTTGAATGGAAGGAAAATGAAAAGAGGAACAATAAAAACCGGCATCAATATAAAGAAGTGCATGGCGCCGATTCCCTGATAACTGAAAGCGCCGCCTTTGCTTATTACCATTGTTTTTTTATTGTAACTCGCAAAATAAAGGACTGACGGAGCAACCAATCCAATGCCGAAAAGGAAACAGGCTGTATTGATGAGAAATATCTCAGTGCCAAAATATATGTATGGAACGGTGAGTATATAGCAAGCGATGCCAATGCCGTAGGCAAGCGTCATTTTTGCCTGCAGATAGTCTTCCATTTTAATTCCGGAGGTAATTATAAAATCAAAGAAATTGCCCTCGTAGGCAAATGCATATTGAAGATAATTTATCATCATCACACTTGTTACAAATATGCCGATAAATATCATAAAACCGCTATCATTTGTGTACTCACCGCTTGGGTAAAAGAACAGGCCATAAAGGAGGAAGATTGGTGTCATGTATAGCCATGATTTCGTTCGCTTATTGCGCAGATACAATCTTATATCCATTGAAATAAGTTCGCCAATAAGTCCAAGCTTCTTCAGATAACCAATCTGACCGGTTGCTGAAAGATTTCCATCACTGTCTTTTGAAAGGTTTTCGAGGTAAAGTGCATCGCGCAAGAATATATAATTAAGGACATACATAGCAATGGGCAAAAGAAATACTCCAGCCAGAAAAGCTGGTTTCAGGAGTAGTGCGTCTAATGCGCTGCCAACAATTTTTGAGTAGGAATACCAGCCAAAATAGTCGCCAGCTGCAAGAATCAGGATTATGGCTAAAATCAAAGAGACTATTTTAAGGCTTGCTACCATTTGCTTCTTGAGGTAAAGCACAAAATAATTTAATCCAAGGTCGATTGAAAAAACAGCCAGAAACCACATCCATGCAACTGAAGCATTGTGATAATAGTTAATTTGAAAAACAGCAAATGGAATAAAAAAGACGATGCTGATCAGTGTGAAAAGGTTTATAGATCCTTTGAAAAGCAGAAAGTGTACCAAAGAACTCTTTTTCAACGGCAGATGGAGATATGGCCGAACTTCAAGTGCAGGAAGTTTCTGCATAAAAAACCTGACTGCAAACATGCCCGCAAAATACCAGGCAAACATGCGGTGCAACTCAATGATTGGGTCGCCTGTTTCGATTATTTCATGCCATTTAAAACCTAACAAATAGGAAATGACCACCAATTCCAGAAACAAAATAGAGAAAAAGAAACCCATGATAAGGTTCACTGCAAGGTTTTTCTGCCAGATGGCTGACCTTGTAGCTTGTTTCCATTGGTGTTCAAGAAAATATTTTATGTACATAGGGTCGATTTTAGGAGGTTGATTTTTTTCGAAAGTAAGCTATATTTTTTGACATCTGTAAAGGATTTTCACTGACTCAGTTTTGGATTGTTTTTGTGCCTTTCCCGGTCACGGATAGTCTTTTTTGCCAGATTTTCTTTTAAGGCTGCAGTAAGATCAACGCCGGTTTGATTGGCCAGACAGATGAGCACAAAAAGTACATCGGCCATTTCATCGGCCAGATTTTCTTCTTTATCAGATGCTTTGGCAGACTGATCGCCGAATTTTCTGGCCATAATGCGCGCCAGTTCACCAACTTCTTCCATCAATACTGCTGTGTTTGTGAGTTCGCTGAAATAGCGCACCCCAACTTCCTGAATCCATTGGTCAACTTGCTCCTGAGCTTCTTTTAAAGTCATGGTCGAAAATTTTGGGCAAAGATAGTTTTCATTGCATTGAGAATGAAATACAAAAAATGAAAATTTCTTAAGCTTAAGTTAAATTTCATGCCTTTTTATGAATGCGTACGTTCATTACTGAAAGGCGTTCAAGATAGATAACATAAGTTCTCTGGGCTCGAATAGATTTGCAACCTGTCCCCATCTTGTTGGGCTGACGCGGATTCCAGACTTTCTCCAAAACCATCATAATTAAGGTGCTAACATTGCTGTTGGATAGTGTTACAGTCTTGATGCAAAATATAGAAAATTAAGAAGCAAAGCATGAGGTCAAATTCAGTGCGGTATCTATGCTCTATGAGCCTGCTCTCAGCCTTCAGAAAATGTTTAATTCAACACAAATGTCCGTTCAATGCAGCGCGTGAGCCCGCCCAAACGCGGCGCCGCCGAGCCTGTGAATTTGAAAACACATAGAAATCCGGCAAAAACGGCCCAGAGGCCGTTTGGGCTCGTACGCAGTAGAGCCCACCTTTTTGCCAGGATTTCTTGTGTTTTCAAAGAGTGCGCGAGCCATCGTTTGGGCAGATGGTTTTGGTCCTTTTGCCGAAACAAAAGGACAAACATAAATTCCAAGCTCAATCCATAGCAGATTGTTTCAAAATGCTATTGAAGCGAAAATATCTCGTATTACATTTAGATAGAATTTGCAATCCCTGCCCCAGCTTAGTTAATTTATAAAGGTACAACTTACACATTCTCGCCAACCTCCAATTCTTCAAAAATGATAGCTATTTAAACAAAAACCTGAAGCAGAAATCTCCCATGCAAAGGTGATTTGAAATTCCCGCCCTGAATCAGTTTTATGATATTAAATCGCTTGAGGCATTGCCAAATGTAGCTTCATCGTCATATTTCGGTCTGGATGATTTCGTCTATCTTTGCACAAAATCAGGACTATTGAAAACAGAATCAACGGTTTTTCGCCTTGTAGCAAAAACCACATCCGGCCTCGAAGAAGTGCTTGCCGGAGAAATCCGTTTGCTCGGAGGTGAAAATATTGAAATTATGACGCGTGCTGTTGCTTTTGAAGGCGACAAAAAACTCATGTATCGCGCAAATTATGAGCTTCGTACAGCCTTGCGCATTTTAAAACACATAACCTCTTTCAAGGCAAACAACGAGCAAAAGTTTTACGACGAAATCCGTAATATCCAATGGCAGATGCACATGGCTGTGGACAATACTTTTTCAATTGATGGTGTTGTCAGCGGCGGTCTTTTTACGCATTCTCAATATGTGGCATTCAAAGCAAAAGACGCCATTGCAGACCAGTTTCGCGATAGAATGGGAATCCGGCCTTCGGTGAATACCGTCAATCCCGACTTGCGGATTAATATACAGATTCAGGAAGATCAGGTGAACCTTTCCTTCGATAGTTCCGGCGATTCACTTCATAAAAGAGGGTACCGGAATATTGTTGATAAAGCACCAATCAATGAGGTGCTTGCGGCTGGCTTGATTTTACTGTCCGGATGGAAAGCTGACACTCCTTTTGTGGATGCAATGTGCGGCTCAGCAACAATCCCGATTGAGGCGGCCATGTTTGCAATGAAAATTCCTCCCGGATATTTTCGCAAGGCGTACGGATTTATGAAATGGAGTGATTTTGATAAGGAGCTTTGGGATGCTGTATGTCGCGAAGCCAATGAAAAAATCACTGATTTTGACCACGAGATTTTTGCATCAGACCATTCTGCCAAAGCCATCGATATTGCACAGCAAAATCTTGAAAGCGCGCATCTTCATAAAGACATAAGGTTGTTTAAAAAACCAATGGAATTTTTGGTGCCACCAGAAGCACCCGGTATCTTGATCATCAATCCACCCTATGGTGAACGCCTCGAAGAAAACGATCTTAAGGCCTTATATATGAATATCGGCGACAGTCTGAAACGCAATTTTAAAGGATACAAGGCCTGGGTCATCAGCAGCGATTTTAAGGTTTTGAAGCACGTAGGACTGAAGCCCTCCAAAAAATTAATCGTATACAATGGACCGCTTGAATGCCGATTCGTATGTTTTGATATTTTTGAAGGGAGTTTGAAAGAAAAGAAAACCCGCGAAGCTGGGTTGAATCTTTAATTGCAAAAAATCTGACCTGAATTTCAGAAATTGAAGAATTCAAGAAGTAGTTTCGCAGCTGTTTCCCTCTTCTGAAAAGCCACTTTTTAATCTGTTTTTTGTTAACAATTAATAAATTAGCATTTTTGGCAACATATTTGCAACCTTTTGCAGGAAAATTTGTTCTTACAGTTAAACCTGCAAAAACTTACTCATATGTTACTCACAATAAAAAACTGGATTGACCAAAAATTTTTTGGAAGAAATAACTCAACCGGCAAAGCCATCGGAGTTCGCTATAAATTCAATAATCCCAGCTTAAGAAACTTCCACCTTTTGCCAAACAATGGTAAAAAGCAGTTCCTGAATACCTTCAAACCTTATTGGGAGGATGCTTCTGCCTTCAGCAACAGATTAACCCGTCAGCTGCGATAAGTCGTGGACAAAGTATTAGAAGCAAAGGGATTAGCTAAGCGCTTCGGTCATATAACTGCTGTAGAGCATATCGATCTGACCGTTTATAAAGGCGACATCTATGGTTTTCTTGGCCCGAATGGCTCAGGAAAAAGCACTACAATAAGAATAATTCTTAACCTCATCTCGCCCGATCAAGGCGAGGTTTTTCTTTTTGGAGAGAAACTAAATGCCAACAGACGCGGTGTATTGAAAAGGGTAGGGGCGCTCATCGAGCGACCTGATTTTTACAACTATCTTACTGCATATCAAAATCTTGAACTTCTTGCACGCTACTCAGGTTTGAAACTTGACCGCGGTCAAATAATGGAGAAGCTTGAACTTGTTGACCTGCATGAAAGGTTTGACAGCAAAGTGCGTACTTTTAGCCAGGGAATGAAACAAAGACTTGGCATTGCCCAAACACTGCTTCACGATCCGGATCTTATTATTCTCGATGAACCTGTGAATGGACTTGATCCTCAGGGAATCAAGGACATACGGAACCTCATTTTAAGACTTAACAGTGATTTTGGCAAAACATTAATTGTTTCTTCCCACATTTTGCGTGAAATGGAGCTGATTGCCAACCGCATGATTGTTATCAGCAAAGGAAAGGTTGTTGTGGAAGGCGATGTGCGTCCTTTGCTTGAGTCCGGCAAACAAAAATTGATTTTGGTTACTGACAGAACCGCACTTGCCATTGCTCTTCTAAAAGAACAGTTTCCTCAGTTTAATTTTCAGCAAAACAAACTGGATGAGCTTGAGGCTGAGTTGTTAACCACTGAAATCCCGCTGATTAACAAAGTACTTGTTGATGCCGGTATCGGTGTTAAGCAATTGATTTCGCGCAATAGTCTTGAAGATTATTTTTTACATGTAACATAAATGGGCACACTGATACAACTCGAATTCCAGAAATTGTTCAGACGTGGAATGACCTATATTGGGTTTATTGCCATTCTGCTCATCGTTCTGATCATACAGGTGGGAATGTTTGTCGAGGGACAAAAACTACTTGATTTCTTAATCAAAAGCCTTTCCGATGTGTTTCTTTTGGAGGGAAAACTCATCAACAACTATACGGTTTCGTATATCATCCTTAACAGTTTATGGATACATATACCAATTTTGGTGGCGATTGTAGCCGGTGACATGGTTTCTGGTGAAGCCGGAAGAGGAACTTTCAGACTTTTATTGGTACGACCTGTCAGTCGTGCAAAGTTGCTTACAGCAAAATATATCGCTGCACAGGCTTACGCCGCAATGCTGGTTGTATTGTTGATGATAATGAGCCTGGGTGTTGGGCGTTTGTTTTTCGAAAATGGCGATATGATCGTTTTGATGAACACCATCAATATTTTTGATGAATCGGACGTGCTATGGCGGTTTTTGGCGGCTTTTGCCTACGGCGCCATCAGTATGTGGGTTGTTTCCGGACTCGCCTTTACGTTTTCATCGATAGCTTCCAACTCTCTTGGGCCTGTTGTTGGCAGCATGTCTGTGCTGATTGTATTTACGATTATGTCAAATTTCAGCATCGGCATTTTCAATGTCATCAAACCGTTTCTTTTCACGACCTACCTGAATGGCTGGCAACTGTTTTTTGATGACCCCATTGAGTGGGACAAGGTGATAGGCGCAACTTTGATCATGATGTTTCATATTACAGCACTCTATTTTCTTTCACTCTGGATTTTCACTAAAAAAGACATTACTTCATGATACGAAAATTGGTTTTTTTACTCACTTTCTTGCTCTTATTATCAACTTCTTTTCCTCTTGTTGCACAAGAAAATGCTGATGAAATCTTAGCGGCTGTTTTAGAACGCAGTGCTGAGGTCAAAAGCTTTGAAGCAGATGTAAGTATTGATGTAGATGTTGACTTTATTCGGATACCCGTAAAAAAAGGACGTGTTTTTTACAAGGCACCTGAGAAATTTCGTTTTCGTGCCACCGGCTTTGTTTTGGTACCAAAGAAAGGCTTGAATTTTTCAGTCATGGATATGCTGAATAAGCAAAACACAGCAATATATGCCGGTTCAGATGAAGTGAATCATATGTTGAAGATTGTTCCGATGACGGACGAATCCGATTTTGTGATTGCAACTGTTTGGGTTGACAAAACAAAAAGTCGCATAAACAAAATGAATGTAACAACCAATGGTCAAGGAAATTACTTGATGGAATTTACATACGGTGCCTTGCAGTATGACCTACCCGAAACTACAAAAGTGACTTTTGACATTCAACAAGTGGATATACCGTTGAAATTTATCGGCAATCTGAAAGTAGATCAGAAAAAAGCAGGTGAACGTGCACAAGGAAGTGTTTCCCTTGTCTACAGTAATTTCAAAATCAACGGAGCGATACCTGATTCAGTTTTTGAGGAAATAATTGAAAATTAACAATGTATCTCAGAATGATTTTTTCTGCATCAGAATTTAAGAAGCTTTTTTGCTATAACTTCTGGAAAAACTGAATCATGGGAACAGGTATTGGCACTGCTTCTCCACCTGCAAAAACTCCGGCAAAACCAAACTGAAATGCCTTGTGGGGGTCTGTCTGAAACCTCAGCCCGGGTAGTATAAGTGCAAATCCTTCTCTTTTTTTAGTTACATTACGCTCTCGTGTTTCTACATATTCATCAAATCCGGTGTTAGGATTAAATTGATATACTTCATAAAATTCGGTGGTTTGATATTTTTTACCACCCGGCACGATGAATGAATCAAAAACGATGCTGACTTTCTTGCCGGCTTTGAACATTCCTGCAAATGAAATCAACATCCTGCCTTGACTTACTCTTTTTTTAGAAGATCTGCCAGTATTAAAATTATATATTTCCTCTTTAAAGCCAAGCACACCGTAACCGGCTGAGAAGGTCAGATTTACAATTCTGTCTCCAATTGTAAAGGCTGCATAAGGAAGCGCCATAGCAAAGCCTGTTCCGTACCATGTGTCAGTTCCGACCAATAATCCCAATGCTAAACTTGTGTTTTCATTGAAAGGGATGCTGTACTTTGCTGTTCCAATGATAGGTGCCCCAAGCCATGAAGTCATCACGCCGAGTCCGAAATTCTCACTAACACCAAACTGAATATCAGGCCCAAAAATATGCCAGATCATATAGTTTTCGCCTTTGGCAATAGACAGACCGTTGGTAGTAATAAAATAGCGGGTGGCAAAAACCTCACCCGGAACAAATTCTCCTTTTACATTCAGCTCACGGGTTTCGACCTCGCGTATTTCGCGTATTTCATGCCTTGGTATCGCAACAAGTCCCATTTCTTTTGTTTCAATCAATACCTCACGTGGATCCTGAGAAATTATCTTTCCAACAAAGCGTGTGCGGTCATTTTTTGTAATAACATGCATTTTTGTCGTATCCGAAACAGGTTGTTCCAGGTTTTCCTGACTGAATATATTGAGTGAAAATATGCACATCAAGAGGATAATCAAAGAAGTTAATTTTAGTTTCATAGTGTTTAGTTTTATTGATAAATTTAAGTAAATAACAGACTTTCTATTGCTAGATGCTTAGCATTGTGAACCACCTAAATTCCTTTAAGTTAATTAATTGAGTAGTCTAGATTATTAACAAATTTAATATAAAGCGCAAAGGAAGTCAATAAATTCTCATACGCAAGAGAAATGCAATTAAATATATGCTTTATCTGCAAAACTGTTGTTTTGAAATGAAATTCCCAATAGAAATTGATTTTGATCTACAAACGAACAAATCCTAAACCGTTCAGGTTTTATAAATCATAAAAACCATGTTTCAAATTCCTGAAAAAAAAGGAATTTGAAACATGGTTTTTGCGATTTATTGAAGGGGAATTATTCCCACTTCAGCGATACCACTGATTTTGCAGGAATGGAATAACTGAAAACTTTAGTGCCTTGTTTAACAGAAAAGGTTTTAAAGCTGCTGTCATAATTTGCAAGGATAAGCACTTTGCTGCCATCGGTATTCATGAAGGCAACGGCATCGATATTGGTTAATGCCTGCGCATAAATCAATGAAATTCTTTGTGCACCGGGTCTTACTACCTTTGAGAAATGTGCGATGGAGTAGTATTCCTCATTCAAGGTTATCTGACCTGAGGCTTGATTTATTGTGATCACACCACGACAGTTTGAGCAGCCATTGTTGCGTGGGCCATAGTTTTGGTCGAGTGCAAGATTCCACATCAGGGCTGAGCGCGACCAGTTGTTGGCTGTACCTATGAAAATATTGCGCATATACCACATCAGATTGTCTTCGAAGTTGACAGCCCAGGCACCACCTGAAATTTCCGTAAAATGCAATTCCTTGTCAGGATGGGCGTTGTGCACAGCCGTCATGGCTGAAACGCTACCACCATAGGCATGAAATGCGCTTCCGGAAGTATAGTTTGCGGCAGCAGGGTCATTCAAAATGGATATAGAATATTGGGTGTTGTCCCAGTTATGGTCGTAATTTATGATCTTGGTATTGATGTCAGAAGCTGCTTCAAACTTTGGCCCCAGATGGTTTTTGATGAAATTGAGCTGTTCGTTTGCCTGCATTTCCATGCATGGATAAGCGGCAGTAAAATACAAGGGTTCATTCTGTGGTGTAACGTGTGTGATGTTGATGCCTTGATTTTTCATTTCGCGGATATATTTCACAAAATAGTCTGCATAAACATCATAGCTGTCAGTGCGCAGTTTGCCACCCTTCAGACTGTTGTTGGTTTTCATCCATGCAGGCGGGCTCCATGGAGATCCCATCACAAAAATATCGGGCGAAATATTTACAATTTCTTTCATTACCGGAACTACATCCTGCAAATCCTGAGATAATGAAAAACTCTCAAGATTGAAATCCGTCTGACCTGTCGGAAGGTCATTATAGGTGAAATCTGACAAAGAGAAATCAGATGCACCCATGGTAAGGCGTAGAAATGAAATTCCAATGCCCGTTTCCGGATCAAAGAGTTTTTTCAGGATGGTTTCACGCTCTGCAGCACCAATTTTTTTGTTTAAAAGATAAGCAGATGAACCAGTTAAGGCTGCTCCATAGCCATCAACTGTTTGAAAACGAATCGTTGTGTCGATCGTTATAACCGGCCATTCCTGCGAAAGTGCTGTGCGTATTGAGAGATCGCTTTCGCGGCTGAAAAGTTTCAGCTGATCGCCTCGGGTTAACCATACCTGCGCTTTTCCGATGTCGGGCATTACAGGTATCACTGGTTCTTCGGGACTGTTTTTTCCTTTGCAGCTGAAGAAGGAAAAGATGAGTAAAATGATTGAAACTAAGACAAGAATTTTTAGATTGAGGGTAAGATTCATTTCAAGGTTTTTGCATTAAATGAGACTGTTTGAAAAGGAAGGTTATAACCTAAAGGCTACTTCGTCAATCTTTTCAGACAGTCTCATTCAAAATGTTAATATCCGGTATTTTGTACCAACTTCGTGTTTTTATCCAGTTCTGACTGAGGTATAGGCCACAGCAGTCTGTTTTCGTTCACCACATAGCCAAGTGATGCGCCTCCCGGGCCTTTTACATTGTTCATTACATCTATTGCGCGACCGGTGCGTTTGAGGTCGAACCAACGATGTCCTTCGAAAGCCAGCTCAAAACGTCTTTCCTTTTCTATGGCCAGACGCATAGCCTGCTGATCAGCGGCATTGGTGTTTGGAAGATTCACGCGTGAGCGGATTTGATTGACCAAAACCGCAGCACCAGATACATCGCCATTGGCATTCAGCGCTTCCGCCTTCAGCAAGATAATGTCAGCCAGACGCAATAGAATGAAATTCTGTGGACTGGGCTGCGCGATGATACGGTATTTGTTGATAAAAGGGAATGTAGCCTGAGGCCAATAGGGGTCGGACCATCTTCCGGAAACATCATCAAAAACAATGGATGAATTTTTCCGGATCATATCTCCTTCGGCATCGAAAGCAGCGACAAGGTCATTTGATGGCGTATTGAATTTTTTCCAGTCCATTCCGCGAAACATGCTGGCGCCCCAGTTTCCACTTGAAGAAGTACCTTCATAATTGATTTCGAAAATGGCTTCAGAAGAGTTTTCATTTTCATTGTTCCACAACATATCATATTCAGGCAAAAGACCATAGCCGCCTGAGATTACAGCATCGGCATATTGCTGAACCTTGTCCCATTGTGGTGGCTGAATGGCCGCATATACTTTGGCGAGTAATGCGTTGGCAGCACCTTTTGTTACAAATCCTTTGTGTTGTGCTGTAACAGGAACATTTTGCAGCGCCAGCTCAAGATCCTTGATAATTTGTTCATACACTTCAGCCATTGCTGTGCGTGCCGGAAAGAGAATTGGATAGATTTCAGGTAAAAGTTCAATGCTTACTGTTTTCACTTCGGTGAGTTGCAAAGGCACATCGCCCCACAACTGAACCGCCTGAAAATACATGAAAGCCCTGATCCATGCTGCTTCTCCTTTGATTTGTTTCTTGCGGTCGGCAGAAAGATCCGGTACGGCTTCAACATTGTTATAAACAGCGTTCGCCTTGCCGATTGTTCCGTAAAGATAGGCCCAGTCGCGGCTCACGTTTGAGTTTGTGGCATCAATGCTGAACTCATCAATTTGGAAGTTAGAAGGATTGTCAGCACCGGCGTAAGCATCATCTGATTGCGCATCACCATTTACAAAGTAGTCGAGTGAGAAATATTCATTGCGGAAATCGCTGTATACGCCACCCAAAGCGGCTTCAACTTCGCTTGCAGTTTTGTAGAGCAAAGAGTCTGCAGAAGTATTTGAAACAGCAATACTTTGCGATACAGGCTGAATATCGAGGAAATCCTTACATGCGTTCAGTGAAACAATGCTTATAAGGATGAAAGATATGATAATTAATTTTTTCATTGTTCGTAGGATTATAATTCAACATTAAGGCCAACCACAACAGTGCGCGACTGCGGATAGGTTCCATAATCAACTCCCATCATTACGGCACTGTTTCCATAGGCATTCACCTCCGGATCGAAACCGCTGTAGTTTGTGAGGGTAATCAGGTTGCGGCCGGTAACATAAACCGACATATTTTTGATGCCCTTGAAACGTTGGTTGTTCTCAAAAATTCTATATGAAAGGGTTATAGATTTCAGTCTTACATAGGAACCATCTTCGATAAACCGTGAAGAGTTGCGGACATTGTTGATGTTGCCAGCCTTTGGAATATCTGTGATATCGCCTGGTTTTGTCCAGCGACGCAAAACATCAACAGACTGGTTTTTGGTATCAAACATTCCTTCAAGATCGATGCGTGTTGCATTGTAGATGTCGTTTCCGTAGCTGCCCTGAATAAACACATTCAGGTCAAAACGTTTGTAGGTGAAATTGTTGGTAAGGCCAAAAATGAAATCCGGATTTGGATCGCCAATAATGGTTCGGTCGCCAGTATCAAAAATGCCATTGTTGTTATAATCTCTGTAAATAATATTTCCGGTTTCAGGGTCAACGCCATCTGAAATATATCCAAAGAATGAACCCAGCGGAAGATCAGCCTTCAGGATACTCACATCCTGATTGTTGCTGTAGATACGTCCGAAGTAGTAAACATCAGTATATTCCAGGCTGATGACTTTATTGCGGTTAAACGACATATTGAAATCAGTCACCCATTTAAGCTTTTTGTCAATGTTTATGGTATTGATGTTGAACTCAATTCCTTTGTTTTCAATCGTGCCGGCATTTGTTTGAATGGTAGTGATAGGCAACGAGCTTGAAAGTTGAACATTCAGGAGCACATCTTCGGTGCGTTTTTGATAGGCATCCACGTTCAGCGTCACGCGGTAGTTGAGCATTGAAAGATCAAAACCGATGTTTGACTGGGCTGTTGTTTCCCAGCGAAGGTCAGGGTTGCCATAAGTTACCTGTGCAGATGATGGTCCTGAAAGTGGATTGGTTGGTGTGCGGCGATAATAGTTCACAAGACCATAGCGGGCATAATTTGGAATGCCTTCCTGATTGCCGTTTTTACCCCAGCCACCACGCAGTTTAAGGTCGTCGATGAAAGTTAAATCCTTCATAAATGATTCGGACGATATGCGCCAACCCGCCGAAAAAGAAGGCATTGTACCCCAGTGTTGTGCCAGCTTGGAAGAACCATCACGACGAATACTCATAGTAAGGTAATATCTGCTCATATAGTCGTAGGTGGCACGTCCGAAAAACGAAGCCAGTGCCCATTCATTTACATTAGTGCTTGCGCTGATAACATTGGCAGCATTAAGTGTTGTTACAGAAACGTCTTCAGGAAAATCTGTGCCATAGATAAAGGAATTGTTGCCTTTGTATTTCTGAATACTGGTTCCTGCCATGGCTGTCATATTGTGTTGTCCGAATGATTTCACATAGTTCAGAGTGTTTTCCCAAAGCATGGTATTGTGGGTAGTTTTGTCTGATTGACCGATACCATTGTTATTGCGGCCAAAATTAGTACGGAATGGATCGAGGTAATAGTCCCATTCATGTGTAAGCATATCAACGCCAACTCTGGTATTGAATTTAAGGTCCTTTATCAGGCTGATTTCGGCATTGATGTTTCCAACAATCTGGCTATCGATTGATTCCTGATCAGGGCCTTCCATATAGGCGACAGGGTTTTCCCAAGAAGGCTGGAAGGGGTTTGTGTCAAACTGACCGCTGCCGTCTTTTTTATAAATATTGAGAAATGGAGGTGTGTTCAGTGCACTCATGATAACGCCACCACGACCCGAACTTGCGTTGTCAGGTGTGTCTTTGGTGTTGAGGTGCATCACGTTTATGTTTGTTGTAAGCTTAAGCCACGGCTTGATTTGGTTGTCAAGGTTCATGCGTACGGTGTAGCGGTCGAAACGGGCAGGGTTCACAATACCCTGATCAGTGAGATAAGTTGCAGATACAAATTGAGATGATTTGCTTGTTCCGCCTGAATAAGAAAGCTGATGTGATTGTGTTGTACCTGTGCCAAAAGTGATATCCGACCAGTCGTTAAAGGCCGTTTGGGTAGGGTCTAAGGCGCCCGGAAGAATTTCGTCAATCAGATCGCGGTATCTTTTGGTATTTAGTACTTCAATAGGTTTCCTTAGGTCGGACATTCCGAAATACGTATTGTATTTGATTGTCGTTTCATTTTCGGAGCCTCTTTTTGTGGTGATAATAACAACGCCGTTGGCGGCACGTGCTCCATATATAGCAGCCGATGAAGCGTCTTTCAGAACGCTCATGCTTGAAATATCTGAAGGGTTAATAGAGCGGATATCCGTGGTTGGGAAACCATCAACCACGTAAAGTGGTTCATTTCCAGCAAGTACAGAAGTTGCGCCACGCACCCTTACAGCGAGGCCGGCACCTGGCTTACCCGAAGGCTGGATTACCTGAACGCCTGCTGCCTTACCTTGCAAGCCTTCCGCAGCAGAGATTAGCGGCCTGTCTTTTAATGCTTTTTCATCTACTACAGCTACAGCGGTAGTGAGATCTTTCTTTTTCTGGGTTCCGTAACCTATAACAATTGCTTCATCGAGTAAGGTGACATCTTCTTCCAGAACAACATCAATGCTGGTGCGTCCAATTGTCTGAACTGTTTGGTCTTTGAAACCGATATAACTAAATCTTACTGCCTCAGTTGTAAGAGAAATTTGATAAAAACCGTCTAAGTTTGTGGTAGTGCCTATTGTAGTACCTACCAGCTGGACAGTTACGCCGGGAAGTGGAGTGCCTTTGGTATCTTTTACAACACCTGAAATTTGCCTTGACTGTCCGATGACATTGGATGCTATCAAGACGAATATTATTAAAGTAAATAACTTTTGCATCATGAAGATTTTTCTGAAGTGGTTAAATGATGGACTTCATTTTAAATTTTTAGGATCAATTAAAGATAAAAACCAGGAGTGGATATGGTGATCCACTCCTGGCTTTTTTTAGCCGATAATGAAAAATTATCTTTCAAGAACCATTGTCCATGCAGCACCACCATTATGGTCAGGTGTCAAATCAACAGAAACAATCATTACTTCTTTATCGCCTGTATTTGCATAAGCAATAACTTCATACCGGTTGGTTGCAAAACCACCATTTGGAGGCAATGTTCCATTAGTATTTTCTCCGCCATAATATCCTTTCATGAAACCAAGAAATGCAGCAAAATTTGGTCCATTGGTGAGGGTAATAATTGCTCTGGCTTCAGCAGTAGCCGGAGTAAATGCATAGGAATGCGTATTGCATGAACCAAAAGGAGCACCTGGGCTAGCTGCGATTTGTGCATCAGTCCAGCATCCGTTAGGTGTACCCATGTAGCCATCATTTCTCGAACCACCATTGGTTTTGTATTCATAACCGCCACCAGAAGAGAAAATAAATTCGTCATCCATCATACAAGACCAATCATCTGTTCCAGTGCTGGAGCCATCTAAGAAGTTTAATGGGCATATCCACCATCCATCACTACCTAAACCAGGTCCAACATAGATAGAATTAGCTGATAATTGGAGTTTCCATGCACCGTTTTGTAATATCTCATCGGTTAGAACACTGGATGAAATTGTTATATTTTGCTGGGTAGTTCTGCTTCCATTTTCGCTGGTAGCAGTTAAAACAACAGTATAGATTCCATCCTGAGCATAAGTGTGCACTGGATTTTCCTCGGTAGAAGTAGCGCCATCTCCAAAGTTCCATAAGTAACTCGTTGAAAAAGTGGAGGTATTTTGGAAAGTAACAGTTAATCCGCTTACGCTATAGGTGAATGAAGGAGTAGGAAGATTTCCTGGAATTGGAGGCTCATCAGCAGGATTGTCATAATGAACAAGTACAAATCTCCAATATCCGCCTGGAGCTGCATCGCCTGGCGCGAATTTATAGTTGACTTCAACGATAAGGGTATCGGTTGAACCATCATATAAAGAAACAAGGTTGTACGTTACAAAAGGTTGTGGGTTGTTGTACTCGAGGTCGGTTCCAACCTTTGAAAGTCCAAGAAACGCTCCGTTTCCAATGACCTTCAGCTTAGGATCAGCGCCGGTTGTCAGTTCAAATGTATGATTTCCACTAGCCCATGCAGACACATCCTGACCAGCTTTATTTAACATAGGCGCTGAACTTGAAGCACACATATTGTTTGCTCCGTCAGGATAAACTGAGCCTTCAGCCCAATAATCACCTTTGTCATCAAAAATCATACGGCCATCACGATGGAAAGTCCATTCGTCATTCAGCATACAAGGACGAATTGCTAACTCATCATTATTTCTGCCCATAGCCCACCAAATCTCTGAACGGTTATATGGACCAACTTCAAGCGGATAGTCTCCGGTTGAAACATCACGGAGAAGTTTCCACTTTTTTGATGACTCGCCTGCAAGCTTTGTGAGCATTACATTTGGGTCGGCAATGTTTACTTTTGCAGTAAATACGTCTGTTGAACCACCTTTTAAAGAAGTAGCGGTAAGAGAAACAGTATATTCACCAACAGCGGCGTAAGTGTGTGAAGGATTTACCTCAGCTGAAGCAGCAGAGCCATCACCAAAATTCCATGACAAAGCTGAAAAATTGGTCGACTCATTGGTAAACTGAACTTTTTTGTAATCAGCTGCGTCAACAACAGATGTGAAACTTGCGATTACATCCGGTTCCGGATCATCCTTTTTGCAGGATGTAAAAGGCACTAATAGCACAGTTAACAGCAGTGCCAGACTGATTCTAAGTGTTTTTTTCATGACTTGAATTTTTGTGGTTAATAAAGGATTAATAAAATTTTAATTTTAGTTAGTGATTAATTAATTGTTAAAGATACTATTATTTTAACTGAATTTCAATTGTTAAGGTAATCGAATGCTTAATTCTGAATTTCTGAGGTTTCAAGAACCTTAATTTGGGTCGTTTTGCCTCCGGATGATAAAGTAAAATCTCCTTTCTCTAAAATCCAATTATTGTTGAGCGCGACAAAGGCAAGCCTGTTTACAGGGATTTCAAAAGTTATGGATTTTGTTTCACCTGCCTGAAGCATGGTTTTCTCGAATCCGCGTAATCTTTTTACAGATGGCGTAAGCGAAGCAAAGTGATCTGAGCTGAAAATCTGCACCACCTCTTTGCCTGCAATAGTCGACATATTTCTCAGGGTTACTTTCACTTTCATTATTTCTCCCGGGAGATAATCAGCTTTATCTGTTTCAATATTCAGATATTCAAATTCCGAATAGCTAAGCCCAAAACCAAAATGATATTGCGGGTTGTACTGTGTCCCGGTTGGTGAACCGGCAATTTCGAGTTGCTCGGCGTGTTTGATGTAGTATGGTTCCAAACTGTTTGGGAAGCGGGGATAAGTGTAAGGTAACTTTCCTGAAGGATTTGCCTCTCCGAAAAGTATTTTAGCGATTGCTACTCCTCCAAAGTTACTTGGCAAATAAGCGTTTAGTATTCCTTTTGCAAGCGGTTCGATTTTACTGATTACACGTGGACGACCTTCAACGAGAACTAAAATCACCGGTTTTCCGGTTTTTGCTGCAATACGAACAAGGTCTTGCTGATTCTCTGAAAGATAAAGATCCTCCAAATCTCCGGGTTTTTCTGTGTAAGAGTTCTCTCCTATGCAAAGGATAATCGCATCTGCTTGTGCCGCTTTTTTAGCAAAGATATTGAGGTCACCAACAATTTCATCAGCATAAGCACCTTCATGATTGAATGAAACGCCCTCATATAATTCAACCAAATCCGGATTGCCGGCATGTGAGCTGATGGCTTCATAGATTGTCGAATACTTTTCTGTAAACTCGTCAACGAGGTTTCCCAGCCAGCTGTAGCTCCATCCACCATTAAGCGGGCGCATTGTGTTTGCTGCTGGTCCGCCAACAAGGATGCGGGTGTTTTTTGCCAAAGGCAGAATGTTTGATTCGTTTTTCAGCAAAGTAACTGATTCCATTGCGGTTAAAAGTGATGCGTCTTCAAATTCAACACAGCCAAAGTCTGGATAGCTTTCCATCAATGTGTAAGGTGTATCGAAAAGTCCAATCATGAATTTTACTCTCAGAATGCGTGTTACAGCATCGTTAATGCGCGACATTGACACTTCGCCTTCATTGACAAGTTCGATAAGGTGGTCGGCAAATTCAAAATTATAAGGAACCATCGACATGTCGAGACCTGCATTTATGGCAAGTTTCACTGCTTCTTTCTGTGAAGATGCAATCATATGGCGTGTGTGCAGGTATTCAATATCTGACCAGTCGGACACTGTAAAACCCTGAAACTTGAGTTCATCTTTAAGGAGGTCGGTAAGTAATTCTTTACTCACATGAACCGGCACACCGTTAATTTCGCCGGAGTTAATCATAACGGTCATAGCACCTGCATCGACACCGGCTTTGAATGTTGGAAGATGATATTCACGGAGTTTATTGTCAGGAATCCAGGCCGGACTTCTGTCTTTTCCACTTAAGGTATGTGAGTAACCCAGGTAGTGCTTCAGACAGGCAGCGATGTGATTTGGGTCAGCCAGATTGTTGCCGGAACCTTGAAGCCCTTGAATCAGACTTTGTCCCATGATGGATGCCAGATAAGGATCTTCGCCAAATGTTTCCCACTGACGCGGCCAGCGAGGGTCAACTCCGAGGTCGAGAACCGGTGAAAATGTCCATGGCACTCCGGCAGCGCGGGTTTCATAAGCAGTAATTTCTCCGGCTCTTTTGATTATTTCCGGATTCCATGTTGCAGCCATGCCAATTTGCTGTGGAAAAAGGGTAGATCCAGCCACATAACTAGCTCCGTGAATCATGTCGACACCATAGATAACAGGTATCTGCAATCTTGTATTTGACAAGGCATAGTCCTGAAGTGCTTTAATGATGCTGTTCCACTGTTTTGTGTCACGTGCACGGTTGTTGGCTGTGTTTAACACAGAGCCAATTTTATACTTTCCAAAAGCAACTCTCAATATTGCAGTATCCAGATTAAGTGGTTCAAAACTAGATTGAGGATTCTGACCTTCCATCAAAACATCGAGTGTTATCTGAGTCATTTGACCCACTTTTTCTTCGAGTGTCATTTTGGCAACTAATTCAGCTACTTTAGCTTCTACAACGGGGTCATTGCCTGTTGAGTGGCTTGTTGGAGCGGGGTTAGAACAAGAGACTGCCAGAGTTGTTACCAACAGTATTGCAAGCATCTTTCTAATTTTCATCATTCGATCGTGTATTTGGTTTTATTAATGAATTTTTTATTCCGGCACCTGGAAAACCCTGATATAGTCAACAATCATTCTTTGTGGAAAAACAGTGGTTTCGTCAGGATAACCTGGCCAGATACCACCTACAGCCACATTGAAAATGAAGAACTGAGGCAAACGGAAAGCTTCATATTTAATTTCCGTGTCTTTTATTTCGTAAAAAAGTTCATAATTGACATACCATCTTATCCCACTTTCCTGCCAGACAATGCTAAAGACATAGAATTTATCATGGAAACTCTGGCTGGTTGGCAGACGATAAGTTCCACCTTTATAGCGATGTCCTCCGTCGAAATAGTGAATTGTGCCATGTGTTTCGTGCTGCCTGTGACCAAGATATTCCATGATATCAATTTCTCCGCAGCGAGGCCAGCTTACTTGAGAAATATTTGCGCCGAGCATCCATAAGGCGGGCCATATGCCTTGTCCGTAGGGCATTTTGGCACGTATGTCAATGCGGCCATATGTGAATTCTTTTTTCCCTTGTGTGAGCAGGCGTGCAGAATTGTATGAGTTGTACAGCTTCGTAGCAACAATATTCAGTTTGCCATCTTCAACATATGAATTTAATGGTGATGAAGTATAGCTTTGCAGTTCCTGGTTTCCCCAACCGCCTGCTCCGATGTTGTAGCCCCAGTTGTCAAGATTAATGGCAGTTCCATCAAAATCATCACTCCAGACCAATTGAAACTGTGGATAAGTATCTGGTGTAATGGCACCATCATCAGTCATTTCAACTGAATAAGTGTCGTCGTTCAGGATAACAATAGTCGTAGAATTTTTTTCAGCGGTAGCATTCTGAATGCCGGAAAAGTGAATAGCAAACTGGTCATCCATCTCAAAAATGAGGTCATTTACAAGTTTTACGGTTGCAAATTTTTCTGTTTCACCGGGATTGAAAACCATCGTTTCATTTTCAACAGCTACATAGTCTTCGCCAGGCTTTGCGCTTCCGCTTACAGTTGACCATTTCAGGCTTATAACAGTTTGTGCCGGACCAGACAGTCTGACAGGAACTCTTGCCTCAACCTGAGTTTCATTGCCTTCCTGAAAAAACATCCGGTCTGGAATTTGAATCTTTGGCACAAAAAAGTCGTCATTCAGTATTGTTATCTTGCACTGACTTTGTCCTAAAGTTGCATTTTTCAGACTTCCTGCCACTACAAAGAAATATTCATCAGTTTCATAAATGGTGTCTCTAACGATCTCAATTCGTATTTCTTTTGATGTTTCGCCAGGAGAAAAAACTAAAGTCATTTCTTCCTGTGCAATGTAATCTTCTCCGGCTGTTGCAGTTCCATTCGAAGTAGACCATTTGAGGGTAACTTCTTTTTTGGAGGATGTGGAAAGTGTGACTGGAATTACCGCATAATTTGTGCTTTCTGTTCCTTCTGTTACTGAAATTGCATCCGGAATAGATAAAACCGGTATTTCCTCTTCGGCTTTGGTGCATGAAGTGATTAATGACAGAAACAGGATCAATTGGATAAGGTATACCCGGCTTAAATTTTTCATTTTTTCTAGTTTGTTTTAGGATTCATGCGGTAAAAACGCACATAATCAATTTCCATTGAAGCAGGAAAACTTGTGTCGTCAATACCCTGTTGCCCTCCCCAGTCGCCACCAACGGCAATATTGAGCAAAAGGTGAAAGCGTTTATCGAAAGGCCAGACTTTATATCCTCCTCCTTCATTGACACTTGTAAACAGGTGTTGATTGTTGATATATCCTCGAATGGCATAGGGTGTCCAGTCAATCCGATAAATCTGAAATTCCGTTGTTGCATTTTCAACTTTCCGTGTAGCAGTTTTCTGATTGTTCAGTCTCCAGTAATAAGCTTCACAGTGGGTAGTCATATGAATAACATTGAGGTCGTAGCCAACATGTTCCATGATGTCAATTTCACCTGAAGCAGGCCAGTTGCCGTATTCCCAATCTGTAGGAAGCATCCATATTGCCGGCCAGGTACCTCTGCCTGCGGGTATTTTAGCTTTTACTTCAACCCGGCCATAAAGCAGGTCACCTTTATTTTTTGAAATGAGGCGTGTTGAAGTATATTGACGGTTTTCGAAGTTTTCCTTAATAGCAGTAATTGTGAGATATCCATTGCCAACAGAAGCATTGCGCAATTCACTGGTGTAATATTGAAGCTCATTGTTGCCCCAGCCACCACCACCAATATCATAGCCCCATTTTGCAGGATCGGGCAGGCCCTCATAGTCAAATTCATCAAACCAGAAAGGAGCTTCTTCAAAAGTCCAGCCAAGATCCTGCGGTGGTCCGGGAAGAATGATAATGGGTTTATTGGGTTCTTTTTTGCCTCCGCAAGAAGAGAGAGAGATGCAGAAAAGAACTGCTAAAACTGCCGTAAGATTTTTTATTGTCATTTCTTAAATTTTAAAATTGAGCGGCCGTTGCGAACAACGGCCTGCTCAACTCACTAACCGCAAAAAAATAGAGCTATGAAAAACTAGTAATTAGGGTTTTGTTTCAGTTTAGTATTCACCAATTCCTTCAAAGGAATAGGAAGTATTTCATTTTTACCGGCTGTAAAACCTTTAAATGCCAGTACTGTAGATGCCTGACCTGTGCGCACAAGGTCAAAGAAACGATGGCCTTCAGTAGCAAGTTCCAGACGACGTTCCAAATAGATATTTGGTAAAGTAGCGGGCACCGAAGGCAATCCAACTCTTTGTCTGACGCGGTCGAGGTAGAACTGTGCTTTGCCGCCATCGCCACCACGAAGGTAAGCCTCTGCAGCCATCAGATAAACATCTGCAAGTCTCATTTCGATGTAATTATTTGGCCACATCAATACTGGATCACCTGAGCCACTTGAAAGAAATTCCTTCAACGGCGCATATTTCTGCAGGAAATAGCCAGTATTTTGATATCCTTTTTCATAAGTTGCAAGACCGGCTTTTTCCAGACTGTCGATGTTGGCTACGGTAGCCTTGTATCTTGGGTCGCCACGCAGCAAATCGACAAGTTCTGTTCTGATTGGATTAAATCCCCATCCGGCTGAGTATGTAGGTCCGACAAATGCACGTGGGCCGCACATTTGAGTGAAAATATGACCTTCACCTGCAGGTGGCCATGGCCCCCAGTAGCCAATAGCAGCAGAGGTATGCGCAATTTCAAAAATTGATTCTTTGTTAAACTTGTTATCAGCCCGGAAGATGTCGCCGTACTTTGGTAACAGTTCATATACGCCAGACAGATCAACCTGTTCAAAAAGATTGGCAGCTTCGAGCATTCTGTTTTCATTATTCTGAAACAAAATAACTTTACCAAGCAATGCTGTAGCAGCACCTTTAGTAACTCTGCCTTTGTCAATTTCTCCAAAATTTGATGCCAGATCTGGAATTGCTTCATTGAGATCTTTTTCAATCTGCGTATAAACTGCCTCAGGACTCACTTGTTCAACGGAATAGAATTCGGCTGGTGAAAGTGGTTCGGTCATTAATGGAATGTTTTTGAACAAACGTACCAGATCGAAATAGTAATAGGCTCTCAGGAACTTGGTTTCAGCGATATACTGTTTTTTAAGTGGTTCGGCCATAGGCACTTCATCGAGTTTTGACAAGAGTGTATTGGCTCTGTTGATTCCGGCAAAGTTGCGTCCCCAGAAGTCATCCTGAGGGCCCACAGCGGGTTCAACTGTATAAGTGTTCCATGCTTCCCATGTAGCACGGTCGCCAAAAGAACCTCCACCTGCCCAGCAATCGTCAGATGCTGTGTTCAGCAATCCTACTTTACTGGAGTAATCCACAACGACTTCCCATCCAAGTGGGTCATAAACAGCGATCAAACCTGCAAAGGCTTCATCGGCATTGCGGTAGTAATTTGATTCGAGCGTGGTTCCGCGAGGTTTAACCTCTAACCAATCTTTGTTGCATGAGGCCAGAATTAACAAGCCTGTAAAAGCAAATATTATGTTTAATGTGTATTTCTTCATTGTATTATTTTTTAGTAGTTAAATAGTAACATTGATGCCTGCCATGAAGCTGCGTGCCTGAGGATAGAATCCTCTGTCGATACCAAAACTTGCTCCTCCGATTTCAGGATCATAGCCTTTATACTCAGTGAGGGTTAAGAGGTTGTTTGCGCCAACATACAGGCGAAGTTGCTGTAATCCTATTTTTTGAGTGTAACTTCTTGGTAAATTGTATCCAAGCTGAATGGTTTTTATCCTGAAATAGGCGCCATTCGAGAGATGGAAAGTTGAAGGATTGCTGAAGTTTCTATTTGGATCGGCATGCACTAAGCGTGGATATTCGTTTGATGTGCCTACACCCTGCCAGCGGTCAAGTGCATCTGTAGTCCAGTTGGCGGCTGGGATATCGAGCCTGCGCAGACCATTGAAGATTTCATTTCCTGCTACACCCTGACCAAAAATTAACAGATCAAAATTCTTTATGGCAGCACTGACTGTAAATCCATAAGACCAGGTTGGGGTTGGATCACCTATAAATGAACGGTCGTCAGCATCAATTTTCCCATCACCATTAAGATCGGCATATTTGAAATCGCCAGGTTTTGCACCGGGCTGAATAAGTGTTCCATCTGCGTTGGCATATTTCTGAATTTCACCCAATGATTGGAAAACTCCTAAAATCTCGAATCCATAGAATGAGCCTATAGGCTGTCCAACAGCTAAACGGCTGATTTCGTAGCTGCTTGCCTGGAAGTTTGCTCCGGTACGAAATTGCACAGTGCCAAGGTCAGTAATTTCATTTTGCAAATAAGATGTATTTCCTTTTAATTCAAGTGCCAGTTCTTTAATCTGGGTTCTGTAACTCAACTCGATTTCAAAACCTTTGTTCGTCATGGATGCAACATTACCGGTGGGAGAACCTGCTGCTCCTACATATGCAGGCAATACAATAGGTTGTAACATGCCAATTGTTCTTTTATCGTATAGGTCAAAAACTATTCTGAAATCAGTGAATAATGTTGCCTCAAAGCCAATATTGGCCTGGCTTGTTTCTTCCCATCTCAAATCAGGATTTGATGGTGCATTCGGGCTGTAGCCAATAAGATAGTTGTCGTAGCTGAATGTGTAGTTTCTTCCGCTTCCAACAGTAGATAAGTACTGGAAATCGCCAATCTGATCATTTCCGGTAACACCATATGAACCTCTGATTTTTAAATAACTTACATAATCATTTTCTGGCCAGAAAGCTTCGCGGCTTACATTCCAACCTACAGAGGCAGACGGGAAATAACCAAATTTGTTGTTGCTTCCAAAGCGGGAGGATCCATCACGGCGAAGAATACCGGTGAACATATATTTCTCTGAATAATTATAATTGAGACGACCAAACACAGAAGCAATTCTGTGGTCAGGACTTTCCCAACCACCACCTAATTTGTCTGTATCAATAACTCCGAAATTCATAGAAGCTTCTTCAAAAGTATTAACAGGAAGATTATTGTAGACAGCACTTACTCCCCTTGAATTTGAAACATAGGCACTGGTACCAAGAAGTGCGGTAAAATCATGCATGCCGAATTTTTTGGTATATGAAGCCGTGTTTTCAAAATTCCATGAAAAACCCTGATTGCTTCCTCTGCTGTATGAATTGTTCAAAACGGAACTTGCTGCATTGAGGTAATGTATAGGTGTAAAATTTTCATTTCCCCAAAAGGACAGTTTAGAGCCTAAATCTGATCTGAATCTTAGACCTTTGATAGGTTCAATTTCAGCATAAACATTGCCTACAAAATTATCCGACCAACCGTAATTACCAAGTCTTGTAGCGATATAAGCCAGCGGATTGCTTAATTCCTGACCAACGTATTGTGAAATTCCATAAGGGTTTCCGTTTGCATCGCGCACCACAGCCTGATTGCTGTATGGCGGTGCATTGGCTATTGCGGGATCTGTAATGATTCCAGGTGTTACAGGGTCAAGATTAATGGCTGATCCGAGTGGGCCACCATACTCACTGTTAGTGTTAAGCGATCCTTTGCTTTTAATGTGCGAATAGCCAAAATTGTTTCCAAACTTAAGCCATTTATTCACTTGATGGGTTGCATTAAGTCTGAGATTTAACCGTTTGTATTGCGAAATATCTGTTGCTACGATGCCCTCCTGATCAAGGTAACCAAAAGAAAAATAGTAGGTTGAGCGTTCATTTCCGCCACTGATACTCAATTCATGATTTTGAATTATCGCATTGTTGTTAAAAATTGTAGCCTGCCAGTCGGTTCCTTCGCCCAACGCCTGAGGGTTATCAAAAATTGGAGATAATCCTGCGTTGGTCATCGACTCATTTCTTAAAGTTGCATATTGAGTAGCATTCAACAGGTCAAGTTTTTTTGCAGGTGCCTGCGTTCCCAGATATGCGTGATAATTTACGCGCATGTCTCCGCTGACACCTTTTTTAGTGGTAACGATAATTACGCCATTTGCAGCACGCGCACCATAAATAGCAGCTGAAGCAGCATCTTTGAGCACTTCGATTGATTCGATATCGGCTGCATTTAAGTAATCAATACCTCCGACATCTACAGGGATTCCATCTACAACATAGAGCGGATCACTGTTATTAATGGTAGTAGTTCCCCTGACTCTTACAGTGGATCCCGCTCCCGGCTGACCAGAACTTGCAGCGATCGTTACACCGGAAGTACGGCCCTGAAGTGCTTGCTCCAGACGCGTTACAGGCATATTGGCCAGATCTTTTGATCTGACACCTGAAATGGCACCTGTGACAACACTTTTTTGTTGAACACCGTAACCAACTACAACTAATTCTTCAAGCTCTGTTACATCTGGCGATAATACCCAGTTGATGGTCAATGTCTGACCTGATTCAATAATTACATTTCTTTGTGAAGCTTCATAGCCTACAAATCTAACGATGAAATTGTAATTTCCCGGTGCGACATCAAAGCTGTATTTTCCATCAATGTCAGTTATTGTACCTGAAGTGGTACCTTCAATTATGACATTTGCTCCCGGAAGGGTTTCATTTGTGATTTTGTCCCTAACTGTACCTTTAATGGTTGACTGAGCCATCAACCAACTAAATGGAAGCATTAAAATTAAAAGTAGAAATGTGGTTCTTTTCATAACTTTTCGGGTTAGTGTGTGTTTCGGTTTTGTGAATTAGTGAATTCTGATAACAATATTAATTTAATGTAACATGATTTTGCAACTAATACTTTACATCATGTTTACTTCGACATTCTAATTTTAGTACATCAAAAACACTACAACATTAATTAAAAGGTCTGTAAAATAGTGAATTAACATTTTTTAAAGCATACAGCACATGGTTTAAACTATAAAGTAAAAAAATGTATTAGTTGTGCAACTATGGGCGGGAAATAGGATAAACCTTCAAAAAACGATGCTGAAGCTAGATTTTTAAGTGGGGACACCTGGAAGTGGTGTAGCGGATTTATCAGTACAATAAACACAGCAAGTATGAAAAATTGTTATGCTGTCAGTTAGAATTATTAAAAGTGATGTGATTGTAAATGCTGGCCACATAGCTAAAAAATTGAAGCAATGTGGAGGTTAAAAAATCTATAAAAAACGATTTAAGTTGACTTGCAAAAGCAGAGAAAATTTTGATTATTCTGTAATTCCAATTGTAAATGTGCTCCCAATGCCTGGTTGTGATTGAACGTGAATGCTGTAATTGTGAACGTCGAGAATTTTTTTAACGATTCCTAGGCCCAGGCCGGTGCCTTTTTCTCCGAAAGTTCCCATTGTAGTTTTGCGCATAAAACCTAAAAATAATTTGGCACAGGTATCTTCTTCCATTCCAAGGCCTGTATCCGAAACGATGATGTTTTTTTGGTTATCATTTATCTCAAAACGAATACTGATATTTCCTCCTTCCGGAGTAAATTTCACCGAGTTTCCAACCAGATTATTCAATGCCTGTCCGAGCAAAGTTTCATCGGCAAAAAGATTAAAGTCTGGTTGAATATGAATATTAAAGCTGATTTGTTTTTCCTTCATTTTGGCTACTTGCATCTTTTTGACAAAATTTGCCAGATCCAAAGGTCTCACATTCTTGCGGCTTATTTTATAATTTCCAAGCTCTAAATTTGACCATTGAAAGAGTTTATCATTGTAATCGAGCAGTCTGAGCATTTCATTCTTGATGTCGGAAAGCAGCTCAAATTGTGTAGTATTGAGCTGGTTGTTTGTTTTTTCATCCGTAAGAAGCAAATTTGCCAATCCAATTACTGCGCCAATGGGCGAGCGCAAGTCGTGTGAAATGATGGAAACAAATTGGTCTTTGAAGGAAAGTAGCTGTTTGAGTTTTTTTTCGGTACTTGCAAGCTGGTCCAGCGTCAGTCTTTGGTCGCGGGCTTTTTGAATGAACTCCTGATTTAAATCTGATTGTGTGTCTAAGGGTTTAATAAGCAGATAATTTCTGTCAACATGCCTCAGAGCGAGCGCCTGGAGATAAATTTTTTCAAAAGGGCTTTTGTTTTCTTCCCAGATGCCACTTATCAGTTTCCCATCCTGGTTAGAATTCCATAACTCTAGTGCTTCAAACTGAAATACTTCGATGTAAGGGAACGTTTCCCAAAGCAGTATTTTTTTTCCATCATAATGAAGCTTCAAGCCTAATTCTTCGAACCATTTTGGTTTTGATCCAAGGAGATTGTAGTGCTCACCAATTTTTTCAAAACTTATATAATCAAGCAGATACAATGCTGACAAAGTTCCTTTATCTGACGATTCTTTTCGATCTTGTATGCTTCTTAGTTTATCTTCATTGTATAACTGAAAGATAGGATGTATGATTTCAACCTCACGCGTTTGGTCAAGCAAAAAAATCCAGATTTTGCCCTGTTCATCTAAAAAAATATGCACTTCTGCATAGGTTGTTTCTTTTACGCACAGATGTGAAATGACCATTGGATTGATTAACGGAGGAATCATTCCAAACAGAAATGGGGCATAGTCTTCAATTTTTTTTCCTCTGGCAGGCGATTCAGAGAAGTATTTTTCCCATGGTCCAAACCATTGAATGATTCCCCCTTCGCTGTCAGTCTGAAATACCACCAAACCAACATATGGAGGAATCTCACTCGAAATATATCTGATTATTGATTCTGAGAACTCCTTTATAAGATTTTGGCTGTAGTTGGATTTCATATCTGAAGAGCTTTTTTTTGGCCTATTTTTTTTCGAGTATCATCTGCGTGAGCAAATTAAAGGCTTCCTCAACCATTATACCATCTTTTGCACTTGTAAGCATAATTTTCCAGCCTTTTTGTTCCAGCCTGTTCAGAGTTTCCTGCTCTATTTCCCAGGAATCAGACAGGTCACTTTTATTGATTAATAGAATAAAAGGTGCATCTTTTGTCGTTTCGCGTGCCATTTCATGAAGCCGAAGTGCAACATTGAAGGTTTCGCTGCGTGTTCCGTCAGCAACAAGAAGGTAGCCGGAAGAACCTATCAGATAACTGGGCTTCATTTTCATAAAGTCGTCGTCACCATACAAATCCCACAACATCAATGTCACATCTGCATCATGAATACGCAAATTTTTCTGATCAATTTTTACGCCTATCGTTGTTTGATATCTTTCACTGAAAATGCTGTGGACATAGCGTTGCACGAGGCTTGTCTTGCCAACTGCAAATGCCCCTAACATAGCAATTTTCTTTTTTAACATATTGATTATTCTATTTTTCAAACACCTCAAACCGCACCGAACGTAACATCTGCGATACAGTTATATCTTCTGTGAAAAGCACCTGTGCTTCCAATAAATCATCCTGCAAACCTGCATCCTTTAGCAAACCTACAAAAGATTCAGCTCTTCTTACAGCAACACGCATGTTCGCATCTACATTCCCGGTTCGGCTGGTGTATGACCTTACATAAATGGCCATCTTTTTATTGTTTTGATTGTTGTATTCTCCAAGATGGACTGCTGCCTGAACCAAAGAATCGAATTGTTGCTGCTGTTCTGCTGTCAAAGATACAATGTTCAGCTCGAAAATAAAGATGTATTTTTCTATTGCTGGAATAATCCATCCAAGATCGGGTTGAGGCATATCAGTTTTCTGGTTTAGTTGAGATATATCCAGATTGGTCACACCATATATCCTGTGTACATTTTCAAATGCTTTTTTCACCCATTCTTCAGATGCAACTCCTGATAAATAAAGATTGCCTTCTGCATAATTTAATACTACAGAAGAGGAAGGATTTATAATTTCCGTAGCTCTTTTCAAAACCATTGCCGGCTCAATTGATATATAGGGTTCGAGATGAACTTTAAGTCTGTTTGAATCGAATCTGCTTTGCAGTAAGAGGGTATCGAACGCTCCAGCCTGAAAATCACGCAGGCCATAAACGAAGAATGTTCTGTTCTTTTTTTCTGTTTTTGTGATATGATAACCAGGTAATTCATCAAGCTTTTCAACAAAAGTGTGAAATCTTTTTTTGCTTTCAATATTTAAATAAGTGAACCAGAATATCACTCCCAGTATTACTGCTAAAAGAAAAATCAGTGGCCATGGCACGTTGCTTTTCTTTTCCTTTTTTTGTTTTTGAAGACAGTTTTTCAAAAATTTCGAAGTATGTATAAACACTTTAGTTTGCCCGTCAAATTTTTCCAATTCTAAAGCATGGTTAAAGTGCACTGCTTCAACAGTTTCTGATAAAGTGAGCCGATAATCAGCAGGAGGCTGGCCTTCAACGATGGCTGCTACAATTGCATTTGGACCTTGTTCGATAAGGATATTCAGGTCGCCTACCTGCACCACATCCAAACTTTGAGAAGCGGCGTTTTTGAATGAATCCTGCACAAAGTCGCGGATGGCGGTAAGCATGCCCGAGATCATATCTGATTCAAGATCAGCGCTATCAGCAGCAATTTCCTGGTTCAGTAAAATGCCTGTTTCGCGGTGGATCAGAAAAACATGGCTTACATGAAATATGTAGGTGTTGGCAAGCAATATTTCGGTGTATGACCTTTTGCTCAGCAGCGCTTGCAGCCGCCATTTGAAGCTTTGAGGCGACAGGCCGGCTTCCAGATTGGCATTCACTGCGGCAATCATACGTTTGAGGTCTTCTGAAACTGCTTTTCTGATTGCTGGCCCCATGATAGGAAACAAAATATCTGCAAGCTTTTTCGGATTTTTCTGAATGCTTTTGTGCATGGCATCCTCAATAAAGGGTTGCAGACTATCAACTGTTAGTTCGCCTTTTTCAATTAGTTTCCTGACAGAGTAGGGGAGCAGCTCACTTATTTCTTCAGCAAAAACATGCGGATCGCGGATGAGGTTCTGCAATCGTATGAGCTCCTGATGATTTAGCCCGACAATCAGATTGCGCAATTCATTCAGTTTGCCAAGCTCCATTATTTCTGAAAGATTAGTTTTGTGTTCTTCCCCCATAACTTACGCTTGGTTTTGGTCAATAGTATCCAGCTTATCTTCGCTTTTTTCCGAATCTTTTTCGACAAGTTGCATGGCAATATCTGAAAGCAATACAGCCAATGCACTGCGCTCGACCTTTGAACCTCTCAATTCTTCGATGCGCTCAAGAAGCTGCGACTGCATATTTTCAGAAACTTGTTTTTGCTGTTTCGACAGTTGATTCAATTGTTCTTCAAAGATCCTTTTCATAGCAAATTGCTCACGAGCCACCTCATCTTTGAATGCGTTTACAAAGCTTTTTAATTGCTGTATTTCTTCCTGTAAAACGCTGATTCCGGTTTCATGCCTGTTTTTTTCTTCTTCTAAACGACCTGCAATTTTTTCAAATGTGTTATCGATCTTAATTTTTGTGTTGTCGATATGCTCATTGAGTTTGCTGTCGGTATTTTGAAATTGCTGACGTAATGTTTCTTCAGTTTTCTGGAGTCTGCGTTCAAGTTCAGTAAGGTTGTTACCGAAAAGTATATCCCGTATTTTTGAAATATTTTCAACATCTTTGCTCATGGGGTCAGCATTTATTCGTTAAAAATTCTATTTGGGTTTTATAACATTGTTGGAATAGTTTTTTTCCAGACTTATAAAAACGCTGGTATAGAAAAATCCTACATTCCAAAATCGTGGGTAAATGTAATAAACTTTTTAGCTGTGAGGCAAAAACAACAAGTAATATCCTCACTTTAGATTTCAAAAATTTTGATCTTTTTGTCATTTTGCCCTATAATTGTGCATTTCCGGCACGTATGAAACATAAGAATACAAAACTATGGCATTTCGGGTAGTTTTTTTAAGTTTTTAACCAAGCAACAAATCACAAAAAAGGGCCTTTCTTTATTTATGATGCAGGTTTAATGCCATGCAATGCCTTTTCAAGATAATGTTCATTAATTCCGTATTGCTTTTTCAGATTTTCAATTTTTTCATTCAAACCTTTTATGTCTGCATGTTTTTCAGTTTTGATGCCTGTTAAAAGCAAATTCTTTGGTGTGTGCCCGGCATCGATGAATTCCTGAATCTGGCTTTTGTAGCCATATTTTTCCATGATTAGTGCTCTTAAGGTATCTGTGATAATTTCTGCCTGACGTTCAAACAGAATACCGAAACGTAACATTGGTAAAGCATCGAAAGGCGCCTTCATCTCATTCCGTATTTGTTTGTGGCAGCATGGAGCACAAACAATTAGTTTTGCTCCGGCTTTGATGCCTGTGGCAATGGCGTCGTCGGTGGCGGTGTCGCAGGCATGAAGCGCAATAAGCACATCGAGCTTTTCAGTTTGAAAACTGTCAATATTTCCTGTGACAAATTGCAACTGCTCAAAACCCGCTTTCAGGGCAATGTTTTGCGTTTTTTCTGCCAGTTCCTGACGTTGCTCTACGCCCGTAACAAAAATTTTATTTGCGTTTTTATGAGTCAGATACTCATAAAGCGCAAAAGTGAGGTAGCCTTTACCTGCGCCCATATCAGCAATATGAATTTCATTTTCTTGTCCAAGTTGCATTATCAACGGCTCAAGAATCTCGATATACTTATTAATCTGTTTGAATTTATGCTGCATCGATGGCAGAATATTGCCGCTTCTGTCGGTGAGACCTAAAAGAAACCAATGTGGTTTTCTTGCATCAATAAGTCTTGTTTTTTGCTTATCATGGAGTAAATCAAGCTTGGGAGTTTCCTGCAAAGGGCTTATAATCAGTCTGCTGCTACCTTTGTTATTTGTTAACAACATAATATGTTCTTTGATTGTAAACATATTGGCTTCCAGAAACTGCTCCTCAAGCATCGCTTTAACGAGGGCAGCAATTTGTTCAGGCTCGTGATTTTTCACTTCATCGCGGCGCTGGTACTGATATTGGAAACTGATTTTTTTGCCTGTCTTCAAAGCCACCGGCTTTACGATTACTCTTTTAAGATCATCTGTTTTTCGCTTGGTTTTACTTAGCGTAAGCTTTATAAAATCATCCTGCTTCAATGCTTCATCGAGCAAAGCAATCAATTCATTTGTTGCATTCATTCCCATCATTTATGGTTTTCGATATGCAAAATTAGCTTAAACGAAGCATTGATAAGAAAAAGAGGAAACTTAATTGTTTTGAAGGATGGATGAATGAAGACTACAACAAGCATAAGGATCATTTTTTTACAGCTTAATCTATTGCTCTGTCTTTTAGATATTTTTCTGGTTCCTTGTTGTATTAGCAAATACATAAAAAAAGTAATTGGAGTAAAGAATTGTGATTATATTTGGCAAAAAAATATAACAATGAAAGCAAAAATAACATTTGTTATTTTATTGATTTTTAGGTTTCATTTATATGCTGACGTCGATATTGCCAAAATTGACAGCTTAACCAGACTTATTGATGTTCAAATAGGCAGGGAGCGCGTCGAAACATTGATTCATCTGTCAGAAGCCTACAATGAAGTTTCAATGGCTAAAAGTCTTGAAACCTTTAATCAGGCTATTGACTATGCTGAGCAGGAAGGTGTAGAGAATATGAAAGGCATTATCTTTTTATCAATGGGCAATACAGCTTCATTATCAGGGGATTTTCCTCTTGCTTTAGATTACTTGAAAAAGTCAGCAGCAGCTTTGGAAAAAACACAAAACTTTTTGGTGTTATGCAAAGCAAATATTCGCATCGGACTGGTATACAAGAATATGGCAGAATTTGACAAAGCCATTGAACATTTTAATCTTGCCTCAAAGATTGCGCAAACGCACAAATTGGATGATCAGCAGGCTGCCTCTGCTACCAGCCTGGCAACTGTTTATTTCAGTATGGGCGACTTCAGCAATGCTGCTGAGAGCTATCTGGAAGCGATGCGAATTTATAAGGCTATTAACGACTCAGTGATGTATGCCGTAACAACAATGAATGTTGGGTTGGTATACTGGCAGTGGAACAAAAGTGACCTTGCACTGAAAATGCTGCTTGAAGCGAAAGAAGTTTTCGAACGAAAAGAGCAATATGCAAATCTTGGCCGCACACTCAATAACCTTGGAAAGATTTACTATCAGGATTTCAATGATACAGTTCGGGCACTTGATTATTACCAACAATCACTTGACCTGCGTGAAAAAACAGGTAACCAGCTTGGTATGGCAATTGTACTTGCCAATATTGGTAATATTCACAGAGATAAAAAGCAGTTTGATCTGGCATTTAGTTTTTATGAGCGCTCACTGCATATCAGCAAGGTCATTGGCTACAAAGAAGGAATTGCGCTGGCTAAGTATTACTTAGGTGTTGCCAATAATAAAATAGGAAATTATAAAGAATCTAACCGCTATCTTGATTCTTGTTATCGATTGGCAAATGAATACGGATTGTCAGCCTATTTCAGCCTGATCAATGAGACTAAATTGATTAATTATGCTGCCCTGAATAATTTTGATGCATTCATGGTTGAATATAAAATATTTACTGCAGCAGGCGATTCCATCAAAAAGGAGTTGGCCGAAATGGAGTTTGTAGTTTCGGAGACGAAAAGAAATGCACACGATGCTAAGACAGCGCTCGAGAAGGCCAATGAAAAGATTGCAGTACAAAAAGTCCAATTGAACTGGTACAGGGTATTTCTGTCAGTTCTTTTAATCGCAGCAGTCTTCCTTGCATATCGTAAATATATTTTCAAGCGGTAAAACGGAATTTGTTAGAAAAAATAAGTCTAATAGTTTCAAATTTAATCTGTTACAGTTAATACTGCTCTTTGACGAATATCCTTTGATGAAGCGCCGATCATGATTCTGAAATCGCCCGGTTCAACGACTTTAATCAGATCTTTTTGAAGCATCGACAACATTTCGGGGTTGATTTCGAATGTAACCATTTTTGTTTCTCCGGGCATCAGGCTGATACGCTGAAAACCCTTCAGCTCCATCACCGGACGCGCTACTGATGCCAGTTCATCGCGAAGATAGAATTGAACAACTTCATCGCCGGCCATTTTGCCTGTATTGGTTACGTTTACAGTCAGGTAGGTTGTGTCAGTTAGTGAAATTATACTTTTCGAAAGTTGAATTCCAGTGTAATCAAAAGAGGTATAACTCATGCCAAAGCCAAAAGGGAAAAGGGGTTGACCGGTTAAATTCAAATAATCATCACCTCTTCCTGTGGGTTTATGATTGTAAACCAAGGGCAACTGTCCTTCGAAAACAGGAAATGTGATTGGTAATCGTCCTGCCGGATTATAGTTTCCAGAAAGCACCTCAGCCACAGCATTTCCTCCTTCTTCGCCCGGATACCAAACATGCAGAATGGCATCAGCCTGATTAATCCAATTACTCATTGTAATAGCACTTCCTCCGACAAGCACCACCACCACTGGTTTTCCGGCAGCGGCTATTCTGTTGATTAACTCCTCCTGACGTCCCGGCAAATTCAGATAAGCCCTATCCTGAAATTCACCTTCCTCAATACCAGCAACTATAACTGCCAAATCACTGCTTTCTGCTAACTGAATTGCTTTTTCGATCTCTTCGGTGTCGCTGTCAGTGATTCCAACATTCCAAACAAGTCGAAACCATGCATTACCGACAGGTTCATAAAACTCAATCAGCAACTCATATTCTCTGTCCTTTTCGAAATAGAAATCTGTGAGATTGACTTGTCTGGACTTTTTGATCCAGTTATCCAAAACCAATTTTCCGTCAAGATAAAGCCTGTATCCGTCGTTGCCGTCTATCCCGATTTTGAATTTCCCCGTTTGAGGAGCCTTCAATTTACCGGTCCAACGCACTGAATAGAAGTCATAGGTCATTTTTTCCGGATCAGGACCAAAGAGTGTCCATTGAAATTGAATCTGTTTGTCATTCCTTAATATTACAGGATTTCCGGCAAATGTCACATTGTTGAAATATTCCCCTTTCAAGCCGGAAAGTCTCTTTCCATCTATTTCACAGGTTAAAAAGCCGGATGAAATTGTCTGGTAATCAATTACTTCTCTTTTACAACCTGGCGCATAATTCACCTCAACCCTTTCTCCATACAAATTTTGAATCCCTTCAAGAATACTGACCTTCTGATTGCCCGGACCGCTGTACCCGCCCAGCCTGGCTTCAGTTGCATCCAACCCGATAACAGCAATGGAATTTACGTTTTTAGAAATAGGAAGTGTTTGATTTTCATTTTTCAACAAGACGATGGATTCTAACGCTGCCTTTTTTGCCAGTCGGCGATGATCGGGATGGCCATTCCACCTTGCAGCTTCGGCTGGATCAACATATGGACTTTCGAACAATCCTAATTCAAATTTCAGCTTAAGAACTCTTGCAACAGCTTCATCAACCACTTTATTATCAATTGTTCCATCATAAAATGGAGGCGAAAACAGGCTGTGATGCTCATAGTTGGTTTGGAAAATTACGTCAAGTCCGGCTTCGATGGATTTTGCTGTTGCATCAGGATAGCTTTCGGCAGTGAAATGAAGCACATTAGCACCACCTGTGCCACCTGCATCAGAAATAACAAATCCATCAAATCCCCACTCATCTTTCAATAACTTATTAAGCAGCAAGTCACTGGCAGTGCAGGGTGTGCCATCATAGGAATTGTAGGAAGTCATTACAGAACGCGATGCTCCTCTCTTGAAACAGGCTTCGAAAGGTGGCAGGTGGATTTCTCTCATCAAACGCTCGTTCAAATGAACCGGATAGCTGTCGCGTCCTCCATCGCCAACATTGGCAACAAAATGTTTGGGTGTTGTAATAACATCCATTTTTTCAAATGCCGAAACAAATGCCACACCCATTTCTGTTGTAAGGAAAGGGTCTTCGCCGTACGTTTCTTCGGTGCGTCCCCATCTCACATCCGAAGCGATATTTACTACTGGTGAAAGCACTTGCCTGATTCCACGAGTCTTACACTCAACAGCAATGGCTTTGGCTACCGCATGCATCAATTCAGCGTTCCAGGTTGCGGCCAAACCAATGGCTTGCGGGAAAGCTGTAGCACCCGACCTTACCAAACCGTGCAAAGCTTCATCAAATGGAATGATTGGTATTCCCAAGCGTGTTTCTTCTATGAAAAATCGCTGTATTTCATTGATTTTCAACGCGGTTTCAAAGCTTGATTGGCCTTCATTGTGTTGAAGCATCTGACCTGTTGCGCCTGCTTCTTGCCCAACAGTATTTACCTGAAAGCCAAAAATTCCGGACAAATACTTTTCTTTGTCATCACCCAAATCACCCGGAATCATAAACAATTGCCAGAATTTTTCTTCGGGAGTCATCCTCGAAAGCAGATCACGAACTCTTTCCTCAACTGGTAAGGAGGTGTTTTTGTATGATTGTGCCATTACACCTGAAAAAGTGTTCGTCAGCAGTAACGAAATAAAAAATAGTTTCAAAAATTTCATTTTATTCTCCATAATAGTTTTTTACCTCACTACGATTTCATCCGCAAAAACCCATGAGGTGCCACCAGCCGAAGGATGCCAGTCAAATAGTTTTAATGTCCCTTTGATATCAAATTTTACATAGCGGAATTCTATGTTTTCTGCAGCAAAACTGAACAGTTTATTAACCTCCTCTTTTTTCTGATTGCCATCCACAAGTTTTTTTTCAACAGTAACAAAATTGATCCCGTCAACAGAAACCATGCAGGTTACAGACAATGGATGCAAAATCCAGCTTTTGGGGTCCCACAAAGTGCTGATTTCAATAGTGGAAGCATTTACTTCGGTTTCCATGTCCAGATATAATGAGAAATCCTGGCCTTCCCAACCCAGCCAGTGTACTTTGAAATCATTTGCACCGCGCACGCCATTTGTAAGATAGGAAAGATCGCCTTCGCTGTATTTTTGAGCAGGTAGTATGGATGCAGATACTTTTTTGCGAAAAGCGAGGTTTCCTTCTACCTGAACATCAATAAACCTTTTGGTTGCATGATAGTATTCTTCTGTTGTCAGTCCTGATTCATTCACCGGCGCCGATCCGCACCTGATGCTAGTCTTGTAAAACGATTCCAGAATTTCCAGCATATGCTGATGCAACACAAAATTTCCGTTCAGCTCCTGATACCAGCCTCGTTGACCAAACATATCGGCTTTCCCAATTTCCATCATAGCATATTGCAGGGGCATGCGGGCAGTTCGGACATGCAAAAGGTGATCAGGATTTTCTTTTACTGCATTTTCGGCTTCATCGAAGTATTGATTGTAAGCAATGGTATTTTCAAGCGATAGAAAAGTGTTCTGATGATTTGTAGGCGGACCGTAAATATCAAGCCACTCGCCGCTTTTAAGAATTTCGGACTGCATATGCTCAATGTATTTTCTTATCCATACACCGCCGGCTCCATAAAAGCCATTAGTAAAATCTTCGATTATTGATGACACATCAACTTCAGGGTTCCAAAGCAATTTTGCTAAAAGATAAGATTTCAATTCCGAAAATTCATGTCCAACTCCCGTGTTCGATTGCTGAAAATGTTCTTTTACATGGTTGTTGACAAAAAGCTGAATGTTGGGCTGAAGTGTGTGCAGATTTGGAAACGGGCTGATGCTATGGGCAAAGTCAACTGTATAATCCCATAAATATATATGATTGCAGATTTTGCCCCAGTCTTCCAGATCTTTTAAAAAAGATTTGCTTCGTGGATCATCGGCAATAGGTTGGCTGCGGTTGAGTTCTATTGTGCAAAGCATCACCTGAACGTTCTCCAGAGGTTTGGTTTTTAGAGGCGCCTGTCTGCTGTATTGATAGGCCAGAGTCGAAATAATCTTGTCAGGAAATTGCTCAGCCACACGGTTTACTAAATGAATAATAGGGCCCGCAGCACTTCCCTCCATTTCGATTATTTTGCTGCAGTGCTCACATTGACAGTAGGAAAAGTTGTCGTCCTGACTCACCGACCAAACCTGTTTTTCTGGTTGTTTAAGCATCTCTTCTCCCAGTTTCTCAACAATCAGCTGGTAAACATCTTCATTGGTAAGGCAAAGCTGGTCAATGATACGCTTGCCATTCATAAAGGCAAAGTACTCCGGGTTTGAGGCAAAATAGTCCTGCCAGGGAATCAGCCGATGAAAAGTATGCACATAATAGCCATCCGCAAACCTGTCTGCAATCAGATTCAGCCGGTGAAAGTCCTGATAATTCTTATCATTTGCAAAATCACCATGAACATTCCTGTAGGTGTTAGGGGAGGAATCATTGACATTTATAAAAGGAAGAATAATGTCTTTGGTCTCCGGAATGACAACATATTGCGGACTGAAATAGCGCACTCCTAAATATTGCTCAAGAAGCTCACTAACTCCATAGATGCATCCTTTGTTTTGCCCACCTTTGATAGTTATAATACTTCCTCGTGTTGCAATCGAAAAGCCATCAGCTGATGTGATTTCATCACTTTTCGAAATTAAAATGCAGTTTTCCGAAATCGGTTCATCCGCAAATATCACAGGAAAATCGCAACCTGAAATAATAAACAAATGTTCTTTCAGAAATTCTGCGGCCCTGACTTCTTCAACTGATGCGTTTTTAGGAATGCCTATGGAGTAATTGGTTTTGCCATTTTTGACAAGGGTTAATTTGTTGGTTTGGCATCCATAACATGAGATTGCTGCCAAAGCCAGAACAAAGAACCGAAATAGATTTTTCAGCATGATTTAATTCGTTAAATGCAACAAAAGAAATGTGAGGCGAACTTACGATTTATTTTGTTTAAGAAAAAAATACAGCCGTCCAACTGCTTCAATATTAATTTTATAAGGCTTTATTTAATTGAAAATTAGCAGTATAAATTTTTGTACAGGTGATTTCTTGCTGTTTTCCTTTGTAGCATCATTATTTGCAATGTCTGGAGTAAAACCAATTGTATTTCAATGTTGTTTAGTTTAGGAAACATCATAAACTTTATGTTGCTTTGAGTAAGCTTTCTTTTGTCCTTATTTTCTGAAACGATTTTATCTTAAAATGTCGAACTATAAAGAAAGTAGATTTGGGCAGTTTATTTTCTGGTCGTGTTTTCTGTTTTCAGCTGCTTTTCATTCAGCGATTACCCTTTACTCTATTGCATCTGCTTGGGCTTCGCTGTGTGTCATCAAAAACACCTCTGAACGAAATCTGGTTTTAACCCAGGTGCTGTCCTATCCGAAAAACTTTCCAATTTCAGCTGCAACGATTCGCTATTCACTATTTTTTGAACACACAGTATTCAGGTTTATTCTCTGTTACCATGGTAACCGGGCAATACGTCAAACATATTTTTGTAGCTGTCGATAAACTGAGATAAAATTTCAACTTCGTTCAGCTCAAGGAGCGCTGCATTTTGTGAAAGAATATCTTCTTCACTAAGCAAACTGAATTCAATCAACTCTATAACAATCAATCTTTTATGCAATGATATATTTTGTTTCAGATGACTAAGCTCAAATTTGATCTTGTTAAGCATTGAAGGTGAAACAGAGGCGCAGAATTGTATTTGGCTCTGCACTATCTGCTGCTTTCCGTAATTCGATAAAGAATCATTCTCCATGCAGGTTTCATAGATTTCTTGTCTTCTGTCTGATATAACTTTCATTGCTGCATAATGAACTTCAATGGATGCTTCCGTATGTAATAATAATTCTTCATGATAAACTGCTCCTATTTTGCGGAGGCTGTCTTTTTCGTTTTGGAATTTCAATGAGTTGGAGGCAATAGCTTTTTCGGTTTGCATCTGTTTGGCTTCTATTTTTGCCCAAAATGCCCGTTGCTCCCCTTCTGGTAACTTTTCTACGCGTTTTAGTTCTTCATCGGTTGGAAATCCGGAAGAAATGGTGTTATAAGTTTTGTCGCCATCAGTTTTTAATTCTTGATCGAGCCGAAACTTTATTTCCTCCAACTTTGTTGACAGCGATTCAATTTGCGCTATTAATTCAATGTTACTGTCAGGACTGTCACACATCAATTTGTTGTCGATAAGAAGTATCTGATTGTAAATTGCCTCCGTTTTACTGCTTTGGGCACATAACAAGGAACCTGTAAGCAACAGAAAAGCCGAAATTATATTTTTCATTGCTAGAGTTTTATGAACTCAACTCTTCTGTTTTTAGCCTTATTTTCAGGGGAGCTGTTTGCAATTATCGGCTCATTTTCTCCTTTGCCATCAGATTCAATTCTGTCGGTTTGAATCTGAAATTCCTTGACCAGAAATTGTTTTACATTATTTGCTCTTCTTTTCGATAGATCGAGATTCATAGCATCATCGCCATCGCTGTCGGTATGTCCTGTAATTTTTATTCTGAGATCAGTATTTTCTTTCAATACAGATGCAATCTCCTTAATTGTGCCGTAAGATTCGGGTTTTACGATATCTTTTCCTGAGTCAAAATAAATGCCGTATGTCACCAATTTACCTTCAGTGATTAATTTGCTGCGTGTGTCGGGTGATGCCGTTGTAATCTTAATATTGCTGATATATGGCAAACTTGCCCTGTCCCATCCTGTAAACCTGAATCGGTTAAATTTCGTTCCGGAATGAATGTTTGTTGCCATATCAAGGGCTTTCATGCCTTTGTGGTAGATTCTTACTCTTCGGTTTTGCACCCAGATGATGATGTGATTAACTTCTTCTTTTTCGACAACAGCCTTGCTGCTCTGACCCTCAAGCCAGTCATCCTGATCAGTATCATAACCTTTAGTCTCCCAAGATTCACTGCCAATTACGATATGTAGCCCTTTTTGTCCGGGATAGATATCATCAGTAAACTCATTGAATTCTTCTTCCTGATAAAAAGTCAGGATAGTTCCAGATGAATATTCTGCATCAGGAATAAGATCAAACTCCATGATGAAATTGGATGGAAATTCAAGCGCTTTTGTATAACAATAGGTTGCATCCTCACCGTCCATATGAAACCATTTTCCTTCAGCAATATTCACAGTCTTTACTTCGCCGCTGCTATTGCTTGCCCATAAGGCAGGAAAATCCCCGATGTTGTCTTGCGAAAAGTCTTCGTAATAGAGTATCTGGTCTCCTGGAACAAAATCATAAACAGAATAAGAAACGAGTTTTGTTTGACCGAAAATGGAAGCAGACACAAAGAAAATGCCTATCATCAGCATGTTTTGAAATTTGATTTTCATTTTGAAATCTCCTTTAAATTAATGTTTTTGTTTTAATGTTTGGTCAGCTAAAGTACCACATATAGATATCAAACACAAGTGAAAAAATGAGTAAAAAAAACAGATTGCCTCCTTTCTGAGTTTTTCAAACTCATTTTCTTTTCAACGTAAAAAGCATGTTCTGAAGTCTGATGATATCAGGTAATTCCGGTGCATGTTTATGACTAAAGATTTCAAGGCAGACTTATGAAATTGTGCCAATCCAACATTTCATTCTATATACATTTCGCCAAAATGTCAGTTATTTAATGCTGAAAACCGCATGGCACATGCTTTGATTAACACCTGCAATGAACTTAAAAAATATACAGAAATGATAAAAGGTACGATAGACGTTAAGACAGAAAACATTTTTCCGATCATTAAAAAGTTTCTCTATTCCGATCACGAGATTTTTTTGCGTGAACTTGTAAGCAATGCCGTTGACGCCACTCAAAAACTTAAAACACTTGCTTCTACAGGGCAACTGAAAGAAGAACTGGGTGATATAACCATTCAGGTGGAAGTCGACAAAAAGAAAAGAACCATCACCATTCGTGATCGTGGCATCGGGATGACACAGGATGAGGTTGAAAAATACATTAATCAGATTGCTTTTTCAAGTGCCGAAGAGTTTGTAAAAAAATTTAAAACCAAAACAGAAGCAGAAAGCAATGCCATCATCGGGCATTTTGGATTAGGTTTTTATTCTTCTTTCATGGTGTCAGAAAAAGTTGAACTTTTCACCAAGACCTACAAAAAAGGCGGAAGCACCAAACCAGTGAAATGGGAATGCGATGGCAGTCCTGAATATACCATCAGCGAAACCGACAAAAAAGACCGCGGCACCGAGATTGTGTTGCATATAGATAAGGAGAACGATGAATTTCTGGAAGAACATCGTATCCGTGAACTGCTGAACAAATACTGCAAGTTTTTGCCGGTGCCGATTCAGTTCGGAACTAAAAAGGAAGAAGAACCTATCGAAGGTGAAGCTGATGAGGATGGTAATCCCAAGACAATTTCTGTTGAAAAACCCTGGATCATTAACAATACAAATCCACTTTGGAAGAAAACTCCAAGTGAAGCCACCGATGAAGATTATAAAAAGTTCTACCAGGAACTCTATCCGATGAGCTTCGATGATCCGCTTTTCAATATTCATCTAAACGTGGATTATCCTTTCAACCTGACCGGAATCTTGTATTTTCCAAAAGTGAAGCAGAACTACGAAATTCAGCGTAACAAAATTCAACTTTACAGCAATCAGGTTTTCGTTACTGATTCTGTCGAAGGTATCGTACCTGATTTTTTGACCTTGCTGCATGGTGTCATCGATTCTCCGGATATCCCGTTGAATGTAAGCCGTTCGTTTTTGCAGAGCGATCAGAATGTGAAAAAGATTTCGGGATATATCAGTAAAAAGGTTGCTGATAAGCTCGAGGAACTTTTCAAGAAAGATCGTGAGGCCTTCGAAAAGAAGTGGGACGATATCAAAGTATTCATTCATTACGGAATGATTTCCGATGCTAAATTTTATGATCGCGCTGAAAAACTTGCCTTGCTGAAAAATGTTGATTCGAAATATTTCACCATCGAGGAATACCGTACGCACATCGAAACAAATCAAAAAGATAAAGACAATAAAACCATCTTTTTGTATGCCACAAACGCCGATGATCAATTTAGCTATATTGAATCGGCAAAGGAAAGAGGTTATGATGTGTTGCTGATGGATGGTGTGCTCGATCCACATTTTGTGAACACGCTTGAACAGAAATTAAAGGATTCATCCTTTGTGCGTGTTGATTCCAACACCATCGACAAACTGATTGTGAAAGATGATAGTATTTTGCCTTCAAAACTTGATGACAAGCAAAAAGAAGACCTGAAAGCATCATTTGAAAAGGTAATAGACTCAAAGCAGTTTGATGTTTCATTTGAGCATTTGAGCGAAACCGATATGCCTGTAACCATCACCCAGAACGAGTTTATGCGGCGTATGAAAGATATGAACGCACTTGGTGGCGGACAGATGATGGGTTTCGGTGAGTTTCCTGATCATTACACCCTTGTGGTGAATGCAAATCATGCGGTGGTGGCTGGCCTTACAGAAAAAGACGAAGAAGAAAAGGTTAAGGTTATCCAGCATCTTTATGATCTTGCACGCCTGTCAAAAAACCTCCTCAAAGGCAAATATCTCAATGAGTTTGTCAAAAGAAGTTTGATGAAAATTTAATAGGCTGCATTCAATTGAAAAGCAGTCAAGGAATTTTTATGCTAATGGAAACAATCCCTGACAGATGTTCATTCTTGTCAGGGGTTTCTTTTTTTTATCACAACGCTTTTGAGTTGGAACGCCAAAACGCTCTCTAAACTTTACAGTGTTAATTATTCTCGCGTTTTTACCCAAATTAAATTAATTGTATAATTTAGCAGTTCAAAAACCATCTGAAATGAAAAAAAGCATCATCATCATTGCGGTTCTCGCATTACTAGTTTTTGCCTTTTACGGCTTTTTTAAAAACACCTATAATACCATGGTTCAAAATGGTGAACAGGTAGAATCACAATGGGCTCAGGTAGAGAACGTATATCAACGGCGTGCCGACCTTATCCCAAATCTGGTAAACACAGTGAAAGGTTTCGCAGCGCAGGAGCAGGATGTCCTTATCGGCGTTGTGGAAGCACGTGCCAAAGCTACTTCAGTCAATCTGAATGCAGAAAATTTAACCGAAGCCAATATGCAGGCATTTCAGCAGGCACAGGATGGCTTGAGCGGCGCATTATCACGCCTGATGGTTGTGGTTGAAAAATATCCTGACCTCAAATCAAACCAAAACTTTCTTGAGTTACAGTCTCAACTGGAAGGCACTGAAAACAGAATCACTGTTGAACGCATGAAATTTAACGAAACTACGCGTACCTACAACACCTACATCAAGTCTTTCCCTCAAACCATGCTCGCCGGCATGTTTGGTTTTGAAGAAAGACCTTATTTTGAAGCAGCTCAGGGCTCCGAAAAGCCTCCTGTTGTTGATTTTAATTGAGTTTTTGCCATGCCAAATGCAAAGAATTTTTTCAGCAATGAAGAAAAAGAGGCTATAAAAGCTGCAATCATGAAAGCAGAGCGCGACAGCTCAGGCGAAATCAAGGTGCATATCGACAACTATTGCAAAGAAGATGTTCTTGACAGGTCAGCTTTTTTGTTTGAAGAGCTGGGAATCATCAAAACTGAGCAACGCAATGGCGTGCTTTTTTACCTGGCTGTAAAAGATAAAAAGTTTGCCGTCATCGGCGATTCCGGGATCAATGCATTGGTAGAAGAGAATTTTTGGGAAGATGTAAAACACCTTTTGACTGAACATTTCAAGCGTGGGGAGTTTGCTGCGGGTCTCGCTGCAGGCATCAACCGTGCTGGCCTCAAACTAAAAAAACATTTCCCCTATCAGAAAGATGATATTAATGAACTCAGCGATGAAATATCCTTTGGTGCTTAGCGGTATCAACCGCACTTCCGGCTTGTCGGTGTTGTTATTGACAGCACTTTTTGTGCTTAATCTAACATCCCTCACAGCCCAGATTCCACCTCCTCCCAACCCTCCAAAACTGGTAAATGATTATACTGGCACGCTGAATCAGGCGCAGGTTTCGAATCTTGAGCAGAAGTTAGTGAACTACAACGATACAACCTCCACACAAATAGTAGTTGTGCTCGTGGAAGATCTGGCCAACTACGATGTTGCAGATTTTGCTTTCAAAATCGGCGAAAGTTGGGGTGTCGGTAAAGCAGGGTCTAATAATGGTGCCGTTATTCTCATAAAACCAAAGACTGATCGTTCGCGGGGAAAGGCATTTATCGCTACAGGCTATGGTTTGGAAGGTGCGATACCTGATGCATTGGCAAAACGCATTGTAGATGTTGAAATGATTCCTTCTTTCAGTCAGGGCGACTATTACACGGGCATCGATAATGCAGTCAATGCTATCATCAGACTTGCTTCAGGGGAGTATACTGCTGATCAATATGCACAACAAGATCTTGGTGATGCCTGGTTTATTCCGATCATTATCATCATCCTCATCATTTTCCTGATGAAATCTTCACAGTCATCAAACCAAATTGGTGGCTCCAAATCTTCAAGCCTTCCCTTTTGGACAGCTTTATGGCTTGCAAGTCAGGCTGGCAGAAGTCATTCAGGCAGCTGGGGTAATTTCTCGGGCGGCTCACGTGGCTTCGGAGGTGGTGGAGGTGGCTTCGGCGGTTTTGGCGGAGGCAGTTTCGGTGGCGGTGGTGCCGGTGGAAGTTGGTAGATGGATTTCTTTTGACTTTCCTTGATGTTAAGCACCTTGTTAATTACTGTTTAGAAGAATAACAGTCAGGTGTGCCAAAATAAAATAATTGGATTTGTCTTGGTGACAAATCCTTTTTTTTATGCCTTGTTGGAAACTGCGATGAGCATTAATTTGAATTCCTTGATTTTTTTTATTCAACACTAATAGTTTCTGAGAAATTGCCTGTGATATTTTTTTCAGAATTAAAGTGTTAATCAGCAGTAATTTTTTAATTGTTGTCAAATTATTGGCAGCCAGATAAAAGAGCTGTTTTTAGAACTCTAATAGCCATGATACCAGTAGAATGATTTCAAAAATTTTAAATATTTTAGTAATACACTACTTTTTAAGTTTTTTTTTGTTAATTATTTATAAATTTGTCCCTGTTAAACCCTGTTAAGATTTTAACAAGCTGAAGATAGAAGTAATTCAGTAATTACATACGTAAATATCAGAAAATCAATCATAATGAAACAAACTTTATTTACCAGAGCTATACTCCGACGATTTGCAGTTGCATGCATATTGTTGTTGTTTATGGCTTCCTTCAATGCTGCAGTGGCGCAGACACCTGAGGCAGAGGCAAACTATCAGCAGTGTAAGGCTTGTCACAATCTTGATGGACCAAAACTTATCGGTCCAAACCTTGCCGGTGTAACTGAGCGCAGGGAACAGGATTGGTTGATTCGTTTTATTCGCAACTCTCAGGAAATGCTTCAGTCCGGCGATCCGATTGCAGTGGCCCTTTATGCGGAATACAACAATATTCCAATGCCTCCTCACAATCTGACAGATGAGCAAATTATCGACATCCTAAAATACATCGATAACGGGTTGAAAGTCGCACCTGAGTATGCAGCTGCCGAGCCTACCAATGAAGAGCTTGCCGCTAAATTGGCCCTTGCTGCACAGATTGAGGCCGAACAAGAAGCGCGCTTACAACGTTTGCAGGATTTGGAAAGAGATGCAAACCGAAATACGGGAACAATCTTTATCATCACTTTGATCATCCTTATTGTTGTAATTTTCGACCTTTTCGTTACAAAAGTTATCAAAGCAAAGTTTGTTCATACCACACTCATATTAATAGGTGTGGTTGTAATTGCTGAGATAGCATACAAAGAAGCTGCTGCAATCGGCCGTCAGCAATACTATCAACCTGATCAGCCAATCTGGTTTTCGCATAAAGTGCATGCAGAACAAAATGAGATTGATTGTAAATATTGCCACACAGCCGCAGATTACAGCAAAAGTGCCGGCATCCCTTCAGTGAATGTTTGTATGAATTGTCACCACCAAGTGAAAGAAGGAAAAATTACCGGAACAATAGAGATTGCAAAAATTCAAAAAGCATGGGAATCAGGCGAACCTATTCAGTGGGTTAGAGTTCATAACCTGCCTGATCATGTGTATTTTAACCATGCGCAACATGTGAATTCAGGTAAACTTGATTGTGCCGAATGTCATGGTCAGGTTGAAACGATGCACGAAGTAATGCAGGTGAACGATCTCAGTATGGGCTGGTGCCTCGAATGCCACCGCAAAACGGAAGTGCAGTTTGCAAATAACAGTTTTTACGAGACATACGAGAAATTGCACGAACAGTTCAAAAGCGGTCAGATCAAAAAGGTCACAGCCGATATGGTTGGCGGTGGCGATTGTATGAAATGTCATTATTAAAATCATCCAAAAGAAAATATTCCTAATGGAAAATAAGTACTTTAAAAGCTTGGAAGAGCTTACAATCGATACTTCAAGGGAAACCTCAGATAAGCCTGCCGGAGACAAACAGTTTATTCTGGAAATGCAGCAGGAAGTAAAAAAAATGACTTCTGGTACGCGCCGTGATTTTTTGAAGGCATTTGGTTTCACAATTGCTTCGGCCGCTATCGCATCAAGCTGCGAACAGCCCGTACGCAAAGCCATTCCTTTCCTCATTCAGCCTGAGGGTATTATCCCTGGCAAAGCAAGCTACTATGCTTCAAGTTTTTTTGATGGCATCGACTATTGCAGCGTTCTCGTGAAAGTTCGTGACGGTCGCCCGATAAAAATTGAGGGAAACAAATTGTCTTCAGTCACAAAAGGTGGAACCAATGCGCGCGCGCAGGCTTCAGTTTTAAGTCTTTATGACAATGAAAGACACAAATTCCCTGTTTCTGACGGACAGGAAACTACCTGGGAACAGGCCGATGAAAAAATTATCAGCCAACTGAAGGCCATCAAAGACAGACAAGGTAAAGTTGTAATTTTAAGTCCAACTGTTATCAGTCCATCTACAAAGGCTGCCATTGAAGAATTTGTTGTTGCATATCCTGGCGCTGAACATGTGCAATATGATGTGATTTCATCTTCAGGGATGTTGAAGGCCAATGAAACCAATTTTGGTAAGGCTTTTATTCCTTCCTACCGCTTCGATAAAGCTGAAATGATCGTAAGTTTTGATGCCGACTTTTTAGGCACATGGCTTTCGCCAGTGGAATTTACCAAACAATATATCATAAACCGCAAACTGACCGCCGGGCAACGCCGCATGTCGCGACACATTCATTTTGAAGGTCCAATGTCGCTTACAGGTAGTAATGCCGATCATAGGGTGCAGCTCAAGCCATCGCAACAAAAACTTGTTGTGGCAAACCTGCTCAATGAATTGCGTGGAAAAACGGGAATGGATACTGCTTCTTTGCCTGCCTCACCAGTTGATGTTGAAAAACTTGCCGATGAATTATTGCAGCACAAAGGAAAATCGCTGATTGTAAGCGGAAGCAACGATGCAGAAGAGCAAATGCTTGTGAATGCTGTAAATCATCTTTTAGAAAGCTATGGAAATACCATCCTGACGGATGTTCATACAAAAATAAGACAGGCTGATGATGCCAGAATGAGCGCATTGGTGGCAGAAATGAACGATGGTAAAGTGGATGGAATTATCATTTTTGACGTGAATCCGGCTTATGATTATCCTGAAAGAGAAAAATTCATTGAAGGACTTAAAAAAGTTGGTTTAAGTGTCGCAATGCCGGTTTTGGATGATGAAACTACCTCCTATGTTAAGTTTATCTGTCCTGACCATCATTATCTGGAAGCATGGAACGACTTTGAACCAGTGACGGGCTATTATTCATTGGCCCAACCTGCTATCCGTCCTATCTTTAAAACCCGCGCTGCTCAGGAAAGTTTGCTCCGTTGGTCAGGAAGCACTGCTGACTTCAGAACCTATATGGCCGGAGTCTGGGAACAGAAAATGTTTGCCAAAGCAACCGCTGAAATATCTTTCACTGAATTCTGGAACAAAAAAGTACATGATGGGGTATTTGAGACAGGTGAAAAGGAAAGTACAAATTACAGCTTTACCAATGATGCTTCCTCTGCTGTTTTGAGTAATATAAAAGATGCTTCAAGTGAAGAAACCATCGATTTGGTTTTATATACCAATGTTAGCATCGGTAGCGGAAAGCATGCCAACAATCCATGGTTGCAGGAATTGCCCGATCCGGTATCTAAAGCTTGCTGGGACAATTATGTTGCCATTTCACCGCGTCTGGCAAATGAGTTAAATCTGAAAAATGAGGAGTTGGTTTCTGTAAACGGTGCTCCTGCATTGCCAGTGCTGATCCAACCCGGACAACAATACAAGACGCTGGCAATTGCTTTGGGATATGGTCGCGAGAAGGCTGGCGTTCCGGCAAATGGTGTTGGTCAGAACTTGTATGGTTTCATTGGAAATGATGCCGGAAACAAAAAATATTGGTTAGGTGATGTTAGCATTTCTGCAACCGGTGGAAAACTTGCTGTGGCGCTCACACAGTCACATCATTCAATGGAAGGAAGAGCGCTCATCAGAGAAACCTCACTTGAAGCTTATCTTGAAGATCCGCAATCGGGCAATGAAATGAGGCTGTGGATACAGGATCATCTGAAATCGATGTACCCAAAAGCAGAATTTGATGGTCTGCATTGGGGAATGGCTATTGACCTGAATGTTTGTACAGGTTGCAATGCCTGTGTTGTCGCATGTTCAGCTGAAAACAATGTTCCTGTCGTTGGCAAAGAGCAAGTGATAATGGCGCGTGAAATGCACTGGATCAGAATTGATCGCTATTATAAAGGTGATCCGGACAATCCGGAAGTTTTGCGTCAGCCTGTGATGTGTCAGCACTGCGATAATGCACCATGTGAAAATGTTTGTCCGGTTGCAGCAACTACACACAGCAACGAAGGATTGAATCAGATGGCATACAACAGATGTATTGGCACACGTTATTGCAACAATAACTGTCCTTACAAAGTGCGTCGCTTCAACTTCTATGATTACACCGGCGCTGATGCATTGAAAGGAAATCGCTATGATCCGGCAGAAATGACTACCGATCTGAGGAGAATGGTGCTCAATCCGGATGTTACAGTACGTGCCAAAGGTGTTATCGAAAAATGTTCCTTCTGCGTTCAACGCATACAGGATAAAAAATTGAAAGCAAAAACTGAAAATCGCATGCTTCGCGATGGTGAAGTTGTGCCGGCCTGTGCTCAGGCTTGCCCAGCTGATGCAATAGTTTTTGGAAATCTAAACGATAAGGAAAGTATGGTGTCAAAATACTTTGCTGATCAGCGCAACTATCATTTGCTTGAGGAGTTGCATGTATTGCCTTCAGTGGGCTATTTGACCAAAGTAAAAAACAAAACCGTATAACTAAAACCTAAGAAGAATGTACGTATCTCCAATCAGAGAACCACTCATCAAAGGGGGAAAAGATTACAGTCAGGTGACCAAAGATATTATGGCACCAATGGCAGGTAAGCCCTCTATTTATTGGTATGTTGGAATTGCAATCTCAGGAGGCGCCTTGCTTTTTGGAGCATGGGCCACCTTTGTTACCGTGTATTACGGTATTGGAAGCTGGGGGTTGAATAAAACCGTCGGATGGGCATGGGATATTACCAACTTTGTCTGGTGGGTCGGTATTGGCCATGCCGGAACGTTTATTTCAGCTATTCTTTTGTTGTTTCGTCAAAAGTGGAGAACAAGTATCAACCGCTCTGCTGAAGCAATGACCCTTATTGCCATTGCATGTGCCGGTTTTTTCCCATTGATTCACATGGGGCGTATTGCACTTGGATTTTTCATTTTTCCTTATCCAAACACTCGTGAGCTTTGGGTGAATTTTAACTCACCTCTTTTGTGGGACGTTTTTGCACTTACCACCTATTTCCTTGTCTCACTTATTTTCTGGTATGTCGGATTGATACCCGATATTGGAACAGTGCGCGACAAAGCGAAAAATAAAATCCGTAAAGCTATTTATGGCTTTCTGAGCTTTGGCTGGACGGGCTCGGCAAAGCACTGGTCACGTCATGAAACGGTAAGTCTGATCCTCGCCGGGCTGGCTGCTCCGCTTGTACTTTCAGTGCATACCATCGTAAGTTTTGACTTTGCAACCTCTGTTATACCTGGTTGGCATACGACAATCTTTCCACCTTACTTTGTTTCAGGGGCAGTTTTCTCTGGTTTTGCAATGGTGCTTACCTTGCTTATAGTCACCAGAAAAGCGTTGAATCTGGAGCAGTATATCACCAAAGTACATATTGAGTCGATGACAAAAATCATCATCCTTACTGGCTCAATAGTAGGTATAGCATACATTACAGAGTTTTTTATGGCCTGGTATTCCGGTGTCGAGTATGAGCAGTATGCCTTTATGAACCGTGCTTTCGGACCTTATGCCTGGGCTTACTGGATTATGATGACCTGCAATGTAATTACGCCACAGCTGTTCTGGTTCAAAAAAATAAGGACAAATCTGGTGGCTGTATTTATTATTTCCATTTTTGTGAATATCGGGATGTGGTTCGAACGTTTTGTAATTATTGTAACATCACTTCACCGCGACTATCTTCCTTCAAGCTGGACAATGTATACTCCAACAGTGGCAGAAGTCGGATTGTATGTCGGAACCTTTGGCCTTTTCTTTACTTTGTTCATGGTTTTTATCAGGGTATTCCCTGTAATCGCGATCGCCGAAGTAAAAAGTGTTTTGAAATCATCAAGTGACGAAAAAAAACATACGCATCATGAATAAATATTTAACAGCATACTATCTTGATGAAGAAGACCTTCTAAAAGGACTCAAAAAGATCAAATCAAAAGGAGTGGAAGTAGCAGATGTTTTGACGCCATTCCCTGTGCATGGTTTGGACAAAGTATTGGGGCTTCGTCGTTCGCGCTTATCCATTATAGCATTTGCCGGAGGTGCAATAGGAGCAACCTTAGGTTTCCTTTTTCAGGCATGGGTATTTACAAGAGCCTATCCAATCAATTTTGGTGGAAAACCTTATTTTGCAGTCCCTTCATTTATGCCTGTAACTTTTGAGCTTGCCGTATTGTTTGCAGCCTTTTCAATGGTTTTCGCCTTTCTCATTAGTAACAATCTTGGGCCAGGTTCAAAAAACATCATCCACGATGAACAGATTACAGACGATCGCTTTCTTTTGGTTGTGAAAATGGATGAGGAAGATGATGAAAAAGTTAAAGCAGTTGAAATCATCCTTTCGGATGCGGGTGCACAAGGAATCACTTTAAAAGCATAGAAAATCATGGAGAACCTTACTTTTAAACTGACAAAAAAGACCGTTACCGTTTTTGTGGTAATGATAGCAATAGGATTGATTGCTTTGTTGTATGGTGTACTTGGTTCGCCCGGTGCAGAGCGTGTTGCAGCAAATCTTTTGCTTAACAACTATTATTTTCTGAGCCTTGGACTTATCGGACTGTTTTTTGTAACAGTTCATGCCATTTCTGAGTCTGCCTGGCATACAAGTGTCGGACGCATCGGAGAAGCCATGTCGGCTTTCATCCCTGCAGGTGGTGCATTGCTGCTCATCTTCTTTGTGTTAGGTGGCCTGCATCTGGTTTTTGAATGGACACACGAAGATCATCTTGATGCGATATTGCTGAAGAAAACTCCTTATCTGAACGAACCGTTTTTTTACATCCGTTCGGTATTTTTTATTGGCGTTTGGGCTGCAATGGCACATTATATCCGCAAAGTATCTTTGCAGGTTGACCTCAATGGCGATATGAAATATTTCAACAGGTTGCGCACTTTATCGGCTGTATTTATTGTTTTTTATGCGCTTTCGAGTGTTGTAACCTCATGGGATTGGCTGATGTCGATAGATGCACATTGGTTTAGTACACTTTACGGCTGGTATGTTTTCTCAAGTATGCTCGCAAGTGGTGTTGCCATGATAATAATCATACTTTATATCCTAAAAAGAATGGGATATATGGATCATGTCAATGTTGAGCATATTCATGACCTTGGAAAGTATCTCTTTGGATTCAGTATTTTTTGGGCTTACCTCTGGTACTCTCAATATATGCTTATCTGGTATGCCAATATACCTGAAGAAACTGTCTATTTTTATGAAAGACACAAGAATTTTGAAGGTATTTTCTATGTGAATCTAATCCTCTGTTTTGTGATTCCGTTTTTTGCGCTGATGACACGCAACTCCAAAAGAACTTTTTCTGTACTGATTCCCGTTTCGGTGATTGTTATAATCGGACACTGGGTAGATCTTTATCTGCTCATAATGCCGGGCGCTGTTGGTGGGGAAAAATCTGGAATCGGACTTCTTGAGATTGGCCTGACAATCGGTTTTATGGGGTTGTTTTTGCTAGTCACTTTCTGGGCTCTTACAAAAGCACCGCTGGCATCAAAAAAGCATCCGTTGTATAAAGAAAGCCTCGACTATCATACCAATTATTGATATGATAACAGGCGATAAAAAGAAAAAATCAATGCATATGAAAAACTTAGTTATGTTTATGCTGGTTGCTGTTTTTGCTTTGGCAACGGCTTCATGCAACCGTGATAAAAACCATCCGGGGCATGTGTTCTATCCGGACATGCACTATTCAGTGCCTTATGATACTTATGATGATAACCCTGTTTTTGCAGATAGCATGACCAACCGTTTGCCTGCAGAAGGCAGTATTCCGAGAGGTTACACGCCTTATCCATACAAAGCTAAGTCATTCGTTGATCAGGTAAATGCAGGGCTTGAGATGATGAATCCTGTTGTAGTAAATGATCAGGTGCTGGCAAAAGGTAAAGAGCAATACGAGATATTTTGTATGGTTTGTCATGGGCCACAAGGCAAAGGTGATGGAATAATTTATACCAAAAAACTTTTCCCTGCCAAACCTACATCGCTTGTTGAACCTTACGTTCAAAACAAGCCTGATGGTGAAATTTATCATGTTATCACTGTTGGATCACTTTCGGGTCTGATGGGTGGTCATGGCAGTCAGGTTTTGCCTGAAAACAGATGGAATATTATTCACTATATGAGGACACTCTCAAACTGATTAAAGGAGATCATCAGCAGATGAAAATCTGATGGCCTTGAAATAAAACAAGCCTCCTGTTTTGCTGGCAGGAGGCATTTTTTTACTTATAAACTCAGAACTAACTTTTTCTGCAATATGACCATTAAAAACAATACCATCGCTGCTGTATTTTATACAGTAAGTAACGCTGAAAGCAATGCTGTTCTTCAAAAAGTGACTGAACAGCCACAAGAATTTCTCTTTGGCCATGAGCAACTGCTTGAAGTTTTCGAAAAGAATCTCCTCGAACTTAAAGAAGGCGATACATTTAGTTTTGTAGCAAGCCCGGAAGAAGCCTATGGTCCGGTTGATCCTCATGCGATTTTTGATATGCCACTTTCCACATTTGAGGAAGAAGACGGTTCAATCGATGAGGAAGCTGTTCAGGTTGGACATGTTTTCCCCATGCAGGATGATCAGGGCAACAGACATCTTGGAAAGATAATCAGAAAAATGAAAGACCGCGTGACAATGGATTTCAATCATCCGATGGCTGGTAAAACACTCCGTTTTGAAGGAAGTATAGTCTCAGTAAGGGACGCAAAACCTGAAGAATTACCCCATAGTCATAGTTGTGGTTGTGGTTCAAATGATCACCATGTACATCCTGAACACAAGTCAATCTTTGAACATTAATTCCTGATGCCATGAATAAAATATTTGCCGGATTTTTAGTTGTATTGTTTTTAATGGCTACTATGTCAGCCTGTTTTTCAGATAGAAAAAATGAAAATCTTAGTACGGATAATGAGGTTTTAGTCCTTTCTGACAGTATTGTCAATGTATATCGTGAGCAAGGCAGGTTCATTGCAAAAAGTAGTTTTCAGGCCTTAAGCAGTCAGCTAACAGGCGCTATACAAACCGGTGGCATTTCGTATGCAGTTTCCTTTTGTAACATTGAAGCAGTGCCTATAATAGATTCAATGACAGCTGCGTTTAATGCAGACATTAAAAGAGTTTCAGAGAAAAACCGAAATCCTGATAACAGTCCTGATGCATTTGAAGAGATGTTGCTGGACTTGTTTGATCAAAATCTGAAAAATTCAGGAAAAGCTAATGATACTGTTCTCTTAGACCTGAATAATAAGCTTGTTTATGCTGCTCCCATTCATATAGCACCCCAATGTCTGCAATGTCATGGTTTGATTGGTGCTGATATCAGTGATGAAAACAATTCAATAATCAAAAAACTTTATCCGGATGATAAAGCCACAGGTTACGTGTCCGGTGATTTAAGAGGAATCTGGAGGATTCGCTTTGAGTCCATAGAAAAATAACCTATGAGTGATAACAAATGTGTTCACTGCGGCGCTGATTGCGGCGCTGCACCTGTTGTTTGGGAGGCAAAAAACTTTTGCTGTCATGGTTGCAAAACGGTCTATCAGATTCTGAATGAAAAGGAGATGCACCAGTATTACGATATTCAGCCTATGTCGGGCATTCGCATTGATATTGGTCAGCCCTCAAAAAAGTTTGCCTTTCTCGAAAATGAGGAAATCAGTTCCAAGCTGCTTGATTTTAATGACGGAAATACCTCTAAAGTAAAGTTCTTTATACCTGCAATTCATTGTGCATCATGCATATGGCTGCTGGAGCATCTGGATACATTGCATGATGGAATTATTTATTCAACGGTTAATTTTCCCCGAAAAGAGGTCTTTATAACTTTTCGAAATGATCAGATAAGCCTGCGACAACTTGCAGAACTTCTTTCTGCAATTCATTATGTGCCTGAAATAACGCTCGAACATCTGGAAGGTACGAAAGCCCTGAAGACAAACCGGAGTCTACTATTGAAGATCGGAATAGCATCATTTAGTTTTATGAACATTATGATGTACAGCTTTCCGGAATATTTACCAGGAGGTGATCTTCTCGAACAGAATTTTAAGCATATTTTTGGATGGCTGAGTTTCATTCTTATCCTACCTGTAGTTTTTTACAGTGCTAACGATTACTACCTTTCTGCATGGAAAGGACTAAAGCATAAGATTATAAGTATTGATTTGCCAATTACATTAGGAATTATTGCTTTGTTTTTGCAAAGTTCTTATGAAGTTTTTACTGGAAATGGCATTGGTTACATGGACTCTCTTGCAGGATTACTGTTTTTTCTGCTCATTGGCAAATGGTATCAAGGAAAAACTTATCAGGCGCTTTCTTTCGAACGTGACTATAAATCCTATTTTCCTGTTGCCGTTACAGTAATAGTGGATGGATTAGAAGCAATTTTACCAATCCGGGATTTAAAAAAAGGTGATCATATTCTAATCCGCAATCAGGAACTTATTCCTGCTGATGCGGCCATCTTTAAAGGAAAAGGAAATATCGATTATTCTTTTGTAACAGGAGAGGCATTGCCGGTGCCTAAAAAAGAGGGAGATTTTATCTATGCCGGAGGCAGGCAAGTTGGAAGCTCCATTGAGTTGATTGTTGAAAAAGAGGTTGAACAAAGCTATCTTACACAGTTGTGGAATCAGAATGGCACGAAACCTGACTCCGTTTCGCTCAATACGCACATCAATAATATAAGTCAATATTTTACTGCAGTGGTTTTGGTGATAGCATTTTCTTCATTTTTTTACTGGCTCACAGTCGATCTTGCTACAGCAGTTTATGTTTTTTCATCGGTGCTTATTATCGCTTGCCCTTGTGCGCTCGCGCTGACAGTACCTTTCACTTTTGGCAGCACAATGCGTGTATTCGGTCGAAGAGGTTTTTATATTAAAACCACTGATGTGGTTGAACAGCTTTATCGGACAACTACGATTGTTTTTGATAAAACGGGGACCATTACATTTAACCGGAAGGTTCAAATCAAATTTCATGGGCCTGCGATAAATGCTGATGGTGAAAGAATGATTCGCAGTATGGTGAAACATTCGAGTCATCCTTTAAGTACTGCCTTGTACGAACACCTTTCTTCAAGCCAATTGTTAGAACCCGAAGTCTATGAGGAAATTCCGGGTTTAGGAATAACAGGAGTATTAAGTGGTAAGCGCATAAATATTGGTTCTGAATTGTTCGTATCTGGGAGTTCAGCCAATGAGGACATGAAGGAAAGCAGGGTTTATGCCAGTATTGATGGTAGTATTCTTGGATATTACAGCTTTATGAATACCTACCGCGAAGGCTTGAATCAAGTAATCAGCACTTTGAAGAAAAGATATAAACTACATCTTATTTCGGGTGATAACGATGCTGAAAAGGAAAATCTTGAATCTGTCTTTGGCACCGAAAGCCGGCTTTTATTCAATCAGAGCCCGGTCGATAAAAAGAACTACATCATTGAATTGAAGAAAAGAGGTGAAAACGTTTTGATGATCGGTGATGGACTAAATGATGCCGGTGCGCTTGCTGAAAGCAATACGGGAATCAGCATTGCCGATGACGTTTTCAGTTTTTCTCCAGCCTGTGACGCCATCATGGAATCCTCAAAATTTGGTGAGCTGGAACGATTCATCCGTTTCACGCGATCCAGCTTTAAAGTGATTCGGTGGAGTTTTTTAATCTCATTCTTTTATAATGTAATTGGCCTCTCATTTGCTGTTACTGCCAATCTATCTCCGCTGATTGCAGCAATTCTAATGCCTGTCAGTTCCGTTTCTGTTGTAGCTTTTGCAACATTTATGGTTTCCTTCATGGCATTCAGAAAACTCAGGGTTTAATGCTCCAAATAACCTTCAGTTCTTGCTGCATTTTCAGCGCAATTTCAGTCATTTTAAAAATAAATTAACACTTTATTTCTTTTACAAATTGTAAATGAACATATTAACTATTTAGACAGTTTCTAAATTATCTAAATGTTAAAGAAGTTTAAAAGGCTTTCATAAATTTGTCCATTAAATTGTAATGAAGAACTCTATTACCTGAATGGAAGCAATCATTTTTCTGATCATAATTGGTGTAGTTGTCGCTGCAGGATTTCTTGCAGCCTTTATCTGGGCTGTAAGAAGCGGTCAATATGATGACGACTATTCACCTTCGGTAAGAATGCTCTTCGAAAACAAGCCGACAAAGGAATCTGAAGTAGAAACCGAAATAACTGAATCAAAAACAAAATCTAAAAAGTAAACCGTATGGAGTTACAAAAATTTACCTACGACAACAGGCTTACAAAGCTTTTCATGAATGCAACCATATTTTGGGGGCTGATTGGAATGATTGTGGGTTTGACAATTGCTCTTGAGATGATCTTTCCTCATATGAGCGGTGGTATCTCATGGCTTTCCTTTGGAAGGCTTCGTCCGTTACATACCAATGCAGTCATTTTTGCATTTGTTGGTAATGGTATGTTTACCGGAATCTATTATTCAACGCCCCGTTTGCTGAAAACTCCAATGTTCAGCGAAATGCTTGGTAAAATCCATTTTTGGGGCTGGCAGCTCATTATCGTTGCGGCGGCAATAACATTACCGCTAGGCTATACTGTAAGTAAAGAATATGCTGAACTTGAATGGCCTATTGATATTGCAATTGCAATAGTTTGGGTTGTTTTTGGCATAAATTTGATCATGACAATGGTGAAACGCCGTGTTAAACATATTTATGTAGCTATTTGGTTCTATATCGCCACCTTTGTAACTGTAGCAGTTTTACACATCGTAAACTCTATCAATATTCCGGTTTCGCTATTTAAGAGCTATCCAATCTATGCAGGTATTCAGGATGCACTTGTGCAATGGTGGTATGGACACAATGCAGTTGCATTTTTTCTTACTACACCTTACCTGGGACTGATGTATTATTTTTTACCAAAAGCTGCAAACCGACCGGTTTATTCCTATAAACTTTCGATTATCCACTTTTGGGCGCTGATATTCTTATATATATGGGCAGGTCCTCACCATTTGCTTTATTCTGCACTTCCTGACTGGGCTCAGGCGCTGGGAGTTGTTTTCTCGATAATGCTAATTGCACCTTCCTGGGGTGGTATGATCAATGGTTTGCTTACTTTACGTGGCGCCTGGGACAAAGTGCGTGAAAGTCCCGTTTTAAAAATGTACGTAGTTGCAATTACTGCTTATGGTATGGCAACTTTTGAAGGCCCTATGCTTTCACTTAAAAGTGTAAATGCAATAAGCCATTTCACCGACTGGACAATCGCTCACGTGCATATCGGTGCGCTTGGCTGGAACGGTATGCTAACATTTGGCATGCTTTACTGGCTCATGCCAAGGCTATACAAAACAAAGCTGCACAGTATTAAAATGGCCAATGCCCATTTCTGGTTGGCTACAACAGGGATGTTGTTCTTTGCAATTCCACTTTACTTTGCTGGCTTCACACAAAGTTTGATGTGGAAAGAGTTTACCGAAGAAGGTTACCTGAAATATCCTAACTTTATTGAAACCGTTGTTCAAATCCTGCCAATGTATTATCTGCGTGCTTTTGGTGGCGTCTTATATATCACTGGTGTTGTTTTGATGATTATTAATCTTATTAAAACTGCCAAAGGTGGAAACTTTATTGCAACTGAGGATGATCAGGCTCCGGCTTTACATCCTGACGATGGTCATGGAAAGGACAAAGGCCATAGAATAATTGAATCTAAGCCAATTCTGTTTACCATTTTAACGCTTGTTGCAATACTTATCGGTGGTATCGTAGAATTTGTTCCAATGTTCATGGTAAAATCAAACGTTCCAACCATTGCAAATGTGCAGCCATATACACCACTTGAATTGCAGGGACGCGATATTTATCTTCGTGAAGGATGTTATACCTGTCATAGTCAGATGATAAGACCATTCCGCTCCGAAGTTGAACGTTACGGCGATTATACAAAAGCAGGCGAAACTGTATATGATCATCCGTTCCAGTTTGGATCTAAGCGTACAGGCCCGGATCTTGCCCGTTCCGGCGTGAAAACAGGCCCGATGTACAAACCCGATTCATGGCATTTCAATCACTTCCTTGATCCACAAAAAATGGTTGCTCAATCTATTATGCCTCCATATCCATGGCTCATAAAAAATGACCTTGACCTTAGCTCTACGCCTAGAAAAATAAAAGTGATGCAAATGTTAGGAGTGCCATATCCTGAAGGTTATGCCGACAAAGCAAACGACGACTTGAAAAAACAGGCTAATAAAATTGCGCAAGGTTTGCGTGATGGAGGCATTCAGGTGGAAGATACCAAAGAGGTGATTGCATTGATTGCATATATACAAAGATTAGGTACAGATATTTACAATACTGAGGGGTCGAAATTCTCAGAGAAATAAGATGGATTATGAAGATCGTAACAAAAACGCTTGAGGGCATCGCTGACATTCAGATTTATCCCATTATCGGACTGATTTTGTTTTTCACAATGTTTGTTATTTTGATTATTCATGTAGTCAGGCTAACACGAAATCAGGTTGAAGAGTATAGTAATTTGCCTTTAGACGACAATTCGAATCTTCTCTCAGAGAAAAAAGAGTAAAAAACCAATAATTTTCAAACGTATGACAACAGATAAAGATCATATAAAAAATAGTGATGCCGAATACGAAATCGACACGCTCACAAATAAAAGATTACTGAAGGATCACGAATATGATGGCATCAGAGAGCTAGATAATGAACTTCCCTCATGGTGGAAGTGGTTATTTATCTTAACCATTGTTTTTTCGGTAGTTTATCTTATCCGCCTTTGGGTTTTCAGAGCAGATGATTTAGTGCAACGCAAAGAGTTTGATAAGGAAATGGCAGACGCAAAAGCCAATGCCCCAAAGGTTGAGACACTTGAAATAGCGCTGCTCAGTGATGCAACTTCAATAGCCAATGGGAAAGAAACCTGGACAAAAATTTGTGCAGTTTGCCATTTGGTTGATGGAGGAGGCCTGGTGGGTCCAAATATGACTGACAACTACTGGATTCACGGAAATACTATTGAAGATCTTTTCAATGTAACCACAACCGGTGTGATTGAAAAAGGTATGATTTCCTACAAAGACCAGCTATCTGTGAGGCAGAGGCTCGAAGTGAACAGCTATATTCTTATCCAGCTTGTCGGGTCAACTCCCGCAGTTGCCAAAGAGCCCCAGGGAGAATTGTATGAGTAATTTATCACAGAACCTCAGACAGTAATTATTGACTTATTTATAACAATGTTTTTCGGAAATTGACATCAGCGATAGTCCCCTTTGGCAGCCTTTCACCGAAGGGGATTATCTTTTCTTAAAGGTGCCATCTTTTGAATATTTCAAAATCAAATAATGGAAACACAAGAATCAGAATCATTTGTTAAGGAAGAAGGATCTTTCAGAGACAAAATTGGTACAGTAAGTGATGACGGCAAAAGGATATGGGTATATCCAAAGAAACCAAAAGGGAAATTTTATAATTACCGTGGGATTGTTGCTGCTGTTTTACTGGCAATATTATTTGTAACGCCTTGGATACGCTACAAAGGCGAACCTTTTATGCTGTTTAATATCCTTGAAAGAAAGTTTATTGTTTTCGGACAATTATTCTGGCCACAGGATTTTCACCTTGTAGTTCTGGGTCTGATCACTTTTGTGGTTTTTATAATTTTGTTTACTGTAATTTTTGGCAGACTTTTTTGTGGCTGGGCTTGTCCTCAGACCATTTTTATGGAATTTGTGTTCCGACAGATTGAATACCTCATTGAAGGAGATTACAACTTTCAAAAAAAACTTAATCGTCAAAAATGGAACTTCGAAAAGATTTGGAAAAAGTCACTTAAACATGCAATCTTTTTTGGGATAGCATTTTTTATTTCCAATACCTTTCTTGCCTATATAGTTGGCACTGACAGACTTCTTGAGCTGGTGACCGATGGTCCCTTGGCACATATAGGAAGCTTTATTGCTTTACTGCTTTTTTCCGGCGTATTTTATTTCATTTTCGCCTTTTTCCGCGAACAGGTTTGCATCATTGCTTGTCCATATGGTCGTCTGCAAGGCGTTTTACTCGATAATAAGTCCATTGTTGTGGCTTATGACTATAAAAGAGGCGAGCCAAAAGGCAAACACAATCCACTTGAAAACAGACAGACTTCAGGTAAAGGGGACTGTATCGATTGCAGTAGCTGTGTTGTTGTTTGCCCTACTGGAATTGATATCCGTAATGGAACACAACTCGAATGTATCAACTGTACCGCTTGCATGGATGCTTGTGATACAATTATGGAAAAAGTAAATCTGCCTAAAGGTTTGATTCGATATACTTCAGAAAAAATTATTGCTGAAGGTAAAAGTAAATTATTCAACGCCCGATCTATATCCTACTCTGTTTTTTTGACAATACTTCTCGCTATTGTTGTAAGTGTTTTCACATTAAGATCTGATATTGAATCAACGATTTTGCGTGTTCCAGGGACATTGTTTCAGGAATATGGTAACGATAATTTCTCAAACGTATACAAGGTTCAACTTGTAAACAAAACGAGGACAGCGCTTCCTGTTGAGTTGCGAATGGTGTCTCATGGAGGTGAAATTATCGTTATGGGTGATCCGATTATTGTTGATGGAGGGAAGATGAGTGAGGCAAATTTTCTGATTGTTATGCCAAGGAAAAATCTTACTTCAAGTTCAACAGCTGTTGAAATTGGTATTTTCTCAGGCGATTTGTTGATTGATAAAACAAAAGCTACATTTATTGCACCAAATATTTTAGACGATTAATAATTTAAAACTTTACATATGAAATGGAACTGGGGGACAAAACTGATGATTGCCATGGCCGCATTTATGGTCATGGTAATCATCTTTGTTGTATTGATGATGCGTGAAAGCGTGAGTCTGGTGGAAAGAGATTACTATCCAAAAGGACAAACACATCAAGAGTTAATTGATAAAAAAGTTAATGCCGGCAGCATCGGCAATGAGATTGATTTAGTGAAAAAGGACGGTAAACTATTGCTCGTTTTTCCTGAAAAATTCAATCCGGCATTGATATCAGGCACAGTTCATATGTACCATCGTATTGATGATACAATGGATCTGTTTACAGAATTGGAATCAAACAGCGATGGTGCTTTTGATGTCTCTGTGACAGGATTAACCGGCCGCTACATTGCAAAAATTGACTGGTCTTATGAAGGCACAGCTTATTATGTTGAAAAATCAGTTGATTTGCCTTGATCATGTTTGAGTTATATACAGCACTTACTATTGGTCTGGTTGGAAGTTTGCATTGCATCGGAATGTGCGGCCCTATAGCTGTTGCTTTGCCATTGGGCCGCAAAAGCTGGCTCGATCGCACCGCAGGAGGCTTGCTCTACAATATCGGACGGGCGCTTACCTATGGAGTTTTGGGAGCGCTTTTTGGATTGCTTGGCAAAGGCATTCACATGGCAGGGGTTCAGCAATGGGCCTCCATTATTATGGGTGTGGTCATGATTGCTTCTGTGCTTTTTCCATTCCTTTTCAGAGGAAAGATCAATTTTGAAAGCATTACTTCAGGTTATGCCACCCGACTGATCAGTCATTTCAGGAGAATGTTTGGAAAACAATCAAAGAGCAACCTCTTTCTCATTGGATTGCTCAATGGATTATTGCCATGTGGTTTGGTTTATGTTGCTGTAGCCGGAGTCATCAATACGAATGATGTGCTGATGGGAACCCTTTTTATGGTTGTTTTTGGACTGGGAACAATACCGGTGATGTTGGGTGTTTCTTTGGTAGGGAATATAATCAGCGGAGGCATGAGACGAAAACTGAGCAAAGTTGTCCCTGTATTTATTGTGATACTTGGGATAATTTTTATTCTCAGAGGAATGTCACTTGGAATACCTTTTATAAGTCCGAAAACGAAAATGCTAAGTCCGGAAAAGGAGGTCAAGGTTGAAGGTGCGTGCTGCTCTACTTCAAAATCGGACACTACACATCAGGCTGAAACAAAAGACTTTGAGTAGGGTTATTTATCAGGTTTAATAACTCAGCCACTTCCAGAGCTCTTTGTAATTTACCTTTTTGCCATACATCAAAATGCCGGTACGGTAAATTTTTGCTGCCAGCCATGTTGTAAAAATAAATCCTGCTGCCAACAGTGTCATCGACAAACCGAGCTCCCAATAAGGAACGCCGAATGGAATCCGAACCATCATAATTACAGGAGAAGTCAGCGGGAAAATTGAAAGCCAGAATGCCAGAGGGCCATCCGGATTGTTAACAATAAAATTTGAAATTACAATCCCAAAAATCAATGGCAACGATACGGGCAACATAAACTGCTGTGTGTCGGCTTCATTGTCTACAGCTGATCCAATGGCGGCAAAAAGGGCTGCATAAAGGAGGTATCCTCCAAGGAAATACACAATGAAACTGAAAATGATTATACCAAAGTTTATAGATTGAATAACTTCAAAAATCTGCGCAACACTTTGGTTTGACATTTCAGGCTGGTCTATAGTACCTTGATTTAGCATTCCACCCATTGATGACATTTGCTGCGGATTGACATCAGATCCAAAAAATAGAATAAATACGCCATAAATGCCAACAGTAAGGATAACCCAAAGTAAAAATTGGGTAAGACCAACAAGTGCAATTCCGGTTATCTTTCCCATCATCAGCTGGAATGGTTTAACTGAAGAGACTATGACTTCTATGATACGGCTTGTTTTTTCTTCTATGACCCCACGCATCACCTGAGAACCGAAAAGGAATATGAAAAAATAAATTAGAAATGCTGTAAAAATTCCCAGACCAAGCTGGACTTCTGTAAAGCTTTTGGATTCACTGCCATCATTTTCAAGCTTGATTGTTACGATGTTGATGGTAGTTTTTGATTCTTTTATCAGATTAGGATCAATGCCGGAAGCCATAAGTTTGCGATTTTCAACTTCTGTTTTCATCACATTGCGCACATAGGATCTTACCGAAAGTGAAGCCTGTTTCCGACTGAAGAATTCTGCATTAGCAGGCACATTTAGTTGTGGCAATGGAATATATAGCAATCCATCATATACACCGTTCAGAACCTTCATTTTTTCAGTTTCAAGATCGTCAAACACATGAACAAAATCCATGTTGTCGCCCGATTCGAATTTGCCTGTAAACCATTGTGTTTCGTCTATGACGGCGATTGTTTTTTTTCCAACATCCTCCAGGGAAGCAAGTACGATGGGCACAATCATTAAAGCAGCCATCAACAATGGCCCTAAAAAAGTCATTACGATAAAACTTGTTTTTTTAACGCGGGTAAGATATTCCCTTTGTAATATCAGCCAGGTTTTATTCATATTGTTGTTTTTTATTCTGATTTAGAACCCAAATTCTGGCTCGATTGAACTTTTTCAATAAATATCTCATTCATAGTCGGAAGTATTTCGCTAAAGGCCACAATTCCTGCATGGGGGAGGAGTGTGCTTATAAGTTTGTTCGCATCTACAGCCTCATCGCTTTGAATGCGCAATATTGTTTCGCCGAAGTTATTGGTACTTTCTGCAAGTAAATTGAAATTGGAAGGGATAAATGATCTGGGCGGACTCCTTAAATCTTGTAGTTTTAACTCGAACGAATGGGAACGATATTGCCGTTTTATTTCATCAACACGGCCATCAAGAATTTTTTCGCTTGCATTGATAAGTGCAATGTTGTCGCAAAGTTCTTCCACTGAGGCCATATTATGCGTCGAAAATAAAATTGTAGCTCCTTCGTCACGGAGCCTGAGAATTTCCTCTTTGATGATATTAACATTGATTGGATCAAATCCACTGAAGGGCTCATCAAAAATCAAAATTTCCGGATTATGTATCACGGTCACAATGAATTGAATTTTTTGTTGCATCCCCTTGCTTAGTTCCTCAACTTTGCGGTTCCACCACGATTCAATTTCAAATTTTTCAAACCACTTTTTTAGTCTGATTTGTGCCGTATTTTTGTCAACACCTTTTAATTGAGCAAGATATAAGGCCTGTTCGCCTACCTTCATTTTTTTATAGAGACCTCTCTCTTCCGGAAGATACCCGATTCTCTGCGAATGTTCGGATAAAAGAGGTTTGCCATCAATCAGAATATACCCTTCATCCGGGGCTGTAATCTGATTGATAATGCGAATGAGCGAGGTTTTGCCTGCTCCGTTTGGCCCTAATAATCCAAAAATACTTTGTTTCGGAACGCTGATACTGACACCTTTTAGTGCCACATGGTTCGAATAGCGCTTTACGATGTCTCTGGCTTCTATAAAATGCATCTTGTTTTTGTGTTTGATTTAGCCAAAGAATTCACGCATTCTGTCGAAGAAACGTTTTTCGTTTGCCGTTGGATTGGGTTTGAAGTTCTCAGATTGTTGCAAATCCTCCAATATTTTTCTTTCTTCTTTTGAAACTTCCTTGGGTATCCATACATTTATGTTGACCAATAAATCACCGTTTCCGTATTGGTTTACACTTGGCAGACCTTTTCCTTTTAATCTAAGTACTTTTCCGGGTTGAGTGCCAGGCGCAATTTTCATTCTGGCCTTTCCGTCAACCGTTGGAACCTCAATCTGTGATCCCAGAGCAGCATCGGATACGCTGATAAATAGATTATGAATTAAGTTGTTACCGTCACGTTCCAGTTCCGGATGCTTTTCTTCTTCAATCAATACAATCAAATCGCCCGGAATTCCACCACGCGCTCCGGCATTCCCTTTGCCGCTGAGCGATAGCTGCATGCCTTCACCAACTCCGGCTGGGATGTTGATCGAAATTATCTCCTCATCCCGCATAACACCATTGCCTTGGCAAAGATTGCATTTCTTTGTAATAATGCGGCCTTCACCTCCACAGGTTGGACATGTTGATGTCGTCTGCATCTGACCAAGAAATGTATTTGTTATTTGCCTGATATGACCATTGCCATGACATGTAGAGCAAGTAGTATAAGAACTGCCATTTTCGGCGCCTGAACCAGAACACTGCTTACAGGATACATATTTGCTTACTTTGATCTTTTTCTCAACACCTGTGGCAATTTCAGGAAGGTTCATTTTCACCTTAACGCGCAGGTTTGAACCCTTGTTTACACGCCTTCCACGTGCGGAAGACCCGCCAAATGATCCTCCAAATGCACCTCCAAAAATATCGCCAAACTGACTGAAAATGTCATCCATTGACATTCCGCCTCCAAAGCCTCCGCCACCGGAATTTCCTCCAACACCGGCATGACCATATCTGTCATATCTCGCTTTTTTTTCCGCATTGCTTAAAACCTCATAGGCTTCTGCGGCTTCTTTGAATTTCTCCTCCGATTCGTGGTCATCGGGATTTTTATCCGGATGGTATTTTAAAGCCATTTTCCGGTATGCTTTCTTGATATCGCTTTCAGCAGCGTTTCGATCTAGTTCCAGTACTTCGTAGTAGTCTCTTTTAGCCATTATTTTTCGAGCTTTCGGTTCATTCAACCTTTAAATACCTACAACAACTTTGGCAAAACGAATAATCTTGCCATTGAGATTGTAACCTTTCTGAATCACATCAACAACCTTTCCTTTCATCGACTCATCGGTTACAGGAATGTTGGTAATGGCTTCATGATAATCGGTATCAAAAGTTTCGCCAAGGGCAGTTATTTCTTCTAACCCCTTTTGCTGAAGCGTTTTAGATAATTTATTGTAAATTAAATTTGTACCTTCAAACTGCTTTGCGTTTTCTTCTGTTTGAGGCATGAGTTGCAATGCTCTCTCAAAATCATCAATTATTGGAAGCAAATTGGTGATCATATCTTCAGAGGCAGTTTTGCTTAACTCAATCTTTTCTTTTAAAGTTCTCTTTCTGAAATTATCAAACTCAGAAAAAAGACGCAGATACTTATCGTTTAATTCATCGTATTTCACTTGAAGATTTTCAAGCTCTTCGCTGCCCTTGTCTTTTTTGACCTTCTTTTTTTCTTCTTTGTCTTGCTTTAATTTCATATCTGTCTCTTCGATTGGTTTTTCTTCCGAAATAGTTTCATTATCTTCAATATGGATATCTTCAAAATCCTCCATCTGATCTTTTGGATCTGTTTTCTTAGTTTCGTCCATTACAATATTTTTTTCTCTGTTAATCAAATAGCCTGCCAGCCCTTACATAGCTTGACAATTTGACAGGATTCATTCAATTCTTTCAATATCAGCGCCAATATTTTGCAGCCGTTGCTCAATAAATTGATATCCACGGTCAATCTGGTCAATATTGTCAATGATACTTGTGCCCTTCGCAGATAATGCTGCGATTAAAAGTGCCACACCTGCTCTGATATCAGGCGAGCTCATGCGGATACCTCTTAAAGGGTACTTTCGGTCTAGTCCGATAACATTGGCCCGGTGCGGATCGCAAAGGATTATCTGGGCGCCCATATCTATCAGTTTATCAACAAAAAACAGTCTGCTTTCAAACATTTTTTGATGAATAAGTACGCTTCCTTTTGCTTGAGTGGCCACAACAAGCACAATACTGATAAGATCAGGTGTAAAACCTGGCCACGGAGCATCTGCAATATTCATAATACTGCCATCCATAAACGTTTCTACTTCATAGTGGTCATGCTGAGGCACATGAATATCGTCTCCGGTTATTTCAAGAGTAATTCCCATGCGTCTGAAAACTTCAGGAATTATACCAAGATGTTGAACGCCTGCGTTTTTTATTGTTAGGTCTGCTGCTGTCATGGCCGCCATTCCAATAAAACTGCCCACTTCGATCATATCAGCAAGAAGTGTATGTTCGGTACCTGATAAATGGGTAACTCCTTCTATAGTAAGCAAGTTTGATCCTATTCCAGTGATTTTGGCACCCATTCTTACGAGCATAGAGCAAAGCTGAACAAGATACGGCTCACAGGCAGCATTGAAAATTGTGGTTGTACCTTCAGCCATGCTTGCTGCCATAACGATATTTGCAGTACCGGTAACAGAGGCTTCATCAAGCAACATATAAGTTCCTTTCAATTTGCCGTTTGTCTGGATTTCACAAATTTTATTTGAAGAAATATCATCGAAAGTAGCACCTAATTTCTGCAATCCAATGAAATGGGTGTCAAGACGACGCCTCCCGATTTTATCACCGCCAGGCTGCGGAATAAATGCCTTTCCAAAGCGTGCAAGAAGCGGACCGGCCAACATAATGCTGCCGCGCAGCTGCGATGATTTTTTTATAAAATCATCGCTTCGTAGATAATCCATGTTGATTTCTTTCGCCTGTAAAACGACCTCGGAGGCAGATATTCGTTCTACTTCAACACCCATTGAAGCAAGTAAAACGATCAGGTTGTTTACATCAACGATATTTGGAAGGTTATGCACAACAACCTTTTTATCTGTCAAAATACAAGCACATAATATTTGAAGTGCTTCATTTTTAGCGCCTTGAGGATGTATTTCTCCATTTAAGGCTTTCCCACCTTTTATTATGAATGATCCCATTTGAATTTTTTTTCGAAATTAATCATTTATCTTGTCTTAAAGTGTGCCGGTTTTTTTGATCAAAATTTGACCTCACCATAAATGCAAAAGGCAAAAAATCCTGAGATTTTTTGCCTTTTAAAATTTTCAATAACGCTTACCTGGATTTCTTCCGTTGGAAATTCTGATTATCTCTTCTGGGAGCGAATTTCTTTTTCTTTTGCAAGCTTGAAAGCGATCCTGTACCATTTTTAGCAAGAATTTCATTGGTCGAAATCAATCTCGATTCTTCAGGAATGGTTAAATGGCCTCCGGAGAGTTCACTTAGGTTTTCAGCTATTGTAAGGTCGCTTACTGAATCACGGTTCCAGCTCAAATAAAGTTTTTTCATCTGGTTGGCAATTGAATGGATTAAGGCGTCCTTCTCTTGTCCATCTTCGTATTCGTTGGCTTTTTTGATAATGTTTACAATATGCCGGCCATAATGTCCATACCTTATATTGCTTGAATTATATACGATTTTTGCAGGTTTTTTTGTAAGTATTTCCTTCTCTGGTTTTGGAAATGGACCATCAATATCGAGTTTGTAGTTGCTGATTATGTGCAGATGATCCCAAAGCTTGTGTAAATAATCAGCCGATTCTTTCACGTGTGGATGCATCTGAGCCATAACATTGACAATGAAATAAGCATTATCTGTGCGCTTGGCTTTATCCTCGATCGTAAACAGATGCTCGATCATATTTTGGATATTTCTGCCGTATTCCGGTATAATCAGTTGACTTCTTAATGTGTTGTATTTCATGATTTGTTATCGATTTTATTAACGCCTGTGCTTTTCTATCAAGAAGGATGGGAGAAAACTTTTCGGGTTATCATTTGCAAAGATACTATAAATCCTAATCTCCAATGATTTTCAGTTTAGCGAACTTAAGAAGCAATTGTTTTTGACCAATTCCATTAAAAAAAACGGTTGCTTTTCTGTTTGCACCAGCTCCTTCCATTTGAATTATTTTGCCTTTGCCAAACTTCTGATGTTCTACAACCATTCCCGCTTGAAATGAATCAATATCAGATGATTCAAAAGGTTCTTGTGAACTGTTTGCGTTGTCTGAAAATTTATTTTCTACTCCTTTTTGAATTGAATTTGAGAACGGAAGCTGGCTCATCACGGCTTTCTTGTGCGGTACTACCCGCCTTGGCATATCAAGGTATTTCGAATCAATTTCCTCTATAAACCTGCTTGGTTCCGACATAGTGAGACTGCCCCAGCGATAACGGCTTTCTGCATAGCTTATTGTTACTTTTTCCTGAGCCCTTGTAAGTGCAACATAGAATAAACGCCGCTCTTCTTCAAGTTCAGCCCTTGATCCAAGCGATTGAATCGATGGAAAGAGGTTTTCTTCTAGGCCTACAATAAAAACATATGGAAACTCCAACCCTTTTGAAGCATGAATTGTCATCAGACTTACATAATCTGCGTTTTCATCATCATCTTTCTTGTCTGCATCTGTCAGCAGAGCAACCTCTTGCATAAAATGCGCAAGTGATCTTGCAGGTACGCCATCTTCTCCTAACTCAGAGGCCACAGGTTCCCTTTCTGAAAATTCCATGATCGCATTGAGCAATTCTTCAATATTCTCAATTCTGCTAACAGACTCGACTGAGTCTTCCTCTTTTAGAGCTGCAATAATTCCGATTGAATTGGTTATGTGTTGTGCAAGGTCAAACGCACTTTTACTTTCCATCTGTACCGAAAAACTTTTCAACATTGTTGCAAAGTCACCGAGTTTGTTCAATGTTCCTCTGTTGATATCCTTGAGCCTGTGATCCTGATTGCTGATAATTTCCATAATACTGGAATTTGACTCATTGCTTACAACTTGCAACTTCTCTATTGTCGTTTTTCCGATTCCCCTCACAGGATAATTGATTACACGTAAAAGGGCTTCCTCGTCGTTTGGATTGATGACGAGCCGAAAATATGAAAGCAAATCTTTAACTTCTTTTCTGCTGTAAAATGACAGACCGCCGTATATTTTATAAGGTATACTTTGTCTTCGTAGCGCTTCTTCAATCGAACGTGACTGAGAATTAGTGCGGTAAAGAATGGCAAAACTTTTATTGGGCAGCTGCTTCGACATCTTATGACCAAAAATTGAATTGGCAACGAGAGTGCCTTCTTCACTATCAGAAGTAGCTCGAAGTAAGCCTATTAATTGTCCTTCTTCATTTTCTGTCCAAACAGTTTTTTTAATTTGGTCTTTGTTGTTTTCAATTATTCCATTGGCAGCATTCACAATTGTTTTAGTTGAGCGATAGTTTTGCTCAAGTCTGTAAAGATTGTGATCCGGATAATCAACTTTGAAATTTAAAATATTCTGAATATTGGCTCCCCTGAAAGCATAGATGCTTTGTGCATCATCGCCAACAACAGTGATGTTTTCATGCAAAGCTGCCATACGTTTTATGATGAAATACTGAGCGTGATTCGTGTCTTGATACTCATCTACCAATATATATCTGAAGCGATGCTGGTATTTATGAAGCACCTCTGGGAAATCCCGAAAAAGCAGATTGGTGTTATACAACAGGTCATCAAAATCCATTGCATCTGATCTTTTTAACCGCGCATTGTATGCTCTGAAAATTTCTCCGGTGAGTGGTTTATTGGCCGCTGCATCCGCAGTCTGAATTTCAGGACTGTTAATATAATCGATTGGTGAAAAGAGATTAGACTTAGCATTCGAAATACGATGAAGCACAAATGAAACATTGTAGGCCTTTGGGTCAAGATTAAGCTCTGAAAGGATTGATTTTATTAAACGTTTGCTGTCATCTGAATCATAAATTGTGAAATTTTGAGGATAACCAAGATGATGCCCCTCCGCCCTCAGAATTCTTGCAAAGACTGAATGAAAAGTTCCCATCCATACACTTCTGCCATTGCTGTCGCCAATTAGCTGCATCACCCTTTCTTTCATTTCCCTTGCTGCCTTGTTCGTGAAAGTCAAAGCAAGAATCGAAAACGGGTCGGCACCTTGTTGCAAAAGATATGCTATCCTATATGTAAGTGCTCTTGTTTTGCCTGATCCGGCACCTGCAATAATCATTGTAGGTCCACTTGTATTAACTACAGCTTCGCGCTGTGGTTCATTGAGCTGTATGAGTAAATCTGTCACGATTTTGAAAATTTGGATTGCAAAATTAGTCTATTTAGCTTAGTTGGGATCAACCGGGCGTAAAACTACCGGCTGAAACCATCAATTAATTTCATAATCAAATGGCTTCAAATTTTATGAGGTTCGGGCTTTAGTCTTCATTTTCCCGCAAAAAAGACAACCTTTATTGTATGAATGGAATTCTTTTCTTTCTTAAAAAGCCTTTGAACAAAGGCTTTCAGAGATAAATTTGAAACCTTGATATAAATTCTGAAAAAAAAGAAAAGAAAAGCTTGCTGAATAAAAAAATATTTATAATTTTGCAGCCCCAATTCAGTTATGAATGGGAAAATGTTGGAAACGATATAGTTAAAAGGAATCTGAAAAGTTAAACCGATATAGGTTCCTTACACAAAAGCCATTAAGCAACGTTCTGTTACGGTTTTTGTGGGGTTTTGAGCCAGAGTAAGTCCGGCTTTTCCCATCCTTTGAGCTATCTCCCTAACTTTTGAAATTATTTTGACAACGTATTGTTCGTTCAATAAATTGTAATACTTTTGCGCTCCCAAAAAAGGGGTTCAAACAAAAAAAAATTAAACAGTACAAAATGCCTACTATTCAACAATTAGTGCGCAAGGGACGCCAGAAACTGGTAGATAAGAGCAAATCACCTGCTCTCGATTCATGCCCACAAAGACGTGGTGTGTGTGTACGTGTCTACACCACTACCCCTAAAAAACCTAATTCCGCAATGCGTAAAGTTGCCAGGGTTCGCCTTACCAATGGTAAAGAGGTAAATGCTTATATCCCAGGTGAAGGTCACAATTTGCAGGAACACTCAATCGTAATGATTCGCGGTGGTCGTGTTAAGGACCTCCCCGGCGTTAGATACCATATTATCCGCGGTGCGCTCGATACCTCTGGTGTTGAAGGCAGAAAGCAAAGGAGATCCAAATATGGAACTAAACGTCCTAAAGTTAAGAAGTAGTCAATTTTATTCATTTCAGACTAAGAACTGTTAGCAATGAGAAAAGCTAAACCAAAGAAAAAAATTATTCTTCCAGACCCTAAATTCAGTGATGTTCTGGTTACGAAATTCGTAAACAACATGATGTACGAGGGCAAAAAGAATCTTGCATACAAGATTTTTTATGAAGCAATGGATATCGTAACGCAAAAGACCAACGAAGATAGTATTGAGGTCTGGAAAAAAGCACTTTCTAATGTTACTCCGGCCGTTGAGGTTCGTAGTCGCCGTATTGGTGGTGCAACATTTCAAATCCCTTCAGAAATCAGACCAAATCGTAAAATGTCAATCGGCATGAAAAACCTGATCGGTTATTCACGCAAAAGACACGAAAAGACGATGGGTCAGAAACTTGCTGGTGAAATTGTAGCTGCGTATAAAGAAGAAGGTGCTGCTTTCAAAAAGAAAGAAGATACCCATAGAATGGCTGAAGCGAATAAAGCTTTCTCGCATTTCAGATTCTAGTCTATCAAAGAAGGAAATAACAATAATGGCATCAGACCCAATCATATCTAATAAACTTCTTTTTACCCGCAATATTGGTATTATGGCCCATATTGACGCAGGTAAAACTACTACTACCGAACGTATTCTTTATTACACGGGTCGTAGTCACAAGCTGGGAGAAGTGCATGAAGGTTCTGCTACTATGGACTGGATGGTTCAGGAGCAGGAACGCGGAATCACTATAACCTCAGCTGCTACTACCGTTTTCTGGGATTATAACAACGAAAAGTATAAAATTAATATCATTGATACTCCCGGACACGTGGACTTCACAGTTGAAGTTGAGCGTTCCTTAAGAGTACTTGATGGTGCTGTTGCCTTATTCTGTGCTGTTGGCGGAGTTGAACCTCAGTCAGAAACAGTATGGCGTCAGGCAGATAAATATAAAGTGCCTCGTTTGTGTTTCGTTAATAAAATGGATCGCAATGGGGCAGATTTTTTTAGTGTCTTAACACAAATTAAGGAGAGATTGGGCGCCAATCCAATTCCCCTGCAAATACCTATTGGAGAAGAAGAAACCTTCAGAGGTGTCGTCGACTTGATTACAAACAAAGCTTTTGTTTGGGATGATAGCTCCAAAGGTGTTGTGATGGTTGAAACTGAAATTCCTGCAGATCTGGTTGAGGTTGTTGAAGAGTATCGTTTAAAACTGATAGAAAGCGTTGCTGAAGACAGTGACGAGCTTCTGGAAAAGTTTATGGATGATCCGGATTCAATTACCCAGGAAGAAATGATTGCACAGATTCGTAAAGCTACGGTTGAGATGAGAATTTCTCCAGTACTTTGTGGAGCTTCTTTCAAAAACAAGGGTGTTCAAATGCTGCTTGACGGTGTTGCACAGTACCTGCCAAGTCCTCTTGATATTGATGGAGTTACTGGAATTAACCCTGATACTGAAGAAGAAGAATACCGCAGGGTTGATGCAAAAGAACCATTTGCTGCATTGGCTTTTAAGATCGCAACAGATCCATTTGTAGGTCGCATTGCTTTCTTCCGTGTTTACTCAGGCACACTTGAGGCAGGATCATATGTCTTTAATTCTGCAACCGGTAAGAAAGAGCGCATCTCACGCATCATGCAAATGCATGCAAACAAGCAAAATCCACTTGACCGCATTGAGGCTGGAGATATAGCTGCAGCCGTTGGTTTTAAAACTATTCGCACAGGCGATACGCTCTGTGATGAAAAGAAACCAATAATCCTCGAATCAATGACATTTCCTGAACCTGTTATCCATGTTTCAATTGAGCCTAAAACACAGGCCGATATGGATAAGATGGGAATGGCACTTGCTAAGCTCGCCGAAGAAGATCCTACTTTCAAGGTGCATACAGATGAAGATTCTGGCCAGACTGTTATTTCAGGTATGGGTGAATTGCATCTTGAGATCCTTGTCGATCGACTTAAGAGGGAATTTAAAGTTGAGTGTAATCAAGGACGCCCACAGGTTGCTTATAAAGAGGCACTTACGGGTAAAGCAAGTCATAGAGAAGTTTATAAGAAACAAACTGGTGGACGTGGTAAATTCGCTGATATTCAGTTTGAAATTGGACCAGCCGATGATAGTTTCGTTGGATTGCAATTTGTTGACGAAGTAAAAGGAGGAAACATTCCAAGAGAATATATTCCTGCTATACAAAAAGGTTTCAGAGAAGCAATGACGAACGGTGTTTTAGCCGGCTATCAGTTAGACAGCATGAAGGTGCGCTTGATTGATGGTTCTTTTCACCCGGTTGACTCAGATTCACTATCATTCGAAATGGCTGCCAGAATGGGCTTTAAGGCCGCTAGCCGTAAAGCTAAATCTGTAATCCTCGAACCTGTAATGAAAATTGAGGTGAATACTCCGGATGATTATCTGGGAGATGTTACCGGCGATTTGAACAAACGACGTGCAGTACTGCGTGAAGTAACTGCTAAAATAAGTGCACAGGTTATAAAGGCTGATGTGCCACTCTCCGAAATGTTTGGATATGTTACAGCACTAAGAACACTTAGTTCAGGTCGTGCAACATCGAGCATGGAATTTAGCCATTACCAGCAGGCACCTGAAAATGTTGCCGAAGCTGTTATAAACAAAGCAAAAGGGATTATTAAATAGATAACAATCATAATTATTCCACAACGTGAGCCAAAGAATAAGAATTAAACTGAAATCGTACGATCACAATCTGGTTGATAAATCAGCTGAAAAGATCGTTAAAACGGTAAAAACTACTGGAGCTGTTGTAAGCGGTCCAATACCACTTCCAACTGACAAGAAGATTTATACCGTATTGCGTTCAACTTTTGTGCACAAAAAGTCAAGAGAGCAATTCGAGTTGTCATCCTACAAAAGACTGCTTGATATCTATAGCTCTACTTCGCAAACAATTGATGCGCTTATGAAGCTTGAATTGCCTAGTGGTGTTGAAGTTGAGATTAAAGTTTGACCTTTTTAAAAGGTTAAAAAGGACATATTAAAAGACGTAGATCATGTCAGGATTATTAGGAAAGAAAATAGGGATGACAAGCATCTTTGATGCGAACGGAAAGAACTTGCCGGTGACGGTAATTGAAGCTGGACCGTGTGTTGTTACCCAGATCAGAACCATCGAAAAGGATGGCTATGAAGCAGTGCAGATGGCATTTGCTGATAAAAAAGAAAAGAATACCAGTAAAGCTTTAATTGGTCATTTTGCGAAAGCAGGAACAACACCAAAGCGTAAAGTAGCGGAATTCACCCGTTTTGAAAAGAAAAAATCTTTTGGTGAAATCATTACTGTTGATGTTTTTATGGAAGGTGAATTTATTGATGTCGTAGGCATCTCTAAAGGTAAAGGCTTCCAAGGTGTTGTGAAGAGACATGGATTTAAAGGTGTTGGCGATGCAACCCACGGACAGCACAACCGACTCAGGGCTCCTGGTTCAGTAGGTGCTTCATCCTACCCAGCGCGTGTTTTTAAAGGAATGCGTATGGCCGGACGTATGGGTAACGACAGGGTTAAGCTCATCAATCTTCAGATAGTCAAAATAATCCCTGAAAAGAACCTGTTACTGGTTAAAGGCGCTGTTCCGGGTCCTAAAAATGGATTTTTAAAAATTGAGAGATGGAATTAGTAGTTCACAAGATTAACGGAGAGGTAACTGATAAAAAGATTCAGTTAGACGATACTGTGTTTGGTATAGAACCAAATGATCATGCTATTTACCTTGATGTCAAGCAATTTCTTGCTAATCAACGTCAGGGCACTCATAAGTCTAAAGAGCGCAACGAAGTAGCTGGTAGCACAAGAAAGATAAAAAAACAAAAAGGTACTGGTACTGCACGTGCCGGTAGTATCAAATCCCCTTTGTTTGTAGGCGGTGGTCGTATTTTTGGACCAAAACCTCGCGATTATAGCTTTAAGCTGAATAAAAAGCTAAAGCAACTGGCGCGTAAGTCTGCACTTTCTTACAAAGCCAAAGATCTGGAAATCGTGATAATTGAAGATTTCAGTTTTGATGCGCCTAGAACAAAAAATTTCATTGAGATTCTCAATAAATTTAATGTTGAAGGACAGAAGAATCTTTTTGTAATGTCTGGAGTTGAGCACAATGTTGTGCTTTCGTCAAGAAACATTCAAAGAACTAAAGTTGTACTGGCTGCAAGTCTGAACACATACGATATACTCAATGCCAAAAAGGTATTTTTTGTTGAAAGTTCTGTAAATACTCTGCACGAACTACTCGCGTAATAAAGTAACATTAAATCGCTTAGAACGATGAATATTATTATAAAACCGATTATAACGGAAAAGATGACAGCCATAAGCGAGAAGCTTCAGCAATATGGATTTATTGTCGAAAGGCGTGCTAATAAGCTTCAGATCAGAAACGCAATTAAAGATGTTTATGGTGTAGAAGTTATGTCAGTAAATACTATGAACTATAATGGAAAGCGTAAATCCCGCTTTACCAAGACAGGTGTAATAGCCGGAAAAGCTCCTGCTTTCAAAAAAGCAGTTGTGACTTTGGCTGAAGGTGAAACTATTGATTTTTTCAGCAACATTTAGATAAATGGCCCTAAGGAAATTTAAACCCACAACCCCCGGTCAACGCTTTAAGATCATAAGTGCGTTCGACGAAATTACCACCGATGTACCCGAGAAGTCATTGTTGGCTCCCGCCAAAAACTCTGGCGGAAGGAACAATAATGGTAAAATGACAGTACGTAACGTAGGTGGTGGTCATAAACAGAAATACAGAATAATCGATTTCAAACGTGATAAGGAAAACATTCCTGGAATCGTTAAGTCGATCGAGTATGATCCAAACCGTACTGCACGCATTGCTCTCATTAACTATGTTGATGGTGAAAAACGCTACATCGTTGCTCCTCACGGATTGAAAGTTGGACAGGAAGTTCTTTCTGGCAAAGGAATTGCACCTAATTTAGGTAACACTTTATTTTTGAGTGATATACCTTTCGGTACAGTAATTCATAATGTTGAACTCAGACCTGGTCAGGGTGCTAAAATGGCAAGAAGTGCCGGCTCTTATGCCCAATTGATGTCACGCGATGGAAAGTATGCTGTTTTAAAAATGCCTTCTGGCGAGACCAGAATGATCCTTCAGGCATGCAAGGCTACAATAGGCATGGTTTCAAATATTGACCATCAACTTGAAAGGTCTGGTAAAGCAGGTCGTAGCCGCTGGCTTGGACGCCGTCCACGCGTAAGAGGTGTTGCGATGAACCCTGTTGATCACCCAATGGGTGGTGGTGAAGGTAGGGCTACCGGAGGTCATCCACGCTCAAGGAAAGGTATCCCTGCTAAAGGTTACAAAACCAGAAGCAAGAAAAATGCCTCTGATAAGTATATCCTTGAAAGAAGAAAGAAATAGAATAACCAGGTAACAATTATTATACAATGAGTCGTTCGCTTAAAAAAGGTCCATACATCCATTATAAACTTGAAAAGAAGGTAATGGAAAATGTTGAATCCAACAAGAAAACTGTTGTCAAAACCTGGTCAAGAGCCTCCATGATAGCACCAGAATTTGTTGGTCAGACAATAGCTGTGCATAATGGAAACAAGTTCATCCCTGTTTACGTAACAGAAAACATGGTAGGGCATAAACTCGGAGAGTTTGCTCCGACGCGCATCTTCAGAGGCCATGCTGGTAAAAAGGATAAAGGTAAAAAATAAAGAAAAGATATACAATGGGAGCTAGAAAACATACGAGAGCTGAAGAGAGAAAAGAGGCTCGTAAAACACAGTACATGGCATCGTTGCAAAACGTACCAACTTCGCCCAGGAAAATGCGTCTTGTAGCAGATATGATTCGTGGTAAAAACGTAGAGATTGCCTTGTATGCACTCAAGTTTTCTCCAAAAGAAGCATCAAACCGCCTTTATAAATTATTACGCTCAGCTATTGCTAACTGGGAAGCCAAAAACGAAGGAGCACGTGTAGATTACAGCACGCTGTACGTAAAAGATGTTTTTGTTGATAGTGGTCGTGTTCTGAAACGTGTTTTGCCTGCACCACAGGGAAGAGCGCACAGAATTCGCAAACGCTCGAATCACGTTACGATGGTTCTGGATAGCAAACCGGGTACTCAGGAATAAATACATTGAACAATACTTTAAGTTATAATTTGAATGGGACAAAAAACGAATCCAATAGGACTTAGGTTAGGAATCATAAAAGGTTGGGATTCTAACTGGTATGGTGGACGTAAATTTGCTGACAAACTTGTTGAAGACGACAAAATCCGTAAGTATCTCAACGCACGTTTAGGTAAAGCAGGAATTTCGAAGATCAATATTGAGCGCTCACTTAAGCTGGTTACTGTAACTATTTCCACAGCTCGTCCTGGTATGATTATCGGTAAGGCTGGTCAGGAAGTTGACAAGCTGAAAGAAGAGATGAAGAAGCTCACTGGAAAAGAGGTTCAGATCAACATAAGCGAAATCAAACGTCCGGAACTTGATGCATACATCGTTGCATCAACAATTGCAAAACAAATCGAAGGACGTATTTCATTCCGCCGGGCTATCAAAACTGCAATCACATCCAGTATGCGTATTGGAGCAGAAGGAATCAAAGTAATGATTTCTGGACGTGTGGGTGGTGCTGAAATGGCACGTCGTGAGACATATAAAGAAGGTCGTATTCCATTGCATACCCTGAGGGCCGATATCGATTATGCGCTCGTTGAAGCACATACTACCTATGGACGTATTGGTATCAAAGTTTGGATTTGCAAGGGAGAAATCTACGGCAAACCTGAACTGGTGCCCACCACAGTTGGCGGTGGAGCCAAGAAGACAACTGGCATGAAGCCGGGAGCTCCTGCACCACGTCAAAGAGGAAGACGTAAATAATCATTTTTCAATCCTAATATTTAGTAACAATGTTACAGCCAAAAAAGACTAAATTCAGAAGACACCAGAAAGGCAGAATGAAAGGACTCGCTCATCGCGGCCACGAGTTAGCTTTTGGTACTTTTGGAATCAAAGCATTGGAAAACGCCTGGCTTACTGGTCGTCAAATAGAAGCAGCCCGTCAGGCAGTTACCCGTTATATGAAACGTGAAGGTCAGATATGGATTCGCGTTTTCCCCGACAAACCTGTAACCAAGAAACCTGCTGAAGTGCGTATGGGTAAGGGTAAAGGAGCACCTGAGTACTTTGTTGCTCCAATCACTCCCGGCCGCATCATCTTCGAGGCAGAAGGTGTTTCATTGGAAGTAGCACGTGAAGCTTTGCGCCTGGCTGCTCAGAAGTTGCCGATTTTAACAAAGTTTGTAGTCAGAAGAGATTACGTAGAAGCAAATTAATATAGCTATGAAACAAGAAGTAATCAAAGAGTTAAGTACGGCGGACCTTATCGAGAGACTCGAAGAGGAACGTAAGCAGTTGGTGCGCCTAAAGCTCAACCACGCCATTTCGCCTCTCGAAAATCCAAATAAAATAAAGGCATATCGCCGCACTATTGCAAGGATTATTACCGAGATAAGAAAACGCCAGATGGATCAAGCCACTATTAAACAATAACAACTTGTAAGAAGATGGAAACAAGGAAAGTACGTAAAGAAAGAACGGGTGTCGTTACCAGTAATAAGATGGATAAATCAATTACTGTTCAGATCGAGCGCCGTGTAAAACATCCCATCTACGGAAAGTTTGTGAAAAAAACTAGCCGATTCATGGCACATGACGAAAATAACGAATGTAATATTGGTGACACAGTACGCATCTCGGAAACACGTCCTTTGAGTAAAAATAAATGTTGGAGATTGGTTCAAATAATCGAAAGGGCTAAGTAAAATGATACAGCAAGAATCAAGATGTGCCGTTGCAGATAACAGCGGAGCCAAAGAAGTACTCTGTATCAGAGTGCTGGGAGGTACTGGTAAACGTTACGCACGCATCGGCGATAAAATAGTTGTTAGTGTGAAAAGCGCACTTCCAAGTGGTACAATCAAAAAAGGTACTGTTGTGAAAGCTGTGGTTGTTCGCACCAAAAAGGAAACACGCCGCAATGACGGTTCATACATCCGATTTGATGATAATGCTGTTGTTTTGCTTAACAATGCCGGTGAAATGGTTGGAACACGTATCTTCGGACCTGTAGCCAGAGAGCTTAGAGAAAAACAGTTTATGAAAATTGTTTCACTCGCACCTGAAGTGTTATAATATTTAATCCAAGAAGATCATGATCAAGTTGCATATCAAAAAAGGGGATAACGTTGTTGTTACCTCAGGCGATCACAGGGGAGAAGAAGGTAAAGTGCTTATTGTAAACGTTGAAAAACAAAGAGCAATTGTTGAAGGAGTAAACCTTGTATCCAAGCATACACGCCCAAATACCGAAAACCCTAAAGGTGGTATTATTAAGAAAGAAGCTCCTATTCATGTTTCCAACCTTAAAATTATGGATGGAAAAGGTAAAGCCACTAGAATAGGACGTAAAATTGACGAAAAAACAGGAAAATCAATCCGTTATTCAAAAAAGACAGGGGAGGTTATTAAGTAATGAGTTATCAGCCCAGACTAAAAGAACAATACAAGAGCGAAATCGTGCCTGCTCTTATCAAACAGTTTAATTATCATACTGTGATGCAGGTTCCACGCCTTGTGAAAATTTCGCTCAATCAGGGTATCGGTGCAGCATTGACCGATAAAAAACTGATTGACTATGGTGTCGATGAAATGACAAACATCACCGGACAGAAAGCAGTTGCTACTATTTCAAAAAGGGATGTATCCAACTTTAAACTTCGTAAAGGAAGTCCGGTTGGTGTTAGAGTGACACTCAGAGGTGACAAAATGTACGAGTTTCTAGAGCGTTTGGTCGCTGTAGCATTACCCCGTGTACGAGATTTCAGAGGAATTAGTGATAAAGGTTTTGATGGACGCGGAAATTATAGCTTTGGTGTAACAGAGCAAATTATTTTTCCCGAAATCGATATCGATAAATTGAATAAGATCAATGGAATGGATATTACCTTCGTTACAACAGCCAGAACTGACCAGGAAGCTTTGGCTTTGTTGAAAGAGTTCGGCCTTCCATTTAAGAACCAAAAAAAATCATAGAGCATGGCAAAAGAGTCAATGAAAGCGCGCGAGCGTAAAAGACAAAAAATGGTGGAGAAATTTGCCGAAAAACGTGCCGCCTTGAAAGAAGCCGGTGATTATGAAGGATTACAGCGCATTCCGAAAAACGCGTCTCCCGTGCGTCTGCACAACCGTTGCCAGCTTACCGGTCGCCCTAAAGGGTATATGCGTCAGTTTGGAGTTTCCCGTATCAACTTCAGGGAAATGGCACTAAAAGGGCTTATCCCAGGTGTGAAAAAAGCAAGTTGGTAATAATATTTAATACAGCAGCATACAATGAATACTGACCCAATCGCAGATTATTTGACCCGCATAAGAAACGGTGTCATGGCTAAACACAGAGTGGTTGAAGTACCTGCATCAAACGTCAAGAAAGCAATGACTAAAATATTGTTCGAAAAAGGATATATCCTCAATTATAAATTCGAAGACGATGACAAGCAGGGAACTATTAAAATCGCATTGAAGTACCATCCAGTTACCAAGATGCCTGCAATGACCAGACTTGAACGGGTTTCCCGTCCAGGACTCAGGAAATATGTTAACTCCGAAAAATTACCTCGCGTACTCAACGGACTTGGCATTGCTATAGTTTCAACTTCCAATGGCATTATGACCGACAAGGAAGCTCGCAGGCTCAATATTGGTGGTGAAGTGTTGTGTTACATCAGTTAAGAAAAGGAGAAAGAATCAATGTCAAGAATAGGAAAACTTCCCATTAGCCTCCCTGCCGGCGTTGAGGTAAAGGTTTCGGATGATCAAGTCGTTACTGTAAAAGGAAAACTGGGTGTTTTAACCCAAAAAATAGATGATTCTGTTTCAATTAAATTTGAAGGAACTGATCTGATCGTTGAAAGAAAATCTGATGAAATTGCTCATCGTGCAAAACACGGTTTATATCGTGCCCTTATCAATAATATGGTTAAAGGGGTTTCAGAAGGTTGGTCAACAATTCAAGAGCTTGTCGGAGTTGGTTATAAAGCCGATGCCAAAGGCCAGATGCTTGAATTAGCTTTAGGATACTCTCATAATATTTTCTTTGAGATTCCTGAAGAAATTAAAATTGAAACCGTTACTGAAAGAGGTAAGAACCCGATTATTAAGATGAGCTGTGTCGACAGACAATTGCTCGGACAGGTAGCTGCCAAAATCAGATCCTTGCGTAAACCTGAACCATATAAAGGAAAAGGTATTAAATTCCAGGGTGAGGTATTGAGAAGGAAAGCTGGCAAAACAGCGGGTAAAGGTAAATAAGTAGTGATTCATTGCTTGTAAATCAGGCTTTAAATACCAAAAAAATGGCAACTAATACTAAGAAAGAACAAAGAAGAGTCAGCATCAAAAAACGTATCAGGAAAATCGTTAACGGAACTCCTGAGCGCCCTCGCTTGACTGTCTTCAGAAGCAATAAACAGATTTACGCACAGCTTATTGATGACAAAGCAGGCAAAACGCTTGTTGCTGCATCATCTGCCGAAAAAGGAATCGCCGAACAAAAAGTTAACAAAATAGAACAAGCTAAACTGGTTGGCAATCTTGTTGCTGAAAAGGCAGTAGCCGCCGGAATCGAGTCTGTTGTATTTGACCGAAACGGCTATTTATATCATGGAAGAGTTAAGTCTTTAGCTGAGGCTGCACGTGAAGGAGGATTAAAATTCTAAAAAACTATGTCAGAAGTAAACGTAAAAAGAGTAAAATCCAGCGAAATCGAATTTAAAGATCGATTGGTAAGCATCCAGCGCGTTACAAAAGTAACCAAGGGTGGTCGCACTTTCAGCTTCTCAGCAATTGTTGTTGTAGGGAATGAAAATGGTGTAGTTGGTTACGGTCTTGGAAAAGCCAAAGAAGTAACCGCCGCTATTGCAAAAGGTGTTGATGATGCAAAGAAAAATCTAATAAAAGTGCCTATTCGCAAAGGTACCATACCTCATGAGCAACTTGGTAAATACAGTGGTGCTTTGGTTTTCATTAAACCTGCTACTGCTGGTACTGGTGTTATCGCCGGTGGTGCGATGAGAGCTGTGCTTGAAAGTGTCGGAGTTCACGATGTATTGGCCAAATCAAAAGGGTCTTCAAACCCTCACTCTGTTGTTAAAGCTACTTTTGATGCGCTGTCGAAATTGCGCGATGCATATACTGTAGCGCAAGTAAGAGGTGTAGAACTTGACACTGTGTTTAACGGTTAAAAAAAGCGCAAACATGAAGAAAGTTAGAATCACACAGATAAAAAGTGGTATTGGTAGGCACAAAAGACAAAAAGCTACACTTGTTGCCCTTGGCTTCAAACGCATGCACCAATCACTTGAAGTAGAAATGTCTCCTGCAGTTGCCGGTATGGTAGAGGCAGTTAAACATCTTCTAAAGATTGAAGAGTTATAGAAAGTTTAGAAACTAGGAAATACTTTATAAAATGGATTTAAGCAATCTAAAACCGGCAAAAGGCTCCACAAAGAATGTTAAGCGCATTGGTCGCGGACAAGGATCAGGACGTGGAGGCACTTCTACACGTGGACATAAAGGCGCCGGATCCCGCTCAGGAACTTCAAAAAAGATAGGTTTCGAAGGTGGTCAGATGCCTTTGGTTAGACGTGTTCCCAAATTTGGGTTTAAAAACATCAACCGTAAGGAATACAGGGCTATAAATATAGAAACACTGCAGAACTTGGCAGAAGTACACAACATACAGGTTTTTAATCCTGAAGTGTTGAAACAACATGGTCTTACTGGTAAGAATGACTTGGTTAAAATCCTTGGAAAAGGTGAACTTAAGGCAAAGCTCGAAGTACATGCACATGGATTTTCTGCCTCGGCTACCAGTGCAATCGAAGCAGCTGGTGGTAACGCAGTAAAACTCTGATTCTGATGAAAAAGCTATTCGAAACACTACGTAATATAAACAAAATTCAGGAATTGCGTCAACGCATCCTGTATACGCTGGCAATCATTCTTATTTACAGACTAGGTTCCTTTGTTGTGCTTCCTGGTGTGGATCCGAATATGCTTGCCAACCTTCAGGCGCAAACGGAAGGTGGACTTCTGGGATTGCTGAATATGTTCTCAGGTGGAGCTTTTTCTAATGCATCTATTTTTGCATTGGGTATTATGCCTTATATTTCAGCTTCTATTGTTATTCAGTTGCTGGGCATGGCAATCCCTTATTTTCAACGGCTTCAGCGTGAAGGTGAAAGTGGACGACGTAAAATAAATCAGATTACGCGCTATCTTACAGTTGCAATCGTGGCGCTTCAGGCTCCTGGTTATATTGCGAACTTAATCTCTCAGTTGCCTAATGAAGCGATCTCTCCATTTGATCCTTCGATTACAAATCCAGCAGCTTTCTTTTGGATTTCAAATACGATAATTCTAATTGCAGGTACGCTGTTTGTAATGTGGTTGGGTGAACGTATTACTGATAAAGGTATTGGAAATGGTATCTCACTCATCATTATGATCGGGATTATTGCCAACCTTCCTTTTGCACTTTTCGCAGAGTTTTTCTCTCGTCTTGAACAGAAAGGTGGTGGCCTTGTTTTCTTCCTCATTGAAATTGTCATACTTGTTTTTGTCATACTTCTCACAATTCTGCTGGTTCAGGGCACGAGAAGGGTACCTGTTCAATATGCCAAACGTATTGTAGGAAACAGACAGTACGGCGGAGTTCGTCAGTACATACCTTTAAAAGTGAATGCTGCCGGTGTTATGCCAATCATTTTTGCGCAAGCCATAATGTTCCTGCCAATTACACTTGTAGGTTTTACTTCATCTGAAAGCCTGACAGGAATGGCAGCTGCATTCACTGATATGAATGGATTTTGGTATAATTTTGTTTTCTTTATTTTAATCGTCCTGTTTACTTATTTTTACACTGCGATCACTGTAAATCCAAGTCAAATGGCAGATGATATGAAGAAAAATGGCGGTTTTATCCCTGGTGTTAAACCCGGAAAGAAAACAGCAGAATACCTTGATAATATTATGTCGCGCATAACATTACCTGGTTCCTTCTTCCTCGCTTTTGTGGCAATTATGCCGGCTATAGTGGGTCAGATGGGCGTCAGCATGTCATTTGCACAATTTTATGGTGGTACTTCATTGTTAATTTTGGTTGGTGTTGTACTTGACACTCTCCAACAGATAGAAAGTTATTTGTTGATGCGTCATTATGACGGATTAACAAAGTCAGGCAGAATTAAAGGTCGTGGTTCTGCTATGAACATGGGTTAATCCCGGATTTCGCTTCAGTATGATATACAAAAAAACTGAGGATGAGATCGAACTTCAACGTGAAAGTTCTTTGCTTGTTGGCAAAACTCTGGCCGAGGTAGCTAAATATATTCAACCTGGTGTTACTACCATAAAATTGGATACTATAGCTGAAGCCTTTATCAGAGATCATCTGGCTGAACCTGGTTTCAAGGGTTATGGTGGTTTTCCGGGGACTTTGTGCATTTCTGTAAATGATCAGGTTGTGCATGGAATTCCGGGCAAATCAGTTTTGAAAGAGGGCGATATTGTCTCAATTGACTGTGGAGTGCTTAAAAACGGTTTCTATGGTGATTCAGCTTACACTTTTGCTGTTGGTGAAATAGCGGAAGATGTGAAAAACCTGATGAAACATACAAAAGCAGCACTATACGCAGGTATTGAAGTGGCTGTGGATGGAATGAGGACAGGTGATATTGGATATGCAGTTCAAAGCTATATTGAACCTTTGGGATATGGTATAGTACGTGAGCTGGTAGGACATGGAGTTGGTAAAAAATTGCACGAAAAGCCTGAGGTGCCAAACTATGGACGCAGAGGCTCTGGTGTCAGACTGTTTTCTGGGATGGTAATAGCTATCGAACCAATGATCAATCTTGGAACGAGAAATATTTCTCAGGAAGCTGACGGATGGACTATCCGAACCGCTGACAGATTGCCATCAGCTCATTACGAGCACACTGTAGCCATCAGGAAAAATAAGGCAGATATATTGTCAAGCTTCGAATGGATCGAAGAGGTATTAAGTAAAATGAATGGATAAAAAAGTATGGCAAAACAATTGTCAATCGAACAAGACGGAACAGTTATAGAATCGCTGGGAAATGCCATGTTCAGGGTAGAACTCGAAAATGGGCACACACTGATTGCGCATATTTCTGGAAAAATGAGGATGCATTACATTAAGATTCTCCCTGGTGACAGAGTTAAACTTGAACTGTCGCCTTACGATCTGACAAAAGGCAGAATTACATTCAGATACAAATAATAAGGCAAAAGATTAATAACCAGGTCAGCTTTTTGGCTGCCATCGAAACAAAAAAAAATGAAAGTCAGAGCATCAGTAAAGAAAAGATCAGCCGAATGCAAAATTGTGCGTCGTAAAGGCAGATTGTATGTGATTAACAAAAAGAACCCAAAGTTCAAGCAAAGACAAGGTTAAGCTTCAATAATAAATAATACAGACAGATATGGCTAGAATTGCTGGTGTAGATATCCCAAACAACAAAAGGGGCGAAATATCACTCACATATATTTATGGTATCGGCAGAAGTGCTGCTAAGAAAATTCTTACAGATGCCGGCGTCAATTTTGACAAAAAAGTACAGGACTGGACCGATGACGAACAAAATAATGTTCGTACAGTTATCGGTAGTCAGTTTAAGGTTGAAGGTGAATTGCGTAGTGAGATCCAGATCAACATTAAGCGATTGATGGACATTGGATGTTATCGCGGAATTCGTCACCGTCTTGGACTTCCTTTGAGAGGCCAAAGCACGAAAAATAATGCCCGCACACGTAAGGGCCGCAAGAAAACAGTTGCAAACAAGAAGAAGGCTACCAAGTAGCATTCGGATCATATATCACAGCTTAAGTAATTAACATCTATTATGGCAAAAACCACACGAGTAGTAAAGAAACGTGTTGTTAAAGTTGAATCCATTGGAAAGGCCTACGTTAAGGCTTCCTTTAACAACATTATCATTTCTTTGACAAACAGCAGCGGACAGGTTATTTCCTGGGCTTCAGCAGGTAAAATGGGTTTCAGAGGTTCAAAAAAGAATACCCCCTATGCAGCACAGATGGCAGCAGAAGAATGCTCAAAAACTGCCTACGACCTAGGATTGCGAAAAGTAAAAGTTTACGTAAAAGGACCTGGCGCTGGCCGCGAATCAGCCATTCGTTCGATCCATTCTTCCGGAATTGAAGTGACTGAGATCAATGACGTAACACCATTGCCACACAATGGCTGTCGCCCTCCCAAAAGAAGAAGAGTGTAAACGAACAAATTGATTTAAAATTTAACACTATTTATTATGGCTAGGTACATTGGTCCAAAATCAAAAATAGCTCGGAAATTTGGTGAGCCCATCTTCGGCCCCGACAGAGCATTCGAAAAAAAGAATTATCCTCCTGGACAGCATGGAAGCTCAAAGCGCAGGAAAAAACAGTCTGAATATGGAATACAGCTTCAGGAAAAGCAAAAGGCGAAATATACTTATGGTATCCTGGAGAAACAGTTCCGTATCCTTTTTGACAAGGCTGTACACAAAAAAGGTATCACAGGTGAAGTATTGCTTCAACTGATTGAATCACGTCTTGACAATACAGTTTATCGTTTGGGCATTGCCCCAACACGCAGTGCTGCAAGACAACTGGTCGGACACCGTCACATTACTGTGAATGGTGAGGTCGTAAATATACCTTCATACTTACTAAAAGCAGGTGATATTATTGGCGTTCGTGAAAGATCAAAGAGTCTTGAAACAATTACCAATTCAGTCGAAGGTCGTGTAAATCGGTATTCCTGGCTAGAGTGGGACTCTGAGAAAATGGCAGGTAAATTTATGAGCTATCCAACTCGTGAAGATATCCCCGAAACAATTAAAGAACAACTTATCGTCGAGTTGTACTCGAAATAAGCAATGATTATTAATAACCTGGTAGCTTATTCTATCAAACACTAAACCTTAATTATGGCAATTCTAGCGTTTCAAAAACCTGAAAAGGTCATCATGGTCGAATCGGACAACAAAAAAGGTGTCTTTGAATTTCGTCCTCTGGAGCCAGGTTTCGGCATCACAATTGGCAATTCTCTTCGCCGCATTTTACTCTCTTCTTTGGAAGGATATGCAATTACTTCGGTTAGAATCGAAGGTGTTTTGCATGAGTTTTCTGCTATCGAAGGTGTCGTTGAAGATGTTGCAGACATTGTATTGAACCTCAAAAAAATTCGATTTAAGCAGCAAATTGCTTCTGAAACATCCGAGAAAGTTAATATCGTTATCGGTGATCAAGAGCAGTTTAAAGCTGGCGATATAAATAAATTTCTTTCAGTTTTTCAGGTACTCAATACTGATATGGTGGTCTGTAATTTAGATCCATCTGTTAAACTAAGTATTGAGCTTACCATTAACAAGGGAAGAGGCTATGTGCCGGCAGAGGAGAATAAAATCCCCAACGCAAACATAGGTACAATAGCCGTCGATTCTATTCATACGCCTATCAGAAATGTCAAGTTCCATGTCGAAAACTATCGCGTTGAACAAAAAACTGACTACGAAAAACTGGTAATCGAAGTAACAACAGATGGTTCTGTTTTTCCAAAAGAAGCCCTCAAAGAAGCTGCAAAAATCCTGATTATGCACTTCATGCTCTTCTCAGATGAAAAAATTACCGTTGACACAGATGAGAAATCTGTAACAGAAGAGTTTGACGAAAACTCATTGCATATCCGTCAATTGCTGAAAACAAAGTTGGTCGATATGGATCTTTCGGTAAGGGCATTAAATTGCTTGAAAGCTGCCGACGTAGAATCTCTAGGAGATCTTGTAGCTTTCAATAGAAATGATTTGCTCAAATTCCGTAATTTTGGTAAAAAGTCCCTCACCGAGCTTGAAGAACTGGTGAAAACTAAAGGGCTTGAGTTTGGAATGAATATCAGTAAATACAAATTAGAAAAAGAATAACAGGAATGAGACACAATAAGAAATTCAACCATCTGGGCAGAACCAGTGCTCACCGGAAAGCAATGCTTTCGAATATGGCTGCGTCGCTTATCCTGCATAAAAGGATCACAACTACAGTTGCAAAAGCTAAAGCACTCAGGCCCTATATCGAACCCATTATAACCCGTTCGAAGGATGATACAACACACTCACGACGGATGGTTTTCAGTTTGCTGCAAAATAAATATGCGCTTACCGAACTCTACCGCGATGTGGCACCCAAAGTTGCAGACCGTCCGGGTGGGTATACAAGAATTATCAAGCTTGGAAACCGGTTAGGTGATAGCGCTGAAATGGCCATGATTGAGCTCGTTGATTTTAATGAGAACCTACTTGGAGAAAAGGCTGCAAAGAAAACTAAGTCAACCCGTAGAAGAGGTGGTGCTAAAAAGGCTGCAGTTGCAGCTGAGCCAGTTGCCGAAAAGCCTGCAATAGTGGCTGAAGTTGGTGAACCAATTGCTTCTGAGGAAGTAGATGCATCCGAAGAAACTTCTTCTGAGACTCCAGAAAACACAAAAGAATAGCGGTAGCATTTACAGCAACCGTTTGCATTTAAAAAGGATAAAGTTCGAAAGGGCTTTATCCTTTTTTGTCATATTTAAGTACTACTTTTGCATGAAACATTTTATTAAAAAAATATTAGTATGAGTCACATTGTAAACATTCATGCCCGCCAGATACTTGATTCTCGCGGGAATCCAACAGTTGAAGTTGATGTAATTACCGAAAATGGTGTTATGGGTAGAGCTGCTGTTCCTTCTGGTGCATCCACAGGAATTCACGAAGCTGTAGAACTCCGCGATGGAGATAAAGGAGCTTATCTGGGAAAGGGCGTGCTTCAGGCTGTAAATAACGTAAATGATATCATCGCCGATGAGCTCCATGGCTTTTATATTACCGATCAGGCTGAAATCGATGCTAAACTACTTGAACTAGATGGTACAAAAAATAAATCAAAACTTGGTGCAAATGCTATATTAGGCGTCTCTTTGGCTGTTGCGCATGCCGCTGCTCAGGAAACAAATCAACCTTTGTTCCGCTATTTGGGTGGTGTTGGTGCTAATACACTCCCAATTCCGATGATGAATATCATTAATGGCGGCTCACATGCCGACAATTCAATTGACTTTCAGGAATTTATGATTATGCCTGTCGGAGCTGAATCATTCAGCCAGGCAATTCGTATGGGAGCTGAAGTTTTTCATCACCTCAAAGCTGTACTTAAGAAACTGGGTTATTCTACAAATGTTGGTGATGAAGGTGGATTTGCTCCCAACTTGAAATCCAATGAAGAAGCTGTAAAAGTAATTTTAGAAGCAATTGAAAAAGCTGGTTACATACCTGGCGAAGACATCTTTATTTCACTTGATCCAGCATCCTCCGAATATTACCTTGCAGATGAAAACGTATATCATCTTCATAAATCAACCGGTGAAAAACTGACTCCAGCACAAATGGTTGATTATTGGAACGAATGGATTAATAAATATCCGATCATTTCTATCGAGGACGGAATGGCTGAAGATGACTGGAGTGGATGGAAGTTGATGACCGAAAAAATGGGTTCAAAAATTCAACTTGTTGGTGACGATTTATTTGTTACCAATGTTGACCGCCTTGCAATGGGTATCGAGCAAGGAGTTGCAAACTCTATTTTGGTTAAGGTTAATCAGATTGGCTCACTTACCGAAACTATCAATGCCGTTCAGATGGCATATAAAAATAACTATACAGCGGTCATGAGTCACCGTTCTGGTGAAACAGAAGATACGACTATTGCTGATCTTGCTGTTGCACTTAATACAGGCCTTATTAAAACTGGTTCAGCAAGTCGTACAGACAGAATTGCCAAATATAATCAGCTTCTTCGCATTGAAGAGATACTTGGACAAAATGCCAAATATCTTGGAAAAGGATTTAAATACGCAAAATAAACTATTGCTTTTATATGATAAATCCGGTTTGGGTATCCTGAACCGGATTTTTTTTTGATCCTTTGTTGTGATTTCCACCAAAGAATTCGAATCATTTAAAAAGAATAAACCGTGATTCTTTCGTTTTTTGAAAACATTACCCCGGTTCAAATGACATAGCTTAATGGAATAGATATTCTTTATGAAATCTTATATTTATTTGGACCGAAGTTAGTTCTTCGATCAGGATTAATTGTGCTTAGAATAAGTGGGTGAGCATAAAGCCAATTTTCAGTGAGTAAAAAGCAGGACGATTCTTCGAAAGTGCAATAACTTTTGTAGATTTGTGATTAATTCATTTTTATGACCTGCAAAACAAGGCGCCAGCTAATTTTCACGTTTATTGTTATGTTGATGCAGGCATCATTTTTAGGAGCGCAAACCAATAGCTATGAGGGTTTTTCTGCAGCATTGGGAGCTGGAATTACCAGACTTGATCATGACACTTTGACGCTTAAAACCACCATCCATCCTGCTCTTACCTTTGCACATCAATGGCAGTTGTTTCAAAATTATACGATCAATGCAGCTGTTAACATTGCAACGATTGGCGGCGATAATGATCATCCTATACTTCGCTACCGCAATCAATACCTTGGTTTTAGTGTGGGGCCAAGGTATTTTTTTGACCAGAATTTCTTTGTTGATGCTGATTTGCAATATGCTCTGCTGCTCAAACAAAGGATGAAAGTATTGGATGGTTCCAGTTCAAATGGAGTTCAATCTGTACGGATTGACAAGTATCAATCGGGCTGGAATATAAATGCTGGTCTGGGATTCCAACTTCAGGATGGTGTCACTTTTCAACTCCGCTACGCTATACCAACTCCGTTTTCTGATTTTCACAACCTTCAGCTCATGGTAAGTTTTGCCTCACACAATTTAAAAATCAGGCAAAAAGGCAAGAAGTATAAAGACATAGAAACGGCTATTAGCAGTCCGAATGATTGCAGAAGACTGATTTTGCACAGAAAAGGTCTTAGTGTGCTACAGGCTGATGTACTAAGCGAGTTGAAAAATCTGGAAGATTTATTCCTTGATGGAAATCATCTAACTTCTTTACCCCCTGAAATTGGAGACCTTGAGTATATTTCACGCATTTCGGCCAGGAACAATAAAATCGCTGCATTGCCTGTTGAGATAGGAAATCTAAGCCAGCTGAAAGAACTATACCTTGATTATAATCAGCTAAAAAGAGTCCCTGAAGAAATTGGCCGGTTGAGAGAACTGCGATTTTTAACCTTGAGTAATAACTACCTTACTGAACTACCTGCCGAAATTGGAGATTTAATCAATCTCAGGGAACTTGATGTTAGCAATAACATGGCCTTGTTAACGCTTCCAATCGAGATGGAAATGCTTCGAAATCTCGAGTTATTGATTGTTGATCCAACCGCGATTTTTCCTATACCTTTCAACCTTCCAAATGCCAGATTGAAAATTATTGTAAAGAATTAAATGCATCAATGAAGTAAAAGTTGAAACACAAGGCTGTTTACCCATCCTTATATAGGACTATGCAATCAAAATAAGTAGATTTTCAGCGTGAAGTTCAGAATGATTTTGCCTCAGTCCTACGAAAAATGAATATTTGACTTAACTCTAAAGTGAATTGTGACTGTATTTTACAGCATTATTACACCTAACAATAATATTTCGTTTATCAGGAATGTAATTCTAAAACAGTAAAGCCACAGGCATAAACAAGATAAAATTCCAGAATTTTGGCAGTCGTAAACACAATTGACATATTTTTATTTTAGCTAATAAACGGATTATCAGTACAATTATATTTTTATCAAAAAATAATTACAAAAACATTTGGATGGAAAGAAAAAGGTATTACTTTTGCACTCCCAATCGCGGAGAAAGCTAGGAAGAGAGATCGAGGTTGGGGAAACAGAAAGAGAGAATAAAAGTTCTTTGAAAGCTTGAAGCCAAAGCCTGGAGAGGTATAAACGATACCTTTTCACTTTATAATTTTAGATTTATTTGAGTTTTTTATTAGCGAATCTTAAAAGAGACAGACAAACT